>Ga0208629_100640_pt1 | contig 16154 bp, 18 predicted proteins | sample LakWasMet19_HOW5_2_FD_183865 | JGI IMG/M metagenome (GOLD analysis project Ga0208629, IMG submission 183865) | Freshwater sediment methanotrophic microbial communities from Lake Washington under simulated oxygen tension - Sediment Metagenome... | ecosystem: Environmental > Aquatic > Freshwater >...
AGCGGACGCCTGGACGCTGCAGACGGGCTGGACGTGGAGGTCGCTGACGGGGAGGGCGAGAGCAGCCGCGTGCACCTGACCTTCCGGGAGCTGCTCGGCGGCAGTGAGGGCGCGGGCAGCGACGCCGTGTTCACCATCCCCGCAGACGCTGGCGAGGGCGCTGGCACAGCAGGCAGCGCGGCCGGAACCGGAGCCAGCCCAGGCGGCCGAAGCGCGAGCGGCAGCGGCTGCGGCGGCGGTTTCGGCGCCTCGGAAGGCGAAATCCCCGCGGTGGTGATCAACAACGCCGTCCTGCGGCAGCACTTCCGGGCGCTGACCCTCGCCTTCCTCAAGCCCTTCGAGCGCTTCTTCAAGCCCGCGACGCACATCCCGCCCGCGGCGCTGGCGGCTGCCGCCGCGGCGTCGGCGTCGGCGCACGGCAGGGCGGCGTCGGGGGCGTCGTTCCGCTCCGTCGCGCCTGGGCCGCTGTCCGCGAGGCTGGGGGGCGGTGGCGGCGGCAGCGCCCCGCATGCGCAGGGCAGTTCTGCCGGCAGCTTCAGCGCGGGCTCGCATGGGCCGGTGGGCGCCAGCGCGCCCCCGCCTGACGACATGCTCCTCTCGCTGCAGATGGCGGCCGGGACGTCTGTCCAGGCGTCGCCAGTGGAGGCGCGCGGCAAGCTGTATTCCACGTCTGCATGGGAGCTGCCGTCAGCGTCATCCGCCGCTGTCGCCGCTGCGACCGGCCTTGCATCTGGCGTGTCAGGCAGCAGCGGCGGCAGCGGGGTCGGCTCGGCGCAGTCATCAGCGGGCGGCGGGCGGTGGCCGGTGCACTCCAGCGTAGGACGGACAGCGTCCTCCTTCGAGGTGGACCGTAGTCTGGCAGTCTCCCAGCGTCCGCCTGCAGCAGCAGCAGTAGCAGCGTCTGTCGGCACCGATGCGGCCCTCGACGTGTCCCCGCGGATCGACGCTGCCACGCCGCGCAGCGACACGGGGCTGTCAGGCAGCGTTGTCACGGTGAGCAGCCCCACAGCGACGGGCACGACCACCGCAGCCACGGAGACGCGCAGTGCACCCGCAGCAGCTGGCCAGCGCGGACTGGGGCGGTCTGCCGCTGCTGGTGCATCCCCAAGCGCTGTGGTTCCCGCTGGCAGTGGTGGCGGCAACATAGGCGGGATCGGGCTGCATCGATCAGCATCAGCGCCGACCCCTGGCTTCTCATCTGCGCCTCACGGCGATGCAGGCATTGCACTCGCCGGTTCAGCCGGCTACGGGCTGGGAGGCTGCAGTGCCAGTGGCAGCGTCGGTGTCAGTGGTAGCGGCAGCGGCCACTTCTTTGGGCCATATGACGATCTCACCTCCCTGCTGCTGCCGCCCTTCGAAGAACGCGCCTTCTTGGATGCCTTGGCCGCTGCGGGCGGGCCGAGGCACCGCCTGCTGAAGGCCTGCCGCTGGCGCGAGCTGTACGCCGGCTTCATCGCGAGCCCACACTTCCACCCGTGGTTCAACGCGCGGCGGCGCGAGACGGCGCGGCAGTTCTTCGGTCTGTCCCGTGCGCTGCGCCTGTCCACCCCGCTGCCGGATCTGCTGCGCAGCATTCCGCAGGTGTCGGGGGCGAGCGGCAGCGGCAGCGTGGGCAGGGGAAGCGGGCTGCCGCGTCACGGGCTGCGCCGGACCAGCACTGTCGATGGCACGGGAACCGGTGGCGCAGGGTCAGCCGCACCGTCCGCCACCGTGGCTGCTGCGCTGAGCGGGCCTGAATCGACTGTTTGCGCCGCAGGCAGCAGCCCCGCAACGGCATCGACATCGTCACCGGCGGAGGCGCCACTGACCACCGGAGCCCCGAGCGCCGACGCTGCAGCTGCAGCACCGTCGCCGCTCCCGCAGCCGGTGCTGCACCGCCCCCTGGCCTCCTTCTCAGCCGACGACATGCGCCGCCAGGCCGCTGCGTGCGTCGATCTTCACACCAAGATCACGGCAGCGTTCGTGCGCGAGGCGCACCTGCTGCGCGACGACGGCGAGCTGCTGGCGGTCATGCGGGAGCACCTGCAGGCTGTTGAAGCGCTCATGCCGGCGGAGACGAGGGCTGTCATGCACGAGCTGGCGCGCCGCTCCTCGCCGCTCGTGGCTGCTGACGAGGCGTGAGGCCTGCCTGCGCCGCTACCACGATAGCATGTGGCTCGCAAGCGCATGTGGTGTTTACTGAGCGCACGGCGTGGCCGGTGGCGAGAGCAACATTGCGAGCAGGGGCTTTGCGCCGCAACACCTGCTGGCTCTTGCGGTCCGAGGTGGCCTCGTGGGGTCTCCCTAATTGGTTCTGCCTGCCATTTGGTCTTCGTACCACCTGGCATGGCCTCTGCTTGCCACTGCCAGCTGTCACGATGGGCTACGGCAGTCTGACCAGCTTCCGATTTGCGAGACTGGATCTCAGAGGCCGGGTTCCTGAGTCAGGCTGTGCAGCAGGGCGCGTATTTCAATGCTGAGAGCCGATATTTGCATTTCAACGTGCTTGCCGATCTCTAGGCTGCGGCTTGAACTGATTTATGCGCCACACCGTTGCGCAGTCGCAGCTATCTACCTGCAACGCGATTTCTGCTCACCAGATTCATGCGTCGCACGCCTCGCTCGGCCGCGGCATGCCGTACTTTGCGCCCTGCCGTGCGCATGCCCGATCAAACACGATTGCGGATTCTGCTGCACTCGGCAAAGTGCGACATTGAATGCTTGCTGCTCTGCTTCACTCCTGCCATGTCGGAGCATGCGTACGAACTGTCGGCGATTTTGGTTGAGGAGGCTGATTCGGAGTCGTTTTTGAGCACAGCTGCTGCGCCAGAGCTCCTGGAGGTTGTGGACGAAGGCTCGGCCTCGTACGACCGAGCGGGCTCTGGGGCATCGAAAGCGTCGGGGACCAAGCATGTTGTATTTCACTCTCAAATCCGCAGCTCTGGCTACGGGGCTGCACCGCCACGGCGTCCGGCGTGGGCTGCAAAGCCTGCAAGTAAGGGGACGGGCAAAGGTGCCAGTTTCGTGCGACCCGGCTCGGCGGCGTATCCATCAATTGCAGCGCTGCCCTCGAATTTAGACGCGACAGCATGGAACTCCGGCGCCGGGAGTTCAATTCCTCCAGCAAAAGCCGCGGCCGGTGTTCGAGGCGGCGGGGCGCGTGCGAGCGACAGCAGCGGCTACGATGCCGGCGGCGCCGTGGCCACACTGGCATTCAGCAGCGACGGAGGGGAGCTTGGAGTGAGCGCGCACGGCGGCGGGCTGCATGCCGGGCGATTCCAGTGCTCAGCTCCCGGGACTGCTGCCGGGCTCCCGCGAGTGCGGGCCGCTGGTGCGATGCACCGCAAGCTCTCGGCGGCTAGCAGCGGGCGCGTCGGCGCTGGCGCTGCGGCCGGTGGCGAGAGCGAGCGGGCGTGGACGTCGATCAGCTGGGGGGCAAAGCCGCTGGAGTTGGGCGCTTCCAACTCCAAAGGGGCCGCCCCCAGCAGCGCCAGAAGAGCGGGCGGCAGCGACAGCGACAGCGGCACGTCGTTGAGCGCTCTGCTGGAGGCGCCGGAAGGAGCCGCAGCGCCCACGGCCGCTACAGACAAGCCTGCGGTGCCGGGCGGCGCCACAGCGCGCCTGCTGCTCGGGTGCAGTGGCGGGCCAGAGGCGTGCATGTGGCTGTCTGCAGGCAGCATGAAAGAGCCCGTGCTGGTCATATGTGACGCAGAGGGCGGCGACATGCGTCCGTACTGGAAACTGCGAGGCGGCAGCGGCAGTGCGTCAGCAACGCCCGCAGCCGCGTCTGCGGCCTCGAAGCCCGCCAACTACACCGCCGGCTGCTTCTTCTACGCGGACAAGTTCGCGCTGCTGGCGAGCGGCGGCGGCATCTCCGCTTTCACGTTCAGTCTGGACATGGAGGCGCTGGGAGGGGAGGCGGGGAGCGCCGCTGGCGGCAGCCTGCGGGCGGCTGGCAAGCCCGCCAGGCCCGAAGACGTCGTCGTGCTCCGCAGGAAGCAGCAGCCACGCAGCACGTACCAGCGGGCCGCCTGGTGGCAAGCGGCGCCTGACGGGTTCTCTGTGTCCGCGCTGGCTGCGCACAACAGCTTCCGGTCAGGCCTGGTGCTGGCCGCCTGCTCAGACCGCGCGCTGCGTGTGTTTGATGTGGCGGTCGCGTCTGAGCCTGCCGAGGTGCTGTCGCTGCTCGAGGCGCACGAGCGGCCCATCCACACTCTCGCGCTGCCGATGGCGTCACCCTACAGCGACGCGTCGGCTGCGTCGCTGACGGCGGCGGTTACGGCGTCGACGGAGGCGGGCGGCATGGTGAAACTGTGGGACCTGCGCACCGCGGCACTGGCGTGCCGCTTTACGGGCGGCCACGTCAACCGGGTGCACGCGTGCGGCGTGTCGCTTAGTGCCGATGGCGTGTATCTGGCGACCGGCTCTGAAGACCGCGCGGCCGTCATCTACGACACCCGGATGCCCGACGCACCCGTGGCCAAGCTCCGCGGTGCTACCGACGCCGTCACTGCGGTGGCCTTCCATCCGCAGGTGCCGGCGTTGCTCGTTGGCGGCCTGGACGGGCTGTGCCGCATCTACCAAGCCCAGGCTTTGTAGCAGCGAGCGTCGGAGCTTTCCCTCGTTGGGCTCACTTCTTCTTGCCGTCATCAACGTCCATCCCCTTGGCCGCGACCTTGGCGATCTCCTCGGGCTTCATGACCTTCAGAATCGCCTTCTCGCCATCGCTCTTCGCATGCGCAACGCGCTTTGCAATCATGCGCTGCTTGCGCATGTTCGGCGGCTTGACCGCCTTCAGGTTGCGTCCCTCCACATTCGCCAGTTTCTTCACCGCCTTCGCGTGCTTGTGGCTGGCACGAGACCTGTTCAGGCTGGGAGGCTTGCCCATTTCAGCGGTTCGTGATTGTTAGTGAGTGGTGGCGCGGACGCGTATGGTTCGACAGCGTGCACTTGTGAGCTATGGCACGGGTTTTCGTGGAAGAGCCGCGAGACATGGCAGTACCAGCGGGGCACAACGACGACATGACCAGGAGCAATTCGAGACTCGAGTGAAGACACGGATTGGGTTCATCGGCCATTTAGGATCCCGTCGAAACTTCAGAGTTTTGACCGGGGGTATTCAGTCTTCAGTTGATAAATCGTCTGGATGATGAGAGGATGCTACTGCACCGGTGAAGGCAGTTTCGGCAGGCAACCAAAAATAACTCTCAACTTGAGAGCCTCAGGCTCTGAGTCTCTCTCACTGACAGCCTCGGCGAAGTTGAGTCAACCCGCTTTCAAGTGGAGACAACTTCAGTTGCACAGCACAGCACATGCAAAAGAAACAGCGAGCATCGAAATCTCGCCAACTCGAAGCGCGTCGCACGACGGCAAAACTACCGGTACCTGAGCCCAGTCCGCCCACCTCCCAGCGGCAGCCGGTCACCCGTGACCCTGCAAACATATTAGCAGACTCCTCAAACGGCGTGGTTCCCGGCGTACCCCTCAACAGGAAAATCTCTCAGCGAGCATGTATTGCACCAGGCGATCGTGCGAAATCCACTCGACTATCGCCTGCGCAGGCCGGAAGGCGGCCCTGAATGCAGCTCGTCCGCCTCGCCCGCCAGAGCGGCCTCCTCCTCCCCTTCCACGGGCGGCACGTCTCCCTCTAGCTGTGACGTAGTCGCCGTCGCCATCGCCAGCTCCGCGAGCGCCGCGCCGCCCGCCTGCAGGATCGTTCTGCTGCTGTGCCGGATGTGCTTGACAGCGCGGCTCTTGAGCCCCTCGAAGGCGGCGTCTGCAGACTGCTGCAGGGCCATCAGCTTCGCGTCAATCTCTGGCTCGTAGCGCTCGAGGTACCTGCAGGCAGAAGTCGATTGAGAGTGGCAAGCAGCGAGGGCGCGCCAGAGACAACGGTGACACGTGATGCCGCACCCACAACCGCGTGCATCGTCCCGCGCTGCGCTGAGCGCCGCCGCCCACACTCACTTGTGCACGAGGTTATCGTACAGCACGGTGGCGCCTCGCCGAAACGTGAGCCAGTAAATGAAGGCGAGCTTGCCCTCGTAATACAACGGCAGCCACGAGATGAACGTGTCGCCAATGAGCTCGAACACGACGAACAGGGCGTTCACAACCCTGCATGGAAACGACCGCGGCATGAAAACAAGCAAGATCAGCTGTCAGCACGCCGCCAGGAAGTACGAGCGGCGCTAGAGCACGGCGGTAGGAGCTGCGTTGGTGGCAAGGGCGGCGGCGTTCCGCCTTCCCCCACAACCCCGCTCACCAATAGCACAGCCACTGCTTGTGTTGCTCTGGATCCCGACTCAGAACAGCCTTATACGAGGCGTATGCGGGGTACACATTGCCGAGCAGGTTGCTGCAGCAACGTGGCAGAACGAGAACGGCGGAGCAACGATCGGTCGGCGGCCCCGTTTCCGCAGCGTCGGCTGGACTCCCGACAGTGTGGGTGTCAGTTGAGTTAGCACTCATGCCGTAAATCAAGCGCAATGCAACTGACCACAGCAGCACAGCGAGCCATGTCGTGATCATTGTGCCGTGTGGAGCTCGGGCGAGAGGTCGAAATCACGCGGCAGCGCCTAACAACCAGGGCGCACGATCGCGGTGGAAAAACCCGGGCAACGTGATGCCAGTCGCCAATCAAAACGTCACGCCTCGTATCGAGGTGAGAGTTTGAGGCGCTGCGCTGCTGTTTCTTCGGCGTGCGAACAGCCTTCGATCGGGTCTTTTTGGCGCCCCCCTGCCGAAGCCTTCAACAACTTCAGCGCACTTTGCACTCAGCTCTTCTCCGAACGAGCCGGGCTTCGTGCTGCGCTAGCACCTGCATCGAAGGCTGCCTCGTAGCTTTGTTGCCTCGTCTCACTATCTGCAACCTGCGCCGGCACCAGCCCGCATCGGAACAGCAGTATCGCCGCTCAGCAGCAGACGCTCCCTCGTCACAGCACTCCCATCGCCGGCTGCTGCCACCTCTGCGTGAGCCGCGCACCTGAGCTCACTTAGATACCATGGCGCTTTCTGCAAAGGAGATTAAGTTTGTGTGTGTCGCCCGCAAGAGCGACAAGGTCGTTCTTGCCTCGCGCACGCACACGGCCGACAAAACGTACGATTTTGTCAGCAACGTAAACAAGGTCTTGAACAGTCCAGGGTGGGCTTCCGTGACCACGGATAAGCTGTCCCTCGATGACGGGCCGAACATGTTTTACGTCTACATCGACGAGGTGAATCGATCGTTCCCGTTGTCGCCGCCGTAGCCGCACCCGCGTCCATCGTGCATGAGAGGCCAGGTCCCCGGTCCCTGCTGGAGGCTGCTTCAGCGGTTCTTGACTTTGCAGCGGGACATGCCAGCTTCATCGAACGCCGCTTCCTGGCTGGCGTACTTTCCTGGCGTGTTGCAGGCGGGCCGCGTGTATATTGCAATCACCAGCAAAGGCTATCCGAGCCGGTACATCTATGGCTCGCCAGACGGGTCGACACGTGGTGTCCTTGCTGGTTAGTGCGCGACGGTGCATCGGCACCGAGGAGCTGCGCGCCTGGTCTTCGCGGGGCCAAGTCTTCGTCGCTGCCGACCTCATCTGTGGGAGCTCATCTGTGGCCTGCTGTTGCTGCTCGCCTGCGCTGCAGAGTTGAAGCGGCAAATATTGGAACGGTTTGCGGAGGTGTCGCTCAGCTGCCCGCCCAACGGGCTGCAAAGCAAGGCGGGCAACATCCTGAAGGCGCTGTGCGACGAGTGAGTGGTGCTTCGATATCCTGGCCGGTAGCCCGGGGTTTGGCCGTGCGATTGGGATGCTCCCGGACGATGCCTTGCCGCAGCCGCCTCGTTGATGACGCAATTTTCTGCACCGGGCTTATCTTTCCCCTGGAGATACTCGCCAGCCTTTCCGACGCTTGCTTCACTCGGTGCTGGAAACCGCGCTGTGCTGTGCTGACGAAACGCGTTGTGCGTGCTTCGCGCCCGTTCTCATTTGCGCCCGCCGCTGACAACTCACCGTTGTCGTGTGCACGTCTCTGGCGACCACTCCGCAGGTTCAACGACCTCAACAGCATTGACAAGCTGGCGAACGTGCAGGGCAAGGTCGACGCCGTGAAGGGCGTGATGCAGACCAACATCGCGCAGGCGCTCAAGAACACGGACCGCATGGAGGACATCGACGAGAAGGCGGTGGTGCTCGCGGACTCCGCCAGCAAGTTCAAGAACTCGGCGGGCTCGCTCAAGCGCAACATGCGCTGGCGCTACATCCGCATGATCTGCATCATGACCATCCTCGTGGCGGCGGTTCTCGCGGTCATCATCGTGCCGATCGTGCTCAGCAACAAGTAGGCGCGGCACAGCAGGCAGTGAGATTCCTAGCTCGCCTTCTGGCCCGCCGACAGCGACGCCTGTCCGTCCTCACCGCCTGTCGTTCTGTCGGAGGTGGGCTGGTCGGCCGGGTGTGGCCGCCGGCTCGCAGCAAGCTGATGCAGCACCCCAAGTGACCGTCTCGATATCATCAGGCCGCCGACCGCAGCAGGGTCGCCACTCCGCAACTTTTGCCCTGACAGCAGTGCTGCTGCTGAACGTTTGAACCATCCCTGTAAGTTGTCTTCTGGAGCGAGGATGACCGTCAACGCGGGGCCAACCGGATTTCGAGTCGCGGGTCTTTGGCAGCGCAGTGCTCTGATTACAGCATCGTTGTGGCATCGCCGAACCATCGGATATGAGTTCGGCAAGGCGCATCGGCGAGAGATCTTTTGCGGCGGCTGTTCTCGTCACTCTTGACCCGAAAAATCGACCGTCATTGTTACACGGAGCAGCCCGCCCGAGTTTTCACGGGGACGCATGACAGGCACCCCGTGCGCACTGTCACGGTGGCACCCGATAGCTGTGGTCAACTTGGGGTTGAAGACGAGGACGCGAGTTTCGCTCGGCCTCAGGCTCAGGCCTGATGCGGAGCGGGCTGGAGCCGCTGGGCCCCGGGGCTGCTCAAATCAAACTTGAAGCCCGGTATCTGGGTGAATGAGGAATGCAACAAGCCAGCGACTGCAGAGGACACTTCCGTGCTATTGATATGCACACCGATCAAACGACACACGAGCTATCGCATTCACATCAAATCGCTGGCATCCGATGTCTCAACCGTCGTGACGGTGCATGAACCTCGTGGCAACAGAGCCGAGCGGTATCTACGGCCGATGAGGAGAGGTTGGCAGCGGCACGTCGGGAATGCGGGTGTTTCATAGTTTACTGCAGCTCCCAGCTGTGTCCATGCTCGCGGCATTCGCTCATGGCCGCGTTTCCTGTGCTTCGTCGGGGCCGGGCGTGCGGCGTTTGCAGCACCCCGTGGTCATACAGCGCTTCTCGCGGGTGGCACAGCCACCTGTGTGCTGACAAATGATCACACACGCTGTCATCTTTGCCGCGTTGACTGCTTTCGCGATTCCAACGCCAACGGACGGGGCTTGCAGCTGCAGCAACGTCACCTGGTGCAATCCCATCACCACACCGCCGCCGTTGCGAGAAATAGTTGCTTTTCACGCCCAGTCGTCAACGGGAGACGCATGGCGATTCTTCGATTGGACACAGATCACGTGCGTAGCTGCAAGTGTGGTTACGAGAGACGGCCCGAGATATCGGTTGCCCATACCCCCGTGGGGCGCGCCGCGGCTCAGTCATTGAGGGTGGCGAAGCGCTGCGCGCCGCTGTCGCTTCATAGACTATATCAGTCGTACTGTGCTGGTCGCTGCTTCCGGGTGCAGGACTGTCATGATCTTCGGGCCCATCTCCGCCGACCTTGTGTACTACGCGCACTCGCGCGGCATCCGAGCCGTATTCGGCACCGACCTTGCGCTGGCGAGCATCGGGGTGGAGCCGGATGAGACAGATTATGTGAACTCTGTGGTGGCCCTTCAGGCGGCCAAGTACACGGACGGGTGCGTTGCAACGCCAACCTCAGGGTATCGTGTGCCGTTGCCGTCAAACGCCTCTATTGGGCACCTTTCCGGCGTTGATTGAAAGCCGTCGACCTACTGTGTCAGCAGCTTACCCGTATCGTGCCCCAACCAACGGTAACCGTACCGACCCCCGTCTGCCTGTTGCATTGCAGCATCAATATCGATATCGAGGGCAACTTTGGCACGGTGACGGCTGGCGCCATCACGGCACTAACGCGGCGCCTTGCGGCGGCCGTACGCGTTAGCAACCCGATGGCGCAGGTGTCGTTCGATCTGTCCTTCAACGCGTACCTTCCTGCTTACCAGCCCTACTACGACGCGGTGGGCCTTGCGGCAGCGACGGACTTCCTTGTGCCGATGGCGTACGACATGGACTGGGGTGGGTCGCGGGCGATCGGAGCGGGAGGTCGGAGCTGTCCTTGCTGAAGAAAGATGGCAATGTTGGCTGATGGCGACCGACCTCTGTTGAAGCAATGCCGCCGGCGTGTCCACGCTCGCCATCCGCATGCAGGTGTGCTGCCGGCGCGCCCCGTGAGCATGAATCAGCGAGTGGTGTCCTGGCTACCCGAGTGGATAGCCTCGGGGGTGAACCCGAGCAAGATCGTGCTAGGGCTGCCTTGGTACGGCCGCGATTTTCCCTGCGGCAGCGTGAGTGCGTATCAAGCCGCCTACGCCGGCCGCGCCGCGGGTCGTGCGCCACAGTGCCAGTACACGGCGCCTTTTGGAGGTGCTGCATGGGAGTACTACTTCAGCAACGACACCGCCAGCACACCCAAGCTGGCGCTGTCTTACTATGGCCCTCTGCCAGCCAACCAGGTGGGTCGCGGGAAGCGTGCTCGGTGCCAGCCCTGAGCTGGGAGAGCAGGCTCACTGCGCTGTTGCTGTCGTCCTCGTTAGCAGCAGTATCTGGGCTACCCAGCCTGTGGCTCGTGTCCTCTGCTCACGTGTGAACTTGATCCACACCCCCGCTTTGCAGCCCCGGGATGATTGGTGGCGCAACCAGTATTTCGACTACACCTCAGCGACAGGTGAGCGCAATTGTGTGGCGTGGCCAAAATGACGGCGGGCACGGACTTCAGCGGGCACTCGGCAACATGCCATCAGCAATGACGGGAATGCTTAAAGCGCTGAGTGCGGGCACCTCTCCGCTTGTCTGATTTGGATATTCGCTTGTCGTGCGTTTACTTGCTTCCTGGTGCTTCCTCTGCTCTCGTGTTTCCTGCCGAACAGATGGTTTGTGGCACCAGGTGTGGCAAGACGACGAGCTTAGTCTCTCCGAGAAATACTTTACCGCCGCAAACCTGAGTTTGCGCGGCGTCGCTGTATGGACTGCCGACTACACGCCCTGGGATACCACTATGCCACGCTGGCGCAGCATGTGGGATGCGATACGAGTGAACTTCACGGGTGCAGCCATCGCAGCAGCGCAGCGGCTGGCACCACCCACCTCCGCTCCCTCGGTGGCCCCATCGGCAGCTGCTTCTCCAACGCGGCCGACAGTGGCAAGTAGTTCCCCACTGCAACTTTCTCCGAGCTCTAGTGCAGCACCTGTATCTACTGCTGCGTCGCAAAGCCGTACTGCGGCCGCGACGCCAGTGCTAGGGTCGGTGACTACGAGTGCGGCTTCGTCAAATTCAGCCACCCCTACAAGCAGCTCTTCGGCGACATCGCTTGCAGGCACTGCAGCCGGATCGATTGGAGCAAGTGCATCCTCGTCCTCAACGAGAGCTGCTGCAACGCAAACTCGCTCTGTATCAGGGGTTGTGGTAGCCACCGCGTCTCCGTTCAGCAGCATCAATGCGATAACCGCTGTCTCGTCTGCAGCCGCCCCTGCCAATGCGGGATCGCTGGCCGCTGGGGACAGTGCCGCAGGTGGCAACGCAGCTTCCGGGAGCAGCGCCTCTGCGTCCACGGGAATGTCGAGTGGAGGCGTTGCAGGCGTGTTCATCGGTGGCCTAGCGGTGGGTGCGGTGGGGGTGGGGGCCGTCATCGTGCTCATCAGACGACGGAAGGCACAGTCGACGCGCCGCCGCCTCAATGCTGCTCGTCCCGCGACTTGTAGTGCCCGGCCTGCGTCGGACTTTGCTGGTGAGAACCCTGTGGCATTGCTGAACCCACACTCGACGCTGCCGCCTGACGTGTTTCCGGTGGCCCCGCCGCGACGGCCGGATCTCGGCCCGCAACTCAAGGCTGGCGGTATCATCCCTTCTCCCCAACTGCACGACCGCGCGGGCCCCCGGCAGCTGCCGCCGACTGGGGGAGCGATCCCCAACCCGCTGGGTGCTCTTCCTGTGTCCGCAGCCGTCTCCACACACGGTGGGCAGCTCCAACAGGGAGGGCTGGGCCGCGAGGAAAGAGCATCCTTCGCCGCAGTCGCGGCGGCATGGCGCCCAGACGCCGTCGGCATGCTGCCGCATGCATCCCCTCGTGTCGCTGAGACGCAGGTGCCTAGCGCCGGACACGTCTAACTCAGGCTGTCCCACCGATCCATTGCGGGCATCCCGCCGTAAGGCCGCTCGCGCTTGCGCGATGCAGTGCCATCGGCCACACTACATTTCCGGCTGTGCGCGCGCATATCTGCTTACTTGCGCTGATTTCTTTTTGGCTGTTGACTGCGATGCGCAAGTGCCACAGTGCAGTGCTCGCTGCTGCCCTCGGCGCTGGCACCCTGTGCCTACATTCGGCATGGCATTCAATTGTCGTATCATTTAGGTGCAGCGAGACGGGGGGTTGGCTTGCCGGCAAGAAACTCCGACAATGTCTCTGTGCTATCACCCCGGCTGCAGCAGTGGTCGCCGGCGCATCTTCAGGCTCAGGCTGGCCGCGGCAATGCAGCCGCCGAGTTCAACAACGATGAATTGGATTGTTGAACTGTCGATATCTTAGAGGTGCAGCATCAGGGTGCCCGAGTCTTCAATGACACCACATCGACCGTTATTACTGACTCGGAGCGCTACGAGTTTCAGGATGAGGAGGAGGCAGTGATGGTCGGACCGAGCCACTGGTCGATGTCATAGGGTTTTCTGCCAGTGAAGACTAGTCGACGTCCGGGGCTACCAAGGATCCTTGGCCAGACTGCAAGTGGCATGCGCACGCGGGTCGCTAATGACCGTTGTTACATCCAACTCGTGGGTAACGACTCAGGCTCGAGGCCCGGCGGTCGAATCACTCGAGTCAGGTCGGCTTGCTGCGATGGCCCCCGCCGGGCCGGATCAGGTTCTGGCGGCCCGGGGTCCGAGGCTGCCGAAGTGCTAATTAGTTATTCCTCTGGGCTACTGGCCGGGGACGACCATCACCGCGAGTGGACTCAGAGTGGCACTGAGTCAGCCGCACTGACTCGGAGTAACTGACAATCGAACCCGAGCCCGGGACTCAGAGTGGTTACGAATGTTCAACCTCACTGGCAGACATCACGGTCATTCCCAATGACGTCCGACGGAGTCTGCCTCCGAGTCGGAGTCCAACGAGTCCGAGTCGTCGTCCGAAGCGCCTTCACGCTCAGCTCTGAGGCTCGCGACAGGATCATCATGTCGCTGAGGCCCTGTCAGTGACTTCGAGAAGAGCCCTGCCCGACTGTGCGCATCGGGCGTGTCGTCCGAGTTCCACTGGCAGTAGCCTGTGCCGCCGGCGCTGCTCAGCTAGGCGGGACTGCTTGGCTAAGCGCAGCCGCTGGGCCTCAGAGGCAGGCTGGCCGGGCCGTTACCCGGAGGCAATGACGTCGACGTCCGGTCGGGTCGCCAGGCTGACAGTGTGCAGGTCCCAGACCGTCACAGACGGTACTCGAACTCCGAGACTCAGCCTGTCTTGATTCAAACTGAATTTGAGACTCTGAGGACTCTCCGAGTCTGACTCGCCGACGGCGACTGCCCTGGGCCGGCCAGACTCAGGCTGCAGTCTCAGAGCAGGCTGCACTGCCGCTGCGCAGTGCCGCAGTGCGTGTGGCACCGTGCCAGTGTCGCGGCGGCACTGCCACAGTCTGTCAGTGCAGTGCTGGCACTCAGGCTGCTGGCACGCCTTGGCACTGCAGGCTCGGGGGTACTGCGGCACTGCAGCCTCGCAGCCCGGCCTCGCACTCAGCAGGCTCACTGGCAGGCTCAGCTCGGCGCCGCCCTGGCGGCCCGACCTCAGACTGAGCACTGCTGGCAGGCCCGGGGCTGAGGCTGACTCAGCTGCGGAGCACTGCAGGCAGTCTCAGGCTGCTGCGGCAGGCTCAGGCTCCGAGTCAGGCTCTGTTATGTCAAGACTCGTAAGTCGCGCCTGACTGACAGTCAGAGTTGAGGTTCGTTCCGGTATCACTGTGGTCCACCGTCCGTGGCGGCTCCCCAGTGTCCACGGCTGCTGTGGGCTTGGTGCATACAGAGCTCCCCAGTGCCCACCGCTGCTGTGGGCTCGGCACACACACAGCTCACAGCGCCGGGCGGCACTGCGAGCCACATAAATTTAGGTTTTGAGTCCAAACCGTACAATTTGATGTATCTTGGTTCACGTGCTGCTGCACGTTCACACCGGGCGGTCCAGAGGGCTTGCGTTGGCTGTGGCTGCTGTGCCGCTTCAAGTGTTCAAGTGTGGCATGTGCGTGGAGGCGTATTGCCTGGCCCTCTCGGTAGGCTTGTGGAATACTAGTTCTTGAGCACACACACGACCCAAAAAATCGGCTTCTCGCGCTGTCGCCGAAATCGTCATGGACCGCGTTCCACGCATGTGCTTTGAAGCTTTCGACTGAATGGCACGTGTCACACAAAGATTTGGTGCTCGTCGGCAATTTGATCATGACTCACTTCCTGTCGTTCAACTTTAGCAGGTAGTGCCATTGCTAAGGCACGCATGGCTTTGCGCAGCAACAGCCATCACCCTCGTCCACGCGCGCAGCCAACCTGCGCAGTGGCTGGCATCAGCTATCCACCGTTCGATGTCATCTCCGGATTCGTAGCATTTACACAAGCTCGGGCATGCACCCGAGCGGGGTACGCGCCTCTCTGGGAAGCGATGTTTACGCGAGCCTCTCCATGCCATCTCGCACTGGCGCCAGATCAGAGAGCCAGCGCTCGCGCTGTTCTCTCGTCGCATCGAACGCCTCCCGTGCGAAGCGGCACACCTTCACGCGAACGTGGCGACCCACCATCGCAAGCTTCTCAACGACGCCGCCATTGCCATACGAGCTGTTCAGCCTGGCAGGCATGAGCGCGTAGTTGCGCGGATGATCCAAGCCACCGAGAGCCGATGGGATGAGATGGTCCACGGACACCGGATGACGGAAAGTGTAGCCGCGCCCACGGTCAGCGAAGTCCTTCCGCTTGTCGAAGTATGCCCTGAAGTCAGCAGGTTGGCGATTGTAGTCCGCTTCCGTCCACTCGTGGGCGCGAAGGTGGATCTCCGTTAGCATCCTGCCCGAGCTGATGGAGTGATTCACGTGGAATATGTCGCCCAGGTACGCGGGCTTGATCGCCAGGAAAGCCTTGGCGTCGGCCTCGAGGAGCTTGTTGCCGGCCAGGCGCTCCACACGGCCCTGGTAAGCGCGCTTCATGGCGATCCGCTTCGCCCGAGCCGCCTTGGCCAGGAAGTGGATCTGCATGGGATCGGCGAACGAAATGTGGAACGCGTGTGATGTGCAGCAAGAGCATGATACTGCAGACCCGCGGGATGCGAACGGATGCGTTGCTGGCAATGGGTTGCATGCGAGCGGAATGGTACCTTACGCCGACGAGTATCCACACTCACTGGATCGCCAACCGCCTCCGCCTCCGTCTCATCTGGCTCAAAGCCATCGCTGTCTTCGTCGTCGTCGGGTTCATCGTCGTCGTCGTCATCATCGTCGGGGAGCGGTGCGGCCGCCTCCATAACAGCGCGGGTTCGCTTGTCTCCAACAGCAGGGCCTGCGGCTGCAGAGCCTCCACCAGCACCAGCGGCGCGGCCGGCGCCCGCACCTGCGGCACCCTTGTCGCCCGCACCTGCGGCACCCTTGCCGCCCGCACCTGCGGCACCCTTGCCGCCCGCACCTGCGGCACCCTTTGCGCCAGCCCCTGCGCCACGCCCTGCGCCCGCAGCGGCGCCGCGCACGTCGGGGTCGTCGGGCAGCCGGTACTCAACATGTGCCCCGCGGACCCCGCTACGGAACGTCACCAGTCTGCCGGCATCCACCAACGCCATGAGTTCTGCGGTGACCGAGCGGCGAGTCTCCGCGCTTGCAACCTCGCTCGAAGTGTCCGGTACGAACGCCTGCGCGACGGCGATTGCGTTCGTCTTCTTCG
>Ga0208629_100641_pt1 | contig 16153 bp, 14 predicted proteins | sample LakWasMet19_HOW5_2_FD_183865 | JGI IMG/M metagenome (GOLD analysis project Ga0208629, IMG submission 183865) | Freshwater sediment methanotrophic microbial communities from Lake Washington under simulated oxygen tension - Sediment Metagenome... | ecosystem: Environmental > Aquatic > Freshwater >...
CGCGCAGATCCTGTCGGAGCGCCAGCTGGGCATCGAGGGCGGGGACCCCGACAAGTTCTACGTGTGCCGCGTGCACAACGGCACCATCCGCTACGGCGTGCTGTTCACGCGCTCCATCGGGGACGCGGACGGACACGCGCACCTGGGCCTGTCCGCGGCCCCCGAGGTGAAGACGGGGCGGCTGGACGCGCGCGATCGCTTCGTGGTGCTGGCCTCCGACGGCGTGTGGGACTACATGAGCGAGGAGGACGTGGCGGGGCTGGTGCTGGAGGCGGACGGGGACGCGCACCTGGCCACGCTCAACGTCGTGCAGACGTGAGTGGTGCGGGCACGCAGGCTGGCTGGCTGGCGAGCGCGGCGGGCGGGCGGGCGGGCTGCATGCATGCTTGCGGGGGCTGCGGCCGCGCTCTCTCGCCGCTGATCAAGCGGCATGCCGTGTTAGTGTGTGCCCCAGCTGCTCCCCTCCAGCGACACCTGCTTGCGTTTTGCTGGCTGTGCCAGCGCTCGGTGCCCCGCACCCCATACCCCATCGCTCCCACTCCCCTTGCTCCCTCCCGGCTCCTGCTGCAGGGCGAAGGCGTACTGGGACCGCGAGTCGCTGGCGCGCCGGGACGACATAACCGCCGTCGTGATTATGCTGCGCTTCATGAGCGAGCAGGAGGCGGAGGCGGATAAGCGGGCGACGGCGGCTGCGGCGTTGGCGGCGACGCAGTCGGGAGGTGCTGGCTCCGCGGCGTCGGGGCCGTCAGGGGCCGCGAGAGCTGCCGATCCGAGCGTCGCTGGCGCGGCCTCGACGGCTGCGGTGCAGGTGCAGGTGGTGGACGACGGCTTGCCCGCTGCCGCCGCCGCTGGGGTGGGCGCGTTGGCCTCAGCCTCGCAGCCCTCGGAAGCCTCCAGTTTGCTTGTCCACTCGGCGGGATCCGCTGCGCGACACCCAGACTCTGCCGCTGCCGCGCACTCTGCCGCTGCTAGCGTCGCAGGCGCGGGGGCCGGTACCGACTCCGCGGTGTCTGCGCCGTTTTCAGCGACGCCCTCAGCAGGGCTGCCGAACGGTGCCACCCCCAGCGCAGGCGCTGAGATTGCTCACCTGCTGTCAGCCTCCAGCGGGGGCCCGTCAGACGCGGGCTTGCACGGCTCAGTGGGCCCGGCCTTGGTGGTCAACGGCCCCACCAGCACGACGGCTGACATCGAGTCGTTTCCCCTCTCCAGCAGCGGCGAGCTGCTCTCGCCGCCGGTGCCCGTGGCCGGGGGTGCAGTCGACGCCGAGGCGGCCGGAGCCCTTCTCGCAGCCGATTCAGCTGGCGATCTCAGCGGGAGCAGGCGGGCATCGGCCACCGCTGCTAGCGCGGGGCGAGTGATCAGCGGGTCGCTTCCCGCGGGCGACGAGGCTGCTGGCGGCGGCACCGGCGATGTTGCGTTGCGCCCCCAGGTGCTGCGGCTTGTGTCCGAAGGGGTGCAGGCACAGTCCCTCTCCCGCGGCATAACGCTCTCGAGCCACAGCAACCCAGGCATCACCCCATCGATGGCAGGGGCTGCGATTGCGGGCAATGGCCCCGGCTCCACTTCTGCCGCGGCCGCAGTCGGTCCTGGCGCTGCTGCGCCCTCTCTCCCGTCGGCCACGCGCTAGCCGCCACTGCCCTTGCCGATTTACTTGAATGCCTCCCTGCGTGTCGCCTGTGGCGCAGGGCTGCGGCGTGTCATTCATGCGGTCCCGCGTTGAGCAGAAGGCAGGTTTCGGTGCGAGAGCCATGCGAGTGACTTTCTTTTGTGCAGCCCTCACAGTCTCGCGGAATGCCCCTCCTCTCTTCTCTTCGACTCGGAACCCAATTCTCCTGGTGGTGGCCCGTGCCGGCTGCACGGCATTCCTGTTGATCTGCATGATAAGGACCGGCCGAATGGCTACGAGAGCGGCTCAGCGCGCGTCACCGTCCGTGTTGCAACGCCCAAGCAAGCCGGGTGAACTCCTGCGTCCGTGTCCCCTTCGCCCGTTGTCACGCATCTATGTGCTTGCTGCACGTCCACCGCCACCCTTGAACGTTAACAACCGATCAGCCTGCATTGCACCACCGCGTTACCGTGTCGACTTGTGGAACGAGGCCTCGACCATTTCCATTGATGTCGTGTGGTGAATGGAGCTCCGGCAGCCGACCTACGAGTCGGGCCCAACAACGCGCCTCGGAACTCGAACTGTTGGGCGGCAGCGCAGCAGCGGAAATGTTGCAACACTCGATTGAGCTTTCGAATCTCCCAATGTGCACCAAGGTTCGAATTCGTGCATGGCACGCGTATGTGCTCGCGCTCGATATTGCACTCGCACTAGAATTGGTCGATGTTGATGTGCGAACAAGTACACGTACTTTCGAATTCACTAGCTAGTGCTGCGGTTGGCCATCGCACGTTTCAGTTGTCTTGGTAATAATGAGCCAGTGGCCAAGTCGAAGTTATGAGCACGTGGCCAGCCACGAGTATCTCAGCAATCCGACGCGTCTGGCCTTGAAGCGTCAACGACCGTGGGTATCTTAACCACTCTGGCCATGGTGGAAACAGAGACGCACAACTTGGGCACGTGTGCGAACGCGAGGTTCACGGCGGCCAGTGAAGTGCCACAGTGTAGTGCGAGCGTAGACGTTGATTCGGGAATGGCAGCGACGAAGGAAAAGGCAACGGCGCGCCTCTCCCTGCATTTGAAGCAACGAGCTGCTGTACTCACGAAAGGAGTGATGGATGAACAATCTGCGTCACTCTGAGGCAGTCATGTCTGAAAGAAACTTGGTCGTCACTCTCTTGAAACTGCCGGCACTGCCGCGGCATTTGACATCCCAGCCGTGGATGACGCAAGGGTATCATTGATCCCTGCTGGTCGTTCGATGCTGAGTGCGCGGTCAGTGGGCATCACCGCTTGCAGCTGCTTAGACTGCCAGGCAGCCTGGATCTTGCTCCAGAGCGGCGATTTCCTGCCACCAAGGATAACAACGGCGATACCAGCCAAGATAACTGGTCCTCCAATGAGCAACCCGGCACCGGGCGGGCCCTGCAGGCCCAGCCAGTAGCCATACAGGGAGGAGATCGGAGGGGCCGTCAGAAGCATGGTCGAGAGAACCAACGGGGACACGAACTGCAGCGCCCAATTGCTCACCGTGTGACCCAGGATCGTCGGCACAAACGCCATCGCAAAGGCGATGCCAAAGCGCCGGATATCCCCCATCCACCCAAACACGCTGTTCGGCCCCAGCCCGAAGAGAATCGTCTCCTCCTCCAGGAGCAGGGAGAGCATGGCGGCGCCCAACCCAGCCACGGCGAAGGTGGGCATCGAGTACAACCAAATAGGCATCCACGCCCGCATGCGGCCGCCCACGAGCAGATTGGCAGCCATGCAAACCGCCGCTGCGGCTGCTGCCATGTCTCCTGCCACGGAGAACGGCCTGATCTTGCTGACCGCGTCTGCTCCGGCGTCGTCTACCGGCAGACCCGGAGCCACATCAGCGGCAGGAGCAGGACTGGCAGTGGCAGCGTCGTCCGCCCAAAAGCCATCATCCGTTTGCGCCGCGCTCGAAGCGGCAGCTGCCGCTGCGGCGGCATCAGCAGCAGCAGCAGCCCGCTCCTGCTGCGTGATCATTACAAGCAGAACCATGCCAGCAAAAGCGAGGCACGCTCCGGCTATCTCCGCCCAGGTGGGGGGCAACACCACCATACGCCGCTGCTCAATGGAAACTCCCGCCTCGAGGGGCTGAGCAGCAGGCTGTACGCGGGGGGCGGCAGGCGCAGTCACAGCCGCGGCTCCCCAGGTTGAATCAGCCACCGCGGAGGTCAGCGCGGCGCCGTCCCCCCGCCGTGAGTCCGCTCTTCCACGGCCACCAGCAAAGGCAACGCCTCCGTTGCTCCAAGGTGCAGCATCCGAGAGGCTAGCTCCAAGTGCTGAGCTGGTACGGCGACGCAGAGGGCGTGCAGGAGTCGCCGCAGTCTCATCTGCCGTTGCTGATGGCGGAACTGAGGAGGCCGATGCCGACGAGGCACCGACAGACGCCGCACGCTTCGTTTCCTGATGGGGGACGGGGACGCCTGCGACCGCCAGCACCGCGCCCAACGCTGTTTTCGCTGCGATATGAACGGAGCACCCATCCCGGCTTCTTCCGATTGCGCCACTCGGCGCCCCAGCGCCTGCTGGCGAACTCTGGCCAGCGTCGGCAGCGTCGCCAATCACCGTGACTTGCTCCGCCTCGCAGGCCCCAGCGTCATGCGGCACAGGGATGGCTGCATGCCAGGCGAGGTCATGACGCATCCCCAGCACATCAGTGGAGGAGCGAGCCCGGCCCCGCTGACTCTCAGCGCCACTACCCCAGGCATCGCCGCCGTTGCCCGCGCCTGGTGCTCGCGGGCCAGAGCTTGATGAGACGGGATTTTGAGCCACCAAGGCAGGCCGCCGCACGCTCATGAGCTTGGAGATCCCCTCCTCAGGCTGGCGGCCGAGGCAGCGCATGAGAGCAACAAAGACGCCGAAAATAAGCAGGGCCCAGACGGCGAGGAAGACGGGCGCGCTGCTGGCCAGGATCATCGAGTGAGCGAATGACGTGTGCTCCACGGACCAGCTGAACAGGCTGAAGTGCACGGCCAGATTCAACCCGTTCGTGCACACGATGGGCAAGGCGCGCAGCCAGCGATCCCGGAGCGCCGCGTCCGCCTTCCTGACGTCGAGCACCAAGCCTGGCAGCATGATGAGGGCTGTGAGGCACAGTCGCCAACACGCTTTCAAGATTGGCGCCACTCCCGTGAGAAATCCGAATAATGGGCCGCCCCAGGCCATCGCCAGCACGGCGACCACGATCAGCCCGTAGTACAGCATCATGGCGCTTGCAGGGTGCCCGTCTTTTGAGAATCCCTTCAGTCGGCTTCTGCTGCTTCAGCGGGCTCCGGAATCGTTGGCGGCTGAGTCGAGAAGTCGGAGCTGCCAAGGTATTTTGACAGCACCCAGCCAACTTTCGCGACTGCGCCTCGCTGAATCTCTTGGACGCGAGCGACGTCGTGCGTGCTCTTGTGACTGTTCGCTTCGCTTCGGGCGAGCGTTAGATAGTACGCGCGGCAGGTCGGCGGAAGACGCTGCAACTCGCCGCGTGCCCACCGATACAGTGCAAGCGACGCACGGTTCTGCATGTGGCAAGTTGGTGCGTCACCGCCCGCCGCCGACGAATCAACGAAAATCGAAAGAGGTGTCCGAATGCAAGACACTGAAAAGTACGAGGATATCGAGCTGCGCCGAGCTGGCGTTGGCTGCCACGGCTATTCGGAGCAAACTTCGAGAAAACGAAACCGCTGCAGTCGTCAGGCTCAGCCCGGGCGGAGTCCTGAGCCGCACTGCTTGGTAGCGGCTGTTGCAGCCAAGACCGCCGCTTCCCGGCTTTGAGCACCTTCGGGGCATCACCAGGCAAGCACCGCGCCCCAATCAGCACCTGCGGCCACATGTTGCCGCCGGCACCACGGCCCGTGCTCCGACACCAAGCCGGGCCGACGGCGGCCGCGGCCGTTCATGAGCAGCCGCGCAACGACCCCGGCGCCGTTCAGCCCAAGGCAGCACCGCTATGACACGTGGCTTCAGACAAGCACCTGAAGGAGCTGCTGCCGGCGTCATGCAAGCCCCGGAGCCCCGAGCGAACTGCTGCATGCCCCATAGCTGCTATCGCACGCAATGCTGCAGTCGGTCGATGTCGGCAGCCGTAATGGCGCTCCTTCTGCATGCGCAGCTCATCCCGCAGAGACCGCCAGACAGATTCTGCCTTTACTGACTGGCAGGGCGTGTGCTATCAGGTGTGCCTCCCTTGAGAGCAAAGCTCGCTACGTCAAGATGGTTCGGCCATCATCTCAATGGTCCCGGGGTTCAGAGCGAAACGCCCAGCCGGTCCCGTGAGTGAGTTGCAAGCAGCAGCGGATCGTCCGCGGAGTATGGCACAAAGTTATAGCAGAGGGCGACGGTGTCCGGCACCTCTCCTTTTGGTTTGCCGAGAATGCCGTACTCGGCCAGTGACTTTGCATCGTCGAGCAGCTCGTTCTCGGCACTGACGTGTCCGCGGTATATGTGCAGCTCCGACAGCCGGCCGTGCCGGTCCACCAGCAGCCGTTTCAGTACCAGCAACGGCGACGCCGTGTTGATGACCGGCTTGAACTCGAGCGATTGGAAGTTCTGGAGTTTCATGTCCAATTGCACAAAAGAAGACACCGCAGGATCAGCCATGCCTTTCAGCGCAGTGACCCCCTTCCCCGCTGCGGCGGCGGTCATGGTCCACGCAAAGAAGAAGTTCAGCGTGAGCGCGGGTGAGCGCGTCACTGAATGTTGGTTTTACGATGATCGACAGTTGCACGCAGCCATTCTTATTGCTGGGGTGAGAGCTTGGTAGTGACATCACGACGTCGCCCGGATGGGCTGTTCGAAAGGCGCCAGCATTGTTGACTTTTTTGTTGTCGCATTCTCTGTCGGACCTCCTGAACTTTGGTCGGCTGCGTTCTCGCAACGTCGATTGCGTCGCAGCTCCGCTTTCAAAGTGGCACACAGGCCATCATTAAAGCACGCTAGAGCGGCTGGGAAGCCTGTGAATCTTTCCGATTTGTCGCAGAATGCGGCCGGCAGCGCGCTCGCGGCTGCGTGCGTTGGTGATTCCAATCTTTCTTCTGCTGCTCACGGGTTCGCCCGCTCCTGCCGCAGCAAGAGTCGTCGCGTGCAAACCTCAACTGCACATCGTTACCCCGCAGCAATACGCACATCTAGTCATCCCGGAAACTACCAAATTCCTCGCGCTCGACATTTTGTACAATGTGACGCACCCGGGATGCACGCCGCTGGCGGAGGATGCCCCGCGTGCGAACGGACTCTGGCGGGTGGAAGTAAAAGAACACCACTCTGTGGATCCGGGCCGCCTGCTTCTCGGCTTCGGCGAGCCGATCTACCTCGTGCTCACGGAGCCGGGGTCATACGTTTTCTCGCTCCGCCTGCTGCAGGCCGCACCCACGGCACTGCGGCCCGCTGAACTCCCCGGCACCAACACCGCGGTAGAGTACACCACCGTGGCGTCCGAAGTCATTCTATCATTCGACGTGGTGACAGGTGGGCAGCCCAAAATCGACCCGGCGATCGCCGCAGCTTTCGACGCTGGCGTGACAGCGTATGACCTGTACGGGCAGCCGCGGCGGCTGGACGGCTGGAGGCCGCAGCGCTCGCATGAATCAGCGCCCGCTGGCGCGCGGTCCGAACTCTCCTCCCACCCTCACCAGCCGCTCGACAGCTGGTCGCGCATCCCCGCCCCGTGGCGGCCGCTGGTGCGCCCCCTGGATGCCGTGCTGATCGGCAGCCTCTCCTCCACCTTCGACGGCACGAAGCAGTTCCTGGTGCAGCACGAGTCCGCGGCGGACAGACGCCTTCTGCGCTTCACGCACCTGGACATGTTCTCGAGCCCGCAGCGCGGGATGGACAGCCTGATGGCTCACATGCTGCGGGAGGCCGCCGTGCCCATCGTGTTTCACCAGATCACGCTGCCCCTCGACGAGTGGACGGGCGCCCGCGACTTCCTGGAGGCGGGCGCAGCCATGGGCCGCCTCTCCTCGTGGTGCCAGCTGTCCCCGCGCCTGCGCAGCACCCTCTCCCCCCTCTCGCAGGTGCTGCCCCGCTACGACGTGTTGTGGCGCGTGAACCAGGAGCCGAACGAGGAGTACCTCAGCCAGCTGCCGCGGCTCGTCTCCCCCTCCATGGTGCGGGTCAATGACCTGGTGGGGCGCGTGGACCTGCCGTGCCGCTTCGGGAGGGGCACGCAGGGGATGGCCGCGCTTGCAGAGGCAGCCGCGGGCACAGCAGGCCCCGCGCCTGACTCGGGCGATGCAAGCGGCGGCGCCGGCGATAGACCCGAGCTGCTGGTTGCAGCAGCGGCGCCCCCGAGGGCTCAGCAGGGCGAGGGTGGGCCTGGCGCTGGCGGGGACGGCAGCAGCGCCCTCCCACGCCTGCGCCGCGTCCTGCCAGCGTCAGAGGTCGCCTCCACCTGCGTGGAGGAGGCGGCGGCGGCGCGGGCCTCCTCAACCGCCATTGACGTGCAGGCCCTGCCCGCCCTCTCCGAGTCCTGCTCCTACACGGCGCACGATTTCCAGCGGGACACGGAGGCGCCCCTGCTGGCCCGCGGACACCCCGCAAGCCGGAATGAGGACACGGGGCTGCCCTCGCTGCTGCTGCTGCCGTCGCTGCTGCCGGCCCCGCCTGCGGAGCCCGCCTCGCGCGCAGGTGCAGGCAGCCCCTTCGCCACCATTGCTGGGGCAGGTCTCATGGCGCCGGCAAGCGCCGCCTCTGGGTCATCCGCCTCACTGCACGCTGCCCCGGGACGCCCTGCAGCACCTGTTGCCTCCGAGCTGTCTGTGCTGGCTCCCGCGGGGCGCAGGACGGGTGACAACCGCGGCGGCGGCGGCGCCAGGCTGGGGTACAGCCCTGGCGCCGTGCTGGCGCTGCAGCGGCACATGCGATCGCTGGATGCGCCGCACGACGAGGCGGCGCGGCGCGCCCAGATCGCTGAGGCCGCTGCCCGCATTGCAGCAGATGGCGCGTCACTGCCTCCCCGCGAGGGTGCCCTGCCTGGTGCCAGCGCCGACCCTGCAGCAAGCACACGTGGCCGCGAGCGGGAAGGCGGCAGCGCCAAGGGCAGTGCCGCCCACCCCTTCACCCTGTGGCAGCCCCCGAGCTACGAGGCTGTCATCTCCCCCTCGCACTTTGTTGCCCAGCTGGATGGGGTGCGGCGCTTTGCTGCGGCGTCTCAGGTGGTCTCGGGCCTCAACAGCCGGCGTGTGCAGCCCCTGCCGCGGGCGGCGTTGGCGGCGAGCCCGCCTCGGGCGGCGTGCAGTCGGCTGTGGGGTGGCCTCGGTCACCGGGACGAGGCGTCGGAGTCGCCCTTCTCGCTGTCCGTCCCGCACGCAGACGCCATTCTTGCTGGCGACCCCCCGCCAGAGCCCCGCAGTGAGGTGTCATCGCGGGGTGGGGTGGCGGGCAGAGCGAGACCTCCCTTGACGCATGTGCCTGCTATTGAGGCGGCCGGGATCAGTGGTTTGGACAGCGGAAGCAGCCAGCAGGCGAACGCTGGTCGGAGTGTCCGAGGCCTCGAGGCAGAGCCCGCCTCGTCGCCGCAGCGGCAGCCCGATCCTCCCCTCGTCGTTGCCTTTATCGGGCGCATCGCTCGCGAGAAAGGGGTTGGCATCTTCATAAAGGCAGTAGCCGCCCTGGTGAGGGAGCATCGGTGCACTCACCTGCCCGGCGCTGCACCCGCCGCTGCCGCAGCAATGTCTCCCAATGCATCTGCCACGGAAGCTGCGCTGCCGCAGCCGTGCATCTTGCTGCCTGCGGACAGCGGAGAGCGCCTGGAGGTGCTGCAACCGCCACAGCAGCAGCAGGGCCAGCCGCCTGGCCCTGCAGCCGCCCCGCCCGTGCATCGCTTCTCTGACGCGAGTATCCTCGCCGAGGCCATGCGTGCTCCCTGGCTGCGGCACTTCAGCTTTCCTTCTCCAGCGCAGGGGCCGCAGACGCCGGCGTCTGCTGCCACCACCGCCGACGACAGTGCAGGCACCACTGCCCCGGTGCTGCTGCCGGGCTGGCGGCGGCGTCCCTTGCGGTTCGTGGTCATCGGAGGGGCGGCTGAGCCAGCGTATGAGGCGGGGATGAGGCGGATGGCTGCGGAGCTCGGGGTCGGCCCCTTCCTGGACTGGGTCGGGTTCGTGCACCCCTCCGCCCTCATGGCATGGTACCGCCACCGCTGCGTTGACCTGCTCGTCGCCCCGTACCTGCGCCCCCTCTCCGAGTCCTTTGGTCTCGTGCTCACAGAGGCCATGGAGGCGCAGGTGCCTGTGGTGCACTTCGCTGTGGGGGGCATCCAAGACTATGCCCGGCCTGTGGGGGGCGGGCGCCCTGCGGGGGGAGGGCGCAGTGCCGCTGGCAGCGGCAACTCGTTTGTCCCGGCAGCCATCAGCGGACCAGCCCTCGGGGCCACCCTGCTCCATGCCCTGGGCAGCGATGCACTGCGCGCAGCGGTCGCAGACGCTGCCGCAGCCTTCGTCCGCGCGAAGCTGCACCGTGACGCCGTGGCGCCCCCGCTCGAGGCATCTCTGCGGCGCGAGCACGTGGCGTCGGCCCTCCTGTACGGCCACGTGCCGGGGGGCTACAGGGATGCGGCGCAAGGCATGGACAGCTGCCCAGGGGCGGCAGCGAACGGAAGCAGTGGACTGCCCATCCTGTTTCCCGCCATCACGTGGCGGGACCTGAAGGCCTACGCCAGCACTGTCGACCCTGCAGACTCTGAAGCCACGCCTGCTTGCGCACCCGTGCTGCTGCCTCTCTCCCCGTCCTCCCTCGTGGAGCCTCAGCTGCAGGCCACTATCGCTGCCTCGCGAGCGGCAGGCCACGAGCCCTCGGATTCATCCTTTGTCCAACTGAATGTCACCCTGACGCTCGCCCTGCGGCTTCTGCCTGAGTCTGCGCGGCTCCTCCCGGCAGAGCGGCAACCCGTGCAGGACAGCTCCCGCTCGTTTGTCGCGGCGACGCACACGGCTGCGACAGAGCGCACCAGTCCGCAGGCCGGGGGTGATGGCTCCACCGCCGCTGCTGCTGAGCTGCTTGCCAGCAGTCCGGGCCTGCAGCTGGCGCAGCGCCTGGTAGCTGGCTTCCCGGATGTGCTCTGCAACCCCCTTCCACCCGCGCCGGGCAGCGACGGCTCAGCTGCCGGTCAGCAAAGCGACTCCTGCAGCGCCGGAGCTGTGCAGCGGGCCGCAGCAGCGCTCGTTCGAGATCGGTTGCTGCGCACGGGCCGCTTGTGCTGGCAACTGCACTACCAAGGCTCAGCCGCGAACGACGCGCGCATATTGTCCCGGCCACGCTCCCCTGCCATCCACCCTGCAGCTTCCTTCTCTAGTAGCGACTGTCATTACGCCATGGACCTCGGCCCCACTGCAGTGACGGCAGTCTCTGCAGCCGGCGTCAACGCATCCGCGGAGCAGCTCGCTGCAACAGACACGATGCCAGTGGTGCAGCTGGTATTCGCCCTGCGAGTGCCTACCCCCCGCAGCTTCGGTACAGCGAGCGCATCGGGGCAGCTGCTGCTCTCGCTGACGGATTTCCGCCTCCCCTTCCCAGTGCTCGCGGCTGTGCAATGCAAATTGTGATTAACCGTAGGCGACTGCCACTGCGCCGAGGGCTGCCAGCGCAGCGAGAGTGTCTGAGTGTGTCTGCCCGAGGCGTCAGGGATGTGTGCTGCTGCTGCTTGTCCGCCTGCCGGGCTCGCCAGACTCACAGTCGGCGGGTCCGCAATGCTGAGCAGCAGTGAGGTAGTGTCACTCTGGCACCGAGTGTTTATCGAGGCCTTTGGGCCACGCCGCCGCTGCGATTGACCCTCACTACCGCGACGACCTGCACCAGAGTCAAGTCGGGGGCTCAGCTGCTGTGATCAGCCGGTCGTTGCAGCATGCGCTGCATGGCATGCTCGCCCACTCAACCTGAGGGGGTCGGCGACTCGGAGTCGACTCAGAAGAATCGCGATCGACTCGGGAGTCGGAACCGGCAACACCGTGCGGGCTCAACAGCCGTCCCGTGTGCGTCGCCACGTTGCACATGTCCACAGCAGTGCGCTCCGGGCCCACAGCTTCCGCGACGCGCCCCCGTTGTGCCCCTCACAGAGGCTCACGGTCACGGTGAGTCACGGTGCTACAGGAGCACTGCAGCAGCGGTTTCGCGATCGCATTTTCTCTGCGATAGCACCGCCCAGCTCACGCGTGCATTATCCACCAGCACAAACGCGCGGTCATCTCCACGTGTCATTTTGATCCGATCCACGCTTTGACCGCCGGTTGCCGCAAGCTTCTGAACAGCTGCGCACAGTCATGACAAAATTCACCGCGTCGATCGGGCTGGCCACCCTGGGCGCGCTCGTGGCTGCTTCGGGCGATCCATGTGCCAGCCCCCTTCTGAATCCTGCCCTTTGTTGTAACGCTACGGCACCCGAAACGTTTCGCGTGCGGTTCGACACCACTGTCGGGCCGTTCAGCATCGCGATTCAGCGCTCGTGGAGCCCTGTTGGCGTAGACCAGTTCTACAACTTGGCCGTGTGCCACTATTACGGCGAGTGCCGAGAGTTCTTGCAGCAATGGTGCACACAATGATGAGACGCACCAGATGTACCTGATCCTCGTGCCCCCAGATGGATCTGTATCCAACTGTGCAGACAACTCTACTCTTGCCGGCAACGAGGGCGGAATCTTTCGCGTGGTGCCCGGTTTCGTCGCCCAGTGGGGAATTGCTGGCATTCCTGCCGTCTCGGCAGCGTGGGGCAATCCTATTGCGGACGACGCTCGAGTGTTGTCTAACGTGAGGGGCACCATCGCGTATGCTGCGGCGATGAATGCTGCTGGGCAAGCGGTCAACCGCACCACTCAGGTTCGTGTCCGCGCGCGGGCAAAGGAGAACGCAGTGTTTGAGTCGTGCATTAGGTAGTGCCGTGAAACAACGGGGGTGTCTGGCCCCATGTCACATGTGTCACTGGCAACTCTTTTCTGACCCAGTCGGCTGAGGCGAGCCTGGCGAATGTCGCTCGACGTCGTCCTGTGCCCTCTTTCCGCTCGTTCACCCTCTTCTGCTGAGCAGGTGTACGTCAACTACGCCAACAACACTAACCTGGACCCCATGGGGTTCGTGCCCTTCGGGGTGATCTCCGAGGCCGACATGGCGGTTGTCGAGGCGGTGTATGCTGGCTACGGTCAAGACCCGGACCAAGATAGCATCTACAACCAGGGCGACGCTTATCTGCACAGCACCTACCCACTGCTTACCTTCATCACTGGTACTACAGTGTCGCGGTAGGCGGGCATTGGTGTCCCCTGGCGTCTGAATACCTGCGTACCGCACCCTCGACGACGGCGGCAAGTTGCCTGAGGTTGAGAATGTGACTTGAGCACGCGTCAGTCTACGATGCGCAACTGCGAGCAACAGCCTGGCTCCCCAACACAACGGGACCCTCCCATGCAGTGAGACTCGGAGCAGGTGTGTGGCAAGTGCGGCCGCGCGTCCCCTGCCTTCAGGAATGGGCCTGTCTACGTGACACGCAACTGTGTTGACCTCGCGCAGATTGCCACGCAACTGGCGCGTCTGCATTCTTGTTGCTCAACCCAGTGCGCTCTCGAATTTTGGCACGCATATGGACGCCGACGCGCCGCTGGATCCTGGTGCACGTGCTGATCGAATGCGGATATATACGCATGTCACACGAACTTCAAAATCGAAATGGGCTCACTTGTATGACCAACAATTTCATTTTTCACTGCGGACGTTGTCGATATCGGCCGCGGCGGCCAGCTGCAATCGATGGATGCACATTCGTGAACTCAAGCGGCCGCTATTCGATATCAAGGAAATGGATGTCTAAACTCTTCACGCGCCTGAGCAGCCGTACAAGATTGGCGCTGAGATCGTGCGAGAGTGCGGGCGCCGGCATGCACGCGTTTAACTGTCGTCGCACCTGGGCAATCGTGCATCGCTGTTTTCAAGGGCAACACAGCATCACTCAGCCGGTCTTGAGCTCATGCGGGTCATGGCCGCCCCCGACTGCCACGGCGAGCGTCGTTGCCAGAGTCATCAGCTGCGGTGTGAAATCTAGTCGTCGAAAGGGAGCTATCACTGCCCTCCACGACCCGCTCCCGGGACCTTGAACGGGATCGGCTACGAGCGCGACCAGTCGTGCCTACTGCAGCAGCGTTTGTTGCTGGTGCGCCTACAGGCAGTCGACTGTCACACGCAGAAAAGGCCGACGAACAGGAAGAGGACAAGGAAGAGCAACTCACGCCGGCAAGAGCCAAGTCGACCGGCCTCCTCAGCTCTGGTCTCAGCGGCAGGAAGCGACGCCAAGCGCCGGGCTCTGCTCCGCCAGTATAGATAGGATCGGTGACACGGCCTCCTCTCCCTCTCCCTCTGCCTCTCCTTCTGCGTCTGTGGCCCTTCACGTGCATGCCGTGGTTATCGTGGTCGACTTCGCGGCGCTGCCCGCACCCGTAGACAGCCGCCGCCTCGTCGGTTTCAGAGTCGCTGTCCTCTCCGTCGAGCGAGAAAAAATTTACGTCCCTGCTGTCCAGAGACAGCACTTGCCAGGCACCCGCGTCGCCGCTGCGTGCCGCCGCGCCGCTGCCGGAGCTGCTGCTGCCAGGGGCGTCGACGACCCGCACCCGCCATTCATAGGTGCAGGTGGCGCCACGCAGATCCGCAACCGACACAACTTCGAGGCGGCCACCCGGAGGCACAGTGAGAGGCGTATCCAGCAGGAGCACAACGTTGGGCCAGTTGGATGCCTCTGCCTTCGCATCGCTGGCCGCGCAGGCACTGGAGAAGGAGAGACACCCGGACCACGCTGCTGCATCTGACTCCGCCAGCTCTGCACACCCGTACGGAAAACCGGTTTCGGGTTCGAACCGTCGCGGCGGCGCACCCGCGAAGCCTGCCCAGATGAAGACCACGAGGCTGTTGACCTGCACGCCCCCCTTCGCGCTCGCGGGCACGGCGAACGCGGCGGCCCGCTCCTGCCGCAGCTGAGGCGCGCCCCTCGTAAGTGGCTGCGCAAAGTTGATGAACTCGAGGCACCCGCACACGGGTGCTCCGCTGCTGCGCCAAGGGGCGGTCGTATCCAGCGGCACGCGGCAGGCCAGCAGGTAGTTGGGCCCGCAGTAGAGCGAGGCCGACCCCTGCAGGTTGCGCCGGATGTCCTCGAGGGAGACGAGGGCGGGTGTGAAGAAGGTCGCTACCGCGCCGGGCAGCAGGCGCTTCGGGAGCGGGGACATGCGCCCCTGCAGGTCAGCGAGGGTTGCCACCACGCCCTCTCGGCTGGCTATGTATCCCAGCACCTCCTGCAGCAGCACGTCAAAGTCGCGTCCATGCAGCGCCTCGTCCATGGCGGGCGTGCGGCTGCTGCTGTGCCCTGTCACTATCCGCCACCGCGGGCCCTCCGCGCCGTGCAGGCCTCGCAGCTGCGTGCGCGCGCTCTCCGCTGCCCACTTGTTGCCCTCCACCCCAACCACCCATGCACCCGCTTCCTCCAGCACCATTTTCGTCAGACATGCGTCCCCACCGGGCCCAACCTCAAGAAAGCCCAGCAGTCCTTCGCTGGCAGCTGCGGCGATGGCGAGCCGATAGACCCGATTGCGCCGGACATCACGCGTCATCGATGTGTAGCCCTCGTCCAGGTAAACTGAGGTGTCTCCGGTCGCCTCGTCATCATCGTACGGCCCAGCAAGCATGACGCGGTCACGAAATGGCCCAGACATCAGCTGCGCCAAGAGTGGCGGGTGGGTGCGCTCGCCGGAGGCCATCTGCAGTTTCGCTCCACGACGTCACGTCGACGTGATGGCTCAACAGCCACGTCCGGCCGCCCAGAGACCAGCTCACGAGGCGGGGCCATGCATGAGTCATCAGACTCTACGTCCCCTGTGCGTCAAAGCAGCGCGGCTTTCGGAACAACACCACCACTATCCGAAATGAGCGAACGCTTCATCAGCCGACGTTTGCGAACTGGAGTGCCGCTCAGCGTTCATAGCATGGACGTGCGCAAGGGCCCGTTACATGCTTTTGGTGACCACTATTGTGAACTGATGGAATGGCTTGATCACGATTTGTGCTGGCCCCACTGCACGCCGGCGCCGAGGTCTGGCCAACCTCAGGCCAAAAACGGAGCCTGACCATCGCCGAGACGGCTGCTGCGGACACGACCCCGTCATGACGATTGCTGATTCGCACCGCGGCCGCGCCAGCCCGAGTTTCGAGTTCGAAGCTGCGTGCGCGGGCGCCATTCCCGAAAATGGCGTAACGAGACATTGAAGCACAAGAACTGAGGGGATCAAGAAGCTTGGAGGTTAGCAGCAACTGAACGTGGGCGCCGCGCCGCTTCGTGCAGGGCACAGCGCCTACAGCTCCTCGCCATCCTCCTCCTCCTCCTCGATCGCTGCCTCGGGCACGAGCGGCAGCGCGCGGCCGCCGCTCGGGGCTGCAAACGCAGTGTCGCGGCGGCGCTGCGCGGCACGCGCGCCCTTGCCGGTCCGTCCAGATCGCTTGGCCACGCCGCCGGCGCCAGGCCCCGCAGCTGCAGCCGGCGCGCCCGCCTCCTCGGCGGCATCGTCG
>Ga0208629_100642_pt1 | contig 16137 bp, 18 predicted proteins | sample LakWasMet19_HOW5_2_FD_183865 | JGI IMG/M metagenome (GOLD analysis project Ga0208629, IMG submission 183865) | Freshwater sediment methanotrophic microbial communities from Lake Washington under simulated oxygen tension - Sediment Metagenome... | ecosystem: Environmental > Aquatic > Freshwater >...
GGGCGACCGGGGGCGGGTGGGTTCGCAGGCAATTGACAGGCAGCGCGGCATCGCAAAAACGGCGTAACAAGGAAAGGCAGAGCAATACTGCTCGCCAGCACGCGGCCCCAAAGGCCTTCATATTTGTTCTCGAAAGAAGCGTTTTGCATCTCCACGGCGCGCCCTCTGCACCCCGCCATCTTCATCAGCATCAACCAGCCGTCGCCATCGGTACCAGCAGCAGCAGCAGCAGCAGCAGCGGGCCCGCCACTCACGTCGTCCACGCGGTACTCGTCGGGGTTGCCCAGGTTAATGGGCAGCACGTCCTCAGGGCCGGTGATGCTGTCGATCTCGTCGCAGTTCATCAGCGCCAGCAGGCCCTGCAGCAGGTCCGACACGTACTGGAAGGACCGCGTCTGCGAGCCGTCGCCGTACAGCGTCAGCGAGTCGCCGCGCAGCGCCTGCTTGATGAAGTTGGAGACCACTCGGCCGTCGTCGGGGTCCATGCGCGGGCCGAAGGTGTTGAAGATGCGCGCGATGCGGACAGACACGCCGAGCTTGTGGTACTCGTAGCACAGCGTCTCGGAGATGCGCTTGCCCTCGTCGTAGCACGCGCGCGGGCCGATGCAGTTGACGTGCCCCCAGTACGACTCGCGCTGTGGGTGCACCTCGGGGTCGCCGTAGATCTCAGACGTGGACGTCAGCAGCAGGCGGCTGCGCGTGCGCTTGGCGAGGCCCAGCATGTTGAGCGCGCCCAGCATGCTCGTCTTGACCGTCTGCGCGGGTGAATCGATGACATCGGTGGAGGCAGCAAAGACGGCATCCGAGTGAGCGGGTGGCGGCGATGCAAAAACAAGTGCGAAGACTATCCCTCGCAGCCCCGGCGCACCGCCTCTGGCGGCAGAAGCACTCATCACGAGGCCCACCCAGTGCAGCGCGCACGCACCTTGATGGCGTTGTACATGTAGTGCGGCGGCGAGGCGGGGCACGCGAGGTGGTAGATCTGGTCCACCTCGATGTGGAACGGGTTGATGACGTCGTGCTGGAAGAAGGTGAAGTTGGGGTGCCCGATCCAGTGCTCGATGTTCTTGCGCTTGCCGGTAAACAGGTTGTCCATCACGTACACGATGTGGCCCTGCGCGCCAAGCGACGAAAAGGAGGTGGGCGGGGCATCGAAGGGGTCAGGTCGGTGGCGAGCCCAACAGCTGGGAGGCGTTCGCGAATGAACGACGATTGAAGGCATGCGCCTCCCGGTCCACTGGCTCAGTGCAATATTTGTTGCCATCAATAGCGTCCCTGGTCGTGCGTGGCGTTCCGATCAAGCCTCGCTATGCCCACTGGAGGCCTACGCCACGCACTGAGGATCCCAGACCACAGTAGCGCTCACCTGCTTCATGAGGACATCCACCAAGTTGCTGCCAACGAACCCCGCACCGCCAGTGATCAGGATGCGCTTCTGCAACCATCGAGAAAGTCACAGATCAAAATGATCAGGTGTCGTATTCGAGCTTCGAGATGCCGCCCACGTCGCCACTCGCATGCCAAAAACCAACCTGCTTCGCTGGAGTGCCTACGCCCTCGTACTTCTTCCGGTCGGCCACAGTCACGCGCTCAGAGATGACGCGATCAGTGGCTGCCTTGATAGCCGCCTGTGCCTTCGTCTCGAGCGACCGCTCGAGGTCCGTCAAGCGCTTCTCAGAAGCCTTGGTGCTCAAGAAGTACGCAGCCGCTGCCCCCACAGCTGCGCCCACCACCGCCACAGAGGCGGTGGCCAGAATTGCCCGTCGGTCAGCCGACATTTCGCTTCCCTTCGCTGTGCAGCGGCGCCTCAAGTGTAACAAAAGGGGGGTGTCGCGCAGAGACAGCGCGGCGGCTGAGCAATGTTGAGTAGACTGGTACACCCGCTGCACGACTTCTTTCTATTGTGCAGGCCCGGCTACAGTGATACAGACTCCAGAAATTTGCCGCCGTCGAGCGTCTGTCGGGAGTTTCGTGACTGGCAATTCATCGAAGCGCAGGCGTGTGGCGAAGATCGCGCAGCTTGGCAGGTGGCCAGTAATAGACACTCGCTGTCATCTGTTTTGCAGCTGTTGATCCGCTGTGTTTCGCCTCAGCTCTCTGAACTTGATCGGATGGCTGAAAGCCGGCACGTGCAACACCTTCTGGAGCTGGCACGCGAGCTGCGAGAGGTCTCGCCCGCTGTCTCGCATCTACTGAGTCATGCTGCCACCACCGAGTCACTGGCACTGCTCGGTACGACGGAATCAATCCGCGGCCTCGTGTGCCCCCACTGCCACTTTGTGAGCGACCTTGCATTCGAGGAGAAGATACTCAAGTCAGCAAGCGCCACAATCTGCGCGTCCTGCAGCAGCATCTTCGATTTGAATGGGCGGCGACCAATTCGGAAGCGCAAGGGGGGACAGGCGGAGGGTACGCTCGGGGTGCCGACAGCAGTCAAGAGGGTACGGGTGGCTGCGGCAGAGGAGCCGGAAGGCGGCTCCGTAGCAGTGACCACGTCCGCAATCGAGGATGGTTTCGCCGCGGCGCTGCCCGCCACATTTGGACCTCGTGCCGGCGCTGTCGCAGGTTCCCAGAGGCCTTCGAAAGCGGAAGGTGGCAGCGGGAGCTTGGCGACCATGCTTGATACGATGGAGCCGCGTGGTTCCTCCTCAGCACCCCTGGCAGGATTGAGCGCGACGAGCGTGGCGATATCAGCGCAGGCAGTTGCGACCACCGCCGATGCAGCGTCAACCGCAGCGGCAGCACCCACGCTGGCGGCGCTGCCGGGCTCCAAGAAGGATAAGAAAGCGAAGGGCCGTGACGCTGCTGCAGCGGCTGCCCCGCCGCCGCAGCCCGCCAGCCGGCTCTTCTCTCTTCTCGACGGCCCCGGGGGGATGGTGCCCTCCAAGCCTGGCGTCGGCGGTTTCGGCGGCACGGGCGCGCAGGCTGTTCCGGGCGACAAGGCTGCGAAGCCCGCCTTGGCGCCGTTTGGCCTCTTTGCGGCAGCTGCTCCTCCACAGTCGACAGCACAACCATTCTCCTTTCGGGGCAAAAGATAGCGGCCTGCGCGCAACCGAGTGCGGCGTTGCGGAGGATGGATGGGTTATAGCGCCCTGATCAGCTCAGGCCGCAGTGATGCTTGATGTGGGATAAACGTTCCAACAACCTGTTACCGCTCGCCATCGCGTGTTTCGCGCACATGAGTGGGCACTTGGGGGCATCGGCCTCATCAGCAGGCAGTGCTGACGTATCCAAGCGCTGCTGTGGGCACGCTGTTCGCACACACAGCAGCGCGAACCCAATCCACAAGGGCGCTTGCGAGTGGATCTCCGAGGGAGTGCTGCGAGCAACCCCTATCCTTCACGGCGGTGTGACAGGCCCGCGGAGGCGGTGCAACTGCCCCGTCATGCCCCCGCCAGACTGTGTGGGCCCGGAACGCACTTCTCGATCAGGCGTCGGACCTCCTATGCGGAGCCTCCAGCAGCCACCACGTCTGGCTCCGCAGCGGCGCCGACCTGCTTGAAGAACTTGTTAGATTTTCCGCCAGAGGTGGTAACCTCCTTCGTCACAAACACAGAGCTCGCTTCCGTGTACACGGCCCCGGTCGTCGCGTCAATAATTTTTCCGGAGATGAAGACCTTGAGACGGCTCGGGTTGCTGGCGCTGGCTTCGGTGCGGTCAATCTCAGCAACCACCACCACGTTCGCACCAGCTGGTACCGGCTTGCGGTATTGTACGTTCAAGTTCGCTGTAAACCCATTATGCCCCGACGATAAGAAGAGCGTTCCCAGTGCATCGTCCAGCAACGTCGCAAGCGCTCCACCGTGCACAATGTGGGGATGGCCGCAAATTTGAGACCCGAGGGCTGCAGTTGCCCGCAGACGCTTGCGGTTCCGGCTGAGAGCAAGGCTGTAGGCATGCACTTTGTCTTCGCCACGGAGCCCTGAATGGATCAAGTGATGATCGAGTTTGATCGCTCCCAGATCCAGCTCTACAAAGTCGTCGCCAGTGACATCGACGCGATCGACAGTACTTGTCACCGGCACAGGGGTTGCGAACGCAGCGCGGCGGCTCTGGTGCAACGCCGCGAACCCTGCAGCAGACGCCGCAACGAGCGCTGACGAGATTTTTCGCATTTGTGACGCAAGAACCCTTCGTGGCAAATAGCAGCGCAATACGCAAAATACCGCAGGCGACGAGCGACGACCGCAATCCGTGTCATGGAGCGGTCGTTCGGCTCACTGCTGGGCGCAGAAGCGTGGAGTCGGACAGAACGGTTTCGCACGAACGGCAATTCCGTTATTTGCTCACGAACTTGAACGATGTTCCGCGATTCTTGCATCGCAAGTGCGAGGCAGAGGCAGTGCGCACCAGAAGGTTTTATTGCTTGCTCTTGCGCAAGCGGAATTTTGTCGTTTGCAGCAGACGTGGTAACCCCACGAATCTCTGACACGATGCCTCGTGGTGGCGGACGCGGCGGCAGCAGTGGTGGCCGAGGGGGCGGACGGGGACGCGGCAGTGGACGCGGTGGCGCAGCTGGTCGATCAGAGAGCCGTGGTCGGCCTTCATCGTCGTCAGGAGGCGGTGATAGGGATCGGTCGGCTTCGCGCGGAGGCAGCCGTGGAGGTCGAGGAGGCGCAGGCGGCCGCGGCCGCGGTCGTGGCGGTGCCTCTGCCTCCCGTGCGCCGAGCAGGGATGCGTCTGATAAGAAGCGGGAGCACAGCAGCTCGCGTCCGAGGGACGACAAAAAGCCGCAGCGCGAGAAGAGTGCCGAAGGGAAAAGCAGCCTGGGCAAGCGCCCGCGACCGACGGAGGGCGCGAGCGCAAGCAAGCCGACCAACGGCGCGTTCGGCACCGTGCGCGGCAAGCCGCACGCGGACCTGACGGAGCGCCTGGTGCGCCTGTGGAACGAGCTGCGCGAGCGCAAGACGCCCAAGCCGCGCAAGGAGGTGCTCGTGCTTGAGGTGCTCAAGCTGATCACCGGCCGCGTGATGGACGTCGTCATGCGGCACGACGCCAGCCGCGTGGTGCAGGCGTGCCTCAAGCACGGCAACGCCGCGCAGCGCGAGAGCGTGTGCAAGGAGCTGAGCGGCAAGGCGCTGGAGCTGACGAAGGCCAAGCACGGCCACCAGCTGATCGAAAAGATGCTGCACTACGGCAGCCCCGCCGTGCGCCTGCAGCTGCACAAGGAGCTGAAGGGCCACATGGCGCGCCTGATGACGCACAACATCGGCGCGCTCGTGATTGAGACGGGCTTCTCCAAGGCGTGGTCGCCCGAGCTCTGCTGGGAGCTGTACCAGGAGCTGTACGGCTCGGAGTGGGTGCACTTCAAGGCGAGCGCCGCCAAGGGGCGCGGGCTCGGTGCCGTGCTGGAGGCGTACCCCGACAAGCGCAAGTCCATCTTCGAGGCCATGTTCTACACGCTCTCCAAGCAGGCGGACAAGTCCATGCTCGGCCTGTCCGTCGCGCACAAGCTGCTGGCGGAGTACCTGCAGTACGCGCCGCCCGAGCAGGTGGTCGGCATGGTGAACCAGGTCAAGGACCACGTGCTGGCGCTGGTGACGACGCGCGAGGGCGCGCGCGCGGCGGCGCTGTGCTTTGCATACGGCACGCCGAAGGACCGCAAGGGCCTGTGGAAGGCGTGGAAGGGGCGCATCCTCGACATCGCGTGCCACGACCACGGGCACCTCGCCCTCATCGGCGCGCTGGACGTGACGGACGACACGCGCACGAGCGGGGACGCGGTGTGGGAGGAGCTGCGGCCGCACCTCGCCTACCTGGCGCTGCACCGGTACGGCCGCAAGGTCCTGCTGCACCTGCTCGCGCCGCGCTCGCCGCGCTACTTCTCCGTCTTTGACGTCAGCATGCTCGCGCCCGTGACGCTGCCGGCGTACCTCGCCAACCGCAAGGCGCCCGCTGCGCCGCCGGCGGCGCCTGCAGCCGCTGCAGCGCCTGCGGACGGCGCTGCCGCGGACGGGGAGGGCGCAGCGGCCAAGGCCGCCCCTGCGGCGCCGGCGGCCGCGATGCCGACGCCACCGTCTGCGGAGGTGCAGAAGGATGCAGCCGCGATGGCGCCGACGGCCACCAGCAAGAAGCCCGACGCGCAGCGGCGCGCGGAGCTCCTTGCCCAGATCAAGGCGGACCTGGAGACCGCGCTGCTGCAGTACACGAGCCTGCTGGCGCGCTCAGAGTACGGCAGCGGCGTGCTCTTCGAGGCGGCCACGCACCTGGGCTCCACCCCCGTCTTTGAGGCCGTTGCCGACCTGCTTGTCGAGGAGCCCACGGCCGAGGAGGCTGCAGAGCAGCTGCAGGCCCTCACCACCGCAGCGGCGTCCGTGGAGCACGCGGTGCCGGCTGAGCTCGCGGGCGAGGCCGGCGCGGCCGCTGCCCCTGAGAAGGAGGCGTCTGATGCGGCGGCGGCCAAGGGGAGCAAGGCGAAGCGAGCGCGCACCGGGCCAGCCCCCGGCGAGGAGGGCGAGGAGGCAGAGGGCGCCGCAAAGGCGGGTGCTGGCGCTGCAGCGATGGAGGAGGACGGCGACGACGAGGAGGAGGAGGAGGAGGAGGCCGGCGAGGACGACGAGGAGGAGACTGAGGACGAGGAGGAGGAGCATGGCAGCGACAGCGAGGCCGAGGGCGCCGCTGGCGCAGGTGCCGCCGCCGATGCGGAGCCGGAGGTGGCGCGCCTTCCAGTGTGGGAGCACCCGCCGTCGCACCTGCTGCTCAAGTGGCTGCTGCAACGCGAGTCCACGCGGCAGCAGCCCGGCGCGCCCGCGGCGCCCGCCGACCTGGTGCCCGTGTTTGGTCCTCTGGCAGCCTCCCGCCTGGCAGGCCGCCTGGTATCGGACCTCTGCCCGTCCAACCGCGGCGCGTTCCTGTGCGTGGAGCTGCTGCAGAACAAGGACGTCGCCACCGCCAAGGCCGTGCGGACAGAGCTCGCTGCGGGCACGGCGGGGCTCAAGGCTCTCCCGTCCTCTGCTGGCGTGAAGCTGCTGTTGGCCAAGCTGCAGGAGCCCGTGGCCGCCGCTGCGGCCCCTGCAGGCGCTGCTGCCGGCAAGAAGACGCCCGGGAAGCCCAAGCCAGCTGCCGCAGCTGCCGCGGGTGCAGGTGCCGCAACCCCAGTTGCTGCCGCCGCCCCCGCGGGCACCTCCGCTGTTGCCAGCGCCAAGGGACCAGCCAAGAGCGCTGCGAAGGGTGCGAAGACGCCGGTCGCTCCTGCAGCGGCTGCGCCTGCCGCTGCCGTTGATGCGGCACCCGCCGCAGCGGGCGCCGGGAGCGCCGCCGCCGCGGGAAGCAAGACGCCTGCCGCCGCCGGCAAGGGCGGCCGCAAGCCTGCGACGGAGGGCAAGCCGCCGGCGTCGGCTGCCAAGTCGGCCAAGAAGTGAGCGCGCAGAGCGCTGCCCGCGTGCACAGTTCCCAGCCGCAGGCTATGTTCGCGGGCCCGGCTGATGGCATCACCGTGTGTGCTGCAGGCGTTCGCCCTGCAGGGTGGGCGAGTCTCTCGTCTGCAGAAGCCTCGCCGACCAACCCCGAGCTCCTAGAATGCCGTGCCTCGGGCGCTTGAAATGGGTCACGGGTTCGTCATCAGCTCTGTCGGAAGTCACATTTGAATTCGGCGCCATCACCGGTGGTCTGCGTCCTCGTCGTTAATCACTTCGACCTCTAGATCGATACGTATCCTGCGGGCAAGTAGGCGATTGTCAGCGTGCCCTCTGGAATGCCTCCACTCAGCACAAACTCGTTGCGATTGGCGTCGGCTGGGATATCGACCTGCAGAGAGCCACTGGCAGTCGGGGCCACCGTTGGCAGCGTAGCTTTGGCTCACTAGAGGCGATGTCATTTTACTCCTTGCCCAGGAGGAAGGTACAGGCAAACCCGCCTCACATACGCTCTACCTTAGTCCTCTGCTCATGGGGAGGAAGTTCACCTATGTTTCAAAGGGATGATATTTACCCTGTGTGTGGGTATGAGGGCCACCTGAGGGGTAACGTGCTCCGAGTCGCTTACAACTTTGAACTTGAAAGTCACTGATTCGCAACCCTGACTGTCTGCTCGACTGGTCTCCACAACCTTCTACAAAACGCACAACTATAGAGTCCGAATCGTGGATCGAAAACAAAAGTAAAGGGCGCGATGACCCGCGCCCGCACCGCAATGCCATTAGGGCATACCTTGGTATCGCTTATGTTGTTCGCGTACACAAAGCTTGATACGACACTGCCGGTGTCAACATCCTCAACGTCAAGCCGGCCGACAGCACGGCGGAGGCAAACGGGCATTCAGCGTGGCGCTTCTCGACACCCATCTAATCGATGCACAGCTCCCATATTTCAAGCAGCACAACACACACGGTCGAGAGTGCCCGTGCTGAGGTCAAGGCGGTGTTCTCCAGAATGTCATGCTGATGGCCAGGGCTCAAAGGGCGCACACGATCACCGCTCAGGAATCTTTGGGCCCAATAGCGGAGATGCACAACGGCAGGGCGAGCAACGCAGGGGGAGCTGGGGAGGGGCACGACCTTCGTTGTCACCCCGGTTTGCGCGTGCAGTGCTGCTCGGTGAATTGATGAATCAGCGGGGAGTCCAGAACCAAGCCCTTGCGCTGCAGTGATGCCCTTGCCAGGTGATGCTCGACCAAGAAGGCTTTTGCACGCATGTATGTAGGATTGCCCAGCCTGTTTGCAGCGAGGCTAAGAAGCGCTTCGCAGGAGCAGGTCCAAAGGTCACACCCAAGAGCGTCATCCACAGCGCGGGCAGAAGCACCCACTGCGTCCAGCAGCTGTGTTTGCAGTTCGGGCTGGTCGATGGCACCGCCACAGAAGAGATTCACCCCTTCATTGTCAACAAGCACAGCCAGGTGCCCTTCTGTGACGTCGTACACTCCTCTGGCGCGATCCTCTGGGCAGCCCCAGGCTGTCAGGTAGGTGAGGGCTGCCTCGCGACTCAGATCGCCCACGTTGAGGACCTTGGCACGGGACAGAGCACCCAGGCCGCCGATAGCACCCAGCTTGTCTGAAGGTGCGAACACAAAAATGAGCCGCCCACGTTTGGCATCCGCAAGCCTCTTGGCCAACTTCAGCATGGAGGCTAGAGTCGCCGTTGGGAACTCTTCGGCAGACTCTACCACCATGATCGGCTGCAGGAGGAGCAGGTACGGGCGTTCGTGGGTGTGGAACGATAGCAGGGGCAGGAACGCGGACCGAGAAAGCGTGCACAGATCGGAAGTGCGAGGATACGGACTGCGCAAACATGCAAAACGGACCCTCCCCGTGCCGACGTCAAGCGGCAAGAATAGTACTCACCTGTGGTAAGGTATGTTGCACTTTCATCAGGGTGGATTCCACGTCCTTGGCCCTGCCACTTACCGGAAGCATAGCGATGAGCTGCTCCCACAGGCCCTCGCGGGTGAGGGACAGCATGCGGCGCAAAACGTCTCCACATTATCAGAAATAGCGGCGTCCATTGAGAACACTGTAACAGTGTCAGACAGCTCCGACACAGCCATCGCCACCGCCGTGCTCTTGCCCATTCTGTTGCCGCCCTCCACAACGAGGAAGTTGGTGTAGTTGCCAGTCATGAGCCTGATAATCTCGTCGATCTCAGGACGCCGAACAAGATTATCGACGCTTGGGGGCGAAACCTTGTGCCGCGTAGACAGCAGGTGCGCGACCCGCGCCTCGTCGGTCAGCGCCAGGCTCTGAACGGTGATAGCGAGCACCGCGAACCCGATCGCCAGCAGCCCAACGCCAATGGCAGGCTTCTCAAGCACGAGAGGGGTGACAGCAGCTGCAGAAATGCTGCAGTGGTCCGCTCGAACCATGTGGGCTGCGGCGGCATCGCTACCGCAGGCGCCGCAGGCTGAACTGCGAGGTGAGCTGCGCGGCGCGCCATTACTCTTCCAGAGCCGTGTGCAGAGCTTTAACCGAATGCAAGAACCAACCGTTACTGAGTATTCCAAGCTTTTCAACAAAACATCCACGAACTTTCGTTGTTAACAAGGAGTGGGAAACCAACGATGAACCATCGGGAGCCGAGCAACTGTCAGTGAGGGTATCCAGAATGTCAAGAAAGAGATCTTCCAGATGTTCTAGATCTTCAGATACTCGGCCCCCAAAGAGTATCCACCTATCTTACAATACTAGCGCAGCATGGTGCTTGGTGGCGGAAATATCTCGCGTTCAGGCCCGGAAGGACGGACAGTACATCTGTTGTTGTCGAGTGGGCCCGGCCAAACTGTCCACTGCACCACCAGTCGCGGGGCCGGGCAGGCTGAACCACCTGGGCGCTTGCTGGCTGCATGCGACAGCTGCTCTCACGGGCCAGCTGGAGGTTCACGGGCATGCCCGGCCGCCGGTGAATGAACTTTCGCGACCTGAGCTCAACGGCGCGCCTGAAGGAGTTGCTACTTTTCGCCTGAAAGGCCACAAAACCTTCCATCGATCTTGTAGGGATTTGCTCGCGCTATGGCCGCCAACGAAACACTGCGGCTGGCCTGCCGACAAGGGTTGCTCCCAGACGTAGATCGCTTGCTGGGAGACCCCCGGGTGCATCCAGCGGCTGAAGATAACGCCGCCATTCGTGTGGCCAGCCTGAACAACCACCTGTCTGTCGTGGATCGGCTGCTGCAGGACCCCCGGGTGGATCCTGCGGCTGAGGGTAACGCTGCCATCCGCGCAGCGAGCGAGTGCGGCCATCTGGCGGTCGTGAATCGGTTATTGCAAGACCCCCGGGTGAATCCTGCAGCTGACGACAACTACTCAATCCGTCTGGCCAGCCAGGAAGGCCACATAGCTGTCGTGGATCGGCTGCTGCAAGACCTCCGGGTGGATCCTGCGGCTGAAGACAACTCCGCCATTCGCTGGGCCAGCCATAACGGCCATCTGCCAATTGTTGAGCGTTTGCTTCAAGACCCGCGAGTGAATCCTGCGGCTGCCGACAACGAAGCCGTTCGCTTGGCCAGTCAAGCCGGAGATTTGCCTATCGCGGAGCGGCTGCTGCAGGACCCGCGCGTGGATCCATGTGCTGATGCCAACTATGCTACCCGCGAGGCGCACAAACGGGGGCACGCGTCTGTTGTATCGCGCCTGCTGGAGTGCCCGCATGTGCTGCGCTCAGTGCACCCGCTCCTCAGGGAAGGAGCCTTGACTGTGGGCGTCGGCGAGATCGCTACGCTGCTTCGACGCGATGCAGTGCTGCGCCGCGGCCACCTTGCCGCTGCTGTACTGAGGCGGCGGCGTGATGATGGGCTGTTGCGCTCGCATCTATGAAGCCTCGCCATCCGCTTGCGTCGCATTCTCGCGAGGCTGCGCGATCCCCGGAAAAGGTTCAGCACGCCTTCCCCCTTTTCGCAAGCTCGCAGTGAGCTGCGGGAAGCAGGCTGCCGTGTCCTGCCAGTGTGTTCACCCTGTGGCTGACGCACCGCTCGACAGCTTCCAACCACAGTTATCTTCCACCACTGCGCCGGTGTAGTGATGTGTGGCATGTGTCGACTGGTGGCCCGAGCACTGCAGTGCTTCTTTCGCGAGCCGCCTTGCCTTTGCTGCAAGACTGTTTTTTCGGGTGGACATTAGCGGCTCCACGCCGTGTGAGGTTTGCGAGAGGCTGCCAGCATCTGGTTCTTGACTGTTCCGGATGCTCACTGGCAGTGACTGGCCAAACATTTGAAATACCACCCCGATGTGGTCTGCAACGCAGAACTGCTGAAGCGCTGCTTGGCGTTGACTGTCTCGTCAGGACTCGCTCTTTCGCCACGTTTGGCTCGGCGCGATATTCGAAGCATCACACGCGTCCGTAACCCGATAGTCACTCCGCGTGCGCGTGACTCAGCTGGAGGGCATGGAGCAAGAGTCGCAGCCCCGCCTGCAAGGGACACCTGGGCGAGGCGGAGGCCCCCTGTCGTTGGCGCACTCCGAGGCTGCAAGCAGGCTAGGCTCGAACCCCCTCGGTGAAAGGGCAGCCCCGCTACAGTACCACTGGCACACGCGCGTGGCGGAGGAGCTGCGGCGCTGCAGCCTAGGCGGGCTCGGGCCAAGGACGCTCCCTCCAGGCATGCAAGGCGGCCAGCAGCCCGCTGGTAGGTATGTAGGTTTCGACGGCGTGCAGCTGTGGGAGCGGTGCTGTGGCAGCTTATAACATTACGAGTCTTTGTGGAAGTGCAGCAGCACGTGCACCCGCGCCGGCCGACGCCGGCCGCGCCTTTTTTTGGCATGGCACTGGCCATGGCACGCTTGCTGGGAGGCGGTTACAGGACGCCTTTGCGAGCGCGAAGATGAATCAGCGCGCACGTGCAACGCCGACCCATATACATGTCGACGTTGCAGCCTCATTTCACTATATTCGTCGCAACCGCTTGCGCTGCTCTCGACACGTGGATATACGTCGATCGTACATGTTGACGAGCTCGAGTGGCCACGACTTTCAGAGGCAATGCTGCTGCAGACTCGTCAGTCCGATAACAAGTCGCCCGGGGCCCCTCAACCGTTGGTACGTAATTGGCCTGCAGCTAGTCGTCGCTGCATATTGCTCAGGCCAACTTCAAAACGCGCCGTACGCACGGCGCTGTGTGTATCGTTGCAATTGAGGGCCAAGCGGGAACGGAGGCTCAAGCCTTCCAATTGATAATCATGCATGCGACAATGGACATATCGCTGACGCCTTACACTGCGGCCTCTGTGCAAGGGCGGCGGCGACAGCGCGATGCATGCCACAAGGAGTGCAAGCGCAATGCGGCGGTGCACAACAGCGGACCCGCTCGTAACCCAGTCGGGCAATCTGCGGCAGTCTATGACACAGCCGCGAACTCGTCTTCTGGGACGATGATGGCAGGATAGCGGAGAGTTGATCTAAGGGGTTCGTTCGCGCTTCGTGCGTAACCGCTCAGCGCCTGCGGTGATGGCGCGAGGGCCAATCTGAATGACGCGGTGCAGCCCAACGCTGCCGCGCAGTAGAATTGTAGGGGCGCCTGGCTGTCGGCCACAGTCAGAATGCGCGGATTGGCAAAGGGCAGTCGCGCTCATCGGCAAGGCCGCACACGGGAATGGCGTGCAGGGCGTGCTGGTGGAGGGCTCATCAGTGTGGCGTTCACGTCGAGTGCACACAGCAGTGTCCATCCGCCAGCACTCGAGGTGCCCAGAGTGGCCGTGCAGGCGCACGCAGAGGGGCCGCATCCGCAAGCAGTCAAGGGAAGGCCACACCCGAATGGGCGCGTCTCCGCAGCGCCCCACTCGTCCAGCGAATTAGCCCGCAGCGCCACACCACTAGGCCAGCGCATCCATCCACAGCGGGACACCGCCGTCTGCGGTACACGGCGCCCAGTTAGCACGCCCACATGGACTTGGTGCGGCCCCAGCCCAGGGTGGAGCCCGCACCGCCACCAGCGCCTGCGAGGGCGCCGCCGACGCTGCCGCCGCCCGCGCCGACGCTGCCGCCGGACGCTCCCACGTCGAAGGCAGCGGGTGAGGCCTTGGGAAGCGGCAGGGCAGCGGCGCCGGAGCGTTTGGTAGCGGCGGCGGCGAGGATGGGAGCGCTACCCATGGCGCTGCCGGGCAGCAGCTTGCTGCGCGGCAGCTGGGCAGAGCCCGCGGGGGCGCCCGCGGAGGAGGAGGAGGAGGAGGAGCCGAAGCCGGCAGAGGCGGCGGGCCAGGCGGGCGCAGGGCTGACTCCGAAGGCGAGTCCCACGCTGCCACCACCACCGCGGCCAGCGAGAGACGGCAGAGCGGCACGGGGCTTGCCGCCGCCGGCGGCGCCTCGGTGGATTGTGTTCGCGCCGCTGGCGGCAGCAGCAGCTGCGGAGCTGGCTACAGGCGTCGGCGCGCCTGGGAGGCGGAGGGCGGAGGCAGCTCCGACGTCCATCGCTGCAGCGAAGCCGCCAGCACCCGTCCCCGCACCCACTCTAGCGTACACTGCGCGCATGCGGTCTTTAGAGGCGCCGCCGCCGCCAGCGGCAGGGCCGAGTGCCGACGGTGTGGGCTTGGCCTTACTGGAGGCGCGTCCGGTGCTGCCAGCGCCGGCGCCCGCTTGAGCGGAGGCGGCAGCAGCCGCAGCAGCGTCGGCATACGCAGCGCTCACATGCCCTGCCTGCGCCCTCTTGAATGCGGAGGCGCCGCCAGCGCCAGCGCCGCCAGCGCCAGCAGTGGGAGTGCGCGTGGGAGCAGCAGGCTGCAGCGCCGATGCCCACGCCAGTGTGGAGCTGGAGGCACCGGGCGTCTTCAGCTGCACGTCAGCAGGGCGGCGCGTTGCGGCCGGGTTGCCCGCTGTACTCGTGGCGCCGTGGGGGCCCATGATGCTGGCACTGCCACCTGCCGCAGTCGCTGCTACAGGGACGCGGAGAGGTTGTGGGGCGTCGGCGGCGCCGTCATTGCGGCGCCGCTTGTTGGGAGCTGCAGCGCTCACGCCATTCGCAGCAGCCGGCGCAGCAGCAACAGCAGCGCTGGCTGTGGCAGCTGGCGCGCTCGCTTCAGCGTCCGCGCGAGCGGCCTGCGCCTTGCTGCCAGACTTGTGCTGCTTGCTCGGTGCAGGCAAGGCGCTGGCGGCGCCGGCTTCGGCGACGGAGCGGCCGCTGCTGGCGCTGCCGCCGCTGCGGCCGCGAGAGCCGCCGTGGACAGCCGCCGTAGCTGAAGCAGCGGATTGCCGGCCGCGGCTGGAGCCCTTGCCTGCGGGGCGCGTGTCTGCAGCTGTCGCATCCGCCGCAGTAGGACCGATGCCGTTGCCAGCCCTGCCAGCGCCCGCATCTGCCGCCTCCGCAGCCTCACCGCCACCCGCATCGCTGCCGGCAGCAGCCTCGAGTGCCTGCACGGGAGGCAGCGCTGCGGCGGCGGCGCGGCGCTTGCCGCCCACACGGGCGGCGGCAGCAGTGGTGCCTGGCTCAACCGCGCGCGCGGCGGCCGCGGACGCCCCAGCAGCCAGCAAGGCCGCGCTGGCAGCGGGCGCCGTGGGTGGCACGGCGGCGGGGGCGGGGCGGTGACTGCTGTCGCCAGGGGCTGGGGCTGCGCCCGCGTCAGCGGCAGCTCTGGCGCGGCCGTGGCCGCGGTCCTTGTGAGGGCCGCCGCGCCGACGGATGCCGCCGCGCGCCGCCACAGCGGAGCTGACGCCGTCGGCATCCGTGCCGTCAGCAGCAGCAGCAGTAGCAGCAGTAGCAGCAGCAGCGGTAGGGCCCGCTGCATCGGCCTCCTCCCCGTCATCGTAGACGCCATCCGCTGCGCGTGGCGCCGATGCGTCGGCCTGTGTCGCTGCCGCATCGTCCACAGCCATGCGCATGGCATCAGCAGCAGCAGGGGCAGCGACGCCGTGGCTGCTGCGGCGGCCGCCCTTGCGCGAGCCGGCAGACGTGCCAGCCACGCTCGTCGCAGCAGCAGCAGCCACGGCATCGTCCGCGGCAGCAGCCCGCTGCTGCGGCAGCGGTGCCGCCTCCAGCGCGGGCAGCGGCGGCGCGCCGCCGCCGTAGCGCACGCCGGGCATGCGGAGGGCGTAGCGGTCCCGCTGCGCCACGAGCGCAAGCGCGCCCGCCAGCAGCGCGCGTGCCTCTGCGGACACGGGGACCACGACCGCGTGCCCGCGCCCGCGGGTGGGCGTGGAGGCCAGCAGGCGCCGGTTGACCAGGGCGTTCAGCACGCTGGCGGCGCAGGGTCCGCTGCAGGCGAGGAAGCGCTGCAGCTGCGACTGCGACACGAAGGCTGAGGGCGGCGGGCCTGCTGGGACGGCCGCACCGCCAGCCGCACCGCCAGAGGAGGCAGCGGCGGCTGAGACTGCGGCAGTGGCGCCTGCAGCAGCAGCAGCAGCAGCAGCAGCAGCTGGTGTTGAGGCGGCGGGCCCGTCTACCAGCGCGCTGGGCTGCAGCGTGATGATGGTGGCTTTGGCGACGTACAGCTCTGCCATGGCAGCGAGGTGCGACGCGGAGGGGCCGGCAGAGTGGCCGGTAGAGGGGCCGGCAGAGGGGGCGCGGGCAGCGGGAGCCGGGGCGGGTACAGGTGCGGGTGCGGGTGCTGCATCCGCCTCGCCTTCCTCCTGCCGCTGCTCTTCCTTCTCCTCTTCCTCCTCCTCCTCCTGCGCCTGCTCCCCCTCGCACACGCCCTCGGCGTCACCGCTGGGGACGCCGGCGGTGTCGGTGTCTGCGCCGCCATACGCGGCGTCCGCGTCACAGGCGCCGGCTGCGTCCGCAGGCGCC
>Ga0208629_100643_pt1 | contig 16137 bp, 10 predicted proteins | sample LakWasMet19_HOW5_2_FD_183865 | JGI IMG/M metagenome (GOLD analysis project Ga0208629, IMG submission 183865) | Freshwater sediment methanotrophic microbial communities from Lake Washington under simulated oxygen tension - Sediment Metagenome... | ecosystem: Environmental > Aquatic > Freshwater >...
ATGGGGGCGCGTACGGCGCTCCCCCGATGATGATGGCCATGGGCGGGGCTGGGGGGCTGCTGATGGCACCGGGCGCTGGCGGCGGCCACCCTGCAGCTGGTGGGGCTGGGATGGGAATGGGGCCTGCGGGCGGGTTCGCTGGGCCGGCAGGGTACGGCGCAGCGCCGCCGCCCTACGGAGCCGCGCCGGGCTTCGGGGCGCCCAGGCCGGGCTTCCCGCACCACGCCCCGCCGCCGCAGCAGCAGCCGTTCAGCTTCGCACGGCGGTAGGGACCTGTGCAGCGTCGGCGAGTGAGCAGTCATCAGCCTGCTGAGCATGCGTTTTTCACTGCAGTCGACGGCATCTTCGTCAGCGATGTTGATCATGAGTGATTCGCGTCGGTTTAGAGTCGAAGCGTGCACCGAAAACTTGTGCCGCTTGCGCAAGCCTCGGATCCGGAAGTCGACTTATATCGAACCGCGACCCCGGCCGGCGCCGTGCTCTCGAGATGCGAAAATTGAGTCGACCGCGAGTCCCAAGATTATTGGAAACGATCGACTTGGACATGTGAATTTTAGGTCTACGTCAAGGACAACGGTGTCGGGGGCGTGAACGCCCCAGGGTTGCCCCCACACATCACATGCAGGTAGGTAGGTAGGGGGCGGCCTCGCGGACCGGCCGGCCCGCACGGCGAGGCTGGCAGCGCTGTGCGCGCGCCAACCACTCAGCGTGCAGCGGAAGCGCGACACAGCCCAGACGTCAGGGCCCAAGCACGCGCCCAGCCTCGGGCCCCCAGCTCTCAGGTTTCGCCTCTCAGCACACAACGACGCCGGCGCAGGGCCAGTCAAGCGTGGGCCCCGTGGCACAGGAGGGGCCCACGAAATCGCAGAGGGTGAAGCGCCCACTCGACAGCACGCGGCAGGAGCCGGGGCAGGGCTGCAGCTGACAGGCGCAGAGTGGCAACCGCCACCCCTCGCCGCCCTGCCAGCGAGCCCCCGAGTCGGCGCGGCTTCCGCTCCCGGTCCCTTCGCTGCTCAGCAGCAGCAGCAGCAGTAGCAGCAGCAGCAAGAGGAGCAGCGGCAGGAGCGCTTACGCGGGCACGTTCAGGTAGACCACGATGACTGTGGTGTCGTCGATGACCTGCTCCTCCTTCATCCACCGCGCATTCGCCTCCGCCACCAGCACGTCCACGGCCTTGCGGGGGTCCTCGATGCCGGAGATCATGTCGATCACCTGCGAAAGAGGAGGAGGAGGAGGAAGAGGGGGGACAGGCACACGGAAGAAAGCGCGTGGGAGCGTGGAGGGAGTGGTGGGGCTGACTGAACCATGCGTTGCGAGAACATCGCGCCTGCGCGGCAGCGGCGTGCTGCTTGGCTGAACCCACCTCCTGGTTGCTCATGAACTCCCACAGCCCGTCGCTGGCCCACACCATGACCTTGTCCTCGGGCGTCAGCTCCACGGTGTGCATCTCCGGGTCGCTGATCACCCCCGCCGTGTGCGCCACTGTGTCGCCCACGCTGCGGCTCATGGCCAGGCCGGGGATGTCCATGTGCCCGAGCCACACGCGCGGCGGCCCGTCGATGCCGTCCTCATACTCCACCGCAAACACGCGCCCGCCGCGCGCCTCGATGCGCTTCTGCTCGTCCTCGCGGTCGGGCTTGTGGTCGTCGCTGACGGGCACGGCCTTCCAGCCCTTGCCGCCCGAGGGGTTGCGGCGGCCGAGGATGACGCGGCTGTCCCCGATGTTGGCCACGGTCAGCACCTTCTTGCGCAGCAGGCCGAAGATGGCGGTGGAGCCGGAGAACTCGGTGTCGATGCTGGCGTCGGCGAGCAGCGCAGACTCGAGCGTGTGCACCTCCTCGGCGAGGGACTGCCCGGGGTTGGTCGCCCAGCGCGGGTGCGCCACGAGCCGGCTCGTCATGCGCTCGCTAAAGTAGTGCGAGACGAGGTCGCCCGCCTCCCCGTGCCCGTCGAAGACCCCGAAGATGATGCTGCCGGAGGGTCGGTGCTCCTCCATCAGCAGCGCGTCCTGGTTGCGCTTGCGCGGGTTGTACGGCGCGTACCCCTTCTTGCTCACGCCCGCGTACGCCTTCACCACCGTGTCGCTCGCCTTCACGATCGTGTCCTCGCTGTCGACCGCGCCGATGGTGGCGATGCCCTCAATCAGCTTGTTGTCGGACACGACGGAGAGGCGCCGCCGCGTGCCGCGCAAGCTGTTCTTGCTCGCCTTCACGCTGGCAGCAGAGGCCGCAGCCGCACTGGCGCCCGCAGAGCCCGCGCCGCCGGCGCCCGCAGCAGGCGCCGCGGGCGTCGTTTTCCGTCCAAGGGAGAACATGACGGACTGTCGCGATTGTGTGGAGCAACCGGCACGCCGAGGAACACGTGCGCAAGACGGCGACCGCGACGAGACAACCAAGCCCGCGGACGGTCAGGCAGCGGATGAGAGCGCTGACAGGGCAGCGGTCGGTTCGTCGCTGCGAAGGGGTGGCGACAGAATGGCGGGGCGTTCCTAACTGCAGGACGGGAGAAAGGGCGCGGGCAAGCGTCAACCGGGATGAAGTTAACGCGCGATCGAAAGCAAGCGTGAGCAAAAACTTAAGTCAGTTCAGTCGCTGCTGGGTGCTGCCAGCTTGTTTGCGCACACCACGTGGCGCCGGTGTCGAAATGCACAGTGTTCGTTTGCGCAGGCTCAGAGTCAGGGAGTGGCGCAACCGACGACTCACTGTCGGAGCGATGTATCACCAGGCGCAAAAACTACAACCAGCGTGCATGAGTCGGGGTGTGTTTGGAGTTGTTGACGCGCGCTCTGCAGATCGCTGGAATGCGGATTGAAGTGGACGGAGTGTCTGGGGCGCGGGAGGGGTGGTCTGCGAGAACGAGCGCTTTTCCACACACCTTTTTACAGACGAGACACAACGCGAAGCCTCTCCGAAGCGCCGCACAGCCACACACAATCCCGAGCTTGTTCATGCGCCCTGGCAATGGTGCTCACGGCTCCTCTACAATGGTGTAGCAGCCGGCCGGCGGTGGCTCGGTGGTGACCAGCCGACGGGCCCCTCACCCAGCCCGCTGGCGCTCCGCGTCTCTTAACGTGGCGCTTCGAGGTGAGTGCTGTGCTTTGCTCAGGCAGCCAACGCCGTTCTGCGGCCGCCGTCTATCGCTGGCCCTGCATACTGCGTGCTGGCCAACATTCCCGCTTGTCGGGAGCGTCTCGTGGCCAGTCCGAATACTTCTCTTGTGCCTACAACAATCGGATTCAAAAGCGCCACTGTGGCTGCTCCGCTTACGGCGGGGCGTTGTGCTGCTGCGTGGTCGTCAATTGTCTTCTACAACCCCCGTCGATGGGCTCCCCAACCTTTGCGTTCCTCCGGTTCCCTTGCTTCCATCTGCAACGTGCAGCGCCAGCACGCCCCACATAAGCTCTCGTCAAGCATCCAGCTCACGGTCTTTGGCCTCTCCACCAGGTTAGTTCCACGCGTGCTTGGTTGTGGCTCATGTTTGTCCGTGGTGGCGGGGCGTGTCGGCCGCGCGCTTCCAGAGGATGACCAACTATTTTCATGCTAAGTCTTAACGCTAGCAATAGCAGTGATGACACAACGTATTCACAGTTTGTCTGATGGGAACGCGTTCGCGGTGCTGTGTGTTTTAGGCCGTGTAAGCTCGTGCGTGACTCGCTGGCCCGCATCGGCGCAGTAAAACTATCCTCAGCGGTGTCTCGAACCCACACCGCTTGGGCTGAACTCTGTGCGAAAGCAGCACAGCCGTGGCTGTTTGCGTACCGCCTTTGCCGCTTGGGCGCTCGAGCTGCGCCTGCTTGTCCCACTTGTCGGCGCAGCGACGCTCAGGAGGGCTTTTGTAGGCGGTGCAACTCCCGGCGACACCTGCCAACGCGCGAGCTTGTGGTTGATGTGCGCAGCGCTGTTCAACCATCGTTTCCCCTGTCGCACTCAAATGGATTGCAGCCGCCTCTGAATGCGCCCATGCCATCTAATGTTGAGCTGGGGGTACCAGCGTTGCGGAGCATTGGCCTTGTTTGTCTCACAGCGCGCCCAGCACCAAGGCCTTCCTGCCATTCGCGGTTAGTGCACAGTGCTCACTGAGTGCGTTACGACGTGTCGCGTGGAACACCTGCGTTGTACAACTCGCGACGCGACATGTGTGCTGGTGAAGAGATAACCTAATAACTTAGCCGTTTACCCGTCCTAGTGCGTGGGCTCGACAGGCCCCGGACGTTGACGACTCTTGGTTCACTGAGGCACTGTGTGTGCGCGCGATGTTGGGAATGTTTAGTTGGTGTCAAGTGTTCCTCTCTTGCTGCCTGCCTGCCCTTGATGATCACAACACAATGGAATTACCGTCTGAGGCCTTCGGGCCGACTGCTGATAAACGTGCGGCTGTTTTTGTCTGAGGCAATTTTGGTGGTTGCGTGTTGTCTCATTTGCTTTCCGGAATGATGATGAACTGATTCCCCTTCCGACATTACTGAATGCGGACGCAAATCAAACGTCCAATTGCTATCTCGACCGGATGCTTCTGTGTTCGACGTGCTTTTGCTGCTGACTGAATTTTGTCATCATCAGGCTCCACCCCGCAACAACGCCCGGTAAATCAACTGTTTACACGACTTGCCACTCGCCGTTCTCGTTTGCAGGCCTGGATCGCTTAAAGTGATCAAATCAAGTCGCCGAGACACCTCCGTGAAACTGGTGTGTACCAAGCTTCGGGGCGGTCCGCTGGCGTGTTTTCCGCTGCTGCTGTCAGCGTGCCTGTGCGCCCGATGACGAGATTATATTGTCAATGGGTAATTTACATCTTAGCTTTACCGTGCTGAGAGACATACGACCGAGGGCTGCTCAGGCGTGATTGTTTTCGCACCAGTGACGAACCTGCCTCTTGCATCTTAAAAATACATTCATGCGCGTCAAATGATCCCGCGTAATACCGGGTACTTGATATCAAGCAAGATCTGAGGTGTTGTTTTTGTGTGTGCTGGGGTGTCACTGCTTTTGCTTGCGGCATATTGTGTAGCTCGCCCCGCTTGCACGATGAGTGCCGTGTGGGAACGGGTAAGAAACGTCGCACAGATCAGGGCTTCGCTCCTATGCTTCGGCATGGGGGCGGGGCCGGTAGCCGCGTGGATGGCCCTCGGGAGTCTTAACAGACATCTTGCCGCCCAGGGGCCGGATGAAAACGCAGCCACATTTTCTTATCCTGTCGCGTCTTTCCTACTTTGCCCTCCCGTGCTTCTGCTTCCCGTCTGCTTATTTGCTGATGCAGGTTGCTGTCCCAAACCCAGCTTCTCCGAGTCAGTCCAACGCGAGCTGGTTTTGAGAGCTCAGCATCGTTTCCTGAGGCTGAATGGCTCCAGCTACTGCCTGTCCATTCAAGTTGTTGGTAGCGTTCATTCATCGCCACGTTTGCCGAATGGTTTGTGACCTCAGTCTCAACGACTCGGAAGTGGACCGGGAAACTCGATGTCCACACATCGCATCGTGATCCTGAGTCTTTTCCGATTTCAGCCGCCTGCTCTGCTATTGGACTCGCTTTCGATGCCGATGATTCGAATTGCAAAGCTAATGATAACTGGGACTCGTCATTGTTGATATCTTTACATGCGCGGAGCTCGCTGACAGTGCCACAACCTCACAGTGCAGTGCAAGTATGTCAGCGCTGCCAGCCAGTGTCAGGAGCTGCCACACGAGTTCGCATGCATACGTTGCGCGAGTTGCATGTGCCCGCTTGTAACTGGTGCCGCGCAGCCACTCAAACTTTTCGTGATGCGCACTGTTCACTCGCTGTGCAGAGCTCAGTACGCATCCGGCATCCTGGACCAAGTGGCGGCTCTGGCGACATGATACGAAGTCTCGCAGCTGGCCACAGTTCTGGTCGCCTGCATGGTCAGCCGCGGCACATGTCCCTTCCGTTCGGAGCTCACACCAGCCAGCCACGTCAGGTCTCGCGTCTGCACCCGATGCTGCTCTGCGCCCAAACTGCCCGATAGCTGGGCGCCCGCCGACCATTGGCAAGCCGACGCGTGCGGGGCGGCGCAGCGAACACACGCGATATAAAGACAGGCTGCGAGAGTTGCCGCGCATCATCAAGCCCGCGGAAACCATCACCCGGCGCAGCGACACACACGTGGGTCATCACGGCAGGCTGGCCAGCGGCACCCTGCTGACCCACACGTCCTCCTTGTTGTTGGTCCACGCCACCCACATGCTGTTGCGCAGGCTGGGCGGCACTGCCTCAGCATCACCGAGCACGACTGCCTGCGGGTACGCCACGCCGCTGCTCTTGTTGCCGGGCCAGCGCGGCTCGCACGCCGACCCATCCGGCGCCAGCTGGACGCAGGACACGAGCGAGGCAGCGCGGTCCCAGGTCAGCCCGTCCCGCGACGTCGCCACCACCAGAGGGTCGCGGCTGCCGCAGGGGTTCCACACCAGGAAGCGGCGCCCGTCGGGCACAAATCCCGCGTTGATGTTGCTGGGCTGGTTGGGAATGTTGGTCTGCGCGAGCGGAGACCACGCCTCCCCCGCGCCCGTGCGCACAGACGCAAACAGAGTGCTGTTGGTGGAGCGATACAGAAGGACGTCGGGGTAGCCCGTCCGTCCGTCTGCAGGGGGCAGCGTGTAGTGTGTGCGCTCGTTGCTCATGGTCGCAGGCACGAGGGACCAATCCTGGCACCCGCCGGCGCAGGCCTCACACTTGGCTGAGGCGTTGACGTCACCGCACGGCATGAAGCTGTCACCGTAGTCACCAGCCGTGTTCAGCAGGGCGATGTCCGTCTGCGTCTGTTCGTCCATCTGGTTCAGCGTGCTCACGTTGTTGAGAGCGGAGGCAAGGTCCAGCCCCGCAGGAATGCTGGTGTTGGCCCAGAAGAGCGGCCCGAAGTGCCCCGGCGCATCAGTGTACACACGCCGCAGCAGCAGACCCGACGCCCAATACTGGAAGGGGTACACGCAGAACTGGCGCGGCGTGGCGGCGGCGTACACTCGCCCGTTCACGAGCACTGGCGGCTCAGCGAAGAGCGCCACGTTGACGGTCTCGCTGGTCGACATGTTGGGGAAGAGGATGTTTCGGCCGTCCGCAGGCGTCCACTCCACACCGTCATCGCTCTGTGACACCATAATGCGTTGTCCGGGTCGATCCTCGTTCTCTACACCGTTCTTCCAGGTCAGCAGCAGTCGCGCGCCATCCCAGCCCATCATCGCTGCGTGGTTGTAGGTCCACACGTCTGGCGCGGAGTGGAAGACTTGCACGTTTTGCACGCCCGCAAGCTGCACGAAGCCGTGTAGCGGCAGGCTGCCGTTGCACCACTGCGGCTGTGGTACCCATGTGGGGATCATATCCGCGCCGACTGTCGTCGCAGCACACATCGCAAGCGTGGCGAAGGCGCGCATTGTGGCGGTTACGCTTCCAAGCTGATGCTGGAAGTGGAGTTGTCGCTGCGCTTGTCCCACTGCAAGCTGCACTTTCCGCCTGTAGGTCGTGCACGTTTCGGCAGCCCGAGATCCGACAACAAGATCCGTCGGATGCCGCGTGTTGTGCAATCAAAGAAGGCACCCGGAGCCACTACGGCGCGCGCTCCTTCTTGACAGCCCAGCGCTCGAGTGCGGCGAAACGAGGGGCAAACATCCGACCTATCGAAAGGACCTCCGTCCATCAGCAATCCCGTCGCGGCAAACCTCAAACCTCGCGGACATCGGTATGTGAAAGCAACGAGCGCCCGCTATGTGTAGGCACTTCTGCTACTGTGTTCTGCCATCACTTTTTTCGCGCGTACTCCTGGAAGTCAACAACTTCGGGCCAACCACGCACAACGTCGCAACCAACGTTGGCTGGGCCGGTCGCCCGTCCGCTCGGACCCAGGGGCTTTTACGCAGCAGTCTATCCTTGCTCTTTCCTAGCGCTGAACGCGGGGCTCGCTTGTGGGCGCCCTTGTCGATGCCTTTGCCAGCACATTCGAACAAGAACATTTGCTGCTGCACTGAGGGAAGGAGATGACGACGCCCGTGGATAAGACAGTCAACCCCCTTTCGGCCCAATCCTCGCCGGTGGATGGGTCGTCAGGCGTCGAGCTCCCTCACGTTGCCATTGCAGTACCCGCTCGGCTCGCCTCCGCGGCGGCCGCGATGCACGCCCAAGCCTCGCGAGGCACCGCTGCGAACGAGGGGCAGGAAGTGACCGCGCTGGACCATCAGGATGCTGAGCCAGCGCGACCACGGGACGGCTCCATCGCTGGCCTCCCGCTGCCGCGTCACCCGTACCCCTCCTCGGCAGCGAAGGGGCCCGGAGGCAGGCGCGGCACCCGCTCCTCCTCCGTGTCTGACACTCTGCCGTACAGTGGCGCAAGCGCGGCTGGGCCGCCCTCAGGGCACAGCGACCTGGATCCGCACCCAGGAGGCGCTGCCGCCGCGTTCTTGCTGGACGCGCACGGCGCCGCCGCCGGCCTCTCGCCGCAGCACGGCGCAGCGCCTGCCTCCGGCTCAGCCCATGCTCGGACGGGCACCCTCGCGGCTGGGGTTGCGCCCCGCACCGCCACCCCGAGCGCTCGGGGCCGCGGGGCATCGATTGCCCTTGACGTGGCGGAGGCGCAGCAGCAGCAGCAGCTGCAGCAGCAGCAGGCAGCAGCGCGCCCCCGCGTTGAGAGCGTGGCCGGCTCCGTCAGCAGCCGCCCTCACGTTGGTAGCGTGGCGTCAGCGCCGCCCCAGCAGCAGGCGCAGGCGCCAGAGCTGCTCTTCACGGGCGTGACGGCGGACGGGGTCGGCCTGGGCGGCCTCGGCGCCGCCTTCCGCGCTGCACTGCAGGACACCACAGCGATCGCAGAGGCTGCAGCGGAGGGCAGCCAGCTGGACGCAACCTCGGGGGGCTCGCCGCCCGCTGGGCTCCGGGCCCGCGGGCGCCTCAACACCAGCACCGTCTCTGTGCGTCGCATCAGTATGGCGAGCCTCCCCTCCGTCGCCCGCGGCGCTGCGGGGGCAGGCGGAGGCCTCGCTGCTGGCCCCTCTGGCGGGCCTCAGACGCAGCTGCCAGGGACCCCCAGCCAGCAGGGGACGGCGCTCGGTCGCGGCCACGGGCGCGGGGCTTCGGTCTTTCACATGCCCACTCAGACGGAGGTGCCGTCGGCCCTTGAGACCCCCACCGCTGGCAGCACGGGCACCGCCTCGCGGCAGACCTCAGTGGGCAGCTTGCGGGACCGGGCTGGCAGCGTGACCACGGGATCTGGGGGGAAGCCCCCGGCTGCAGGCCTGCGGACCCGCTCCAGGGGCGGCAGTGTGCTAGCGGGAGGCGCCGGGCAGGATGCAGCGGGGCTGCCGCCGCAGGGGCCTGAGAGCGCTAGCTCGCAGGCAGTTGCAGGCATCGCGGGCCGCGACCGCAGCGGCACTGTGACGATGCGGCGATCTTCCCTCACAGTCACGTCCACGCCTACAGCGGTTGCAAGGGAGGAGCAGCAGCGGCTATCCCTGCAGGATGGGCTGGGCCCTCTGCCTGGGCTGGGGCCTGGGAGCGCTACCAGCGCGTCAACAGCTGTCCTGCGAGGCGCCAGCAGTCGACGGCACGGCCGGGAGGCTTCCGCAGGCAGTGGCGGCGACGCTGCGGACGGCAGCGCTGCCCTCCGCTCACGTGTCAGCTCTCAGCTGCTCGGGGGAACGCAGCCTCCGGCCCGCAGTACGACGCTGCGAGGCGGCGAGCTAGCCGCAGGAGCAGCAGCAGGTGCCTCTGAAGGGGACGGGGCAGGCCCTGGCGCCAGCAGGAGCGTGCTCTCCCACATGGCTGCAGCCGTCACGCGCTCTATGCGGCTGGGCAGCGCTGCCACAGGAGCCTCGCTGCGAGCGCTTGAGTCCGCTGCGGCCTCTGCCATGGTGTCCACTTCAGCCGCTGTCTCTGGCGACCCCTCCAAGATCACCCCCGTCTCCGCCACCTCTGCCATGGGCCTGGGCGACATGGGATCGGGCCCTGGCGTGCGGGAGACGCGCCGAGGCACCTTTTCCCTCCCCTCCGAGGGAGTCTCCGGTGCCATGCTGTCCGCAGAGGCGGCTGGGGCTGGACCTCCCGGCAGCGCCTTGGAGGCGGCTGCCGCTGCAAGGGGGGTGTTTGTGGGGGCGCCCACCGAGGGCGAGGGGGGCCCTGGCGACGGCATCGCTTCCGATGCCGCTGCCAGCGGTGTGCGGCGCAGGAAGCGAAGCGCTGAGGCAGTGCTGCCTGCTGCGGTGATGCCTGGTCCGATGCTCATGGCCGCCCGACCCACCGCGGCAGCGCCCGCCGTGGCTGCCGCAGCCGCCTCTGTGGACGCACACGTGGCGGAGCGGGCGGGGCGGGCCCGGCGCACGGCTAGGCACTCGTGGTCGCTGCCCTATCGCGCCTGGCGCTGGGTGTTTGACCGTGTCATCATGACGCTGCAGTTCGGCCTCGCAGTCGTGCTGGTGCTGCTGGCGCTGCTCTTCCAGTTCCTCCTCCCAGACCGCGGCTTCGGCGACAACCCGGCCTACAAGTGGCTGTACCTGTGCGGCGGCACTGTGGCGGTGCTGTTCCCCCTGCGTGCCGCGGAGTGGGCCTTCTTCGCCCTGCTGGAGCGGGTGAAGGGCGCGGGCAGCGTGATCAGCGAGGTGGTGGACTTCGCGGGGGCGGCAAACGGGCACCTCGCCCACATCTGCGCCGTCATCTTTGCGCTGCTGCTCAAGTACGTGCTCTTCCAGCTGCAGTTCAGCGACGCGGGCAACTTTTGGTTCGTGCGCACCTGCGCCGCCCTCATCTTCTTTAAGGCCTTCTTCTTCGTGGGGTATAACGTGGTGCTGAAGATCATTCTGCGTGCTATTTACACGAGCAAGCATAGAAAACGGGTTGAGGATTGTCTCTTTCACGTTGAATCAGCCCGGTTCTTAACCGCGCCCACCCCGCTGCAGATGCGGCTGTATGAGGAATGGCTGGCCGAGCAGCGGCGGCTGGAGGCGGAGATGGTGGCTGCCCGCAGCGGCGCAGGCGAGGCGGGCAAGCAGCACGGGCGCGGGTGGCGCAGCAAGCGACGGGTGACCAGCGACGGAGGGGTCGCGGCGGGTGGCAAGGACGGGCGCCGAGCCGGGGCCGCGGCGGGCACTTTAGCTGCTGACACGGGTGCAGCGGCACAGAGCAGCAAGCCGCTGGAGGGCGGAGACGCCGGCTCCAGCAAAACCCTCGGTGCGCTGACGTCGGCAGTGTCAGCGCGAAACCGCCTCCGCTCACCTCCGCCTGTGCTGGCACTTCTCGACAGCCAGACAGGGCAAGGGGACGACGCTGACCCCGACAAGGCAGCAGCGGCAGACGGGATTGCGGCGCTGCAGCGCGCCCTCAGCGCAGGCGGCAGCATGCGTAGCGGCAGCGAGTGGCAGACCGCCTCTGGTGCGGGTGCGGCCGGGGAGGAGGGCGGCCCAGAGCTGCTGCCGCACCCGGCCCACCCGCAGCGCCTGCCCTGGGCCACGGAGCCCCCCATCCCCGTGGCGCTTGAAGACTTTGCCTCCCTGCAGCGGGTCGGCAGTCCCACTTACCTCCTCGACAGCGACAGCTTCTGGACGCAGCTCGCCTACGTGCGCAGCCGGTACTTTAGCCTCTACAGCGGGCGGGCTCGCCTGTGCGACGTGGCCTCTGGCGAGGCGGTTGAAGAGTTTGCCAAGAGCGCCTTCGACCGCCTCGCAGCGGAGAAGCTCGCGCTGGAGCGCCTGCGACTCAAGGCGGCGCTGCTGGCTGCGCTGGAGCGGGATCGAGAGCAGTGGTACGCGATGCAGGAGGCAGCCGCGGCCGAGGCGGAGGCTGCCGCGGCCGAGGCGGAGGCTGCCGCGGCGGCTGCGGCGGAGGAGGAGGCGGAGGCTCAGCGGCAGCGGGCAGCGGAGCGGGCGCGGCGGCACGAGCGGCGGCGCCGCCAGAAGGCGGCTGAGAGGGCTGCCTCGGCGCTGCCGCAGCGCCCTCCCCCTGAGGCGCCGCGTGAGGGGGCAGGCGCTGAGGCGCCCCATGCCCCTCCGCAGCGCTCTGCAAGCCACTCGGCGCTGCGGCGAGACGCCGGCGAGGGGCATGCGCTGCCCTCCCATGGCCTGCTGCCTGCCTCGAGAGCCCAGTCCTCCGCAGCGCTAGTCCACACCGCGGGCTCATCGCGACCGATAGACCGGCTCTCCCCCGAGGCCCAGCACCAGCTGACCCTGCGCCGCAGCAGCGCTGGCCCTGCCTTCAGCATGCACGCAGCAGCGGCTGCAGCGGCTGCCCGTGCGGCCGAGGGGGGCCCTGGGCGCTCCCTCTCGCCCGCTCAGATGCGCAGCCTCAGCGGCGCAATGGGGTATGGGGGCGATGCGGCTGCTGGCGGCCACACGCACCTGTCCAGCGCCCAGCTGCAGCAGCAGCAGCAACAGGGCGCTCCCAGCACGCATAGCAGCGGCGCAGGCGGCGGCAGCGGGCACGGGGGCGGCATGCTTCATAACCTAGCGCACCTGGGGTCAGCCATCCTCTCCCCCGTCACGCTGTTTGAGCCGCACCAGCTGATCTCATCACGCGCAGACGCGGAGGCGGAGCAGCACTCGCCTGCTGTCAGCCCGGTACCGCCCTTCGGCCCCGGCGCTGCCCCTGCCGCTGCGCCCCACCAGGCCTACCCGCCTCGCATGGGACCATGGGCGCCTGGTCAGCAGCCCTGCGGCCCACCTGCGGGGGCCTTCCCTGGCGCGGAGCAGCAGGGGGCCAGCGCCCGCAACATGGCTGCGAATCGATGGACCGTGGGGCACGGGGCAGGCAGCGGCTCCATCGGCCGGGCGGTGGGTGTGGGCGGCGGCCGCGGCAGGCCCAGCGGTCTGGTGCCTGGCCAGCGGGCGGCGCTGAAGGATGTGTTTGGCGCCCCCAAGCAGACCGAGGCGGCTGCAGGTACCGCCGCTGCCCCAAGCGCAGCCGACGGTGCGGCCTGCCCTGCCACAGGCGTGTCCAGCCCCACTGACGCCTCTGCGGCCAGCAGCGCACCGATGTCTGAGGCACGAATCAGCCCTGCACCTGCCTTCCCTGCTGCGGCTGCCGTCACCCTTGGCAGCGCCCCTGCTGCTGCCCGACCCTCCCTGCTGCACAACCACGCCCCGCCGTCGCTCGCGCAGGTGAGAGAGTCGAGAAGCAGCAGCACCAGCAGCGGCAGTACTTGCAGCAGCAGCAGCGGCAGCAGCCGCAGCAGCAGCCGCAGGAGCGGCAGCGACAGTGGTGAAGAGGAGGTCGCTGATGACGGCACTCTGCTGTCCCCCGTGCTTGCGAGCCTTGCATCAGCGGGGGCTGCGGCGGCGGATGTGCTGGTGGTCACCCTGGCCCTGGACCCCGCAAACTTTTATTGCGAGCTTCCCCGATCCCTGGGCGAGATCTCTGACGTGCCAGATGTCGCCCGCTGGGAGCGTCTGCGACACGCTCTTGACCCCGCTGACCCCGGGGTGCTGGTGGACCTGTCCACGCTGGGCACCGATGCGCCTGACCCCGCTGCCGCCATCCTTTCCCCCGAGCAGCTGGCAGATGTGCTGCATCGGGTGACAGAGTTTCAGCGGGCCAATCCCCCTCCGCCCGCCCTTCCCCCAGCCGACAGCGCAGCCCCTCCCAGCACGCAGCAGGGCACCGCGCTCACCGCCGGCAAGCCGCCCGCGCAGCTGCGGCAGACCTCTTCCTTCTCATCCGCCACGGCAATCGCAGCCGCGGACGCAGCGGCGCCCGCCCTCGGCCCAGTGCTTATCCGCTTCGAGCTGCAGCAGGCCCCAGACTCCCCCGTCTCTATGGCGTCGCTGCGGCAGGAGCCTGTGCTCGCTGGGTCGCTGGCCCAGTTCCTCGCAGCCCCTGAGCAGGGCACGACCACGCAAGGGCGGCTGTCGGGGTGGGGCAGGCGCAGGGGCAAGGGGCACGGGACGCACGGCAGCAACCCGCTTCGCTTTGCAGCCGCGGCGCTGCGCAGGCGCGACCCGCTCCCGCACGAGATTCCCACAGTCATGCGCATCGAGCGAATGCTTGTGGAGCTGGCGCAGACCGCCCCCAGCCTGCTGCTGGATGACGTCCGCCCCTGCTTCACCTCGGAGGAGGACGCGGGTGCTGCCTTCCGCCTGCTGGATCAGGACGCAGACGGCTCCGTGACCCGGGACGAGTTCGCTGCAGCGCTGGTGGTCATGTTCAACCACTGGGTCGCCACGCAGAGCGCGGTGGCCAGCTTCGGGGGCATCTCGGGCGCCATCTCCATCCTGGCCAACATCGTGCGCTGGATCATCACGCTGCTGGTAATCCTGGCCATCTACGACATCTCGTTCAACGCGGTGTACGTGCCCTTCACGACCATCCTGGTGGGCTTCGCCTTCATGGTGGGCCTGCCTGTGCAGAAGATGCTGGACGGGCTGGTCTTCACGCTGGTCGTGGTGCCCTATGACGTGGGGGACACTGTGGCCGTCAACATAGTGAACGGCAACGCGAGCATGACGGTGCGGACGGTGAGTCTGTACACCACAGAGTTCATCGACGGCAGTAACCGCTTCATAGTGGTGCGCAACAGCGAGCTGTTGGGCGCTGCCATCACCAACCTGCGGCGGTCTGGGGACGCCGTGGCCAGCGTGAAGGTGATGGTTGACCAGGGCATAACAGGGGCGCAGGTAGCGGCCCTCAAGGAGCGGGTGAAGGAGTATGCGAAGCGGAACGGCGTGACATGGAAGCCCAAGCCCGGGCTGTCGATCAGCGGCGGGGACGGCAACAAGTGCGAGCTGACGGTGACGATGACCCACCGCTCCAGCTGGCAGGAGGGCAAGGTGGGCGGCGACCAGAGCCTCCTCGTGGCCTGGCTGCTGGACACCCTGCGGGAGATGGGGCTGCGCTACAGCCTGCCCCCGCAGCAGATGCAGGTGTCGGTGTCGGGCGTCGGGGACAGCAACCACGCTGGCGCCGCAGCTGCGGCGACGGCTGCCATCGAGGCCGCAGCGAGGGCTCTGTCTGCCCAGCTGTCGAAGCGGGCAGGCTGGCAGATCGTGCGGCCGCCCGGGCCGCCGTCGGCTCCTGGAGGGCCACGGCAGTCAGGGTTGGGTGCAGGCAGCGTTACCCCTGTGCCGTCGGTTGCCGTGTCATCGGCTTCAGCCGCGGCCCCTGCTCGGCCGCTTTCGGTGCCTGCGCCGGCAGCGATGCGCAAGTGAACGGATGCCTGATTGACGAGCGAATCGATGATGTGGCGCTGGCATATAGTGCCAACCTGTTGCTAGGCCTGCATTGCGGCTGTGGTGTTGGATGCTCGCTGGTGTCGTCTTCGCGAGCCATGTCTGACCGCGTTGCCAGCGTTGTGCAAGTGGTGCCGCCACGCGGCAGGGAGGGCTGCGTGTGACCTACGAAGCGGCACTGGTGCAGATTTCTAGCTTGCTCCATAGCAAGCGTTCAAAGTGGCAATTTGTCATGACGGGAGCATACGAATTCTTAAGACTTAAAGCTTTGCACATGTGCATCGGCCGATCGACTCGCCGCGCGTGATACATGCCGGCAGGTTTGGTCGCGATACGCGCCGGCGTCGATCGCTTTCAAGTGCAACCCCGTCACACATGCCCATGGCCATATGTGTGGTTGGCACCCATCCATCTTGATATCAGCTGATCTCGAGTCCGTCCACATCTAACTACAAGTCCACCACGTTCACGTGTGAAATGCCCCGAATGAAACAGCAGTCACGAGCGACAGGCCTAGCTGGTGATAGACAGCGTTCGCCGTGAAAGCCTGCGAATGCTGATTTGAGCTTCAAAGGGCAGGTGCATGAGCAAGCTCCAAGGCAGTCGGGGCCACGGCCAGGCCAACGTGCTCCCGTGCTGTATGCAGCTGCAGCGGCGCCTTTCTCGACCTGACGGGCCGAGACAACGCGCAGCGCAGCCGTGCAGCGGGTGCGAGAGCACTGGCACCGGCCACACAGCCACAGCCCTCGACGGGCGCAGAGTGCGCAGCCACAGCCGAGACGTGTGCGTCGTCAACGGCAGCCGCGTCCGCGGAATACCAGACACACAGTCAGTCTGCACACGACCTGCGAGACGGAGTGACGTCCCGTGTCCACTCGCAGAGGCCCCGTGTACCAGAGCCTCACACACGCATGTTGGCAGGCTCCGGCGGAGCGGGGCTGGCGGGCTCAGCGGGGCTGCCTATCCCATCGGAGTGCTGGCCACCAGCGACAGCAGG
>Ga0208629_100646_pt1 | contig 16094 bp, 14 predicted proteins | sample LakWasMet19_HOW5_2_FD_183865 | JGI IMG/M metagenome (GOLD analysis project Ga0208629, IMG submission 183865) | Freshwater sediment methanotrophic microbial communities from Lake Washington under simulated oxygen tension - Sediment Metagenome... | ecosystem: Environmental > Aquatic > Freshwater >...
TGAAGCTTGAAGGACAGAGACGCAACTTGAACACCGCCCGACTCGGATTCGACGCCACCGTTGTCCAGACCCTTGAGCCAACTTGCAGCCGTGACACGGCGCAGAGTATACACACCGCTCAAGAGTGGAGAATGAGGGAAGTCACTGTCACCGTGGCACCGTGTCACACGGTGTGACACTGGCAGTTGAGCTCACTGAGTGACAGCTGACAGCCTGACTCAGAGGGTCACGGGCAGCCTGCCGGTGAGGCTGTCCTGCCAGTGGCGGCGCAGGCTTGCGCGACTGTGAAGCCGGGCCGATTGCCCACAAACGTCACGACGACTGTTACACAGCCGTGACATTATCTCGTTTAACCGCGTCACCCAGAGTCGCTGTCCGACTCGGAGCCAGACTCCAGCGCGGCGAAGGCGTTGCCGCCACGCGAGCCACGTCCCGCTCCGCGCATCGGTGACGCCACAGGGCTGTGAGCGCTGGAGACAAGAGCGCCGGCACCAGCGCCGGCTCCAGAGCCGCACAAGGACGCGGCATGCGAGGTGGTCGTCGCGCTTCAACACCCGTCGTCGCTGTGGGGCCCGGAGCCGTCACAGTCACCGTCGAAGTCGGGCTCCAGCAAGCGTCCATACAGCTGCTCGTTGGATACGCGCATGGATACGTCGGTTGAAGATGCAAGCGCGCTCGCATCGGTAGGCTCCGCTGCGCTCCCAAACTCCTTGAGCGTTGTGGGTATGGTGGATTGTTCGCGGAGCACGGACTGCCAGCGCCCGTACGCAGCAGCAAGGTCCGCGGAAAGGTCACTGTCCGCCACACGCTGTATGAAGCCACGAAAGTCGCGCAACATGCGAAACACCGCCCTGTCTGTCTTCACGACAGACTGCGGATCACGGCCATCGGCGTCGCGCAAGCTCAGGAGCATAGTGAGCGAGCGTTCTACACACACCTGGGGCTCGACTGGCGAGTGCCCGGGGCCGAGCCGCAACCAACCCAGCTGCACGCCGCTCTCCCCGAGCACAGCGGCAAGGCAATGCGCGGCGACCGCTGCGTCGGCGCCACGGGTTTCGAAAGCGCGCTCAGCGGCCACCCGGCCGGCGCTCGGCGTTCCCCAGGGGCCGCGCGCAACCTCAACGCTGCAGGCTGACTCCTTCCCCCAGTGCTCAACGGCCAGCACGCTGTACTGCAGCGCCTGCTGCAGGCATCGGTGGGCATCATCATGGGCTGCGGCCTTCCCCGCGCCGCCGGCGGCCAGCGCGTCTCGCGCAGCAGCCCGCCACACCCGCGCTGCGGTGACGAGCAGATGTGCACCCAACGCCCGTGTGTCGGCATGCGGTGACACGAGCAGCTGGCGGCGGACGTGATTTAGCAGGTCGGCGGCACCCTCGGCACCATGAGCGTGGTACACTGCACCAAGCACGTTGCCGAAGCGCGTGCTCTCACGGCGCTGAATGGCTGCATGCCAAGCGCCGTGCGTGCCATCACCGTCGTCCACACGCACAAGAACCGCCAAAGCATCCCGCAGCAAAGCCAGCACGCGAAAGTGCGGCTCAAGGTGGCCGTTGCGCGAGGCGGCAGCGCGGCGGAGGACAGCCGCACCGAACGCCTCGTGAACGGTCACAGGGAGCCCGCCGGAAGCCGTGAAGCGCACGAGGTGCCACGCAGGCGTGGCACCCATGGCACGGCGACAGCGTTTGGCCATACGGGGCTCTTGGCCGGCTGCGGGCACGCGGAATACGTGGAATAGCGAGGCTAGAACCAACCAAGTCGACGCGTCGTCATCACCAAGAGGCGGCGGCGGAGACGTTCGCGCGGGAGGGAAGAAGAAGTTCAGCACCGCGTCCACTGGCACAAAGCTGTCCATGTGCGCGGCAACCGCGAGGGCCGGCACGCTGCGCTGGAAGCTCTTGGGCGGAAGCGTGAGAGCGTTTCGCTCGAAATGTTCCAGAGCTGTGAGCCGGTCGGGAAGTACGAGGCCACATGCCCGCACGGCGCTGCGCAGCTCATCGTCGGTGCCGAGCTGGCCGTGTACAGCGGCATGAGAGGTAGGGGAGTCGCAAATCTGCACAACCACAGCTGGACGGCCTGCCAAAGCGCGGGACAGCCACTCTGCTCCGAACTGCGCGGAAGTCGGCTGTAGCACAACTGCGAGGAGATCAGCGCCAGGCACGACTGAAGCCCACTGCTGCACCGCTTTTTCCGCATCACCGACGCTTGAGTTGCCAACCAGACAGGGGGCGCAGCGGCAATCAACAAGGACTCGCAGTGCCAGAATGGCGGCCCCCGCCGCAGCATGCGTGCGCCCGAGTGTTACAGCGTGGAGCCCGCGACGGGTACGGGCTGCCTCAACGGCAGGTCCCACAACGCTTCGCACCAGCGTCTGTTGAGAGCGGGGAAAATCCACGCGCTGGCCCTGCGGCAGCGATAACAGCTGCAGAAGGTGGTGCTGCGGCAGCGTGTCGCCGCGAAGAAACGCCAAGGCAGCTGCGCGCACGTCTTGGCACGTCTCGGGATGTTTGAGCCCCCTCATGTCAGCCGCAGAGGGCACGAGCCTCAGGGCCGCCGGCGGTACGATGCGAGTGGCACGCAGCGCGGTGGCAGCCCCTGGCTCCAACGCACTCGCGGCCGCAGCCTCAACCATCGCTCGCGTGTCGGTAACAGACGAGGACACTACGACCACCTGCACGGTGTAAGCAGCAGCGAGAAGTGTGGAAGCGGCCCCCTTGAAGGCTGCAGTCACTCTGCTGCACGTTTCGGCATCAAGCGGGCCGTGCTTGACCGCCGGCTCGCAGAGGACAACCAGCGTCACGTCGCTGGCGTCGGCACCAACACCAAGCAAAGCGGCTTCTGCCCAAGTGTCAGAAAATTCCTCGCGGCTCGCGTCAAACATCATCCATCCCGCAGCGGCAGGGTGCTCACGTAGCGTGCACAACAGCGACGAGGACGGCGCTGCAGAGCTCGCGTTCCAGCATACGACGCTGCGGGCTGGTGAGGCAAGCTGCATTTGCAGCTCCGACCCGAGTGCTGGATCCTCCCAGGCAATGTGGCTTGCGATGTCATCCCAGCACAGGTATGTGAGTGTAGGGACCGCGGCGCCTGTCAGGACGGGCGCCGCAACATCGATACGCGAGCACACTGCCCCCGTTCCGGCGCGGGGTACAGCGTGGAATTGCACGTGCAGAACGTGCAGCTCCGGCAGGCGGGCCGCGATGTCAATGGGCGCTGCAGCTGTGATCGTAATCGACGCGTCAGCCTCAAGCCGCCGAAGCTCCTCCAGTAGCGCGACGTGGCAGGCTGAGACAGCGGGCGTGCGAAACACAACTTTGTGCTCAGTCATCCCGCTGGGCAGTGCCGGTGGGTCGCCTTGAAGCAGGGGCAAGGGCAGCGATGCACACGGAGCCGTCGCCGTCAACGCTTGCCCAAATTTCACCAAGTGAGCGGTTGAAGCGAACGTGGCCACGAGCACATCATCGGGACGGTCTTCAGCGCCGGCGACGGGCAGCATTGAGGCGCGAATGAGGTCTTCCGCTGCCAGCTGCACGGGAATAGACACCACGCGCACCCACTCGTCTCGCCAAGGAGCTAGCGCCCCCCGCAGTAGAGCACGCAACTGCGTCTGTAGGGTCTCGGCAAGCGAGTCAGCGCCCGGGCCTGCAGGCGCTATGATGATGCCTTCAATACCCCCCTGGGACGGTGGCGCATCCCAGACACCAAAGACAAGCTCACCACCGCCAGGCGTGCTGAGAAACGCCGTTGCCTCCTCCAGAACAGTCTGGAGCACAGCAGCGACCTGTGAATCCACAACTGAATCGCTCATCTTGGCGCTCAGCCACAAGCCCCCAGGCCTCCAGTCGCTGGAGCGCCCCTCGTGGGACAGACAATCGTGCAAGGTGTACGAGCTCGGCAGCGGTGGCCACACCGCGGGGCTGTCGGTGAAGGGAGACCGCGCAAACACGGAAGCGAGCTTCATTCGGTCGCGCATTTCATGCGCGTGCAAAGCGACGGAATTAGCACACTCGTCACGGCGACGGGCAAGACTCATCATGTCTTGCTTTGGTGCCACCCGGAGGCTGCCAGATGTGGCTGCGCACCGCCAAGTCTCTGCAGCAGAACCCTTCTTGCTCGTGTTGACGAGGACCGCCATCTCAGACGAGGGCCGCACGTCCAGCAACAGCAGGTAGCGCGCGGCCGGGTCGCGCTCAAGCGAATCGCCGACGGTGGGAACACAGCTCAGCGAGGCGACATCAATGGCGTGTGCAGTGAAGCCGACCTGCCCGGGCGACGCGGCAGAGCAAACAGCATCGGGTAAGAGCGTCACGGGTGGGTGAACTTGCCACTTTATCTCGGTGGTAGCAACGCCGCCCGTCCACTTTTCTACACAGTCTGCCACATCCTTGCCGCTCCACCCGCCCAACGGGAGCCCCAACTTCGCGGTCAGCAACAAGAGGGCGCCCTCAGCGCCATTGGCAGCTGCAGCGATATATTTAGCCGCGTCGGACAACCCGCGCTTCAGCTCCACCGTGAGAGCTGCGCCTGGGCCACGTCGAGGACGGTCCACAGCAACACTGCCAGCTGCTGCAGCTGGTTCGACAACAGTCACCGCCGGGGCGAAGTGTGCGAAGCCGCGGGGACCGATAGCAGGTTCGCCACCACCCTGAAGTCGAGCGGAGGCTCCAACATCAGCAGCGGTAGCTGTCGTTGCAGAGGTTCTGTCAACAGCGACGGGGAGAGCAGTCGGCAACGTTGAGGTGGCAGGCGCGGTCACACAGTCAGAAGGGGCCGAAGCACCTTGGCGGAGTGCAAGTAAAGCATTATGTGCACGAGCAGAAAGAGGCGGAGGTGCGCAAAAGGACCGTTCCCTGCCTGCGCCGGCGAAGGCGTCATGATCCGTCGAGGCCATGACGGAACTGGGCGAAAAAGTTGGTGGAATGCAGAGCCTGTCGGGCGCGACGAGAGGGGCAAGAATAACCCCCGGGATCAATCCGAAAGCATGAGGGCCGCAACATCAGTGACACGGACGCATGCGCTTGCGGTAGAAAACTGTGCTCCTCTTGTTTCAGAAGTTGGCCTCCCGTGTTCGTCCGATGGCCTTTTAAAGTTTTCACAACAACATGCAAATTTTCATTGCAAAACCAAGTGTTCAAGTGTTCAAACCAAAAGAGGGATGTGTGCCGTCCGCATTGCGGGTGCTCGGTATCATACTCATGCGCCGATCGATCGCGAACCGTGCTTGTTTATGACTCATGTCAACTTGAAGACTCACTGTCACTGGCAGCCTGAGTGATTGGCAACTTCAAGTTGCCAGACTGAGTGCCACTGGTCGCGGCGCGCCGCTTGCCAGCACAGTGCCAGTGGCACTGGCAGTGAGTCAGCGGCTTGCTGAGGGACCCTCAGGCTCGGCCAGGCGCTGCCTCCGAGTCAGAGCCTCAGGAGGCTCCAACCACTGGCAAGAGTCTGAGAGTGAAGCCGCCGGGTGCCACACACAGTGAAAGAGCAGAAACAGACATTTACTCGGTCTGTTGACTCATTGTGACAAGTTGAAGCCGGTAAAATCCACGACGAAGTGCCACAGTGCCACGGTGTACCTCCAGCACTGCCATCGCCTTCGAGACCGAAGGACCCTCAAGTGTTCAAGTGTTCAAGTGTTCCTCGATCTGCAGTACATACGACAACTGAAGCCGCTCCACCACCCATCACCGCGGTGACCGAACTGTGCTGTAGCGGCGCCACGGACTGCACGAAGGGCTGCCTGCTGCGCCCGACACGGCGGAGCAGAACGTGCCTTCGCCGCTGCCACGCCCGCGCGCGCAACACCTCTTGCACTTGAGCAGCGTCTGTGTCCGCCAGCAGTGACGGAAGGCGCAGCAGGCCCCACGGGTGCGCTCCCATGCCTAGCAGGTGCAGGATGATGGGCGGCAGCCCTGCTGGCGTCAGTGCGCACAGGTATTCCAGGGACGTGCCGCCGAAGCGCGGCGCCGCATCCACATCCGCACCCCCACGCTCCACCAGCAGTGTGACGGTGGAGAGCTGTCTGTAGATTGCAGCGAGGTAGAAGGCAGTTGCGCCGGCGTCGTTCCGCTTGTCAACCTCGGCGCCGGCCTCCAGCAGAAAGGCAACAGCCTCAGCCTGCCCGTGCTCCGCGGCGGTGTGAAGCGCGGTCGCGCCGTTGCCGTACGGCCCAGTGGCAGGAGCGTTCACGTCTGACCCGCGGGTCTCCAAGAGGTACCGGAGCATTGGGATGGAGCCGAGCGCTGCCGCATCGCGCAGGTCCAGCACCCCGTGCCCTGTGAAGAACTGCCCGCTGCCGCCAAAGAACGGCTGAAACCTGCGTCCGCTAGTTACCAGTCGCCTCATTAACGGCGAGGTGAGAGCCGGCGCCGGAGGGATTTCAGGTGCGGCCATGACATGCGGGCCGGAAGCCCGGCCGGAAGTTGATCTGTCCTGGCCGCGGCTGATGTTCCCTGTACGATGGGTGGGCGCAAGCAAAAGGATCGTAGACAACCGTTCAACTGGATATGTGCGATCCTCTTGGTCGATTCGCTTCTCCATCCGTTCGGATTCCGTCCCGGCAGAACGAGAGTCTGCAACCGCCTGGAGCAGACCCCACGGAACCGAATCGATTTCCTCAGCTTGCCAGCACAAAGAAAAGCACGAACATCTCGCAACGTGCTGCTCTGAGCTGGTCCGTCACCCTTGATTTGTGTGCGTGCGCCTCCGCATGCGCAGCAGGTGTTCGGGCATGTTCTCCGCTCCGCGCAGAGCAATTCACTTAGGTACTGCCGGAGTCAACGACTTTCTGCTTTGACACTCCCACCGATCCGCCGGATTGCTAGGCGATACTCACATCTCTCCACGAAACTGCATCGTCAGATGCGTCGCTTCCACCCTTCACTTTTCTTGTTGTTCGCCGTCGCGCTTCTGCCGCGACCGGTGCAGCCGTGTGGCATGGTTGTGCATCAGGTTGTCGCTCAGCGAGCGCTGCAGTACTTCTATCAGCCCGGCTGGTATGGCGCCGCAAATGCGACCCGCGATTACCGCCAGCTGTTGAATGACAACCACGGCGCGTTCCTTGCCGGCGCGCCGTACCCTGACTACCTGTATGCGTGCGGCACCAACCACGATGACGGCGAGTTCACGCACTGGTCTTACTTCCAGGGCCTGGCTGCGGAGTACATCCGCTCCACCTACCCGCTGTCCGCCGCCTGGAACACGAGCGCGCAGACGCTCGTGGCGTTCATGCACGGCGTCGTCAGCCACTACATCGCCGACATCAACTGGCACGGGCTCGCGCAGGTGCCCAACGACTACGGCTTCATCCAGACGATCGGCATCCTGGACTTCAACACCACGGGGCTCAACGGCGCGCCGCACACGATGGCGGACGAGGGCGGCGAATTCGTCGCCGCGTACCAGACGGATCTGTCGTTCCTCGCGCCGCAGGACTGGCGCATCCCGACGTCTGACCTGCTCGCGATTTACGCCCTGGCGGGGCGGCAGGTGAACGCGAGCGCGATCGAGGAGTGTGCCATCACGTTCTACGCGGGCACGCTTGCGGTGAAGTACCTCGCGTCGCTTGTGGAGCCCCTCGAGATCAACACATCGCCCACCCTGGGCGAGCGCTGGCTGGACCTGCCCCTCGGGTGAGTGGACGCTGCGCTGTGCGGCTGATTGAGCGAGGGTCGTGTGCTCGTGTTGGGGCCGGAGTATCGCTGCAGAGGGCGTGATCAAGGTGCTTCGACGAAACGCTCTGCCTGAGCGAACGGTATTCCAGCCGTGTATTCAACAGCGCGCACCGCTGCAACTCCGCGCATTTACCCCCGCGCTGCCGTGTGTGCCTCGCTTGTTAACCCGTGCAGCGGCGCCGACGACATGGCCGTCTGGACGGCGCGCCTCTGGACGCGCTGGCAGGGCTGGCTGGAGCAGGGCCCGCCTGCGAGCTACCCCGACGGCCCTGGCGCGAGCGAGGCGGCCCCCGAGGTCGGCACTGCTGCTGGCGCGGCGGTGTCTTCTCCTCGCTCGCTGCGCAGCGAGCGCCTGCACCACGCCGGCGCCTCGGAGGCTGCCTCAGAGACTGAGGCCGAGTCGCCCACACGGGCTGCAAGCCATCTCAGCACCGGTTCCGCCACCGCTGCAGCAACAGCCCCGGCGCGCCGACACGGCCATCGCACCCCCACCATTGCGCTGCGGCCGCTGATGGCCGCGCTGGCGCCGCGGATGCGCGCTGACGGCCTGCTGCACGCACAGCGATCCAGCGACACTGGCAGCGGCTCTGCCGCCGTGGAAGGCGGCGCAGGCGACGGCTGGCTGGACCTGCAGTTTGAGCCCGCCGCGCTGCCGGTGGCCCTGCAGCGCCGTTACGCTGCGGCGGAGACGACAGGCGCCGTGCCCGGCGCTAGCAGTGCGGCACAAGCGCTGCTGCAATCTGCGATCGCCGACGGCGGTAGTGTGGACGTGCAGATGGGTCTCTATCTCTCGCGCCTGCTGCGCACCCTCCTCCACACCCCGTCCGCGCAGCAGGCCGCCGATGCACCCGCCACCCTCGCGGCAGCTGTGGCGTGGCCGCCTGCAGCCGACGCCGCCGCTGCGCCTGCGCTGACTGGGCCCGCGCTGGCGCGAGAAGTGCTGCGCGCGCTGCTTCTCTCGTCCCGCGGCGGCTCCAGCTCGCTCTCCGACTCAGCTGCCCAGCGTTGGATGCGGGGCGCGGTGCAGCGCCTGTCGCGAGCGAGTGGACACGGCGTCGCCAGTGACGAACAGGCCTCCCACGGCAGCGGAGCCAGTGGCAGGCAGCCCTCGCATGCCGGCCGCGCAGAGAAAGACCCCGCGGCCCTTGCAGTCGCGCTGGTGCTCGAACTGCTCGACAGCTGGGAGGAGAGGATGGCCGCTGCGGCACTGGCCGTCCCCCCGGCTCCCGACGATGCGGCTGCGGCAACAGTCGGTGGCGCCGTCGACGGCTATGCACTGGGCTCCACGAAGGAGAGAGTTTATCACGCGGCCGCACCCGCGCTGGCAGCTCCCGTGGCAGTGGTGGCGTCCGCCTCCCCGCTCGAGTACTTTGGGTCTGCCATCGCAGTCGGTGACTTCAACGGCGACGGCGCCGACGACGTGGCCATGTGCGGGTACGGGTACAGCTACGCTAGCCCCGCAACGGCCAACCTGTGGCTCGCGCAGGCGGGAGGATTTTATGTGCGCTACGGCGCTGGCAACGCGACTTCCCTGACGCCAACGACCGCACTGGTGGCCGGCCACGCTGCCCGCTCCGAGACTGCTGAGGAGGACACTCTCCCGCATGCTGGCGGCAGCAACCGTGAGCAGCAGCCCGCGGGGGCAGCTGTACCGCTGGGGGACGCCCCTGTGGCCCCTGTGCCTGCCGACACAGCCCTGCGCGGCGACCGCGTCTTCAGCCGTCTCGGGTGGGCCGCCTGCTCCCTCGACTTCAACCTCGGTGAGTCTTTCGGGGCAGGGCATGCCTGCTTGCAGCATTCGGTTGCCCTTGGCGTCGATCCCGCCCTCGCTCTCCCTTCTACCTTGCTCTGGATTCACAATTGCGCTACGGCTCTGCCTTCGTGTTTGACTGTCGCAGACGGCGTTGATGACCTCGCGGTCTCCGCGCCCACTCAGGGCTGGCCCTCCAACTGGGACCCCGCGTCCACCGGGCCGCAGGGCCCCTGGCAGGCTAATTTCTACTACCAGGGCGCCGTGCACGTCTACTTCGGCGTGCGGGGCGCGGGGCTGCCGTCAGGCAACGGCAGCGACGCGCAGCCTGACGTCATGATCGTGACGGGCACGAATGAGACGCACATGGGCTCCACGCTCCGGTGAGTGTCCCTCCCGTTTTTCAACGAGATGGCTGTGTCGCTGCAGGGCGGCGGGCTTTGTGCGCCGTCGTCGTCACAGGGTCACGGGGCAGCGGCGGGGCTTGCGGTGGAGGCGGCAGGGTCAGGCAGTGGTGAATGGGTGCTCGGCCTTCGGTGGCGTTGCATCCGCGCGATGACTCCACACCGCTCCGCCTGGCCTGTCGCTGTGGTGCTGGGCGGCGCCCCTTCGAACCAGCCTAGTGGCTTTCACTCCCTCAGCTCACGCACCGCTTCCTCGCCCTGTGTCCAGCCCGCCACCGACTTGCTCAACCCTCTTTCCTTCCGCTGCAGGTGTGTTGACGTGAATGGCGATGGCTCCCGCGATCTTGTAATCGGCAGCCCAATGGCGCGCAACACGAACGATACCTCAGACCCCTTCACGTCGGAGCGCGGCCGCGTGGACGTCTTTGTGGCGACGCCTGCCCGCGGCCAGGCAAAGGCACCGTCAAGCCCGCAACAGAACAGCGGAGTTACCGGTTTGAGCGCACTGCGCGCCGCTAAGGGCGGCGCACAACCCATGAAGATGGATGCTGGGCGTAGCCCCGCGGCTGGCGCGGCGCCTGCCCTGCTCTGGCTGGAGGACGACGCAGACTGGGGCGGAGCCGGCGAGACGGTCGGTGCCTGGTTCGGCAGCAGTGTGGACGTGGTACCCGCTGTGAGCTTCTCTGCAGCCGACCTGCTGAGGCCGTATCTGTCTGCTGTCCGCACCAATGCGCTATCGACGAATACGCAGCACCTTGCCAACCCGTATGCGCACAGCGCTGTGCCTTCCAAGTCTAGCGCTGATGCGACCGCCGCTGCCGTGAAGGCGCTTGCTGCTGCGTTTCCGGCGTGCGAGGAGGCTCTGCAGCAGCTGCTCGCTGCAGAGCAAGCCGCGGGTGTAGACGGACAGCTGCTTGACGCGGGTGATGCGGGCATTGCCGCGTCGCTGCTGCTGGTTGGCGCCCCCGGCACCCGTGGTAGCGTGAGCCAGTCCCCTGTTGGACGAGTGTATGCCTACGCCGTCGCATCGTCGACCGCAACAGCACGCGACGCAGCGACGCTGCAGGCTGCGGCAGTGTCTGTGCAGCGCTGCCTGTCCGCACAGGGCAGTGAGGGGGCCCCTGCGCGCGCAGCACAGCCGCTGCCTGCGCCCCTATTCACCGTCACGGGTGCGCAGGCGATTGACAGCACGAGCGCCACTGCCACCAGCAAGCTGGGAGCGGCGCTGGCAGTCGGCTTCCCGCTAACGCCTGCCAGCCAGGGCGTGGGCGCTGGCGCTGTGCTGGCGGTGTCCATGCCCGACAGCCAGATGGATTCTCTGATCGCCCCCGCTACCGATAGCAACACATCCTGGTCGACGGCGGCCGGGGCAGTCCTCCTGTGGCCGCTGGGCAACACGAGTGCCGCGCTGCCGGCTGGGGACGTGTCGATCTCAGCGCTCACTGCTGCGCCGCTGCCCGGCAACCGATACGGGGTGCGCGCGCTGCTGGCTGCCAGCAGCGTCGGCACGGCCCCGAGCGGCGCCGGCAACAGCAGCGATGACCTAGCGGAGGCTCGGTTTGGGTACACGCTGGGCTGGACAGACGTGAACGGCGATGGGTATGACGACCTCGTGGTAGGAGCGCCCATGTATTCAGCCAACTTTGTCATGGCGCCAGCGCCGCCGCCGTCTCAGCTCGCGCCGGTGAGAGCGGGTGCGGGTGGCTCGGGTAGCATCAGCTTGGACACGGGGCGGCAGGTCGGCAGCGTGCTCGTGTACAAGGGGGGCCCAGGCGGCACGCCCCTCGGCGTTGTGCCGAACGCAGAGGGCTCTGCGGCGTGGCGCACGAACGGGCGCGTGCAGTGGGGGCGTATCGGCTACACGGCTGCAGCAGCATCGTCATCGAGTGCTGGCGGCGCCGGCACGCGGCTGGGCTGTGGCGGCGGCGGCGCGTTGGCGCTGGTGGATTGGGACGGGGATGGCAGTCAGGAGTTGGTGGCGGGCGCGCTGCGGGCGAGCGAGGCGCTGCCTGCGGCGGCTGCGCTCCCTGATGCAATGAATGGCGAGGAGGAGAGGGCTAATGGGCCATGGGGTGCTGATGGCTCTGCTGAGATGCCTGGAGCAGTCTACGTCTTCGCTCAGCCCGCGTTTTGAGGGGCCTGGCCTGCTGGCGTTGCATGATGGCGACCTGGTGGCTGTAAACGTTTTGATGCTGTGGCTGATGTCTCCACTGTTTTCACCTGCCGTTGCCGGAGGTGGACGGCGAGGGGTGTCTGTTCATCCGCTCAAGTTGTCTGAGTTAGACCGATCAGCTCCACGTTCCTAGAGGTCCAGTAGGCTGCCTCCTGCGAACAATCTGCTTCCACACAGCGGGGCGATGCAAAGGATCTGAAAGCTGGTGTGTTGAACTGAAATTTTCATCGACGCGACGTTTACTAGCCTACCTGCACCGCCTGATGAACGTTGCTGCAAATGACCTGGTTGTTGCACGAATCCGGGGAGATACATGGTCGACGTTATGATTATCAACACGCCTTGCGAGCTAGGTTCTGTACATGTGAACACTAGCTCGCCATTGCCATGCACGTGCTCGCGTAAGTATGCACATGCGCATGCCATATCGATGGCCATGAGCTCGAGCGCTCCAGCTTGCGCGCGTTGCATGCTCAACGAATATTGAATTCGAATGGGCTCGTGTTCGAGCTGCGAATTCAAAACGATATGACGTGGCCAGTTCACAGGTCATGCAGACGGATCTCTTCAAAACTGCCAAGCTCGGTTTCAGAACGCTGGACATGTGGTTGCAAGCAACACGGGCAAGGCAGGCTGCGAGATGGGCGCCGCCCCAGAGCCAAGACGTCGATCGCTTGCAGCTGCAGCCCGACAACTGGCAACCAGAAAGCGTTTCCACCACCGACGCACACCTGACACAACAGCAACCCTCACAGCCGCCTCCGTCACAACAGTCTACGCTTGACCGGGCATTCCCGCGTACGCCCGCTGCCCCGCAGCCAGGTTGCGCTGCGGCAGCGCGCGGCCGGTGGCAGCGTCCACCAGCAGGGACGCCTCTGCTGTGTCGGGTGAGGCATCCTCCAGCAGGACCTGCACAGCGCTGGCGCCCGCCTCCTCCGCCTCGTCGCCGTCAGCGTCAGCAGAGCGCTTGCGCGCCTCCGCTGCCATCCACTGCCACGGTGCGAAATAGCCATCTGCGTCTGGGCCGGTGGCGGGCCGGAAGGTGTTGGCCTGCACCGCCTGCGCGGCGGCGGCAGGCTCCATACCATCTGCGCTCTGGATGAGGAACCACGTGTAGGTGCGCGCCGGCAGCTGGATGCGCAGCGTGACGCTGTAGTTGCGTGTGAGCGGGAAGATGCCCCAGGAGCTGCCCATCTCTGTGATGTTGGCGTAGGCGCTGATACCCGTGTAGTACAGGGGAAAGGCCAGCTGGCGGTCGGCGGGGAAGTCTGCAAAAGACAGAGCGCGGCGACATGCGAGACGTCAGAGACGCGACGTCCGTTTCCAAGCAAGCTTTCATTGCAAGACAAGAGCTATCATGTCCGCTTGCTTGGGACGAGGACTCACCCGTTGGGTTGTACACCATCACCATGCCAACCTCGGGAATGAAGGCGTTGGCGTGCATGAAGGCGTCGATGTCCTGCAAACACGCAAGATGAAGGCATGTGCGCAGGGTGGCAGGCGCGGACAAGAACGCCGCGAGGGGTTGCAGGGGAGACACACACTCAAGCACGCCAGCCGCAGCAAGCGCTGCGCGTGAACGGCCACGGAGCAGCGGCAGTACGCGCTTGGCACACAAGGGGGGCGGCACGGGGGGCGGCACGGACCTGCATGTCGCTGCGGCGGATGTGGATGATGTCAGACGTCAGGATGGCGCGGTGCGCCTGGAACCAGCTGGACCAGTACTTGACCACGGACTGCGTGGCGGGGACGTCGTACAGGCGGTACCCACGCCAGCACGCCTGGATGCCCGAGCCGTACCACAGGGCGCTGCAAGACAGCGCGGAACAAAGACAAGGCGACAGAATGGTGTTGACGCGGTGGAGCGAATACAGTGCAGCGCTCACCTAGGGACGCTGGATCGTTGCCGTCGCGGCACAAGACGCGAGCGTGGCATCGCAAGCGAAGCACCGCACTCACAGCGCGTTGTCGTAGTCCGCCAGATTTTCGTACAGCGGCTCAAAGCTCGCGCCGTCGCCTCCCGCGTGGTAGTCGACAAGGGGCACCTGGCTCCACCCCATGGTGACGCGCTCGCGGTAGGTCTGCGTGTACAGACCGGCGCGCGACACCGCAAGGTCCTGCAGGCGCGGCAGCGAGTACTGGTTCTCGTTGTAGCCATATCTGCAGGGGGGCAGGGTGGATGAACTGGTGCGGACGAGGTAACACAGACTGAACGGCGTTCCACAAAGTGATCCGGGCGCAGTCAGTCCCGTGTGAGGGAGCGTTAGGGGTACCCCGTTCCGTCGGGCGGCTGGTAATGGCCCGCAAGGAGTAGCGCCTCGTTCGCTTCATCACGGCACTCACCCCTGCTTCTGCGAGCCCTGGAAGTAGTACGAGTCGGGGGCGTTCACGAAGCCGCCGAGGGCGCGCATCCACGCGTACATCTCATTTTGCAGCTTGGTGGCGTGGTACACAGAGTCCTCAAGGCCCTGGTGGTGCGTGTGGTCTGCGGGGCGCATACGGTAGGGCGCGGACGGCGAGGTCAGGGTGATGACTCAGAGTTGAGCAAGCTGCAAGCAGATGAGCAACTGCTGACCCCACGAGCGGGAGGAACAGGAGGCGATGTGAGGGCCACCTGGATGTGCCACATCAAGCAACAGCTCGTGGTGCGAGCGCATCACAAGCCCACCCGCCAATCGCGCGGCTGAGAAGCGTGCCCAGCCGCTGCGCTGCGGGCCCCTCACTCACTCGTGGCGCCGCACACGGAGCCTCCGTAAGGGCCGTCCGTCTCGTAGCCGATCAGGTGCGCAGTGTTGTGTACGTTCTCCTGCGAGAGTGCAGCGAGGGGAGGCGGCGGAGCGGTGTGCACTGTGGAGGCGCGTCGAACGACCCGCGGCGAGTCGAGGCGAGGAGCCTTGGCAGCAGTGCGCCACGAAATGAACAACACGCAGCCACGAAGCGCGCCACTTGCAGCGAGAGGCGAGGTCGAGGCAATGCACGCCGCACGCACGCGCACAGCGCACAGGATCTGAGACGCGTGTGGGCTATAACAATAGAAGCAAGGACGCACCATGTAGCCAATCAGTTGGTCGTACCAATTAGAGGCCATGCAGGCGTCGGGGCCAGGCGTGAGCGGGCTCCAGCCGGGCGTCCCCTCAGGCAGCGCGGTGTTGCAGCACCAGCCCACAAATTCGCCGTAGCCCTGCCAGCCGCGCTGCAGAATGATGAGGTCATAGCCCCCGACCTCGATGCCCTTGCTGTTGGCGTAGGCGATCTGGGACTGGAGGTTGGCTGCAGGCGCGAGCAGGAAGCGGGGAGGAGCGTGAAAGCAGGCCGGGTACGGGTGAGCGCTGCGTGACGTGGACATGGGAGGCGGCCACGCTCGATCCACGGTGCAGTCACGCCGAAATGTCCACGAATTCGAAGAAAGTGCAGCTGCCCGCGAAGACGAACGTACCGAGGTAGGTCGCGTTGTAGGTCTCAAGGTTGAAGTTGGTGCCGAACGAGTAGATGAGCATGTCCCAGCCTGCGAGAGGGGAAGGGGGAACAATTGCGGCAGCACGATGAGGGAGCACAATGAAGGTAGCGCAATGAGGGTAGCACACAGGGCGACGGCACCAGGAGGGCAGCACCAGGGGCGGCAGCGCATGCGGGAGACAGTTGGCCCAAGAACAGTCAGCCAGGAGGGCGAGACAGAAGCGCGGGCACAATGCGGTTGCCAGACACCCACACCCTAGCGACGGCCGAGGCTGACTGCGTGGCTTGCGCAAAATCAAAGCCACTCCAATGTGGACCGCTCAGCGCAGGCAGCAGCGAAGCGCGGGGCGCTGCCTCTCGCGTCCATTGCGGGCACCGCAACAGCCACAACATCCGCGACGACGCACCCATCTCCGCCAGCTGATCGACCTCCAGCTGGAAGCCGGCCGTGGTGGTGTCGGTGGCGTGGAAGAACATCGGGCTCTCCAGCGTCTGCAGGGGCGGGCGCGGGAGGCAGCAACACTGGCAACGCAGGGTATGAGAGAGGGCGGAAGCAGTTCGCGCCTCGCTCACGGGAATGGTAGCAGGAAGGCCTTGGCAACGCAGAAGCGAGCAAGTACGCGCAGCAAGATGCGATAGAG
>Ga0208629_100647_pt1 | contig 16055 bp, 8 predicted proteins | sample LakWasMet19_HOW5_2_FD_183865 | JGI IMG/M metagenome (GOLD analysis project Ga0208629, IMG submission 183865) | Freshwater sediment methanotrophic microbial communities from Lake Washington under simulated oxygen tension - Sediment Metagenome... | ecosystem: Environmental > Aquatic > Freshwater >...
CGTGCGGCCTGCACTACGGCGCCGTGCCCGCCTCGGCGTCTGCCGCCGCCGCGGCGGCTGCAGCGGCGGGCAGCGCTGCGAGCGCGGCGCCTGCGGGCCCCACAACCCCGTGCGCCCCCTTCTGCGTGCCCCTGCTGCGGGACGGCTGTACGGTGGGCGTGCTGCGCGGCGCGCTGCAGCTGACGCCGCAGGACGTGCTGGGGGACCGAGTGCAGCGGCTCAAGGAGCTGCACCGATTCCTGCGCCGCCGCTCCACCGTCGCCGCGGCGCGCCGCAACACCGCTGCCGGCGGCGGAGACGGCGGCGCCGCGGCCGGGCGCGGCGGTGCGGCTGGCGGCGGCGGCGCACAGCGCGGGGTCGTGGGTGGAATGCTGATTGAGGACGGGATGGCGCTGCCTGGCGGCGCAGGCGGCGGCGGCAGCAGCGCTGGCGGCCGCAGTAGCATCGTCCCCGGTAGTGGCAGCAGTGGCCTGGGCGGCCGCGGCGGGGGCGGCCCCGGCGGCGGCGTCGGCGTCGCCACAGCGGGCGGCAGCAGCAGTGGCGGCAGCGGTGGCGGCCTTGTCCTCAACAGCATGGCCACCTACACGCGCCTGCCTGCGGGCGAGCAGTCCCGCGTGCGCAGCGCAGTGGACCACCTGCTGGGCCCCGTCGTGGCAGCGGGAGCCCCCGGTGCGAGCGCCGCGGGCGTCGGCGCTGCCGGCGCTGCGGGCAGCGGCCAGGGTGGGGGCGGCGCGGGGGCGGGCGGGGCGTCTGTGCCCTCCTCCTCCCTGCCCGCCCCTCCCGGCACGGAGGCGGGCGATGACTTCCTGCTCCTCGCTGACGTGCTGCTGGGCGCTGCGGTGGCTGAGCGGGACGCACTGCCCTCCTCTGCTGCAGCGGGGTCGCATGGAGAGGCGCAGGCGCAGGCGGCGGTGCTGGCGCGGGCGGCGGCCATGGCGACGGCCGCCAGCGGGGGCGATGCGAGCATCCCCACGCGTGCCCTGCGCAGCCTGCTGCAGCTGGCCCTGCAGCGCGTGAACGCCCTGGAGGAGCAGCTGCACGGCACACCGCTGCAGGCCCAGACCCAGCAGCAGACCCAGCAGCAGGCCGCACACCATGAGGCGAGCCGCGCGGACCGCTGGTGAGACCCACACAGCCACTGCACTCCCCGCAGCAGCAGCAGCAGCAGCGCTGCGCGGCTGAGGAGCGCACCCGCCACCCGCGCTGCAGGCTGCGCCAAGCGATCGGTGGACTGGGGCTGCGGCGCTTGAGCGGGTTGCCCCTCGCCTGCGCCGCGCCGCAGAGCCGCGGGAGCGGCAGCCACACCGGCACCGCACATCGCACGACACAGCATTGGTTCCCGCACCCACAGCGGCGCGCTGCTTCGTGCGTTCACGCTGACAGAACGGGCTGGCTGCGCGATTTGAGCGGTCGGCGGCGCAGCTGTCCGTCCGCATGCGTCTGCCGAGGCTTGCCGGCTGCGGCGCTTCGCGCTGCGCCGACCCGCACATTCGCTGGCCTGGGTTGTCTGCGCGCCGCATCGACTGCCCCTGCGCAGCGCACAGCGCGCGATCGTCCGCTGCGACGGCGGGCCGCCACGGCTGCTGCACGTGCTACTCTCCGTGGGTTGAGGGGATGCCAAACATGTAGGCACTTCTGCATGCTGGGCACTCGTGTGCCTCTCTGGTGTCGTGGGCGCCGTGGAGGCGGTTGCTGTTGTGTGATCAAGCGGTGCCCCACCGCTGCTCCAACCGCGTGTCGGCACTAGTCGCTCTCTGCATGCATGAACATCCGGGCGGCCGATTGGGTGCACAATCGACCGCCCGCGCTTCAATTTTTCCACCATCCGTGGCCGGCTCGCTGTCCCCGCAGTGCGTCGTTGGCCCATCGAAGTCGATATATGCGGGTGCGCACTCGAGCCTTGTAAGCTTTCGTCCTGTCCGTTGGACATCTCGAGAGCTCCGCAAGGTTGGCTCCCACCACGCAATTGCGGAAAATCAGTGACAACGATGCGAGACGGGGTACAATTGCAACGGTGTTAACGATGCTTCTTGATCACCTTGAACGACTTGACGCACATGCCGTTGCCGGCCGATCCCACTCATCAATTGATTGCAATTGCAAGGTTAAGGGTGGCATGCGCTTCAAAGGATATGTCAACGTGCAGGCTGAGCGAGGGTGCAACGCATTGAAGCTGGCAAGGGACGGCAACGCGTTGTGATCACATGAGGAAGCAACGTGTGTACATGCTCTAAACTGCTCTCAAGCGCGCAAACGTGCATATGTGCAAGCCTAGACCTAGGCGATCGGCTGGAGCATGTGCATGCGCAAGCCTGTCGTGCAGTTTGGGCTCCTAACTAGCGACGCCAATGGCGGTGGCGCACCTCCTCGTGTTGTAGTTGGCGAGAGTAATGGGAGGATAACCGGCTGAATGCTCTCCTCTGACGTGGCGGCTACTGGGAGCTGACTTGCGTGTAAAGACATGCAACAGCGTGAACAGCGCGGAGCACGGGGACGAGCGCCGCGAGGAGCATGGGCCGGAAGCTAAGGGTTCACGTATACCGGCATACAGGGAGGCGGCAGGCCGACACACGAGAGCGCGTAACAGGGAAAAGGCAGCCCATGGGCCGCTGTTGAAGATAGCCAAGGTGGCGTCATGAGGGGAACCAAGCGATAGCGACAAAGACAGATGAGGAGACCGCTTCAGAGACAAGAGGGCGCCGGAAGCGTGCAGTCGCAGCCCTACTCCTTCTTCTTCGCCTGCTTCTCCAAACGGGCACGCAGGGCGGCAACACCAGTCAAGCCGCTGCCGCCGCCGTCGTCGCTGTCGCTACCGTCCTTCTTGGGCGGCGGCCAGCGGGAGCCGACCTTGCCCGTGGCGCCCTTCTTTCCGTCCTTCCCGCCCTTCCCCTTCTTCTTCTTGCCGTCGTCGGAGTCGCTGTCGCTGCCGTCGCCCTTCCCCTTGCCCTTCTTCTTGTCGTCCTCCTCCTCCTTCTTGGCACGGGACGGCTTGCTGCTGTACTCGGACATGATCTCCCGCAGCGTCTTCTTCACGCGCGGGGCACCACCGGCACCCGCAGACGCGGCGTCCAAGCCGGGAATCGCAATCGTGGAGCCGCTGGTAGCCGCGCCGGCGTCGGGTGCGGCGGCTGGCGGGGCGTCCGCCGCGGCCATGGCGGCTGAGAGGCCTGGTATGTTGATGGTCCCAAACCCGGTGCCACCGCCAGCAGCGCCCGCGTCGCTCCCGCCCGTGAGGCCGGTACCCGCCGCAGACGCGCCCGCTGCGGCGTTGGTGGCGCCGGCGCGCCCCTCCGCGCCCGCCTCGCCGCCCTCCTTGGGCGTGTTGCCGATCTGGTCGATGGGCCGCAGGCGCAGGTTGCGCCGCACGCCGATGCGGTTCTCTGGCCGCATCTCGATCCCGTACTCGGCCAGCCCGCTGCGCTCCGTGTGCCGCCGCTTCGGCATGCCCCACCGGTTGCGCGGCTTGGCGGTCAGGTGGCGGTGCGCGGCGCCGACGTCGCCCGTGGTGGCGGTGCCCTGGTGCTGCAGCTCGCCCAGGTTCTTGAGCTTCAGGAACTTGGCTGCGGCTTCCTTGGAGTGCTTGTTCAGCACGTCGCGCGTGCCCGACACGACTTCCACCGTGTCCGCGTACTTACGGCTGAACAGCAGGTGGTTGTGCAGCACGGAGCCGCCGGGCACGCAGAGCGCAAAGAAGGCCTGAACGAGCAGGATGATGGCGCCGATCTGGAAGTCGAACGTCTTGTGCACCGCCCGCACGCCGTCAGCGAGGGGCCAGCAGGAGATGATGTTAAGCACGCGCGACGCCCACCACAGGCAGATGCCGTACGCCACCACCGCGGCGACGAAGGCCGAGCCGGCGAGGGAGCCGCCCGTGACGGCGGCGAGGAAGACGGAGGCGCCGACGAACAGGAAGTAGACGCCGCGCAGGAGGGAGGAGCGTACGAAGCGGGCGCCGCCGGAGCTGCCGGGGCCCACGCAGGGCAGGAACAGCCAGTGCACAACCTGCATGCACACGACGGTCGCGAGGGCCAGGCCCACGAAGACGCCGACGTAGATCGGGCTGGTGGCGTTGGGCAGGCGGTAGATGAGGAGGGTGGCGAGCAGCAGGAAGCGGGACACGCGGATGACGCGCCACACGCGAGCAAAGATGTTGGCCTGCGCGTACTGGCTGCCCGTCTCCTTCTCGAACCACACGTTCCAGCTGCTGTCTGGCGTGCCCTCCTCCTTGTTGAGCCACGCCCACCACGACTTCATGTCCCCCTTCACGGCCTTCCACTCCATGGCGAAGGGGTTGAACCAGAAGGCGCCGAAGAGCAGGGAGAAGGTGAAGAGCCAGCCCGTGACGAAGAAGAACATGTACGCGGTGATGCTCTGGAAGGTGCCGTAGGCGGTGGTGAGCAGCAGCAGGCAGAGCGCCTCCATGCCCAGGTACAGGTGGCTGTTGGCCGTGGCGCGGAAGTTCTCTGGGAAGTCGAGGTGCCGGATCACAAAGTCACGGCCCGTGGCCATGTAGGAGCTGCGGCCGAAGGTGAGGGCGTTGTCGAAGAAGTAGGCTTTGGTCGCAATCTCCATCATGAAAAAGATGGGCGAGAAGGAGCCGAACATGGTGAGGGTGCGGTAGATCGAGGAGAGCCAGCCGTACTCGAGGCCGTAGAGCACCATCAGGGGCAGGACGGAGAGCAGGCCGAGCTGCACGAACCACTGCAGCGCGTTCACCTGGCCGAGCAGGAACACCTGGTTGGAGGCCTGCATGGGGTGGAGGGAGCAGCCATGGGCAGAGAAGGAGAGCGGGTGGACGTCGCAGCTCGAGCTCAGCAGACAGGGGCGTACTTCAGGCAAGTATCATCACGTGCACACACGAGGCATGCAACAAAATCAGACACAACAGGGTTCGCTTGTTGCCCCACCGCCAAGCGCCTCTGCTGCCTCGTAGCCACCGCAACGCACCATGATCGCCTTGTCCAGCCCCGTGAGCGCCATGCTGCCCATGTAGTACAGCGTGCTCATGTACGCCAGCACGATGAGGATGTTGCTGATGTAGAAGCCGCCGCAGCTGTGCCAGTACGAGAACAGGCGCGTCAGGTCCATGCCCTCAAACACGCGGAAGCTGTCGCGCGTCGTCATGCTGATGGCCGTGCCCGCGGAGATCTTGGACTCAAACACCTCGATCTGCAGGATGCCTACGTCGCGGCCCTTGCCGACCTGCATGAATTCGATGTGCTCCGACTCGCCGCCGCGCAGACAGACGGTGTACCCCGCGAATATGTCCTCAGACACGTTGATGGTGGCGGAGGCCTTCGCCGTTCCACCGCGCGTCTTGATGAACGTGTAGTCCCAGATGTCGGGGTGGCCTGCAATCACGGTGAGGAGAGCGACATGCAATGCTGGTGAAGGTCGGTTGGCGGCCGGATTCAACAAATGAAAGCGAGACAGGTGTCGGCGAAGCCCAAGGCATCCTTCAGCCGAACCATCGCGTGCCGGCTGCCGCTGCGCACGCACCGTAGTGGAAGCGCACGCGGAGGGGCGACGCCATCAGGCGCTGCCACATGGTGCCGAAGAGGTACTCCTGCTGGCTCATGAAGTGCGCGGAGCTGCTCAGGCAGTGCGTGAAGATGTGCTCGCGCAGGCCCACCACCGCCACGGGGCGCCCCGTCGCGGGCTTGACCGTCAGCATCTTGAGCGCGTTGGGCAGCTTCAGGCACTCCTCGAACCAGGCGTCCTGGTTCATGTCCAGCGTCTGCACGCAGCGCGCCGTCACGTACGTGCCCGCGTTGTCCTGGTTGGACGGCTTGCCCTCCGCTGCAAGCGCGGTCAAGGGTGGAAGAAACATCAAAAACGAAAAACGTTAAGGTGGACAGAGCAAACACACATACAGCACAGCGTGGTGCTGCGAGCTACCGGGCCTGCAACAGTAATGCTGTCCCCTCTGCATCCCGTCTGTGACACAGTGCACTCACCGATGCCGTCAGCGATGGGGTTGCCCGGCAGTGGGATGCGGTACCGGTCGGCACGGCCCTTGCGCAGGACGGACAGCAGCCTCCTCTTGGCGGTGAACGGGCTGACGGAGTTCTCATAAAAGGCGACGGACAGCAGCGGGTGCGTGTACAGCAAGAAGTCAATGTCTGCGCGTCTGCGCACGTCGTCCTCCCCGTGGTCAAAGTACTTCTGGCAGGCGACGAGGTACTGGAAGCGCTCCGCAGTGAACCACTGCGCCGCCAGCACCGCATCGCGCTCCAGCTGCACGAGGCTCGCGCGGGAGTAGGGCTGGCCCGCCGCCGCAGCAGCCGCCGCGCGTGCGTCCTCCAGGGCCGCGTACTCGATCTCCAGCTGCAGCGTGGCCAGCAGGCGGATGGCTCGCACGTACTCCATGACGCCGTGGATCGTCTTGGCAAGGGTCTGGCCGCGGTGGCTCGCCCACAGCCGCACCTCAATCTCGCCGTTCACGGTGGAGCCCTGCGCGTCCTTGCTCGCCTTCCATGCCTGCGTCTCGTTCTTGACGCCCAGGCGCTCGCAGAAGTTGGCCCACTCGTGCGCGTGCAGGCTCTTGAGGTACACCATAGGACTCACGCCCTGCCTGTTCGCGACGGACAGAAAATCCTTCTTGCCGTAGATGACCGCCTCCGAGTAGTGCGGCGTGACCACGTTGAAGGAGGGCATCTCCAGGACAGACTCGGAGACGGGCAGCTGGTCCATGTACAGCGAGTTGATGAAGAAGGTGAGGCGGCGCTCTGCCTCTGGCACGCGCAGCGCGCCGTCAGCGTGGTCCATGGTGAGCAGGTAGAACACGCGGCGGGCGCTCTCACGCAGGGCCTCGTACCGCTCGCGCACGCGCGCCTCACCGTCGCCGTCCAGGCGCCCGCTCCACTCGTTGGGCTCCTGCAGCAGCCGGATGATGCCGAGGACGCTGCGCGTGTCCGCGATGCCGGAGAAGGCAGACGCCTGGTGCAGGTGCGGCGGCAGCAGGGCGCGCAGGGCGACGTTCATGCTGCCGGCGATGACCGACGGGTGGTGCCCGTGGCGCGTTGACCCGGGGTTGAGCTCGACAGGGCTCACGGCGCTGCCATCGCCCGCAGGTATCACGACGGTGCCCATCGCCATGCCTGCCGCGCCCGCGACCATGCTGGTTGACTGGCTGTGTCCGGCCATGGAGGCCAGCCGCTCGAGCATGGGCCCGGCGAAGGAGGGGTCGCCCACCCCCGCAATGCCGCCCACAATTGCGGTGTTGCGGCCGATGGTGCCGCTCACGGCCGCGTCGATCTGCTCGTCCGTCACAGCGGGGTTCCACATGCGGTAGGCGCGTCGCAGCAGGTCAATCGCGAGGGTGGAGAGCGGCGACCCGCGCAGGCGCGTGGAGGCGCCGTCGCGCTCAAACTCGACGCAGAGGCGCGCGATCAGGCCCGCCAGCTGGCGCAGAGCGGTCACGGGGCTCTTTCCGTCCGCCGTGAGCAGCGTGCCCACCATGTCCCGCAGGCTCTGGTCGGGGCGGGGCTGGAAGAGCGCGGCGATGGTCTTGCCGATGTGGCGGTCCGCGTACCCGATGGCGCTGTGGCTCTGGCAGAGCAGCGTGAGCAGGTGGGGGACGGCGCGCATGATCTCAGCCACCGCCTCCTCCGTCGCCACGTCCGGCACCGCCGACGCGATGAAGTCCTCGTCTGTCCCGCACGTGTACGCGAGCTGCGCGACGCGGCCCGCGCGCTGGATGAGCGTCTTCACCTTACCCGCGTACAGGAAGAGGGGCATCTGGTTCACCACGCCCAGCACCGCGTCGCCGTACATGAGTCGGCACTGCTCCTCGTTGGAGATGAGGTCCTGCTCCCGCATGCTCATCACGAACTGGTCCCACGCCCGCCGGAACACGCTGTTGGCGTCCACGCCGCGAGTCTTGGCGAGGGGCATCATCTTCTTAACGAACTGGTCGGCGAGGGGCGTGCGGTTGGACCAGCCCACGCCCCGCAGGAAGGATTGCTTCACGTAGCCGGTGTGCTTGACGACGCCCACGCCGTCCCCGCGCAGGGTGCAGTAGCCCACCACCGCCGCGCCGAGGATGAAGCAGATGTACGAGTCCATGGCGTAGAGGGAGCCGATCATGAACCAGGATCCGAGCACGATGATGGGGTGGCGCACGCCCATAAGGTCCTGGCTGTCCCACTGCAGCGGCAGGCGGAAGGGGGAAACAAAGACAGAGGTTAAGCAGTGAGGAGGTGCGTGCTGAGTGGTCATAGTAGTCGGGAGAGGTCGGGGTAGCGGCTCCTGACGGTGTGCCGACTCGCTCCGCAGGCCCCGCAGCACAACTGTCTACAGGTACGGGTATACTCACGGCGTAGCGGAGGTTGGCGGTCTGAACCACGATCACGAGGTTCTCCTGCTGCGTCAGGATCTGGAGGTCGAAGATCACCTTCACCAGCAGCAGCGCCAGCCAGAAGACTGCACATAAACAGAAGCGACTGGCACAGGGGGAAAGCGATGGCGATGCGGGCGCTCAAGCAAGCCACGACGACGACAAGCTGCGTTGTGGCATCAAGGTCCTTCCGACTCCATGTTTCGTCGAGAGCAAGATTCCATCACTCCCTCCGCCTCCTTCGCAGCGGCGCATCGCGAGCCGCAGGCCGCGGGTGTACTCACGGGTGTACCGCCACACGCGGCTCACGGGCTGGCGCATGTACTTCCAACCGAGCACCGCGTCCTTGCCCCCGTCGTGGGAGACGAGGTAGATGCGCTCCATCTGCATGAAGAAGCGGCGCACCTTGTTGGTGCGGCTGCACCCGCACGCGGAGAAGATGCCCTCGTCGATGAGCAGGCAGGCGAGGCGGATGCCCACGGCGATGAACCAGATCGGGGTGCCGAAGAGCTCGATGCCGATGAGGTCCTTGCTGTAGAAGAGCGCGCCCAGCGCGCCCGCCCACCCGAAGGCCCACACCCCCTTCATGAAGTTGATGGGCCGGCACAGGGGCCGGAAGTGGTGCCAGAACTGGTCGTCGCCCTGCACGTAGTCGCATGGCTGTAGGGGCGCAGAGAAAGCCGGGCATGGGAGAGGGGGGAAGGGGCAAGAGGGCAGGCAACAGAAGCAGGTAGACTTACGACACGAGGTGGGCCATGGGTGTGGTGCAATGTGGGCGGCGGCTGCGCTGACGGGCGGCCGGCAGCTAGCTAGCCAAAGCTGCGGCGTTCGATCCCTGTGGCAGGCCTGCACCACACGCAAGCCACACCACGGGGCATCCACGCGGGGGACTCCACAACGACAGGCAGCTCGCCCTGCGCGGGCTGCCTGCACACGCTGCACGCTTGCGCTGCACCGCTGCCGCCACTAGCACGAGCTGGGGCGGGTACATGTGTGCGCTTCGCGGGATATCGGGACGGGGCTCCATACTCGAGCACGGAAACGAAAAACACAGAAGCGAGGAAGCACAAAGACACGCACACACACAGGCTATCACACCACGCAGTGCTGACGGTCCCCGCAGTGTTCAAGACAGCAGCGGCTACGGCGACTCACGAATGGCATAGCATGCAAGCCGGCGGCAAGCGCGTGCGCCAAGTGTAAGAAGGCAAGCGACACGAAGCAGCCGGTGAGGGCGACGATGGTCTTGAAGGGGTTCAACTCGATGATGCCGTTCAGGTTCACGCCGCCCGCGCGCACGATCTCGCGGCTGACGATGAAGAGGGCGTGGAAGAGGACGGTGAGCACCGCAAAGAAGCTGCAGCGACGGGGACAGGCGGGAGAAGCGAGCACACAGGTGAGCGTGCAATGTTCGGGAGCACAGAGCAAAGCAAGAAGCGGCGCCTGCGCGCTGTTGGCGGTGTCACCCATTTGCGCCCTTGCCCACGCTTTTCAGCAGACGGGGTGTCGACCAGCATGCCGGAGTACGCACCGCCAGAAGGACAGAATGATGGCCGTGTAGCTGCTCTTCTCACGGAACGTCTTGCGGATGGGTGGGATGGTCCCCACGCCAGCCTCTGGGTCCAGGGTATGGTACGTGTAGGCCAGGCAGGCGGGCTCCCAGAACCACTCGTTGAAGTCGTCGTAGTTGGGCCGGCAGCTGTTCTTGACGAGCTGCTTGCGCCCCAGCTTGTGGCAGCAGCAGACGACGGCGGTGCAGCTGCCGCTCACGTCGCGGTCCTTGCGCGCCGCCTTTTTCAGGTGCTGGTACAGCGGGATCACGGTGGTGCGCTGGAAGAACGACGTCTCGGGGTTGGCCTCCTCGTCCTTGTGCACCTCCTCGTCGGGGGGCGGGCTCTTCAGGTGCCGCATCTGGTGGAAGAGCCAGCACAGCAGCCTGCAATCACATTACGCGGCAGCGAAGGCGAGCGAGGGATGGGACATCGGTGGTGAAAGAAGCATCGGGGTGAGGCGATACAGTATTCATGCAACAGGGCCGCTGCGCCGTGATCCTGTCTGTAGATAACCATTCAAGTAGTTTCACTCACTCGGGCATGAACCGCAGGTTGGCCGCCTCCGTGCGGATGCAGTAGTACAGACATAGGTCCACCAGGCGGGTGTGTGTGTCGCTGCCGGGCTGGGTGGACACCACAGTGGGGGCGTACTCTGGCAACAGGCCCGCCGCAACGGCGGGGTCGCATGCTGCTGCCGCGGCGGCGGCCTCCTCGTCGCACGCCTCGCCCTCCTCCGCTTGCTTCCTTCGCTTCCGTTTCGCCTTTTTCTTGGCTGCCCGCTCCTTCTCTCGGTCTGCGTCGGCGTCTGAGTCGCCCTCCCCAGCGCCGGTGCTGCCCCCCGTGCTGTCCACAGGGGGCGCAGGCGTCCCGTCTGCGTCGGCGCTGCCGCCCGCGCCGTCCCCCACGTCTGCTCCCCCCTCCGGCATGGGGGCTCGGATGGTGATCCCTCCAATCGTGATCACAGCCTCGCCCTGCCCCGCGGACGCAGCGCCAGAGCTGGTGCCCGAGGCCTCGGAGAGCCCGCTGAGGCTGGTGCTGTGTGTAGCCAGCTCGCCGCCCGCGAGCACCTGCCGCCCCTGCGGGTCCACCCCCACGACGGAGCCGATCTCAACCGCCACCGCTGCACCGCCGGGGGCGGTGGGGGCCAGGCCGCAGTTGCGCCCGATGGCCGTGATCTCCGCGAGGATGCGCTGGCGCTCCGCAAGCAGCGCCTTCTTGTCGGGGTCGTCCGTGACGCTGTAGAGCGGCTGCGCGCCGACCATGCGCGCCCAACGGTTGTGGTTCTCGAACACCTTCTCGTGGAGCTCCGCGACCGCCATGTCGAGGGGCAGCACGGGGCCGCCGCCCCCCGACAGGTCGGACACGAGCCCCTCGATGGAGCACGCCGCGCTGCCCTTCTCGCCGACCTGGAAGCCGAAGCGCTGCTGCAGGCCGCCCGGCCCGGAGATGATGGCTCGCACTCGGCCCAGCGCCTGCTGCTTGAGGGCGAAAAGCTTCAGCATGTTGCCCCGCAAGAAGGGCGGCGGCGCGAGCATGGCCTCCTCCAAGTCATTGGGCGGGATGCAGTCGCTCACGAGGGCGTCGCCGTTCACGGTGCTGCGGCGCGCATGGCCCGCGGAGGGCGGCAAGCCGCTGCCGCCAGCTTCTCCAGACTCCACGTCCGCTGCAGCGGCGTCAGCCGGGGATGGTCTGAGCACCACCCCACCGGTGGTCGCCCCGCCAAGCGCAGCAGCTGTCACATCACCAGACACGTGCTCGGAGTGGTTGCTGAGAGACGAGGCGGAACTTGGCCGCGTCGCAGCTGTCGCGCCGGTACCCGCGGCTTCACCGGCCGCCGTTCCCTCAGCGCCTGCCTTTTCAGCTGCAGGCGCTGCGGCTGCAGCAGCCGCGGGCTGGGACTTCTTGAACAGCCAGCTCATTCAAGTGGAGCGGTGGCAGAGGCAAGCGAGGTTGGCTTCACCCACACACCACTTCGGATCCGCTGTTCCTCGCCCACTGCTGATGCTTTCCGTCGCTAAAGCTGAGTGATAATCAATAGCTATGTGTGTCGCAGTGCACTAGATGGGATTTGGGCGTGTGGGGTGCTCTGTTCCGAGGTTGAAATCCGTGGAAAGAGCCCAAGCCGCTCTGGAACACCAAAGGTATCTCGTGTTGTTTCGCAAGCCAGTCAACAGCGATGAGGCGAGTGCCCCGTCACAAGCTGGGAATTTTGTTTTCGTACCGGATTGGCGAAATTTTGTTGGACCACGCACTCGATTCTGTGAGAAAAACGAGTTGAGAAGCACCCGCGCAAAGTGGACGGACGGATGTGCTCAAGTCTCGAGTCTTCCGTGTCTCGATATTCAGCGCTGTTCCCGGCATTGCGGGGATACCGTGTACTGTTAGCCTCGAAAATCGTCGCAGCTCGCATCGGTTAAAGGCGAAATTCACGCGATTGCTTGAAGGTACCGTAACCTGCCCGTTACCCTCTGGATCCGCCGCGCGGTGGGTTTCCCACCTGTTGTTCGAGTCCTGGCAAATGATCTGCCCACGAACTGGCTTGCTCAGTTACCTGGCAACAGCGGCGCATCGCGCGTGTGCCGGTCACGCGTCTTGAGCCTCAAGGACGTGTTGCGCCGACTGTCGGATGCGCACCCCAGGCTGTTGGGTTGCGCCGCGCAACTTGCGCGCCCGTCACTTCCTCACAAATCATACAGATGTGGCGAGTCTGTACTTGAGTCAACCGCCAACGTGGTCGTCGCCACAGCGAATGCGTCACACCATCATGCGCCATGAGCTTCCGCAAGAGCGCTTTGGAAGCTCCTATTTTCTACCTTGCTCTCTTGCGCGGCCGCATCCCTCGCTCGGTCTAGCCGTAACAAATCGGCTGATTACAGGTCGGGCAGCCCTGGGATGTGTCATCTCAGCATCCAAATGTACGGCAGCACCGCGTCGGCAGCAACTATGGGCGCCCGTTTTACACACACCCGAACGATCGCGCACACAAAAGACGGGGACACATGGTGTCCTCATGCGCTGCCCGCAGTCAGCGCCTCGTGCAGCATCGTCAGCATCTCCCGGGGCACGCCGTTGCCCACCGCCAGCCGCAGGATGGTGGCCTCCACCTGGGCGCGAGGCACGTCTGCAGCGGGGCACAGTCGAGGGCGAGGGGAAGTGAGGAGGAAAAGCAAAGGTAGCATGAAAACGGGTTCTAACGAAAGAAAACTTTTTTTTCTGCCGCAAGTACAGCAACTGATCGTCACAGACGCGGGCACGAGGCCACCAGCGTTGCAGCTGGGCGCAAGAGTGGACCCGGGCGGGCCGCGGAAACACTGTGCCTCGTGACAGATGTGTGATGGCGAGGCGTACAACAAACCAGCCGTACCCAACCAGATCGCATGCAACACGGCCGCCCACGCAACCCTGTCACTCCCTTTTGCCACGCCCCTCTGCCACAACACTGCCCGCACCGCCCCCAACTGCCGTCGAGCTCGCGGGGCGCCTGCCTCACCAAACGATGTCATGTTGACGCTGAGCGCCATCAGCTGCCCGAAGAGAACCTGCGCGTACGCGTACTGCGCGTCGCCCTCGTTGCCGCTGAAGACGGAGGGGTCGCTGATGCTGCCCGTCACGCCAGCGAAGCGGGCGTCGGGCGAGCCCGGACCGATGCCCAGGCCTGGGCGAGCTGAGGCGGCGCCCGCAAGCCGCGGGGAGCCGCCGCTGCTGCTGCTGCCGCTGCCGCTGCCAGGGGAGGGACTGCCTGCGGCTGCACCGCCCTCTGCCGCTCCGGCGACCGCAGCGGCGTCCGCCGTCTCCGTGGCCGCGAAGATGGAGCTCAGGCGCGAGTTGCTGGCGACCGTGGGGTCAATCAGCTTGGCCACCTCATCCCGCACAGCGCGGTACAGCGACTCCTGCCAGAAGGCGTCGGAGCGCCAGAGCGGGTGCCGCCGCAGGTAGCGCTGCACGTACTCGCGCTCTGCCTCGGGGATGAGCGCGCTGCGCTCATCCGCCTCGCCCTCCTCAGCCTCGCCTGCACCTGCCTCCACCGCTACCTTCTCCGCGACTCCGTCAGCCTCTCCCCTTTCCTCGTCCGTCTTCGTCCCGGCCAGCGCCTGATCGCCTTCCCGACTATCGCACCCCTTCGGCCCCTGCTCGCCCTGCCGGCCCTGCGGCCCCTGCGACCCGTGTGCCCGGCGGAAGTACGTCTCGCTGAGGATGAGCACGGCTGCGGCGCCGCGGGCGTCGTCCTGCGAGGCACACACGTCCAGCAGCCACCAGAGGGCGCGCGCCAGGCGCAGGAAGGAGGCGCAGGAGAGGTGCTGGCCCGCCCCGCGCCGCGCAGAGAGCGTGCGCAGGAACGCCTGCCGCGCCGCCGGCTCCTCCAGCAGCGACACCTCAAAGGCCGCTGCGGCGGCGGCGGCACTCGGGGATGCGTGGGTGGGCGCCAAGCCATCGCTGGCTGCCGCAACAACAAGCAGCGGCTTGCCCGCTGGGCCGCCGTCTGCGCCTGCAGAGCTTGCTGCATCCGCATCGGCCCGCGCCTCCGGCCCGGCTGCCCCAACACCGGCGGCAGCGCTGCTGCCCGCCCTGCGGTGGTGCTGGTGCAGGGCCTGCTGGTGCGGCTCGCTGCATGCGGGGGCGGGCAGCGGCAGCCCCCGCATCGTCTCCCCCCCGATCCCCGACAGCAGCGAGCTCACCCACCGGTACATGCCCGGCGCAAGCTCCGCCTCCGCTGCGATGAAGTCGCGCCGGTGCCGCTGCGCCACCGCTGCCGCCTGCGGCGTGGGCAGCAGGTGGGAGGGGTCGTGGTCGGGGTCGGCAGCGCCGCCGCCTCCAGCGCCGCTCGCAGCCGGCCCCGCTGCCACAGCGGCGGCGGCGGCCCCTGCCTTGTGCCGCGCTATCAGCTCATCCAGCATCACCGCAACGCGCCGCTGGTGCACGAAGAGGCGGCCGTCGTCCTGCGGCCGCACCGCGCGCGCAGCCGCAGCGTTGCGCGCCGCCGCCTCCGCAGACAGCTCCGCCGCGCCCGCAGCGCTTGCCGTCGCCTGCTGCAGCGCGGCCGCGGTGACGGTCGCGCGCTCCTCATCCACAGCCTGCAGCGCCCGCGCGATGCCCGCCAGAGCCTCGTCGCGTGCCTTGCGCGACGACACGACCGCGTCCGCAGCCTCCCGCACCCCCTCCTCCGCGGCCACCGCAGCGGCCTGCGCCTCCGCGTGCCGCCGCCCGCGCTTCAGGACCTCGCCCTCCGACGCCGCCCCGCTGTCGCGCGCGGACTGGAAGCGCTCCTGCGCGTCCTCCGCCTCGCGCCGCGCCCGCTCGCACTGCGTGTTGGCGCGGCGCAGGTTGACCACCGCCGCCTGCGTCAGGCGGATTACCTCGCTGGCGCGCTGCGTGTGCCGGCCCACCGTGCTGCTGTACTGCGCGCGGTACGCTGCGAGGCGGGCGCACACCTCCCGCGCCTGGCCCGCCGCCCGGTGGTGCATGACGGCCTCCTTGAGCGTGTTGCGGCGCAACGTCGCGAGGGCGCTGGAGAGGCTGTCGTAGCCGCCCGAGGCCACCCCCGAGGCGGAGGCCTGCTGCGCGTCCTCCGCGTCCATGCTACCAGACCGCGACCCGCGCCGGCTGCCGCCCGCGCCGCCGTGGCTTGCGGGCGGGTGGTCGTGCCGGTCGGCGGAGGGGAGGCCGATAATGACCGTCTGTCCAGCCGGCGCCCCCAAGTCAACAAAGGGAAAGGGGGCGAGGGACGTGGCGGCGGCAGAGGAGGAGCCTGCCGCACCGCCACCGCCGCTGCCACTGCCGCCACCACCGCTGCTGCTGCCGAAGGTAGGCGAGAGCAGGCCCCTCCCCTCGCCGCCCTCGTGCCCGCCTGCTGCCGCGGCCGCCGCTGCGACGGCAGTGTGGGTGGAGGCGGCTGAGGCGGAGAGGACGCCAAAAGCGCTCTTCAGCGAACCCATCGCGCTGGCAAGCATCGCCCCCGCGCCGCCCCCGGCGCCGTACGCCTTCGCGCCGTGGCAGACGCCCCCCACGCCCGCGCCCGTCACCGCGAGCACGGGGGCCACGGCAGCCGCGGAGTCTGCGAGGGATCGGGCGTGCCCCTCGCTCGCGGCGGCGCGGGCCCGCAGCATGCCCTCGACCGCCTCCAGCACGCCCGCGCCGCGCTCGCAGCGCGCCGCCACGTCGCCCCA
>Ga0208629_100650_pt1 | contig 16006 bp, 22 predicted proteins | sample LakWasMet19_HOW5_2_FD_183865 | JGI IMG/M metagenome (GOLD analysis project Ga0208629, IMG submission 183865) | Freshwater sediment methanotrophic microbial communities from Lake Washington under simulated oxygen tension - Sediment Metagenome... | ecosystem: Environmental > Aquatic > Freshwater >...
CACGACCTGCGAATGCATCTTTCTGCTGATCGCTCAAATAGCCAGCAACCGCGACGAAGAGACCGATGATCGTATCCGCATCCATCGCTGCGGCGTGCTTTCTCACGCTGGACTCCTAGCGGCTGGTGCGACGGTTTGCGAACGCTTATGTGCAGCGCATCTGACCCAAAGTGAGCCCGCTGCCGATGGAGGTTGTGCAATGGTTGGTGTGAGCGGGAATGACAATCGGTTGCCGGGAACCCCGCACTCCGTCGTGATGGGGAGCTCGAGCGAGCTGAACGTTTCAATGGATTCATTGGCCAAGATGCGACCCGCTGACGGCACGCGATTCCGCAGCGTTCTCAGGACAGATGTTTGGCTGTCAAGATCGCGTGGTGATGGCTATTGGCATACCGGTGCGCGCGGGGAGTAATCTGGGTTCTGCGCTGACTGTGCAGCCCATCGCAGTCGCTCCTGAGCCAGCACTCAGGACTCGGGCTGCTGAGCAGCCAACCATCCACTCGCATCCTTAGCCGAAAATATGAAGTTTTCCGCCACACTCTCGTTCATTGCACTGGGCGTGCTGCCCATCGTCGATGCTCGAGATGGCTTCTCCACTGCGGCATTCCCAATCTCCGCTCTTAGCGGTCCGCTCCGCCTTCGCGTAGACCCCCCATGCCCGTCCAAGCCGTCTCCTGTACCGCTGCCGAACTTACCTCCTGAGATCTTGGAGGCGATTCAAGTCGTCAACAACACCCTCAGCGGTCTGCTGAACCCGGTATCCCTTCCGGGCATCTCCGCTTCCATCTCGTACTTGAACGAGCCAATTTGGAGCATCGGGCTGGGTGTGGCGGACAAGTCAACGGGCCGTTCGATGACATCCAATACACTTTCGCGCATCGCTTCCATCTCGAAGGTCTTCGCGACCATCCTGGCCTTCCGCCTGGCTCAGGACGGCCACCTGTCCTTGGACGATCCAATTGCAAAGTTTGCGCCCGCGTTCAGCATCCACGACCCGTTTAACGGCATGGATGGCGCCGATGTAACCTTCCGCCAGCTGGCTGCTCAAAACAGTGGTCTGCAGCGTGAGCCGCCGGTTGCGAACACCACGGCAGATGTCCTCAGCGCGCTGTCAAACCTCTTCCTAATCCTTCCGCCAGGTCTGCAACCATCCTACAGCAACCTCGGCATTGCGCTGTGAGTGCTTGCTGCGGAGCTGGTGGATGCCGCACACCATGCAGCGCAGCTCTCGATTTGCGGACGCCAGCGCCCTGGGCCGCGTTCGGCTCTTGTGCAAGCCCCGGCACAGCGAAACGGCCGTTGGCGCATTGCCGGGACATTTCTTGGCGGGGCACAAACTGTCGCTGACGACACCTCGTCAGGCGACACACATTAATGCGACCTTTTCCTTTGTCCACTCGCAGGCTCGGCCACGTGCTGGGGGAGTATGTCATGCCTGCAAGCAGCGGCGGGTACGAGGCGCTGGTGGCAGAGTACATCATCGGCCCGCTTGGCTTGAGCAACACGGGGTTCAACTACTCCGCTCAAGTCCTGGAGGAGCTGGCTGTGGGGTGCGTTGCCACTGCCACGTCTCCTCGTGCTCCACAGGAAGGAGTGCATCCTGCTTCTCTACCTACAGCTCCCGCGCCCAACCTCCACGTCAACCTTCACTCCCGTCCTGTTGCAGATACACTCCGACGGGGCAACCGGTTCCCTATTACAGCACAGGCTGGGTCGCACCCGCGGCGGAAATGTGAGGGCAGGGCCGAGGGTTGCAGGACGTTGTGGTCGGCGCCTACGTAGCATTTGCCTCGGGCATGCAACAACAGCATGATGGCGTCACGGTGAATAGTCTTTCCCCTCTCGTGTCTGCGCCCTTGTTTTTCAGGTATAGCACTGTGGACGATTTAAACACTCTGGCCCAGGACATTATGGCTGCAGCTGCCAACCAGCCTTCAAAGCTCGGGCTGCAGCCAGCGGTGGCACGCCAGATGCTCCAGGAGTATTTCATCGAGCCGGACGGCCTCGGCAGCTGGGGAACCCCCTGGGAAAACCGCTGGCACGTGAATTACACGGTCATGAACAAGGGTGGCAACCTTGCCGGCTACAGCTCCGTCATCAGCTTCGTGCCCCAGCTGCAGCTCTCAGTCAGCGTCATCTTCACGGGCGGAGCGAACGAGGAGGGCGTGTCGGACACCATCTGGCCCCCGCTGCTGGTAGCTTTCCACGACGTGCTGATGCCGCTGCAGGCGCCCGCCAATCCTGGACCGGCCCCGTCTCAGTACTGGGGCACCTACGACTGCAGCCCCGCCGGCATCGGCAACATGGTGGTCAGCCAGATCGGCAGCCTGCTGGCGCTGACGTTCTTCGAGGGCAACGTCCCGCTCGCCTTCTTCCAGCCCGACATCTACCAGGTCGCCATTCCGAGCGGCTTTTTGGCGTGCACGACGAGCCAGTTCCTGGCCCTCAACAACGAATACGTCTTTTTCTCGCGCAACTCCACTGGCGTGACCGGCCTGGCCATGCCGGGCTTCTTACCCGCCTTCGCATGCGCCAAGATGTCGTGAGCTGACAACGAATTCCTCGAGGACTGCGATGCGCAACGCGACCGAGGCTGCGTGGGTGTCTTGCTGACGTCTGCCTGCCAGAAGGCTCGAGTTCCGGCAGTCAAGTGCGGAAGCAGCGTGTTTAGGCAAAGGGTCGCCTCAATGAGCGACGCTTGCACTGATAGCCTGCTCGCACGCGCCTGTGTGTGTATTGACAGCTGCTAGCGCAGACGTTCTGATATGTTCAACACATGCGGCCCCTGCCCGTCGCCCCACACTCCTCCAAATCGAATATTCCCACCATTTGACAACGGCAGCACGAAATATTCACGTCGAAAAAATGTTTTTCGGTCGTCCGCTTGGCACGATGGACGGGCATCAACGAGCTCGCATCGATGAGAGTCGAGGTTGAACGAGTAGGCATGTGGAAAACCAATGCAATACTGCAACTTACAAAAGTACTCCACGTCCAAGAGCTGCGACGACGACGTGGTGGTTTACAAGTTTGCATATATATTGCGATGCACATGAGCCGCACGTTCAAGTGGAATGAAAGTTGCCCCTGTTTGTCTGGTTCGGCTCACGAGGCACACACCCCAAGCGTCCCACCAGGCAGCGATGGCAGCGGCAGTCTTCGTTCGTGGAACCTAAAAAAAGAGCACACCGCTGGGCAGGGCGGCGGTGCGCAGTACCGTGCGACACTGGCGAGCTCATTTTATTTTGCGAGTTGGGTGGACTCTCTGCGCGCAGCGAGCACATATCCACGGAGGGTGACTCTGCAGGCTGAACGCCAATCCCAGAAGCGCCAGTCCTAGAACTCTGGAGTGTTGGCTCGTGGCCTCATGCGCAAGGTGGAAGCACGTCCAGCAACGTTTGTGAACCCGTCCGTCGTTGATGTCCGCCGCCTCGGCCCACCAACGCCACGGGTGGAAGGTGGTCGCGTCAGAATGCAGAGCAGGCGCTCAGTCTTGACGGTGCCACGGTCGCCTTCCCTCGGCCTGACGCGCCCAGCATTCGTCTCGAAATCGTGGTTGTCTGAGGGCGAGCATGTTCACCGGAACCAGCGTGCGTGAAGATCACAACGGCGCCAACCTACTAAACTACGCCAGCAAAACTTCCGGCGCACTGTCGGCTCCGTCAGAAAGACACTTGGCGCATCGTCGGTTGCGGCAGCATGACCACCGCAAACGCGCGGATCTCGTTCGCTTCGACCCAACGGCGGCGTCAGCAACATCGTCGCGCCTGTCCCAGCGTATCGCGCGTGGGCACGTCATCGGAGACGCTGTCCTGGCTCAGCAACAGGAGTTCGTGACTCCGTAGCAGGTGCGCCGATGGACTCAATCAGCTTGCGGCTCTCGCGATACTCTTCCAGCTCCTTGGCCACATCCACAATCTCGTTCTGCACAATTGAGCATCAATGACCCCACGGGAGCTGATGGATTCGAGGATAGATGCCTTTCGGGAGCGTCGGGATCGAGCGCCGTCGACGAACGCACCGTCTTCATCTTGGAGTAGGTGTACACGTAGACACCCCCAACGAAGCCGACAAGGGCTGCCGCGGTTGCGACGTTTTTCCACAGCGGATTTTTCACCACCTTGACCGACATGTTGCGATTGAGATCCCGGCAGAGCCCGATCGAGGTTGCAACTTGCAGGTGAGGCCGAACCTGGCTGGTGCTAGCGCCGTAACTCAGAAAGGGAAGACAATGCGCGTTCAGCACTTCCCATACAAGGCAGTGGGGGTTCAACTCCCGGTGCCGAAAACGCGCATGCGACGCGATAGTCGAGAGTCGAATCCCGCCATCACTTTGTCGGAGAGCATTAGGCGGATGAACCATCTCGATCGCAACCCGCTTTCATTTGAGGGGAGCCTGTGTTATGTAAGGCCACAATCAATACCATCTTGTTGAAAAGTATCAGTGCTGCGGCGGGCGCGACATTAACATGCTGTAAACACAGGGGCCTTCACACATCAACCCGTGTTCGCAGCACCGCTCTGACGCCACACCCGGTGGGCCATCGAGGGTGGTCCGACACCCCACACGTCCACACTGTGACGACCTCTTCGCCTGCGAATGAGCATAATGGCACATTCTGTTAAAACCTTCGTTCAGGGTTTCCACATTGCTGAAGCGGTGGCCAAGATGCCATATAGAGTCTTCGGGGCGAGTGGGAGAATGGTTTCAGCGTTCTCGTACGGCGCCAGCGCGCTCGGAGCGGTATTCCATGACATCGACGAAGCTGAGTCGGTAGACACGGTTGTTGAAGCGGTCCGTTCCGGCGTTAATCTCATTGACGTAGCGCCCTGGTACGGCCACGGCCGAGCTGAAACATTGCTCGGTCAAGCTCTGCAGCGCATTCCGCGCCAGGCGTACTATCTCCACACGAAAGTTGGCCGCTACGAGGCCTCTATCACACAGCGGTTCGACTTCAGCTACGAGCGCACTCTGCGCAGCATTGATGAGAGCCTGGCACGGCTCGGCGTGGAGTACATCGATACCATCCAGGTGCACGACCCTGAGTTCGCTCCCTCGCTGGACATCGTGCTGCAGGAGACGCTGCCCGCCATTGCAGAGGCCATGCGCCAGCGGAAGGTGCGCAGCGCTGGGATCACCGGCTATCCACTCCCGGTCTTGCTCGCGCTGGCAGAGCGCTCGCCAGTCCCTCTCACCTCTGCGATCTCCTACTGCCAGCTGAACCTCCACAACCAGCAGCTGCGGGAGACCGGCGCGCTGAGTGCGCTGCAGGCGCGAGGGCTCGGCGTCATCAACGCGTCGCCTCTGAGCATGGGCTTGTTGACAAAGCGGGGACCGCCAGAGTGGCACCCTGCGAGCGCTGACCTGAAGCGCAGGTGCGATGCGGCGTCGCGTTGGCTGGCAGACCGCGGGTGCGACATCAGTCGGCTCGGCTTAGCGTACTGTTTTGGGGTGCCGGACGTGCCCACCACCATGGGGGCGACGGCTTCACTCGCACAGCTGCGCGAAAATCTGGCGCTGGCGACAGGCGAGTCGCCTCTGACTGCCCACGAGCGCTCCATGCTCTCGCAGGTGCAGTCCCTCTTCTTTGGGTCGGACGTGCAGCAAGCGCGCTCGTGGGAGGGGGTAGAAGTGACCAAGTACTGGATGAAACTGGGCCAGCAGCTCGAGCTCGACCGGTACGCGACACTGACTTCGAAGAGTTTGACGGCACGGTGACCCAGACACAACGGACCTTGAAACTTCAGGCGGCGTGCTATTCAGCGTCTGCCGCTGGCAGAGTGGCTACACTTGCGCACCACACAAGTGGCACCGCTCACGTTGGTCACCACGGTGCTACGTGAAGGGAGTCGCGATCAACAACAACCTCTGATACATTCCACTCGCCACTCCATGCTGCGCAGTTGGCACAGCAAGATTGTGTGAATGTTGCTCGTATCACACCTAAATTTGGTTCAGATGCGTCAAGCAATAGATTGAAGCATCAATAGACGCAACTCAGAACTTCCTTCGGCGTGTACCCGAATACCTGGCAGGCTTTCAGCGGCAGCAGCGTACACACTGCCTTGAAGAGGGAATAACCAATGAACATGTGCAGCTGCGGCAGCGTAGACCAACATTCCTGAGCTATCACTTGCAAAGAGCGCTCTATCATCTTGCATGAATGCCCTGCTCGACCTAAGCGGGTGAGCAGCGCCGAAGAGCACTGCTGGCAGTGTTAGGCGCGAAGCGGCTGCAGGGGGCGCCGCCTCTCAAATCGCAGGGCACGCTCTCGCTCAAGGCTCTCACGCTCCATCGTTGGGATATGAGGTTCAGAGGGAGGGTTTGAATTACCGTACTCCCAGAAACTATTGCGACTTGACTCAAATGCGACTGGCTGGAAATCGGTCAGAATTGTTTCGGTTTTCAAGAAATGCGACTGGCGCGGCGCCGACGTCTCGTGCATTGACGCCAAATGAGACTGCGCCTCCTGTCCGTCTCAATCGTGCCGTACACGCAATCACGGCATTCCAGCACTCGCCCCAGCTCCCCGCGAGCTTTCCCCAGTGCCCGTGACCCCGCTGGACGTTGCCAGCTTCAGAGAGTCCTCGCGCTCCTTTGGCTTGCCGCTGAATATGGTTTTCGCTCGCACCTGTACGTGGAAGATGCCGAAGCCGGGCTGCTTCTTGATACGCTCGCACAGCGCGCGGAGCTGCGGAACTTGGAAGGATCATAGTTGGCGGGCGACCGGGCATGGAGTGGAGGTCCGGGCGGTCCTTGTCCGTGGCAGAAGCGATGAGCAGCTTCGGCCACGGAGAGTTCAGCAAACCCAGCGAGTCGCGGATCCCGCGCCTTTAGCATGTCATTCCACTCTTTGACTCGGCGGTTGAGCGTGTCGTACTTGATGTCGATACACGAGTAGAAGGGCTCCATGATGCGTTGGGTGCTCTTGATCGCCACGATCGTGCCATGGACACCGTGACGGCGAATCACAGCGACTCGGATATCCTGTTCAGTTGCTCAGGCTGCATCTATGCGGTTGTGCACGCGTTTAACAACCAGAAGCTCCACTTCTAGGGATGGCCTTGCTGCCTCTTCCGCGCACAAAACGAGGGCGCCTTCCATGCCAGCTGCAGAAACAAGGCGACGAGAAACAGCGGAGGGACTGGTGAGCGGGATGTCGATGGTGCAACGGGGGCCAGCCGATTGATGTAGAAATAAACTCACAAGCGGAAGCACCAGCTCTTGCGTCAGCAGCGGCGAGAGCAGTCACCCCAGCAGCTTCAGATTGCTCGAAGGCCACCTGTTCCCTTGTTGTGCGACCTGCTGTTGCAGCCTCTCGCTGCGCCGTAGGCTTCGGTTTCGCGTCGCGGCTTCCCTCCACCTGCTAAATAGGTTTTGTAAGGACACCCGCGGCCACCCATTGCCGGAAAAAGTCCGAGAAGCGCATTTGAGTCCTGCGTTCGCGTTCAGGCAGCTGAGCGGCAGGTTTTGGAGCTGCGAATCGCAGCCTCGGGGCCCGCACCGGCCCCTGCTGATGCAAACATGGGCGTGAAGGGCAAGGGGGCAGTGTCGCGAGTATTGTTGCGCAACTGGGCGAGCGATTGTGCTGCCTGCGCAAAGACACACACGATTGATCCAGTGTGACCGACGCGCGGACGCGCGAGAAGAAAATTTTCAGCGAATTCTATGCAGAAAACGCGTTTTCCCGGCTCCACAACCGGTATCTTGTGTTAATCTTGGGCTGCTAAGTGCTGAACTGCAATTGCGACTTTTACGGCACCCAATTTACTTTTCTAGCCACCAGATGCGACTTTGACGGCCGGTCTCAGTCGCAAAAGTTGCTGGGAGTACGGTACCATCGATCCTCAGCTCAGCGTAAGCGGGATCTCCGGCCTGCTTGACCCACAGGGTGACGGCGGCCGTGACAGCGCGGGTGGACCCAAAAGCCGCTGCGCCCTGGCGCTGCAGCTTTGCCGTTACCTCCGCCACACGCGCCGCGTTGCCGCGCGCCGTGGCGCGCCATAGTTTTCGCTCAAAGCGCGCGATGCGGAATCTGGCATCGCCTGCGACGTGCGCGCCGACCTCCGCCCCCGCTACTGCCTTGCCTGCCGTCTCCTCTTCGCGCCTCGCCCCGCGCGCCTCCTTCTTCCCCGCCTCCAGCTCACCCTCAGCGCCAAACTTATCCAGAGTCTTCCTGTTGGCGAATGCACTGCTGGACACAGTCTCTCTGCCGCTGCCTGCCTTACGGAGGCATACAGCACCGGAGCTGGAAATCGCCTGAGCCAGCCCCTTCATCTCCGCCGCCAGACGCGCGAACTCAGCTGTCCTATCGATCTCATGTTGAATGTCGCCGCGCTTTCCCTCTCGCCCACGTACGTAAGGGAAGTTCGCAGCCGGAGCAACTTCGTCGAGGACTTCTGCCCGTCGCGCACGCTTCCGGCCGCGCTCGTCACCGCTAGAAAATGCGCCGCCGGCGGCCGTCCCGGCTTCAGTATCTTTCCGCTTGCGCTTTTTAGCTTCGTCCATTTTTTCACAGCCTGACAAGGTGGCGATGACTGCCTGGTTGCGACTGGCTGAACGAGAGTCCTTTCCACATCGTAGTGATTGAGCAGCGCTGCAACAGACGCTCGCCCTCTTGACAGCTCCAACAGGGGGCAAACCCCTCGAACAAGGTCCTGCGAGGTCCGAGCTTCACGAGAGTGTGAAACGCGTCAAGAAGGCAACGGAGCCGTCACTCCAAACGTTGGCAATCAAAACCGAATTGCAGGAGAGATGCAGTAAAGTGCACACGCGAATGGCACCGACAGCGGTGCATCGGATCCGCGTGTCATTTGCGTGCAATCTCGACACGTCACGACTCACAGACTGCATTCACAGAATTGCGCAGGATCGCCCACGATCTGATAGGTGGACGCCCCACTGTTGCAAGCCGCCACTAATGTATTCCTTGAAAGGCTGGATCTCGCTGCTGCTTTTTCGTGGCGCTGCGGTAGTCGCTGGCAGCTGCCGTCGTCAACGACGGCGGAGCAGCAATGGCTGCAACCTGCAGGCCTTTTGCGGCAAAGAAAGATTGACGCAATTGCTCCCCTCCCCGAAAATGCGGCGGTTGCCGTTCTCCGCTGCGACCGAAGCCGCGAACAGTTTGGTTGGACTCGCTCGATCAGCTTCTCAAACTGTCCACGCACCCAAGAGTTATCAGGCACGTGGTGGAGCTTCGGCGCGCTTGTTGATCTCCGATTCGAAGCTAGCGCTGCGCTCTTCGCGGTTGCTTGCTTCTCTCTAGCTCTAGCTTCGGCAGGCGGTGGAGCTATCTCGTAATGACCGCTGCGGCAAGATGTTTCCCGTGCGTCTGGTGGGTGCGGGCCCTGTGAATGCACGAGTAGCAATGACCGCTGCCTCCTCCGTAGGACCCACGGATTCTGGTGTGTTGTCCACGCCGAGAAACTGTTGTGTTTTTCGATCGCGTTGACGAGCTGCTGTGCCCAAAGCAGGAACCTTCGCAGCCATTCGCGCCGAGCTGCCTGGGCCGAGGCTCGTAAACTTTACCATCAACACCGACCACGAGTTGTTGCTCTACGCCGACAACCACACGCAAGGGCTTGTTCTAGTTGCAAACGCATTGGGCTTCTCGGCGGGGCGGATTCCCTTTTTCTGGGCACTTCCACGCGAGCGCTACGACGCTGCTAGTCGGGCTGGCGGCAAGATGTTTCCCGTGGGTCTGATGGGTGCGAGCCGTGTGGATACACGAGTAGCAGGGACCGCTGCCTCCTCCGCAGGCTCCACGGGTTCTGGTGTGTCTTCCACGCAGTCAACGCAACGCGCAAGGCCTGGGCGTGCCAGCACAGCTGCTGAGGATGTGCCGAAGCACCCACCTGAGCGCGCCGGCGAGCAGAGTGGCAGCATCCCACGTTGCCGACGAGGTCCATCGCGACTTGACAACGGACTGTTGTTGACGATCTGCTTGAAGCCGCTTAACAAGGAAGCGGGCCGACAGCAATGCACTGTGGCACTCGATCGCGACGCATCTCGAGTCGTCGACCCGGATCGTGTTCGAATGCATCCCCTCCCCCGCCGTAACTTCAATTCGTGAATTGTATTTCCGGCACTTTGTAGCAGGCATGGGGCTAATCTTACGTCATTGATATTGGCGCTTGGAGAAACTTGTACATTCAAGCGACTAATATCCACCCAAGTTTCCAGGCCTAGGCACCGGGACGCATCGGCTCACCAACATATCCATGGATCCATGGAAGGCGATGTATCGAGCATGTCAAGGTCTAGCCGCGCCGGCACCGACAATCTCGTCAACCTAAACTAGGAATAGCGTCGCGGAGCCAGGCACTCGTATTCACTCCGCAACCGACAACCCCACCTCTCAGGCAAATGTTCATCAGCGCAGCACTGCAGGCTCAGCGGTGGTGTTGGCGAACAGGGAGATCTCAAACGTGCGGTTCCACGGGAATCCCGCGCTCGTAAGCGTCCAATCCACGGCGAAAGCCGTCGCCACCTCCGCCGCGCGGCTCGCCAGGGGCTTGTAAATGAAGCGTTGGTAGAACGCCAAATCGTCGCCCAGCGAGTAGTCCGTCTCATTGGCCACGAGGGCGACGTACGCTTCCAGCGGCGCCTGTCGATACAGCGCCTGATAGTGGCAATCCTCGACCACCCGCAGCAGCGTGAAATAGCCCGCGGCGCAAGAGCCGTTGCACGGCGCCACGGGGTCGGTGCCAAGACGGGCGCCAGCCTCTGCTGCCGCCACCACAGCTGCAGCGGCGCTGCCAGCCGCCTGGGCTGCGGTGGCGGTCTGGTACTCGGCAGCTACAGCGCGGCGGTGGGCCGTCAGCGCGTCGACCAGGCGCGCCGTGGCAGCCGCGCCCTCTGCGTAGCGTCCGTAGTCCGCAAAGTAGTGCATCACCACGGAGGAGGAGAAGGCGGTGCCCGCGCTGTTGCCGTCCGTGTTCCAGCCGGCCGTGGTGGCTCTGTCTAAGGACAGGCCGGCAGGGTAGTTTGTGCTGCCGGGCACCGCGCACGTGGGGTCGGCCGCCAGCTGCAGCAAGTACTGCACCAGCACCACATCAGCGCCTGCAAGCAGGAGGCAATCAACCAGCAAGGGATACAACACAGAGTGGAAGGTGAGGAGGTCGGCCGCCCCTGATGGAATGCAAAACGCAGGCTGGCTCCTTCCAGCCTTCCTGCCACGAGCCCGCTAGACCGACAAGGAGCCAGCTTTCGTGCCGGAAACCCACCAGGCCGTCAAGGGGGCCGTCACGCACCGTTGCTGTACCGGTTGTTCAAGAACCCAGCGATGCCATCAGGCGCGGTACCGCCGCTGGCGTTGACGGCGCACACGAACGGGGTGAACATCGCGTAGTCTGCGGGGCTGCGGCCCGCCATGGGCTGGTTGGGCGCCTCGATCTGCGGGTCGTCGCTGAAGTTGTTGATGAGCATCGTCACGTTCGGGCGGGCGATGCCGAGTCGGGCGCGCAGACGAGCGGCGGCCGCAGGTGCAGTCGTGGGTGCTGGCAAGGGCCGCTGCTTCCGGCGCCGCAGGGCGCGGCCCGCCGTTGCACTTGGGTCTCGTTGCGCGACAGCAGCACCGGTACCGGCATCGACGGTGAGGGCACTCCAGTTGCCAGGGACCGCCACCGCGCCCGCGGCTGCGATCTGATCGAGCAGCGTGTCAATCAGGGGCTGCCCCTCGTAGTTGGGGACAAGGTGCAGAGACGCGTTGGAGGGGTCCCGGAAGACAAGAGTCAGGCCCGGGCCCATGAGAAGCGGTGCGGCGGTGCTCGACCGCAGACTCGCCGGCGTGAGTAAGCGGCGATGCACAGAGCGAAGTGAGGGGGAGGCATCCTCCGTCGTAATCGCAATGCCCTCCGCGGCCTCAGGGGCTAGACCCAGCGCGAGCGCCTCAGCAGCGCCCGCCGTGTCGACCGTCAGCCTCGCAAGCATGGACAGGCCCACCTCGTCTGCTCCCGGGTATATCCGCACGAAGCCCGACAGCCCAAGCTGCACGACCAGGGCCTTCAGCGCCGCCGCCTCCGCAATATTGAAGCCGTACAGCGCGTTGTCGTCCTGCGTGATGTAGATGCTGTCGAAGAGCGGCGTGCCGGCGGCCACGGAGGCCGCCTGCAGGTCCAGCAGCAGCACCGTGGCGTTGTAGTTGCGGGCCCGGCGCCACACAAACTCGTGCACGATGGCGGCGGGCACCTGCGCCTCCGCCGCTTCAGCCTGCAGCGGCGATCTCGGAGAGTTTGTGCGGGGCATGCGTGAGGGAGCAGCGGGCTGCGTCCTACAAGATGAGATGGGTGGGTCCACACGCGCGGCCAATGCATGCGCAAATCCTGCCGGGAGCATCCGCACTCTCTCTGCCCGATTTCCGACGGCGCAGCCGCGGGAAGTATTGAAGCACGCACCGCTGCAAGGTCGCTGGCGTTGTGCGTGTGCGAGTACTTGTCGCTGAAGTAGCTGTACGTGTACAGGAGCTGGCCGTAGACACCCCAGTACCTGCGCGCACGAATCACTAGTCAAGGAGCACCTATTCATTGACCGAGTACGGCATATCTTTCGCACTCCCGCCCGCGCGCCTGCCTGCCTGTCTGCCCGCTCCCACAGCCGCCAAGGCCATCGCATGGCAGCTGCAACCCACCAGGGCTCCTCGACCGCCGAGTTGTAGGAGGGAATGCGCATCACAACAGCGCCGAGGTGGAAGCGGATGTGTGGATTCGAGCGGGCGTAGTCCGCCAGTCGTTGTACCCTGCAGACGCCAAGGGGTCCGAAGCGTGGTGCCGTCTGGTTGCTCGGTCGGCAGGTCAAGACGTTGCGGTGTCAAGCTCCCATCAACCGCACCTCGCTTCAATCGCATCCGTGGAGTCGTTGCTGCACCGCGAATTGATGAGCCCGCCGTAGGCGAACAGCTCCATGCTGATGACAGCGGCGTCCGACTGCGGCAGGTACTGCGCAATGAAGGCGTCCATCGCCGTTTCGTTCGCGGGCTGCCGGTAACTGCTGATCATGTCCATCGGCGGCGTGATGACGTCGAAAGGTGTGATGCTCGCGACGTTCAAGAACGCAAACCGAGTGGTGAACCGCTCGTCGAGAGGGATGTAGAAAACTCGCAGAGCTGAAGTCAAGGCCGCCAAGCAGAGGACCGCTGTCACACTCCGCCTCGTTTTCGACATGATGATGACAACAACTTGAAGCGCGTGCAGTCAGGAGAGAGGATGGAGAACGGGGCGATCACACGTGCTCGAACAACCCACAGACCGAGCGAAGCAGGCAGCTTTCGCGAAAGCCGTGTGAGCAGTCCAAGGAGGAACTCAAGCTGCCAGGCAGTGCTTGTTGAACGGCGTGTCACAACGACTCGGACCTTGAACGCAATTCAGATGCGGGGTTAATTGCATTGCAGAATGTGGCGCAAAAGCACCGCATAGCCGGAGCACCCTCGACAGTGCATCCGAATCACACTATTTCGAGCTCGTAGCGAAAGATGCTCGTGAGCCTGACCAGGTCAGGGATCGGGCCCCACAGCGAGAAATTTCGCCCATCGGATTTATCGGAAAGGGGCACCAGAGTGCTGTGTGGCGGTCCACCTACAAACACAGTACTTGCGCATTGCCAAAACTCTCGTGTCTATACGCGTCCGTGTAACTTACCTGTGGAGCGATCACCAGCGCCAACGCGAGAAACCTCCGCAGAAAAAACAACTTTCCCCCCTCTCCACACCATGGCCCAACCTGCCGAAGAGCCTGCCACCCCTGCAGCCTGTTTCCGCGCGTACTCCTCCATCTCTAGCACGCCTTGGCGGTGGCAGGGCGAATGCGAGGACGGCTACATCGCGCCGGTGAGAACGGTTAACGAACACGGCGTGAGTTGTCCCACTGGACGAGAGGTGAACGACCTGATGTGGACGGCAACACCAAAGCTGCATGGCTCCAACATCCAGTTCGATTGCGTCGCTGGGGAGGCCGAGGTGCGCGTGGGCCGCCGCGGTGGCTACCTCGGCCGCACAAAGGACGGCAAGCTGACGAACCCGTTCGACAACGACCATTATGGCTCCGCCGCCGCCGCGGCGGCACTGCGCTTGGAAGACAAGCTGCGCGTCATGCTTGCCATGCTGCAGCGCCAGGAAGACGAGCGCGCGGCTTCGGCGGCCTCGGCTGTCGGAACCGACGCCAAGGTCGCGCCTGCGCGCCGCATTTGCCGCGTGACCGCTTTCGGCGAGGTTTACGGGGGCCGCTACGGCACAGAGGCTGCTGCGGGCCGCAAGCCGGTGCAGGCGGGCATCTGGTACAGCCCCCACATTGAGATCGCCCTCTTTGACGTGTGGGTGGAGCGCACAGGCGAGGGCTGCACGGGACCCGCTACGCCGGTTCTTGGGGAGAGCCCTGTAGAGGGAGCCACTCCGGCCGGCGTGACGGGCGCTTTTCTGCCATACACGGCCGCTCGGACGGCGTGCGAGGCCGCTGGCCTACCGTTTGTCACCGCTGCGTTTACAGGCACGCTGCCCGCGGCGCACGGCTGGGCGCACGAGCACGCCGCCGACAACGCGGTGACGCACTGGAACCCCCGCGGGCTGGCGCCGCTGGCCGACAACGGGGGCGAGGGCTTCGTCCTGCGACCGCTGGATGTGGAGGTCGTGCGCAGCAACGGCAGCAGGGGGCTCTTCAAGGTCAAGAACCCGCGCTGGAGCGAGATCGCGACGGGCGGCGGCGCGGGCGGCGGCAAGGTCCTGGGCGTGAAGCCGGGGGAGGAGGGCTCCTGCGCCTGCTACGCGTCCGCGGTGGCGGCTGTGGGGCGCTACTTCACCGGGCCGCGCGCTGCTGCGGTGTTTTCAAAGATGCCGGAGCGGCAGCTCGCTGACAAGTACATTCCCCTGCTGGCGAGCGCCATTATTGAAGACGCAAAGGCGGACGCGCAGGCAGAGACGAGCGACGGAGCTGAGGCGGGAGAGGCGTCCCCTGGCGCCGATGGAGGTGACGGCGCCCACACCCCGCCCGCTCCCCGCTGGCCGGCCGTGCACGCCGGCTGCTCCGTCGCTGACCGCGTACTGAAGGCTGGCGCCTGCCGCCTCGTCGTGCAGGCGCTGAAGGAGCGCCGCAGAGGCGCCTACGCAGCGCCCGTCGCTGCCGGCGGCGCCGCTGCTGCTGAGAGGGCCGCTGCTGGTGCTGGGTGTGCCAGCAGCCCCGCCAGCGGACCCTCCGACACCCCTGGCGCGTCCGCTGCCGCCGTCGCGACGCTCGCCTGCGGCGACTCGCCGACGGCTGCGACGATCAGTCGCGCGGTTGCAGATACCCCCGCCCCAGGCATACCGAGCGCCAAGCTGCCAGCTGCTCACTGTGCCGCGGCTGCGAGAGAGGACGGCGGCGAGGAGGCGGCCGCCGTCGAGACGGCCGCTGCTGCTGCATCGTCCTAGCCGATCGCTAGCGCTGAGCGCGCCCCTGCGCTCGGGCACGTTTTCAGGCAGATGGAGCTCCGCGGCGGATTGTGTGCCTGCTTGTGGCTTACTCGTTTGTGCTTCTGCCCTCTCTTCAACTTACATACAAGAAATTCAAGTGGTCGCACCAACTTTATATAGGTATCGCAATTTCGATGAACTAAGCGCGCGCACCCAATTGCGCAAGTAGCGGCCCCTTGCGATTATCATTCGATCGAATACCACCACTAGCGAACGCATCCAGTGCACGGTAACCCTCGGTCGGCTGCTTGCGTAAAGGGCCAGGATCCCGTGCGATACCAAGTACTATTCCGAATACAAAGGGTTCGAAGTTGATGAAAGCGGCGTCAAGCTTCAGGCGATAGCTATTGCAGGGATCAAAGCCGCGCGGCAGCTCGGCGTACCCCGTGCACCCCCCGCGCGCCCATGCATGCCTCGCGGCCGCAGCGCGCGCTGGGCCCCGCCATGCCTCGCGGCTGCAGCGCACGCTGGGCCCCGCTCACTTGGTCTTGGCCGTCTCCGCCACGCGGTGCACCATCGTGTCGAGGATTCCGCTGAGCGCGAAGACGCCGCCCAGGATCGCGCAGACG
>Ga0208629_100651_pt1 | contig 16002 bp, 17 predicted proteins | sample LakWasMet19_HOW5_2_FD_183865 | JGI IMG/M metagenome (GOLD analysis project Ga0208629, IMG submission 183865) | Freshwater sediment methanotrophic microbial communities from Lake Washington under simulated oxygen tension - Sediment Metagenome... | ecosystem: Environmental > Aquatic > Freshwater >...
GGACAGGGTCGCCTTCTTGTTGAAGCGGGCGAGCTTGCCGGCCTCGCCGGTCACGCGCTCGAAGATGTCGTTGATGAAGGAGTTCAGGATGGACATGCCCTTCTTGGAGACGCCCACCTCTGCAGAGACAGATCGGAGCACAACGACGGATCGCCCAGGTTGATCGCCGCATTCGTTGCCGTTGGAGGTCGGAAGGTGCTCCGTCGACGAAGGTACCCCTGCGCACCGCTACACTCACCAGGGTGGACCTGCTTCAGCACCTTGTAGATGTAGGTGTTGTAGGACTCGACGCGCGTGGACTTGCGCGCCTTCTTCTTGCCGCCCTCGCCACCCGCGGCGGCCGCGGCCTTGGCCGTCTTTGCGGTCTTCTTGGAAGGAGCTGCCTTTGCCATTTTGAGTGCTGAAAACAACTCGAAGTCTGTGTACAGGTTGTGGTTGGTTTTGGCCAGTGCCTCGAACCTGCGGGTTTGCGCGATTTCGGTGCATCAGTCAAAAAAACCGGGGTTGGCAATTCCGGGACTTCGTTGTCCAGTGTTTTAGACGCGCTCAGCCCACACCGCGCTCGCGCTCAGCGCTGCGTGCCAACCACAACCCAGTGTTTTGTGAGCTCTACTCAGCTTTTAAGCAAACCAACCAGAAATGTCGGGCAAGGGCAAGGGCGGCAAGGGTGAGCAATGCACCTCGTTTCTCGCGGCCAACGTTTTGCCGAATGCGCTCGGTTCGACGGTCGACGTTGGTGCCAGAACGCCGCTCACGCAACAGCACAATGTATGGCAGTTGCCGTTCAATGCGCTGCGTGGATCGGCTTGGCCGCCGCAATGCGTAAGAAGATTGTGCCTATCGATGCCGTTGCTCACTCGCATCCGACAACACTTGCAGCGGCAAGCGGTCGTGGCAAGGCGGCCACTGGCGCCAAGGGCGGCAAGAAGACGACCAGCAGCGCCAAGGCGGGCCTGCAGTTCCCCGTGGGCCGCATGGCCCGCTACATGCGCAAGCAGCGCGTGGCCTCCCGCATCGGCGCGGGTGCGCCCGTGTACCTGGCCGCCGTGCTGGAGTACCTGGCGGCCGAGATCCTCGAGCTGGCAGGCAACGCCGCCAAGGACAACAAGAAGAGCCGCATTGTGCCTCGCCACATCCAGCTCGCCGTGCGCAATGACGAGGAGCTGAACAAGCTCCTGGGCGGCGTCACCATCGCCTCCGGCGGCGTGCTGCCCAACATCCACGCTGTGCTGCTGCCCAAGAAGTCTGCCAAGAAGGCGGGCGAGGAGAAGAAGTAAGCGGCTCTGCCCTTCTAAGTAGGCCGGCGAAGCGTTCACGTGTCAGTGCGGTTTCTGCGACCATCTTCACGTCAAACCGGTGTTTATCAACACCACCGATCTAGCTGCTCGCGGGAAGCGCTCATGCGACGAGGAGAGATGTATCGCTCACACACACATATATGTGTGTACGTGACACATGATGTCTCGCGCTGGGCCAACTACTGCAGCCGATGACGGGGTTAGGAACGGCACCAACCGCTCGAGGATTGCCGTGGGCGCTGACTACGGCATTTAATAAGTCTAGCTTTGGGCCACAGGCTGAGTACGCCCGGACCTCAAATCTGGGAGTCCTCCGGATCCGGAGGCCATGGGGACTCCAGCGCCACCCGGGCCTAGTTTTCGAGAGGGTGACGGCTCTGCCGTGTGTAGCATCGGTGTGTTGTGATTGTACTGTGCATGGGTAAGCACCAATCAATGTCGACTGATCGGAGCGCAAATTCGTCGATACCAGGTATATTTTGATCACATGAGGTGGGCCTGCGCATATGCGCGTGCCACCCACGGGAATTTAAATCGACGCTCGAGCTCGAGTGATAATTACTCGAGAAGTGCACGTGGGTATATACTACGCGTAGCAGACGCTTCCGCCGGCACTTCATCATGTGCCGCCGAGGCCTGGGTCCGGGCAACGTGAGCGATCGCAACGACGGCACTTGAAATGTGGGAAGGAAGGCAGCCCTCAACGCTCTAGGCCTCAGCCCGCGACTCATGACGTGGACCAGCCACCAAAGCACAGGGCCTCCAACGCTCTGCCTGCCTTCCGGAGCACACCACGCAGCCATTTTCCTTGTCAAACGGGACGCGGAGTACTTGCAAGATCGCGCGAGGGAGACGAAGGCACAGCCTCTAATGCAGCCCTTGTGTACACATGTCTGTGCGCTCACCATGAATGCGCTTGCGCTGCAACATCCCTCGCATTGCACGTGCTTGCGTGGCACGCAACTTGACTGGCAGACCTCACATGGCGCACAGTGTGTGTGCCACGCCTCGCGCCCAGCATGCATGCGCGTGTGTGTAGGGCTAGCATCGACTCGGCTCTAGCTGTAATTCCGCGAGCGCTGCGGGCCTCGCGTGACTATGCACGCTTCTGGCTGGCGTTGCCGGACGCCACGCCCCCGCGGCGGTAGGGGCTGTAGGCAGCGCGGCCGCCGGAGGCATCTGAAAGCCGACTGCTCGTCAGCGAGCGGATGGTGCTTGTGGCCGCTGCTGCGCCCACGCTGCCGACCATGCTGGGACGCACGCGAGACCGGGAGCGTGAGACAGACGCCTCTGCAGAAGCCTCGTCGTCTGCTGCCACTACTTGCTCTGCAGCCACGACCCGAGCCTTGCTCACCGCACCTCGCAAGTCACTAGGGTGCAGTAACGGTAGCTCCGCGGCGACAGTCGATGCCGACTGCCTGCCGTCAACACTGCCTGTTAAGGCAGATCGCTTCGGCACCGGAAGTGTGGGCACACCGAGCGTGGCACGCAGAGCGCTGTGGGGCGTGGCTTTGAGGAACCCTCCAGACATGTGTGGCGATCGCCGTTGGGCAGCGGTTGTCATGGTGCTAACACGGCGCTGTCGCATGCGCTGCAGCAGAGGAGATTCGGTCAGCGCGAGCGAGCTCCGAGTGGTGGCACTCGGCTGAGCTTGCGTCTTGGTGACACCCTTCCCCGCGACCACTGCCTTGGTTCGCACCTGTGGCTTGCGGCACAGCACAGTAGCTGCCGCAGCATCCCAGGCCAGCTGGCGAGCGGCGGCGTCTGCGGACTGCAGGGCTCGCGACAGCACAGCCAGCTCGGCAGTAAGCAGGCGCTCAGCGAGCGAGGCTGCGTCAGAGGCGCCGCTGCTGGATACTGTGAGGGGACGCAGCGGCGAGGCTTGAGAGAAGACAAGAGAGCGGCGAGAGATCGACGTTTGCAGGCCACTGCGAGCTCGAGAGAGCTGCCTCTGCATGGCAGGCAGCAGCGTGGACATCGCAGCGCGGGATCGCGAGGCCTGGGGCTGCCTGCCAACGGAAGCCACCCTCGTCGGCAGCGGCACGGCTCGCTTGGCAGCTGACGCAGCCGAAGACGTTTCCTGCAGCTCGCCGCGGGCCGCAGCCAGGTGCACTGCCATGCTGTGAGCTTCGGCAAGGTTGCGTGGAGCGCCCTCGACAGCCTCGCTCACAACAAGCGTGGCAGCCCGCTTCGCGCACGCGTCAAGCGCCAGCACCACCAGCGCCTCGACTGTGCGGCGGGCTAGCTGAGCTTCCGTGAGGGCTGCAGCCGTCTTCAGCTCGCCAGCGCTTGCACGCATCGCACCAAGTCCGGCAGAACGCTTGTGAGACAGGGTGCCCAGCGCCACCGCTTGCACACTAGAGCAAGCTGAAGCAGAAGCTTTGCTGGTGCTGGAACGAAGCGACGGTAGCGGCGTGGCGTGAGGGGTCAGCATGGACAGCGACGCTCGAGCGAGCTCTGAAGCCCCGTCGAGCTCATCGTCGCCGCCCTCCTCAACGGCGACCAAGCCCAGCTGAAACTCGTCCTGCTCCGTGAGGCCCACTCCTGTTGAGCCGACACCAGCACTTCGGGCCGCAGGCGCCGTGCCGCTGGCGCCAGCAGCGACTTGGCGTGCGGCTGCCATGCGGTCTTGCAGCCGCCCTAGACAAAGGGACCGCGAAACACCAAAGGTTGTTTTCGCTTCTTCCCCGACCTTCGCTGACAGGCGACGTGACGGTGTCTGCACTTGATCAGGGGACGTGTTGGCTGTCGCAGGCAGCAATGCAGCCAGGGGCACGCAAGCGCTGTCCGTTAGTCGGGCATCTGCAGCGGCAGCGCTGCGGTGATAAGCACGCAAGAAAACAGTGGAGGAAGCGCCGGTGTCTGCAAGCGCTGCCATAAGCTCTGGCCGCAGTAGCGAAGCCGCTTTGCCGCCAGCCACAGCTGCAGGCTGGTAGCCTTGCCGGGCATAGCTGGCCCTGCTACCAGAAGCGGAAGGCTGATGGGGCATCGGCGCACACAACGCTGCCACAGCAGAATCAATCAGGGCGCGTTGCATTGCAGATGAGGAGGCCAGACTTGAGTCGACCGCATTGCTCAGGGCGCTGTCAGCATCCGGTGGCTGAGCGAGTGGGTTGGGGGTTGCGGTGGAGGCATCGCCCTCACTCTGCGGGCGAGCTGATTTTTGCAGCGCACGCAGCATGGACTGTTGACTGTGGAGTGCGCTGTCAGCTGCCTCGATCGATGCCAGCACCGCTGCTTCGAGGGCTTGCCGCGGCAGCCTCGTAGTGACTTGCCGAAGCAATGCCACTCGTGCGTCGCGTGAGGCAGATGCTGCAAGTGTTGAGGCGCTGGGCAGGACTTGCGTCTCCTTGCCAGGCTCGGGGCAGTCCAGTAAGTCCTGCAGCGCACCTGCGGCCAGCTGCTGCCGACGCGCCCCGCTTGCTGCCGCCGACTCGCCCTTGACAGACGCAGCACCCCCTGAAAACACCGCCGCCAGCGCATCAAGCTGGTAGACTGTGCTGTCCTCGCCACCTGCGGCCTGCACAGACACCAGCCTGTCTGCTGCCGTGACCTTCACTAGACTGACGCGCTGTGCAGCTCGCCGCTGACGCAGCGACCTGGCGTAAAGGCAGCAGAACCAGCAGGAGAGGGACAGCAGGACGAGAGCGACCGCGCCGCCTGTGGCGCCAGCTACAAGCGGGACGGGCAGGGATGACGCAGCAGAAGCGAGCTGGGCGTCGCTTCCAGAGGTGCCGCCAAGGCTGGAGTTACCGGCATAGCCGTCGCCACCCACGGCGCCGTCGACACCCGGTGCGGATGTGTTGGCGGCACTCGTTGTGGCGATAGCTGAACTCGCGACAGTATGCGCACCTGCACTGGTCGAGCTAGATGGACTATTGGATGCGCTGAGGCTCGTCGCGGCAGATGGGGTTGACGTTGGGGCGACAGTCGCAGATGTGGACGGGGCAGACGTTGGAGACGGCGTAGGTACGATCTCCAGGCACGCCATACGGGAGATCACGCTAGCACTGCAGGCCTGGGTAAAGAAAAGATTTCGACTGTCGCGATCATACGCTAGGTTGGCACCACACAAAACCGGTCCGCTCCAGAGGGGTATCGCCCACAGCGTGCCAGCGGAGAGCGATACGGCGACTATAAAGTGGCGAGGGCCGCCAGCGGCCGAAGACAGCAGCAGGACATGAGAGTCCGTGTCATAGGCGAGGGAGGTCACAATACCAATGGTGGCGTTGGACGCCACCACGTGCATGCCCGGCGATAGAGAGCTGGGAAGCACCCGCCCGCCACCTGCGATTGAAATGAGCACAGGGGGCTGCGCCCGTAGGTCCAGCGCCCGAATGCAGCCGCCCATGCTGTCGGAGAACACAAGCCAGGTGCGAGCGCTGTCGTTGAGGTACAGCAGAGCGCGAGGAACGATATCCGTGGTCAGAGGGTCGGTGCCGATGCAGCCCAATCCACTCATCACGCTCATGTTGCTGTTGGCAAACCCCACCACTGTCGACAGCGTTGGCTCGCCAGCCAGGCGACCCGCGGTGCTTACTGCGAGCACGCGGCGGTTCCCCGTCTCAGCTACATAATACGTGTCCGTAGCAGCCACCCAGAGTGCATCTGTGGGGAAATACAAGGGAGCGCCCCTCGCCGCCGCGCCGTCTTCGCTAAACCCTGGAGTGGGTGGGCTACCTGCAATCGGCACTGACGTCCCGGAGCGTAGCACTATCCCAAACATCGCATGCTGCGCCGTGTCCGTGGCGAGCAAATCAAATTGTGGGTGATCCGGCGTGACTGTGAGGCCGTTGAAGAGTGTCTCGTTGACGAAGCCTGGAAAGCGATATATGGTATCGATGCGAGCCTGTGACGACAGAGGCGCGGTGATGGCCCGAACAGCCACGTTGCCGGTATCAGCGACGTAGAGCGTTCCGTTCACTCCCCCAGCAGCTGACCCTGTCGGGGCCAGCGCGAGTCGCCGGGGAGCGTAGAGAGTGGCGTTGAGAGCTAGACCTGCGTCTCCTGAATACCCGTAGTCACCAGTGCCAGCTACCGTCACGCTTTCGGTCAGTGTCGCACTTTGTCCGATGCAACGGCCGAACGGGGCTCCTGCAACGGGGGTTGATACGTGAGAGTTGAATGCGCAGCGTTGGGAAGGCGTGTCCGCACACACGGAAGTGAGAGCAGAACTCCTGCTGGAAACATCATACTCACTGCGAAAATCGACGCCGGGCGTCACAGCGGCAGACGCAGAGGGGAGGGCTGCTGGCGGCGACGAGCTCGGCGAAGAAGTCTCCGACGAGGATGGCAGTTGGGAGGGCCACGGGGACGGTGTCGATAACGGTTCAGCACAGTCCAACGCGACGATGTAATTCATGCCCGGGCAGCTGTTCGAGAAATAGACGGCGCGGGTGTCGTTGTCGTAAGCGATGCCTGAGATACACCCGTACGGCTGGGCCTGATCGAGCACCCCAAAGACGAGGCTGCCTCTCAGCTGCACAGCAACCATCGTATTAGGGTCATTGGCAACTGTCGCGAGCAGCGCGTCTGACGCGGGGTCGTAAGCCAGGCCAGTGGGGCTACCCATGCGGTATGCCCAGGTGGCAATGCCTGCGCCAGGCGCCAGCAGCCCCGATATGGAGCCGCCGCCCGCTACTTGAATCAGCCGCGGCAGGGTGGCCAACAAGTCCAGAGCTCGAATGCAGTTGCCCAAGCCGTCAGCTATCACCAGCCACCTGCGCGTCGCGTCGCTGATGTACAGCAGTGCGAGCGGGATAATGCCGGTGTCGAGGGGGGCCTCCCCGCCACAGCTGCCAGGGGTCCCAATTTGAGTGCCGTTAGGGATACCAGCGACCGTGTCAGCAACCCAGTGCCCGGTGAGCGCGGAGAACGTCACCGCCCGAACCCGTCGGTTGCCCACCTCAGCGATGTAGTAAGTTGCCGTCTCATTCACCCACAGCGCCGCCACAGGTGTCCGCAGCGGCGAGGAATTTGCCACGCAGCCTTCGCCCGAAAAACCTGGTACCCCAGGGATGCCCGCAATCGTCGTCGTGAGCGTGGAGCCCCACCTGCCGCCATACACCCAGTGCAGGCCGCTGTCCACAACAAGGAGGGTAAAGAGAAGGGGGTGCCCGGGTGTCACAGACACCGCAGTCATGCGAGAGCCGTTGAGTGAAGCCTGTGACAAACGTGGGGTGTGGACGACCGCCGATGCGGTTCCCGGGGATATCACAGCCCGCACTGCAGTGTTGTTTGCGTCTGCAACGTAGAGAGTCGCGTTCGGGCCGGTCACATCATCCGGAGGCGCGAAGGCGAGGCCGAGGGGTTCGCCGAATGCGGTCTGGAGAGCCGGCATGCCAGACGTTGTGAAGCCGCTGAGGCCCAACCCAGCCACCACCCGCGTGCGGATGACACTGTCGGCAGCGGTGACGCACAGGCCGATCGGCAATGCTGCAGTGGAGGCACACGTGTTGGGGTTTCAATCAAGGTGAAGGGGCAAAGGCGTCGTCCGACAACGCCACATCGCAGCGCGAGGCGAGCTGCAGCAGGCATCGTCGATGACAGATGCAGCCTGGAAGTCAAAGGAACGGACGCGACCCCCATGGCACCCCTCAACGACATGTCACCGACCACTCACGTGCGCTCAGGGACACATTGCTCGGCTGCTGCGTCGCAGAGGCGGAGGGCGTTGGGTTCGCCGAATGCGACGACGTTGCGGAACCAGAAGGGGCACTAGAGGGTGTGGATGTCACGCTGATCGACGGCAGTGCGGTCGCTGTTGGTGAGGCGGTGGGCTGGCCGAATGCTGAGTCTGGAGGCGTGCAAGTCACGTTGTACACGAAATTCGTCGTTGTGTTGCAGGCAGATGACGCAAAGAGTGTCCCCGTGGCTGCAAAATAGGCCGCGCCCTGGGCCGGGCACATGGGGCCACCGTCTGCTGGCGTTCGAGGCAGCGCAATTGCGGTGGCGTTCTCTGGCCCGGCGCCTGCTACAGGCAGATACACCACGGCAAGGAAGGAGCTAGGCTTGCTGGTCGAGACGATCAGAGCACTCGCGGCAGCGTCGTATGTTAGCGCATATGGCACACCCAAGAAGAAGGTGAGCGCGGGAGACAGCGTTCCGACAGGAGCTCCGAGATCCGCCATGACCCCAGCGAGGCGAAAGACCAGAGCCGAGGGGTCGGCAAGGTCTATCACACGGATGCATCTGGTAGCCTGGTCTGCAACCACCAGCCACGTGCGGTTGGCGTCGTGAAGGTACAGCAGCGCACCCGGTGAAATAGCCACGGTGTTTCGTGAGGCATCAGCGCAGCTGCTGGGTAAGTTCCCTGAGCCTGCCAACGTAGACACATTCGTTCCCCCTGCGGAGTTGCCCGGAATTTGTGACGTAAATGTGCGAATGCGAGCATTGATGTGGTCGGAGATGTAGTATGTCGACGTCTCTGCCACCCACACGACATCCACGGGGCCGTTGAGCATGGTCTCCGTTGGGGCGAGGCTGTCAGCGGTGAAACCTGCCAAACCCGGCACCCCTGCTACAACACGAATGCTTGCCAAATCACCGCGCCCTATGCCCCAAATTACACTCCTCGACGCATCGGCCATGAGCATGGAGTATTCCGGGTGCAGATCTGTCGCGAGGACCGACCTGACCGTGTGTTGTAGTGCTGGCGCGTCCGGCCAGGCACTCGAGGGGAACACTGGCGTGATTAACGGCTGCGCGCTCGTGAAATTGACGGCTTTCACAACGTAGTTGCCAGAATCGGCGATGTAGAGACCGTCGCTTGTCAGGGACAGACCTCGGGGAACACTCAAGGACGCGTTGCTGGCCGGGCCACCCAGTCCATCATTGCCAACCGGGCCCCGCCCAGCAAAAGTAGCCCACGACAGGGTTCCGTTCAGGGCCACGCATGAAGCAAAGGGGTTCTCTGCAAAGCGAGGAAGGCAGGTCGAGGGATAAGCTTGATATCCACCAGCCTGAGTGCCCGCGGTTGCCGCCGTCCGCTGCAGCGTATCGCAGCATACCGGTAGGTCGACTTCACCCACCAGCTTGGGCGTAGTCGTTATAAGCACCTAGTACGCAGCCAACGAGGCACGCAGTGCGGCGGCCGAACATGGCTACCACCATGCGACGGGCATGTCATGGGATGGGATTCCAGTGAAAAGAATGGGAATGGTGCGGCGATGTCAAAATCGAGCGGGCCTCGGACCATGCAAAGTTCTGGAAATGCGAGCACGAGGCTGCTAACGTTGGACGCGGCTTGTGAGCCGGGCGTGCGTGGATACATCAAGCGGGCGTACACAACGCAAGTGTTTTTCATTCGCCCAATCAGCTCTGAGTTTGGAGCTGTTTTCCTGGTCCAGCCTTCCCAGCCGCGAAGCGGATTTCGTGTGGCACGTCCGAAAACAGCCTTGCAGGCCACAGATTTGAAACGCGATTGATTGAGCGTGAGTTCAAGCCTCGGATGCACGGCGGGTTCGCGGACTTGGACAGCCTGCGATCCTTGACGGCTGCGCTCGAGATACAGAACTTGCAGGGACAACCAGCTGTTGATGGCTTATGTGGACCACCGAAGGAGCAGCGGTGACGCGGTACGGTCCCGATTGGGGACAACGGCTGGCTGATTGGAGTTTCCAAGAAACGTTGCGGTCAACAACTCCGCACCGGCGCAATGCCGCTGACGATCCCTTCTGTTGTGATTGTCAAATCGTTCCAAGCCGCGCCCCGATGTCTGCTGCACTGTGCTCTCTGTACAGGCCGTGAACACTCCACCTTTCAGAATGGGCAACGTCCGCATCGAGAACAGCGACAGCAAGACATACACCATCTCAATCAAGGTGTCGGGCTCCAGCTCCACCATCTCCATTGCCGGCAGCACGACTGCTACTTACAGCTGGAGCGGCGGTTCGCACGATGCCACCGTGACGGGCGGCGGCGTGGACTTCCCGAGTGATACCATCAAGGTGAGCCGATTGGGCGGCATCCGGTGACGGCGCTGCATACGCGGGGCGGCGAGGTGGCCCGTGTCAGTGTGCATGTGCTGCGGCGAGCTCTGCACGAGCGGGCCGGTGGGTGGGTGGGTGATCTGAACGACAAGACTTCATTCCACCGTGACGTGCGACTCGGAGTGAATGACGTTCCCTATCACCCCCATCATATCCGCCGCTGCAGGACGGCGGCCGATACAAGATCTCCGGCGGCCGCGCGGTGTCCAACTAAACGCTGCGTTGCGGAAGGTCGCGAGCGTGTGCAGTGCCTCCCACCTAAGCAAGTATCACAGCTGTGGGCGTGCGACCTGAATGATCGTTTGCTCACGCCTGGTACATGTACCATGGCGAGACCCACGGTTGCGGCCGCTCGCGCAAGCGGGCAAACCCCGGGGTGGAACTGACGGCATGCAATCCAACAATGACGGCGATGGTGCTGATGTGCTGTCCTTTTTCGCGTGCTCGCCTGGCCGCCGCATGCCATTGTCCACGTATGCTGGCGTGCTGTTTGACCAGCTCAGGTGCAGCTGCAGTATTACAGCCTGGTTGAACTGGCCGTTTCCTTTCATCAGGAGCGGATCTTGCTTGTATCAATCGATGAATGCGCGATGCGGCATCAGATGAGTCCTAGTCGTTCGGCAGGCATCCTTTTAAACTTCCAGAACTGCCAGTGGAGGGCTTCGCATCGATCGCGAGTCAGTGGCGGGTCGATCATCAGCGGAATGCCGATGTGCACTATGAGGCTCACGCAAGCCGACAGTGCATTCGTGTGACTGCAACACTGTGGCACGGGCCGATCCTCTCCGTATGCAAGAGCCGGTTTGAATACGGAGCGCACATCAACGAGGAAGGTCGACGTGTTGCGTGGTGCATAAAGCTTGCAATCGTCTCAGCTCGCAACTACCGCTCCAGCGAAGCTCAGCTGATAGCCTGGCTGGTTTCACTGCTGTTGACGCTCAGCTCAGGCTGACGAGTAGACCGGACTATCGTTCGCTGCCTTTCACCGCACGGTTCAGACTTGAGCATGCTCGCTTGTGCGCGATGATCGAGAGAGTGTGCTCCCGGTCAGCCGAGGCAGGCCGGCTGGTGAAGGAGGCGCGCCGTAGTGGCAGCGGCAGAGCGGCGCGTCAGCAACAGAAGCATGGCTGCGGTTTCCAGCCCATTCAACCTCTCGGTTACCGCATCGGTGTCGACAGCTCAAAAGAAGTGCAATCTGCGCGAGTGATGCAACTTGCCGCATGAGCTCGTTTTGAGCCCTTGAGGCTCAAAACGAGTGCACCTTGCGCTGGTGGTACAGCTTGCCGCTCTGCACGATGCCATCCGCAGCGGCGATGGTCCACAGCAGCGTGTCCGTGCCCTCCGCCAGCGAGATGGCGCCCCATCCCGCCTTGGTGGCGGCGAAGGCCTTGGCGTCCGTGAAGTCGGGGTTTGTCTCCATCCCCAGGCCCGTCTGCACGAAGCCGGGGTGCACTGCAGGGAGCAGACGGGGGAGAGGAGAGGAGTCGGAGAAAACAAGCATGCGCCCAGCAGCAGAAAAGGGAGACATTCAACACACAGCTTCAGTGTGAAGATACCGTCGACAGCGGCGGCAGCAACCACGAGACGAAGGCCCGCGTACACACGACAGCCGCCGCAGCACGCGTCGCGTGCAGCGCCGCTATGGGGAAGCCACGTACCAGCCACGACCCTCTGCAGCCTAGGCGCCGCCGGCCCTCCGCGGGTGCGAACCGCGGTCTCCGAGTCTGCCACGTACAGCTGGTGCAGGCCCACCATCAGGCCGTTCTCGCCCGCCTTGGAGGCGCGGTAGGCGAGCATCCCGTTGCCCTCCTCCGGCTCCTCCAGGAAGCCCGCTGATGAGGACACGTACACCACAGTGCGCTCAATGTCGCGGCGCGGCATCGCTGGCGGCGCTGCGCTGCCAGCGGCTGCTGCGGCGCCCTCGCTGCCTGCGGCGGGTGCCGCCGCACCGCTGGACCGCGCAGCGGCGTCGCCACCTGCGGCTGCAGCAGCAGCAGGTGCGGGCGCGGCGGAATACGGCGACGCAAGCAGCAGCGGCAGTGCGAACTTGGTCAGGAAGTGCGCCCCCACCAAGTTGGTGCGGAAGCACTCCTCCTCCAGGGCATCGTCCACGGCCTCGACGGGCATGAAGATGCCTGCACAGACGCGCGCCAGACAGCGGGGCACGCACAACAAGCACAATGAACGCACCCGCAAGCGTGCCCCCTGCAGCACCTGCACACGGCCTCGGGCGACAGCCATGCCATGTCGACACCGCCTCGCAGCGTGCAGCACCCGCTGCCCAACTCCGCACCCGCCGCAACGACATCCCTTGCCGAATAACTGAGCGCAAGGGCCGCGCGCATGGGGCCAGCCCATTCAACCCGGGGAACTGCCATGTTGTGCCGAAGCGCTGCTCGCACCTGGCATGATGCCTGCGTTGAGCACCAAGATGTCGATATGCGTCAGTCCGCCCTCCTTCAGAGCATCCAGGGTGCTGCGGATTTGCTTCACCTGCAGACGTGCAAAGGCACCCCGCAAATGCGGTTCAAGTCACGCCCCGACGAGCGCACGAAAGGCATCTGCGGCGTGTGCGCCCGTGTCAACAGCGAGCGGCTGGGTCCACGAACATCTCCGATGTCGCACTGCCGGTAGTCGACGCCTTCCACCGCCTCGCCGCTGTTGGGAAGGGCGCGTGACAAGCTGATGAGTCGAGCACCGCGTGCAGAGAGCTGTGCCACGAGTTCGGCCCCAATGCCTTTGGTACCACCTGTAACTAGCGCAACTGCGCCCCGCAGATCGCGCTCGGCAGCCATTTGTGCGGGTTGTGGCGGCGCTCCGCGGCTGCGATGCGGTGCGTGCCGGCGAGGCGTTCACGCCTGTTAGCCGCATCCTGGGGGCGGTGCATGATTGCATGCACTTGAATTTGATTCAGACTCTGAATTCCGGACGGACGACCAAATATCCTCGATTAAAACACGCATGCAATGCAGCGGCATCGCTGACACCATTGCCCATGTAGCTTTCCTGAGAATTTGGATTTCCGTGGCGCCGTATTCACCATGGCTCTCCAATTCCGCTCTGAAACGGGCGCCACAACCTGAATGCGCGGGACCGGAGAGCGGTGATGGCGCCTGTTACACAGCTGCTGGTTGTGCTGCTCACGGTCGCGCATCTTCTGTACTTGGTCGCAGGCGGCTCGATTGCGTCGTGCGCAGCGCAGAATGGCACGGTGGCATGGTCGCTGTTCGCAGGAGGAGGCCCCCCAGGATACACCGGTGATGGAGGGTCTGCAGCGAGCTCATCTCTCTCGTTCCCAAGAAAGATGTCGGTCGCAAACGTCTCAGACCCTGTGCTGTACGTTTCAGACTCCGGGAACAGGGTTGTGAGGGCGCTCTCGACCTCCTCGTCACCCACGATTGAGACAGTGCTGCCGGGAGGCGCATGGCCCTTCGCGGCATTGAACCGGTTGCTCGCTTCTGCACAGGTTGTGGAAGACAACCGACGGTTCTGGATGGTGTTAGCGGATGCACAGCTGCACGTGGTGTGGGGGGTCGCGCCCCCAGCGGGTGGGCTCCAAGTGACGGTCGTTGCGGGAATGCTGGGAGTCGGAGGCTTCAATGGTGACGGACTGAACGCGTCCGCCTGTCAATTGTATCAGCCCGTCGACGCAATCTACCTTGCATCTGCGGCAATCTACTACATAGCCGACCTTGGCAACTTTCGGGTCCGGGCCGTTCGGACTCAAGGCGCGAGCCAAACTCTGGGCGTGGCTACGGTAGCCGGCACGGGAGCACCCCCGGTGGACTGCGCCAACGTGGATGTGTTTTCTGCGCGAGTGGCCCCTGCTGCGCTGCTGCACGTGTCTGATGCGATGCGCTCGTGGCTGGTGATTGCTGATCAGGGTGCCGCCTGCATTCGGGCGCTGGACCTGCCGGTACGAACCAGATCCTCATTCGCATCGCCGGCGGGGGTGCCAACTCGTCTCTGTGGCCTGGCGTAGGCATGCCTGCGCTGCAGTATGCGATGGGAGCCCCAATAGCGCTGGCATACGATGCGAACGCCAGCGCCATTCTCGTGGCCACGATTGACGCGCCTTTCGCCGTAGCTGTAACGCTGGCTTCTGACATGGCTAGCTTCATGGCGTGGTCCCTGTCTCTGGAGGTTGGTGGGGTCTCGCCCGTGTGCCGCCCTACAGGCATCGCGTTCAATAACGCCTCGGGAACCCTCTACGCCTCTGGTGCGTGCGGGGTCGCTAACCATGCAATATACTCAGCCTCCTGCACTCTGCCGACTTCCGGCCTGGATCCAGCATCAACCCAAACCCCTTCCCCGACAGCAATGCCGACGTCGACACCGTCTGTGGCACCGGCAGCTGCCTCGCCCTCGACCACTCCTTCGCAGTCTGCGTCGTCTCCTTCCAGCCTCGCCGGTGCTGTTCAGAGTGAGCAGTTATGCTACAGAACGCTGCTTCATGTGCGCTCTGGAGGGCAATACTGCCTCTTTGGTGCTGATTGTCGTTGTATTCAATGCCACACAGCCCTGTCCCTTCATTTTGGAAGTGCATGCATTATGCCACTTTTGCCCCCTGCAGGATTGCCCATTGCGCTGTGCTCACCAAGCAACGCGACAACGACGATAGTGGCAGGGATAGGGTTGGCGGGCATGAGCGGTGACGGCGGTCTCGCATCCGCAGCGGCCCTGGCGTCTCCTTCCGGCCTGTTGACGGATCGGGGAGCGTTGTGGTGACATTTCCGGAGGGATCGCCAGCAGTGTGCGAACCTGTGGCTACAGCTGACGCAGCGGGGTACCAGCTCGAAGTTGCTGCGGGCGTGGACTGCCCTGCACCCGTTGTGGCGACAGCCCGCGCTGACGCCGCGGATGAGCATTCAGAGATGCGGCCACCGCAAAGCCCGTGTGTAGGCGCAGCTGAGGTTGCGCGTTGTGCGACCCCGCCTCCAGTACTTTCGAGCGACGCTGCACTGCTGCCGCATATTGTTGCCCGCCCCGAGCCTTCCGGCTGCGCCGATGGCACCGGCGCTGCGCCGCAGGGCGCTGCATTCGGTCGGTCCGATGTGCTAGGGCTCCCCGCTGCCCCTCAAGCATTACTGCGGGGAAGGCCTGAGCTTCTGCCCCCAAGCCTGCAATGTGCGGTCTTCCTACGTCTCAGCGAGCCAGTTCGGCCTGGGGTGGTCGGTTTGCTGCGCCTGTGGATACAACGCGCTGCTGTGATGGTAATCGCCTTCTTGATAGCGCCACTGGCCTTGTTGCTTTCTGCGCTTTTGTTCCTGCGGGATTTGTGGACTGTTGATCGGGTGGTCACAGTGCACTTTGCTTTGCTGTGCTTGCTCCTGGTAGCCATCGCAATCACGGATGCTGCCATGGCAACTGGGTGATTTGATCTACCCGGGCGACACAACGTTGACGACTTTGCCTCGATTGGGGGTTGCGCGGTCAAGCTTAAGCCTGCTGCACGAAGCCGGCTGGCCATGGCGCCAACTAGTGCTTGCGCATGCACCCGGGCAGTATATTCAGACAGCTGTGCACGTGGACGCGTGCCAGTGGTAGGCGCTGGCCTCGAGCTCCCCGCGAGCGGCATGCGCACTGTGGCACGTGAGGGTTGCCAATAGAGTGACTAGTAGAGTCCCCGGACCACACACTAGCAGCGCAGGGTTTTTCGGCGAGTTTAGAAGCGGTACTTTTCCCTGTGAGCTGCAGTGTAGAGCACGCCCTGG
>Ga0208629_100652_pt1 | contig 15959 bp, 10 predicted proteins | sample LakWasMet19_HOW5_2_FD_183865 | JGI IMG/M metagenome (GOLD analysis project Ga0208629, IMG submission 183865) | Freshwater sediment methanotrophic microbial communities from Lake Washington under simulated oxygen tension - Sediment Metagenome... | ecosystem: Environmental > Aquatic > Freshwater >...
CCCCGCGCATCCGCCCTCTTGTTGTTCGACCACCCGCTCCACAACGCTCTGTTCTCGCTTTCGCATCATTCATGTTTGCAGGGGATCTGCTCACGGCGGTGCTGTACTCGTCCCTGAAGGGCGTGCTGTCGCAGCTGCAGGTCATTTACCTCTTCGCGGGGGCCATGAGCGCAGCGGGCGCCATCTTCATTCTGCTTGCCGTCTGGTACAAGCCGAACAAAACCGTTGCGGCCCCGCCCGCCATCGCTGCGGCTGCCGAGGATGACCTGCCGCCGCCAGCCGGCAAGGGAATGGCAGCCGAGCATAGTGGGTGACCTCAAGCTTCGCAGCTTATCATGAGTGCACGAGTTATCCTCCACAGAAACTACGAACTACGTGGCAATCGAGTTGTCTGGACTGCTCAGCAGTCCTGAATCGAACAACCAGTCTCGACTGAACTTGTTTTATCAGCATTTGCCACACGCGTATACGCAACGCTGCTTGAGCTTGATCGAGCCTCGGATCCGGCCGGACGTCGCCTGGCTCTAGCCCCGAACAATTCGAATTCGGAATCCATCGCTGCACAGCGGCATGCATCATATGAGCGTGGCAGTTGGCATACGATGTACAATACCTCACAACGAGATGCTGCCAAATGTTCATGCAAAATGGCCAAAAGCATTCCGAGCAGCTGCAGGACGGTGCATTCCACAGCAAGTTTCCTCGTGATCACGGACAACGCGCGCACTCCGTACACAGCCCGCGCGACCATGCGGTTTCGCGTCACCGCTGCCGGCTCGCCGTGTCATCTCCGAGTCCCTGCCGTCGGGGCGACGGCTTCCAAGCTCTGCAGCACTGCCTTGGTGAGCGGCTCGTAGGCAGAGAACGCCTCCGAGGAGAAGCTGCAGGACACCACGTGCCCGAAGGTGCGCTTGGCCAGCGCAGGGGGCGCCCCGCGGCGCACTGGGGCGCCCGTTGGGACCATCGCCTCATGCACGCCCACCAGTACTGCAGAGGTCGTGTTCAGCAGGAGGCCCTCCGCGGGCGCACTCTCGAGGTCAAGGGAAGAGATCGTGGAGTAGGAGCTGTCGTGGTGGCGCGGGCTGGAGTCAAGACTCCGCTCAGACGCTGCAGCGGGCGCAGCGTGCAGCCCGGACACCCCTCCGACCCCCGTGCCTGCTGTGCGAAGCCAGCCCGACACCTTGAGCAGAATGCTGTTGCCGATCGGCCGCATCTCCGTGACGGCGGTCTGCTGCGGTACCGAGAGGCGGCCGGCCGTCGACGCAGACACTGGATGCGACACGCGCACTGTCGGCGGCCACTTCTGCACGAAAGCGTCAACCCAAGGCCGAAGGGCCTGTTCTGTGCTGAGGAGCGGCGGCAACGAAGGTACCCGACCAGCCGCCAGCGACTCCATCTCAGCGAGCTCGGCGCGGTACCGGTAGGCAACGTACAGCAGGAGCAGCTTGCCGGCGCTGCCCGCACCCTCAAGGGCAGCGGGGTTGCCAGCCACTCGGCCGTTGATCACTTCCAGAAGCGGGGTCAGGTCAGCACAAACGACGCCGATCTGCTTGAACGAGGTCTCGCGGCGGTCGCACGTGTGCGCCACGCACCAGCGTCGCACGGCGTGCGTCGCTATCGGGGCGAATCCCGGCGATTCGTCGTGGCCCACTCCTGAGAAGCCCCACGCGGCTGGGTGCTTGTACGTCAGTCCCGCCTCCTCCAGCAGCGCGCCCGTCCAGCCAATGCGAGCAATGTCCTGCGGCGTGTCCCCCGCAAAGTGTTGCGCGCCAGCCCCAGCCCCAGCGCCCGCGGCAGGCGACGCCGGGGCGCTTGCTGGTACTGAGGACGACGCGCCAGCGGCAACCGCTTTATTCCGCTCTCGTTCCCAGACCGGAACGTGAGACTTCACCAGGCGCCTGTCCTCGTCGTCAAGCTGCAGCCCACGCAGGCGCGGGTCCGACCCACCGCTATCCGTCGAGTAGCCACGGTGAGCCCGGTTGTCTGGCCCGAGCCCATCACCGAGCGAAAATGAGCCGATCAGGTGGTTCGCGAGCGCATTGAGATCCCGAGACGCGCGCGCGTCGCAGCCAAACGTCACTGTATATGCGCGCCGGCGCGCCCCCAGCGTGGAGGTGAACACCACGTTAAAGAGCTCCATCTGCGTGCGGTCGCTCGGATCAGTGACGCGATACGTGAGCTGGAAGGGGCGGTCTTGGTGACCGCGACTCAGATCGAAGGGACCCGATGATACCAGCTGCGCGCCAGGCAACAACGTGGTCAGATTCGCCACAATGCCGCGGCCAAACTCAGTGGCCGTCGTCGTCGACCAGGAGATGTCATCCCACGCGACCGACAGCCGCTTGTACGTCTCTTCTGTAGTGGAATCGCAGGTTGCTTGCAGCAGTAGCGAGGAGAGTTCTCCTTCAGAGCGCGCCAGATGCCAATCAGCTGGATAAATCACTTTGCAGAAATGACTGGCATCGGACACCCACACAAACTCCAGCTCCGCAGAACCTTTCGTACCGCCGCGAGAACGGCGGCCTTCCTCCGCAACCTGCCCAATGGCGTTGTACGCCCATCTCGCCCTCGAACGAAGAAAGCCAGGGAGTGCGCCTGGGCAACCTCGAATGTTCCGAATCGTGCCGGCCCACCCATGCTTGTACACGCTCCAGAGCAGCCAGGCTAACAGCGCAGCGGCGATGATGCCGGCGATGGCTAATACAAAAGCAGCTGCCATATTTATGCAACAGGATACTGCTAGATTGACATCGTTTTGAGAGACTTTGATCACAGCGCCGTCCCAAAATGGTCAGTGTCGAGAGAACGACGAGCGAGATGATGTTCAGCCAGAGGGTTCATTCCACGCGCAACTGTGAAGGTAAAAATCTCGCAGAAACCCCTCACATCATCGCGATACCTGAAGTTTTGGGCGCTTTCTAGCGTCGGCTCTCGCGTTGTTCTCGTCCGCTCCTCCGCTCATTGAACGCTCCACATTCAATGTTCACGCAGTCGGCGTCGCCTTCAGCTCAGCAACGCAGTGCGGATGGGCGCCACATCCAGCGACCTTTTCCCAACTTCTACCGTAGACTGCCTAGTGCCGTCTGCAGACGCGCGATATGATTACGCGTGCACGAGCTCGTCCCAGATCCGGACAGGCCTCACAACGTTGCATTTGCTGATCATGGTGGTGTTGTTCTCGGTCTTCACCATCCTGTTTGTCATCTACAACCGCATTGAGTCGCAACGGACGCATACGCGCATCTTTTCGCTGACTGGTCGCCGCATGCCGGCTCTGCACGCAACACAATCGCGCAGCCTGTTCAAGAAGACTGTGTCGTTATGGGCGCAGATTCTGGGCAACGACGTGGTACCGCAGCCTGGTCGCGGCAACGCACTCGATGGCGCATTGCTTTATGGGACACGCACAAACTTGCACAAGTATGTCGTCGGCATCGGGGCTGACTTACTCGCCTTTGCGTGCGAAGCGATCGCAGCGGCGCACGGAGGCGACGGCGATCAACCTTCTGCCGCTCGGCCGACGTCCCTTCGACAGGCATCCCCACTCCTTGTTGATGCATTTGGCCTCTCTGCACTAGACTTGGCTTCTGTCGTATCTCTAACCGAGCGCGCCAGTGTGCTCGGAGCCGCTGCTGACCCCACGCCCGACGAGTTTTCGGAGTTCCGTGAGGCTGTTTGGCGGCTGATGCACAGCATTGAGGACCGCCTGCGAGCTGCCAGTCTCGGCAGTGGCAGCGATTACGTCACACCCGATGACGACGATGGCACGGGGGAGGAGCTGGAGAGGGAACTTGCTGCCAGCGGACGTGGGTGAATGTGTCCATGCACCGGCTGCTGCGTTGGACTGTGGCGTGCACACGACTCAATGCCCCTCAGTTTCAGGTGAATATTCTTGTGGCGGACATGATGCGCGTAGACGTTCCTTTTGGTGCGTGCCCCCAATGCAGCGGCGAAGTCAACCGGCCTTCCGCCTTTCCTTCTCAATCTACGCCGTTTGATTTTTGTTTGCAGCACGTGTCGTGGGTTGACTGGAGGATTGGTACGTGGCGCAAAGAAGCTGACAACCGGCGGCTTGCCATGATTTAGGGCTGTGCTATTCAGCTGTGACATTTCGGTGAAGCATATGCACGATACGTGGACTACGGCATCCCATTAGTGTGTCTTCGGCCGTAGCTGCAGCCAGCGCGCCTTATCGTGGAAAACAGCTTGCACGGCTGTTTCAGACCCCAGCCCACGTGTGCTGGTGCAGTGAGTACAGCATCGTCTCCAGCCTTGAAACATCCGAGCCGCCTTTCTTGACGGTTCAAATCGACACCGATATCGCGTGTGCAAATGCTGTAGTTTTGATCCACGATGATGAAAGAGCTCAAGTTTGCGCCGTTGGCATCACTGCACCCATCAATGTGACTTAACAGCAATAAAGCCAAAATCGAAGTTCAAATATCGAGGTGCTCGAAATCAACATGCTGGAAATTTTTAAAAGCGCAAAAGCCGGCGCTCTGTGCGCGGAATTCCCGCGTGCAGCATGCAACCTGCGTCCGGAAGCCCCGTGCCCCGCTACCTGCACGAGGATGCCGCTCTCTCATCGACACGGGCTCGCATGCAGGCCGCTCACATGCCGCGCACGCCCTTGGCGAGGCGCATGCGGCGCCGCATCTCATCTTCCTTGCTGCCCTTGCGCAGGGTCTTCAGCTTGGCCTCCAGCTCCGCGCGCTTGCGCGGGTCACGCGCCTCCGCCAGCTGCGCCTCCAGGGCCTCCACTTCCGCCTCGCGGTCCGCGCGCGCCTTCGCGGTGCGCTCCTGCGCTGCCTCCTGGTCGAGGCGAGAGCCGAATGCATCGCGGTTGCGCTGCACCGATGCGATGAGAGCGGCGGGCGCGCGCCCCTCGCCCAGGCGGTCTACCAAGCGCAGCAGCGCGGTGAACACGGCGCGCAGGGCGGCGTCCCAGCGCGCCTTGTCGTCGGGGAGCTCGAACACGAGGCGCATGCCCTTGACGCTGGCCTCCTTGCCCAGCAGGTCAGTCACCGGAGCCATGTCCGTGATGTGAACCCGCTGCACCTTCCCCGGCCCCAGCTGCGCCAGCGCGTCGGTGAGCTCCGCGTCAAACACGAACCCGCGCGCCTCGGGCGCATCCGCGAACACGTCGAGGCCGGGCAGCCCCGCGATCGGGTACGAGGCCTTGCCGAGCTGCAGCAGCTTCACCTCGCCCTCCGTCGCGTCGGCGACCTCCTTGCGCACCGCGCTCGGCACGGCCAGCAGAAACAGCGCCATGGCGTTGTCGGGCAGGGCGATGTCAACCGTCACGATGTCGCCGGTTGGCGCCGAGGCCGCTGCCTGCAGCGCCGCGGGCGCCATGCCGCTCGACGACACCGCCTTCATGATCAGCTCCGTGGGATCGAGGTTGTTCTTCAAGCTCAGCTGCACGCACAGGCCGTTGCAGTTCCGGCGACCGGAGCAGAAGGCGCGGAAGTCCAAGGCAGAATCGGTGACCAGCGCGCCCTTCTCGCCGGAGACTGCAAAGTTGTTGTTCAGGATCGGCATGACAGCCCCGGCAAAGGTCTCGGCGGCCTTCTTGTTGCCAGAGGAACCAAAGAAGTGCAGCGCGAGGATCAGAACGATGGCGCCGAGCGTCAGCATCTCATACGTCCAGTCGTTGCTGCGGAGCACCGTCCACATGTCGACAGCGGGCGCTGGCGGCTTGGCAGCCGCCGCAGCTTCACTCGCTTCGGCAGCCACCGGCGCGGCTGCAGCCGGCTTGGCATCATCAAATTCGCCTTGTTGAGCGGCTGCCAGCGCCAGGCACGCGGCTACAACAAGCCACCCAGCACGAGCCATCGCTGAAGCTCGAAGCTCGAGTTCAAGTTGTTCGGGGGGCAGGGATGCAATGTCTGCTCCAGCGATCCCCGGGCTCCAAAATTATGCGGCGACTTGCAGCAGACTCGTCTATGTGGCGTGGCGTCCTTGCCAGCGGCCACTTTTTCGAGCCTCTGTCAACTCTAAATGGCCCATCTGTCCATCGACGAGGTCGCCAACTACAACGGAAACGCAACCAGCCCCATGTTAGCCAGCTCCTACATCGCCATATGATCAACCAAACAGCTCACACTATTGCCGTTGTTTGTAGAGGCTGCGGCACGCCTCATACTCAACATGGACCCGCCAACGAATCGTGCAACCGTTCCAGGGCGAGTACAGCGTGTGCTGGAGCGCGGTGAGCGCGACGTATTGGGTGTGTTCACTTCGATCAAGCAGGACATCTTGCGCGTGGTTCAGACTCCTGACCCTGATGCTGCGACACCTGTATCTCGACCAAAACACGTTACGTTTGTCGAGCCGAGCACGCCGTGGGAGAGCGTGGAACGGGATGCGGCCTGGCAGCTGCACCTTTTGCAAACAGCCCGATCCAAGCTTGTCGACCGTTTGAGGTCCTACGTCACAGACGACCGAACCCTGGACCCGTCCGCGGTCGCCGCCATCGAGGTGCTTCAAGCGGACATCCTGAACGTCACCAAAGCTGTGTGCCAGCTTCAAGCACAACAGTCTGGGAAGGTCACGTCAGCGTTCAGCACCCCAGCGAGCCAACCACATCGTAGCTGGGGAGCGGAACTGCCCGTTGATACGCCGGCCCAACCACAGTTGCGTGCAAGCGACAGCAGCTGCGGTGTGTCGCCTAGTCCTGCAGCAGTGAGCCTCGAGCAGCGTCATGAAGGCTCCAAGCCCAGTCCGGGGCTCGCGACGCTGCTGCGAAAAGCTGCCGCCGGGAAGGGGTTGCCTGCCGCCCCCGACGGTGATGCGCAGTCGCCAGCCGCAGACGCCAGCGTGCTTGGCAGTGGGCTGGCGTTCAGCGGCGACCCGCGTTCACAGCTTGCGCGTTCGAATGGCGACCCGCGCTCCCTGGGGGCCAGCCAGGGCACAACATCGGCAGCTGGGACGCTGCTGCACAGCGACACCGCAGCAGAGCCGCAGATGCAGCCACGCACCCTCGCAGGCCGCAGGTCTCCGTCTGCTGCGCCTGCCCCAATGGATGCGTACTCTCGGGGCAACGAAGAGTTGGCCCTGTCGTCCCCGGCACCCGCGAGAGCTTTGGCAGCAGCATTCGAGCGGCTTGCGCACAGCATTGGACACGACGTTCAGGGCGTCGATTCACCACCACATGATCGCACGCATATGCAGCTTTCGTCGAGCTCTGGTGCCACATCAGCAGCTCTGCCACCCCTGGAGGCTCCAGCAACAGACGGTAGAAGGGCGCACGCTGCAAGGGCGGGCGCCATTGGCGCCAGTACACCCATGAGGGCCGCCGACACCCCCGCCCCCACTGGTAGTGAGGTGCGAGCCAGTCCAGCGGCGTTTGCTCAGAGCCCGGAGCACACACCGCAGTTGCTGCCGGCAACGCCTTGGACGCCGCACCCGTCGCAAGCCGCTGGGGTAGACGCGAGTGCCCACGTGGGCGGCACGCCGCGTACCATCAGCTGGGCACGCACCCGCAGCTTAATCGCCACGGCGGCCAAGCTGCCGCCCTCGTCCGCCCTCAGCCGCGCGAAGGCCGCAGAGCTGCTGGAGCGTGCCGGGTGCGTGGATGCAGTGGAGCTGCTGGACGCTACGCTGTCACCCCCGCGTGCCGCTGGTGGTTCGGTCGATGCGCTCGGGGCATCCAATCCTCGGCCGACTCAGACGGAGGGAGGGGAGGCGCCCCTGCCCTGGGAAGCGACCGCAGCGCCAGGCCTGGCAGCAACGCCGCCGTCTGCGCAGACCCGAGCGGAACAGGAGGAGGGGTGCGAGCAGACGCAAGGCATACCGGAGGCGCCTGCCGCTTCTATGGCTAGCTTGCCATCCACTGGCACAGCGGCAGGTTCAGCCCATGTCGTGCGCCCAACACACGAGTTTGTGCCTGCGCAGGAAGCATCGCCGTCCGTGGGGGTTGCGGGACGCGCGTCTGAGCGACAGGCCAGCGACCTGGACCGCAGCTTTGAGCGCGCCGCCTCCGCGGCCCACGCCCTCAGCAGCCTCGTGGGGGTCCTGGACGCTGCGCTCGCAGCCAGGTCTGCGGAGGGTGACGCCATGCGTGGCGTCGCCGCGGCGCACCCAACAGCGACTGCGGCTGCGGCCCACTCGGGTGCGACCCAGCAGAGGTACGCAGCAAGCCTTCGCGCGGCGGCTGGTGTGCACGCCGCCACAGCGCCGACCAGCCTGCACCACGCAGTGCCTCCGGCGGCGGAGGGCGCTCTGCGAGGGGCCGGGACAGCGCCCGCCTCGCCGCATCGCAGGGCGATCTCTTTTGACGACGCTGATACACTGTCGCCCGTCAGCCCGAGGGAGGCCCACCCGCGGGCGGGAGCCGCTGCGGATCGTGGCCTTGATATTTACAACGATCGAGCGGGAGCCCTGCGTGCCGATGCTGCGGCTTCCCACGACGCGCTGTCTCTCTCTGCCTCGCTGCCTGCCGGGTGGACAGCGGACTTCGTGCGCCCAGCAGCCGCCGGGAGCAGCGTAGCGGGCGCCGCAGACACGAGCACCAGCTTTTCAGTGTCCACTGGCAGCACTTCGAGTGTGCAGCACTCGCCCACGCCCGACAGTTCTTGCGCCAGCTCTCCACTGCAGTCTGCGGGCCTGGCATCGCCCGAGGGTTCGGCCTTCGGTGGGAGCAACGGTGCACCTGCTGCCAGGTTCCACGCGTCTCCACACGCCATGCCAGAGCAGGGCGCAGGCGGAAACGTCTCCGCCGTCTCAGCTGCATCTTCATGCTTCCAGGCTGAAGCTGGGGAGGGACAGGAAGCATGGAGACAGATGCACAGCTCGCTGGAGGACAGGAAGCCGCAACATCAGTTGCACGACTCGGTCTCACAGCCCGCCGCTGTGATGGTTGCCCTACAAGCGTCTGTCCCGCTTGCAGCAGGCACGCCATCCTGCGCCGCCGCCGGGGCTGGGGGCGTCAGCACCCCACACCAGGCGCCCACAGCTGCCGCGTCTGTCGTCCGTCGGCTGTTCCAGGACAGCGGTAGCCCGCCACAGGCAAGCGCCTTCGAGCGCTCTCTGAGCACGTCCCTTGCTCCCCCCATGCCCTCCACGCCGCCCGGCCCCTCGACTGCGTCTCAGTCTGCGCATCCGTCTGGAGGCGCTCGGACGCCTGTCCAAGCCCTGCTGCCAGCCTTGCCTCGCAGCAGCAGCGGCTCTGCGAAGCGGCCGCAGGCTACCTTGCGGAGCGTCCTCGCCACTGTTGGAGCGTCGGAAAATGCTCGGAATGCGACTGCCACAGGAGGTGCGCGCCAGAAGGTTGGATCGCCGAGTGCTCGGTTGATGTCGCCGACGGGGGCCCGGAGGGGCAGGAGCGCTGCCCCGACGCCGCCGCACGCTTCCAGTACCCCACAGTCGCATGCACGCCCTGGCTCTGCGGTGGCGCGCATCCTTGCCTCAGCCAGGGCGGTCGAATCCACTGAAGCCTCAGAGAGCCGCACGTCTCCTGCCGCACCTGCGGCGGCAACCGCGGCACCGGCGCCCGCTGCTCCGCGGGATGTCCAGACTGCTGGAACCGCAACACCCCCAGGAAAGGTGGCACCGGCAGCGGCCACTGCTGCGTCTGCTGGGGACGGTGGCGCGTGGGGGTCTCCCATAGGCCAGGTGGCGTCCCCGTTCGAGGACACGAGGCCGCCGGCCTCCGCCCGCTCTCGGCTGCTTGAGAGCCCCCGCTCCGACGTCGCGGCGGCCAGCAGGAGCGCAAGCACCGCCAGCCGCCGGAGCCCAACGTTTCTCAGCAGCCCGCAGCAGGATGACACGCGCGGCATGCAGAGCGCGGACGGGGGCAGCGGGGTATCTGCCACGCCAGAGCCCGCACTGCACCCCGGAACGGGGCTCCATGGCCCAGCAGCGCAAACAAGCGTGGGGGGATTCCGCTGGGAGGTGCCTGCGGCGACGGCGCGTGCGGGGGCGCCCTCGGCAGCCGCCGCTCCCCCTGCGTCGCGAATCCCACTTCCGTCGCCCCGCCTCAGGCTGGCGCCGCTGTCTCGCGGGAGCCCGCGCAAGCACTGCAGCGTCTTGAGCGCCGCGGATCCCGACGCGGCGACGCATGCCGCTCATTCAGCGGCATTTACCGAAGCGGCGGGCCTTGAGAGCTCGCCAGCTGTTGTCAGCTCAGCCCCCCTCTATGATCCAGCCCGCTACAGCGGCGGCTCGCCAGCGATTGCGCGCGCTGCAGCGGCGGCAGCGGAATGCATCCCGGGCGCACTGCCTGCGGGCTCCCCCGCAAAGCTTCCGCGCGTACAGCCGTCCCCGCAGCGCGCCGCCGCCGTTGCTGAAGCGGTGCGGCAGGTCGCCCGCATGGAGGCGAAGGTGAGCCGGCGCATGCCTGCGGGAGCCCGCAGCAAGCCCGTTGGCTCTCCGCTCGCCTCGGCAGCGCCGCTGGGGGCTGCGGCGCCGCCTGCGCTGCCGGCACAGGTGGTGCACTCCACAGCAGCGCTGGGTGGCGAGCGCGGTGCCTGCCGAGCTGGGGCTGGGGGCGCGAGCTCACTCAGCTGCAGCGCCGTAGGGGCCCCTGCAAGCGTGGCGCGTGGCGCGGGCGCTGAGGCCCCGCGGTCTCCGTCCCCGACGGGGCCGAGGATGAGGCTGAGCCCCCTGCCCGCGCGTGCCAGCGGCGCTGCGCCGCTTTCCTCGCTGGACGCGCTGCCCTGCGACGCGCGCCACCTGGGATCGGGCTGTGAAGCGGCCGCATCGCCTGCAAGCGGCGCTGGCGGGGCGCCCTCACTGCGGCCTCTCAGTGGTGTCACCACTGCAGGGGTGCTGGCCCCTGCAGTGCAGCTTGGGTCGCTGCTGGTAGGGCGCCGCGTGCCCTACGGTACCGTGGAGGCCGCTGCGGTGGCGGCGGAGCCGCACTGGCCGATCATTGAGCGGCGGCAGCCGCTGCTGCACCATAGCCCCGCTGGCGGGGCCTCTGCGGTGGCGCGGCTACTGCGCAGCCCGCCCAGCCCAGCTCCTGCCCGCGGCTTCGACCACAGTGCAGAGAACGCGCTCCCGGGCGAACCCTCGCTGCCCGACGGGTTGCGGCTGGCTGGTTCGCCGCCGACTGCCACAGGGATTGCCTCCGCCCAGAAGAGGCGCCGCGCTGTCGCGGTGCTGAGCCCGCAGCCTCTGCCGCGCACGCCTGCATCGGCGCCCCGGTGGTAGTGCGAGCCCTGCCGCTCCCTGCAGCCCGACTTATGTGCGCTGTTTGGAGAAAAAGCATGAAATCACGCTGATGGCCGTGTTATTGAACTCCTTTCCCACAGGCCCGGGAATGGCCACTCAATCTCCTACTAAGAGCCCAGTGCCATAGGCGTCTATAGACGTCGGTGCTACGTTAATCTCAGTGTTCCTCGGAGCGCTTTCGAGCTACGACGAGTTCATGCACCGATACGTGAGCTGCCTTGCACATCTTGCAGACTTTTCCTGTTTCCGAGTTGCTTTGTGATTCACGTGTGCAGGGACCTTGACACCGATCCCATTGGAGTGCACAGGTGCTTCAAAACTGCGCGGCAAACATTGGCTCTTGAACAAGATTGTTGAATCCTCTGAACGAAGTTTACGCGTCCGCTGCCCCCGCGGCAGAGACGTCGTTGGCCGCCGCGGTCGTCTACGCAAAGCCACACTGATAACCGCGTCTGCGGAGTGCAGCCTGCTGGAGCGGCACGCATCACTTCGGGTTGCTGACACCCCGCACGAACGGCACGTGAACTCGATACAAGCGTGGCTGCCGTTGCCTCATCGTAATCCCCCCGTACTAGAAATGGCCCAAGCAGTTGCCCCGCACACATATGTGCAATACTTTGTCCCCATTGACGGGGACGCGGAGGATCACCCAAATGTGTTCCTTGTGCGGAAGCCGCAGCGGTCGCTGACCCTCGGAGACATCGAGCAGGTGCGCCGCGGCGCCTCGCGTGAGAAACCTTGACTACGTGGTAGCGAGGTTACGTGCTGTCATTCGGTCAAGCTTGCCTCCTCGAGATGCTATCTGCAGAGTTTTCCTCTCCCCGGCAGCTACATTTTTCGGGCGAAGGCTGCGTTCAACAAGACTTTTGGTGCGTCGCCGCTTCTGGCGCTCCCGAGACTGTGGGCGTGTGCTCGCTGATTTATGTCACTGCTAGGCGCTGCACCACTGCCACACTCCCGCCTGTAACGTGCTTCAATTGTCCACGCTGTGTGCAGTGTGGCTTGACTTGAGCGGCGCCGACGACGCAGTGCCCTCGTTCAATGGCAAGACGGTGCTCAAGGTGTCCCGCGTCTCTGCGGCTCCCGGAGCGACGCCAGCTGCGCGAGCAAGCGCCCCCGCGGCCCGTGACACCGCGCGACCGGTCGCGCGGACAGATGTGCCGCCTGCCTCCCGTGCCCCCGCCAGCTCCTTGTCGCCTTCATCCGCGCCCGCGTCGTCGCCGCCCGTTGCCGCGTCCCACGATCACAGCGACCTGCTTGGACTCGCCCCGGCTGCGGGGGCGGGTAGCAGGCCCGCGCCGTCGCCAGCCGACCCGCCACGGGGCTCGCCGGGGCTGTCCACCGGCCCCTCCCCAGTGCCGGCTGCCCCTGCTGCCGCTGCGGCCTCTGCGGGCGTCTTCGGCGGCGGCGGCGGCTCCTCCAGCCCCCACGTGCCCGCTGACATCTTCGCCCCCGTGCCCGGCGGCGCCCCCGGCGGCTTCACGTCCCCTGTGGGAGGGGTCGGCGCCATGGGAGGCATGCAGTGGGGGGCTGCCGCGACGAGTTCGCCCTCCCTGCCGTCCCCCGCTGTCGGGGCTCGGCCCGCGGCGGGTGGCCTTGGCGGCGCGCCGGCAGCGCGCGGCGGCCCGATTGGCGGCCCGATCGGAGGGCGCGGGCCGACGCCGGTCGGCGGCCAGCAGCCCGCGGCAAAGCCCGGCCAGCCCGCTGGCGGCAAGGGGTCGGGCAACCTGCTGACGGACGACCTGTTCTCGTCCCTGTGAGGCGCGGCGGGCGAGTGGACGCGGTGCATGGCAGCAGCAGGTTGCGCACATGCGCGGTGTGATGACGGGTGTACGCCGCCTCGTGTTGCCAGCGCACCGATTCTGAAAAACCGCTGTCGTGTGGGTGCAAGATGCGTCGCTGCCTGCGCGCTCGGTCAGGCGGTCGAACACCGCTGGAGACGCAGACCACGGTGAACCCGTCGGTGCGTCAACCTGGTGATCGCACGCTGGGGCATCGGTTTGCTGAACCCGTTGTTGACCGCACGGAGGTCACACGGTTCGGTGAACGGACGCGCCAGCGACGACGACGTGACTGCAGTTCGTGGTGTTGTGCAGCGCGAAGTCGCGCAGTGTTCAGAAGGACGTGGGCGAGCCGCTCTCGACGGCTCATGCAAGGCACACCGGCGGCGCAGTGCTGGCCGCGACAGCAGTGCCCAGCAGTCGTTAACTGTGGATATCGCTGGCAGGCCAGGTGCAGTTGCAGGCGAAGGGGCCTGCTCCTGCGCTGCGCAGGCTTGCTTCGGCAAGATAGTGGGAACGCTGAGAGGCCGCTGTCTGGCGCGTGGGCGGCCACGGCACCTCGTTGAACGACAACGCTGAAGAAAATTGTGCAAGCGTAGTCTGTGATGCTCCGCGAGTGATAATGCTCAAGCTCAGCGCAGCATACCGAAGATGTTCGGCCACAGATTCACGCGGTTCGGTGTGGGTCTGAGAGTCACCAGAAGCCTACACTTCTCACTGATGTCGGACGTGAACATTTCATGATCGAGGTCGATGGAAGGCATTCGATACGACACCCAGCAAAGTTGCAACACAACAATTCACGCACTTTGTTCAATGGATCTCGCCCACTTGAGCACCGCCGACGATGGGCGACCGCATCTTGCGCCATTGACGTTGGAAAACACGGGACACGGGACACTGGCGAATGCATCGTGTCTGCCAGTCAAACAGCATTGCGGCGCTCAGCTATTCCCTGTGAGCGTTCGTTCACCGCCAAACAAGGCACACTCCCACTTTCTTCTGCGCAATCCTGGCATCGTTGCCAGCGAGTAGCTGCGGCTCGCGAAATGACACCCGATGTTGCGGCGAGTTGTTTTTTCAAGCCGAGGCAGTGAAACTCAATCCCTCGACCTGGACTTCGCCGTCCGTGATGGCTGCGCTCCGAGCGTGGTGCTTCGTGCTCTTGGCGACAACCTTTGCCCACGCGACCCGCCACAACCGCCGAAATGTGCACCTTCTGCCTGAAGACCCCCCTGGTGTGCTGAGCCCGGGCGCCGCGCCAACTGGCGTGCGCAGCGGAGTGCTACCGCCTGTCCGCGGGGCGACGCCCGTCGCACGCTCCTCCAACGTGTGCAACATATCAATTCTGTTGCTGGAACGCTCCAAGCTGGGCGAAGAACTGGAGCCTTTGGGACGCGGCTCTTATGGGAAGGTTTCGCGCGTTGTCGAGACGCCCTCGTACCCCGCGTTGGGAGTCTCGAATCCCAGGCACGACGAATTTCTTCGACGACGTGGTAGGCGAGTAGCCGTGACTTGGGCGAATCTGAAATCGGCCCTTCGTGCCCCAGTCCAGTGGAATGCAACCGCCGGCGATCGCCTGCCTTGTCATCGTATCGTTTGTGCAGCAAGGTTGTCCTCAAAGAGGTCTTCTCGGAGCCGCAAGTTGCCGTCCGCGAGATCCTAGCATCTACAATACTCTGCAGCTACCTCAGGTGGGTGCCGCAGCTCTGACCTGATCGCGCGGAGGTTGCCACATTTTTTGGTTCTCAGCTCGTGCAAACCCCTCATCGTTACAACGCACTTACACGCGCCCCGTCTGCAGCCCGTGCCCGCCCGAGCTTCCGTTTGTGCCTCTAATCGCCACGGTTCCATCGGCCACAACGCCTGACAAGCTCGACATCTTGTATGAGCGAGCCGCGGGTGTCTCCCTCGCCCGGCTTTTCAACTATGGGGCCAGCGCCACAGTGCAGGCCGTGTACCAACGCTACCTCAACAAAAACAGCTTCATTGAGGCGCTGGCCGACCAGTGGAGCGACGGCGGCCGCGTGGCTGCTCTGCGAGAGCTGGACGGTGCGCTGGTGATGGTGCAGCAGCTGGCGCTGGGCCTGCAGCACATGCAGGAGCGGTACTTCACGCACCGCGACCTGAAGCCTGACAACCTGTTCCTGGACGGCGATGCGGGCGTGCTGCGCATCCTGGACATGGGCCTCGCCTGCCATAACGCGGAGGTGCTGAACAAGGGCATGCGACGGTCGGGGTGGTCCAAGCCCTGCCAGGACCTCTCGCTGCAGTGCGCTGCCACGCAGCACGAGTCAGACGACCCGGGACCGTGGCTGGGCTGCTCGTTCGACGAGATGGCGGGCAACAAGCGCTACCGCTCGCCGCACGTGCACTTCTCAGCCGCAGGGGGCGTCACGGGCGCCCTGAAGACAGCTGTGATGGGCGCTGTCGCAGCCAGGGACCTGCGGCTGCTGGAGGGCGCCCGGGGGCCGCGCACGCGCGGAATCCACTACTGGTCTACGATCGCGATGACGCGCGGGCACGACAGTGAGTGATGCGACAGCGGAAGGGCATCCAGGCGGCAAAATATGGAACCCTGGGGCGCGGTCCGGGTCGCAGTCTGCCCGAAGCCTCGCTTCCACAAGCGCATGCAGTGTACAATGCGTTGACTCGGTCTCGGCTGCCCCGCTGCTCCCACAACTCCTCCTCCCCTGCAGTGTACGCCTTGGGCTACCTGGCCGTGGAGCTGCTGATAGGCTCCGAGATGCCGCTGGAGAACACGTTCTGGATCGGCTGCGACGTGCCGACTGAGATGCTGCATTCTCTCGACGTGCAGCACACCTGCTTCGATCTGAAGACGGACCCGGAGCACCGCCTGTGAGTCGTCAGCACGGGCGGACTACGGTGCGGCAAGCAAGCTGGCAGGCCTTCGCATGGCGGTTGTTCTCACATGAACGCTGTATTGTATTAGCCCCAGCTGAGCAGCCCACATTGCGAAGGCGGTGCAGAGACTGCCAAACC
>Ga0208629_100653_pt1 | contig 15925 bp, 18 predicted proteins | sample LakWasMet19_HOW5_2_FD_183865 | JGI IMG/M metagenome (GOLD analysis project Ga0208629, IMG submission 183865) | Freshwater sediment methanotrophic microbial communities from Lake Washington under simulated oxygen tension - Sediment Metagenome... | ecosystem: Environmental > Aquatic > Freshwater >...
CCGGCTGCCACTCGACGTCGGGTCCTCAACGGCATCAGCGGGATTGACTGCTCCCACGGCAGGCGCCTGCGTCCCATTCATGATACCCTGGGCTGCGTGAACTGCCCGCCGCCCCACCGTTGACAGGGTGTCGGCAAGGAAGGAGGAGATACTTGCAGCCGCCGCTCGAGAGGCTTCCGCCTTGACATCGGCAACTCCGCCCGTGCCCAGCGCCTGGGTCAGGCTACCGACGCCACCACCGGCAGCAACGGTGCTGTGCAACCGAGTTCGCGCACCTGGAGCCGACGCGTCGCGTCGACCAATGCTGCTCGCGTCTCGGTGGTATTGCTGCGTAAAGCCTGCAGCGGCAGCCGTCGACCGCGCGGCTGCCGCTGCAGCCATCTCTTCCGCCCCCAAGTCTGCGCCTACCGCCCCTTCCATCACCCTGCAAAACTGCACGACCGCCTCTTGCACCGCCGCCAGCCTGTGCAGCGCGGCGCCCTTCGCGGCGCGCCGCCGCTGCCCCAGCTCGTCCCGCGCTGCCGCGACCGCTCGAGAGCCTCTCCACGCGCCCTGAATGCGCCGCGCAGACACCTCCTGCCGCAGCGCAGCCATGCTGCCCGGCAGCGCCAGCAGCATGTCCACGTCAGGCAGCGTGCGCCGGAGGGCGGCGTACGCGCGAGCCACGCGAGAGGACCACGACTCGGCGGGGGCGGCGAGCGCGGGGGTGTCCACGTGGCCGCCGACTCCTCTGCCGACTCCTCGCGTCCGTGCCGCTCCCGCGAGGCCGGTACTGCCGACGTGGTCTCCTCCCGTCACTCTTGCGCCTGCAGGCCCCGTCTCGTCGTCAGCGCTGTCCGCAGACCCCTGCATGGCCTGCATGGCCGGGGGTACAAGCGAAGCCAGCGGCCCGTAGCCCCCCAGAGGCAGCGTGGCGTCCGCTGCAGTGTGCATATCGAACGCCGGCGCGCTGGCCAGCTCCTGGGAGAGCAGCGCCAGCACCTCCTGGGCCTGTGCCTCTGCCTCTGCCTCCGACGCAGGAGTCGCGGCTGCAGGTGTGGCGGTGGCGCCTTGCATGGCGGCCCCCGCAGCGGCTGTTGCTGCCCTGAGCTCCGCCTGTGCGGCGGATGCCTCGATTGCAGCGCCAGCCGGCGACCAGGGGTCGAGTACTCCCAGTCGCCGCATGGCAGCTCGCAACGGCAACGGGGCGGCGACCAGGCCAGATTCCGCTGAGGCCACCCCAGCCTCCGCAGTGCCGCCACTTCCCTCTGCAGCGGCGGCCGCGATCGGGGCTCCGGGGGCGCCCCGTGTGTCCTCTGCGCCTTCTGCTGCGGATGCCAGCGCCGCAGTGTAGCGGGGCGGCGCGCTGCACGCATACGCCAGCCACCAGTCGGAGGCAGCGGACTCCGCCATGCCGCCAACCCGGGGGTCCGCTGTCACACCGTCCGCTGATACGGGCTTCGCTGCCACGAGGCGAAGTGGGTTGCTGCCGCTGCTGCTGCTGCCGGCGTCCTGCGCCCCGCCTGCAGTCGTAGCAGTGCCGGCAGCCGTGGATGCCGCAGCGTCGGCAGCCACGCCGTCAGCGAGGCGGAAGAGCGGTGTGCTGCGCAGGGCTTCTGCGACCACAGGCGCGCCTGGCAGCGACAGCACTTGCGCCAGGCTGAGCTCGCGCACCTGCGGCTGCAGCGGCAGGTTGAACGCGGGCGGCAGACTGTGGTGCAGCTGCAGGGCGCGCCAGCCAGGGGCGTCTGGTGTAAGGGCGGGCCCACAGTCGGCTGCGTCTGCCTCCCACGGCCACGCGCTGTGGGCGCTGCGAACGTCCGCGGTCTGCGCGAGGTGCGGCGCGTACGTCTGCCACCAGCTGTGGTCAATCTTCAGCGCTGCGGCGGTGCTGGCGTGCAGCCCCTCTGCGGCCGCACGCAGCTCTGGAGTGGCGTCTGCAGCGAACTGCAGACGCGGGTCTTCAGCGATCATGCGGGCATATGCCTCTCCACGCGCGGTCGCCTGCACGACGGTCAATGATTCGGCCGGTACCGCTGCCTGCATCAAGCCGGGTGGCACAGTACTGCCGCCAGAGGATGCCGTTTCAGAGGCGACATGGAATGAGCTCAACGATGGCGGGGCTGCGAGCGCCTTCAGCTGGGCTTCTGTGTCCTGGAGAAGGCGCTCGGAAGCCGACATCCCATTCGACCGTCGTTGGCAGCTCAGGTTGGTTGCCTTACGAACGTAATGTTGCTTCAACAGCACGCTGTTGCGTTGTCGCAACTGCTCGAGATTGCGAAGCGCTTCGTCATTCGGCTGCTCGTCAAATGCGGACGGCCAAGCCCCGAGAGGGTTGCTGCCGTAGCCAGCTTCGCTTTTGATTCTTGCCTTCGCGATCACCGCCTCAGCGAGACGCTCAAGTGCCGCGAACTCTCGGCCCAGTGCAGCAGGATTGGGTTCAGTCGACGCCATATTGTGCTGCAGTCAATATGAGTCCAGGCTTCACCGCAGCTGCAATACACTCCTTGGGGCCCGCGGTGAATTCAGAGTGCCGATTGTCGCGCAGGTGCTGCCCACTTCCGCTCAACGGTCGACATTGAACATCGATGAGGCGCACGGACCACCAGCAACGATCGTCCAACCAATAAAAGCAGAGTATGCATAAAATACACAACAACACGCAGTTTGGAGACGTCGGCAACTTTCCGGCCACTTTGGGCGGCGCGCACACGCCAAAATATTGCGTCTGTCAGTGACTCTGTCACAGACGGTCCCGCACCAAGCCTTAGGCTGCAAATGGTCACCATGATCGGCCCAGCGTGCCAACGCCGCCAACACCACTAGCCGCAACAACGATTTGGCAAGCTTGGTCCCCTGGCAGCCCGCTGGTTGGGCCTGACTCCGGGCCGAGTTGGCGAAGCTGCCGAAACTCGGACTTTCGGAGCACGGCTGCCCTCCTGCCAGCCTGAGGGCTGTCAGCTTGTCACAGACGGGTTCATCAGTGTGGGGGCAAGCTGCAAGACGGGGCCGCAATTTGGCGGCGCCAGCGTGCACAGAGCCTCTGCACACAGCCAGAGCCAGAGTCTCCAGCGGGGCTCTCGGAACGATACATCCCCGGCCGCCGGGCTGGTGCATTTGCGGCTCGACTCGCTGTCAGCGCCGAACCGGCCACTCAGCGTACTGACGCTCCAGCAATCGTTTGCAGCGACTCGATGGGCCAGGCTCCACGTCTAAGGTTGCACACGAAACATGGGCACACTGCCTATCCCGTGGGTTTTCGGCCTTCCGCAGCAGCGCTGCAAAGTTGATCGAGGAGAAAGCCCATGCGTCACTCCTTCGGCAGCAGCCGGGCTGCATACGTGTCCATCTGCTTTGCGAGGTCAATGTCCTGCACAGGGGGATGGCGTCGGAGGAGCGAGCAGCTGAGCTGCAGTACTCGGCTGGCAACCTTGACCAAGACAAGGACTGCTGGCTTCTGCGCTGATGCGCTGGCCCCTGGACGCACCTTGCGAGTGACGCCGCTGGCATCATGCGTCGACAGCCGCACGTTAACGCGGTTGTACACGTTGAACCACTCGGGATGGTGATCCATCTTTTCAGCCACCAGTGCCGACCGACTCATGAATGCCCACGCCGAGCTAAAGTCCGCAAAGGTGTAGTTCCGATGCAGGCCATCCACGCCACCCTGCAGACATGGGTGCGGTGCAATCCGGCTCGCATGCAGTCGTTGCTGGGGTCGAAATTCGGCATGTTTTGAAGATTTGGCAGCTCAAGTAACCCACCTGCACCTCTAGCTTCCACTCTGGAAGGGCTTGCAGCGCTGCGTCGACGTCGCGCTTGCTCAGATGCGAAACATTCCGGTGGAGAGCGATGCCAGGAGCCGTTCGACGAACGGCAGCACGGGGCAATGACGCGGCAAGTGATCTCAACATGGTAGAAGCGCCAGACACGCTAGAATGTATGTATCTGCGCACTGCATCGCTGCATCGCTGCTTGCGCGAATATCTGAGAGATCGAGAGAATCGCACACCGCAGACGCCCGGATTTGTCGTTTTCCTGCCGTATTCCTCGGACCTGTCGCGCAACACGCGTGAGCGCCGGTGATCCTCTCTAGCTGGCGGCTTGCATCGCCTTCCGCTGTGGCTGGCTGCACTGCGGGCGCTTTTGGCTTGGAGAAGCCGTGACCGATTTTGTGGAGAAAGCCCAGGCATTTCCTGCTGACTTGCCGAAAATGCCGCCCAAGAAAGGCAGGCGGGGGGACGATTCGGACGACGATGACGTGAAGGGCTCCGGCAAGCCTGCACCCGTGGAGGCCAAACCCAAGGGTGCCGCCGGCGGCAAGGGAGCGGGCAAGAAGGGTGCTGATGATGATGGCGTCAAGGAGGTCACTGGCAAGCTGAAGGGAGCAAAGATCCGTGACGAGGATGAGGACGACGTCCCCCGCAAGGGCGGTAAGGCAGCGCCTTCCAAGAAGGGTCGCCGCAAGGGCGACGACACTGACGACGAGGACGAGCCTGCGACCAAGCCCGCTCCGGCAGCTGCGCCTGCGGGCAAGGGCAAGGGCAAGGGTGCCCGCGGCAAGGGCGCCGACTCGGATGACGACGCGCCTGCTCGTCGCCGCGATGCGGATGCGGACGAGGCCAGCGACGCGGCCGACGAGGACGATGAGGAGGACGCGGACGCGCCCTGGCGCAAGAGCGCCGGCGGCAAGCCCGCTGCCGGTGCCGGCAAGACCGCCGGTGCCGGCGCCGGCAAGGCGGCTGCGGGGGGCGGCAAGGCTACAAAGGGCAAGAAGGGCAAGGGCAAGCGCGGCGATGACTCTGACGACAGCGATGCTGGGGAGGGGAAGCCGGGCCTCGCCGCCCTGCCGGGCAAGGCCGCCAAGGGCGCAGCGCGCAAGGCGATGCTAGACAGCGACGACGAGGCCGAGGCTGCAGCAGCGAAGCCCGCGGTCGGCAAGGGCGCCGGCGGCAAGGCCGGCAAGGGCGGGAAGGGCGGCAAGCGGGGCGGAGGGGACAGCGAGGACGAGGAGGAGGCTGCCCCTGCCCCTGCGCCAGCGGCCCACGAGGAGGACGAGGCGCATGCGGCGGGTGGCAAGGCTGGCGGCAAGGGGGGCAAGAAGGGGAAGAAGAGGCGCGACGACGACGACGCAGACTTCCTGCCCGGCCTCGCCGCCGCTGCTGCTCCGGAGGCGCCTGCTACTGCCGCGCCTGAGCCTGCGGCGGCCCCCGAGCCCGCCGCGCCCGCTGCCGCCAGTGCGAAGAAGGGGGGCAAGGCTGACCGCAAGCGGAAGGATAAGGGGGCCCGGCACGGAGAGGACGAGGGCGAGGAGGCCGTCGCTGACGCGGAGGTGGAGGCGGCTGCCGACGCTGTCGACTCTGCGCCGTCCGGCAGCGCTGTTGCCGCGCCCGCGGTCGCTGCGGCAGCCACGAGCACGACCGAGGCGGCCGCTGCAGCCGATGGCGGCGAGGACGGCGAGGGGGACGTCGCCTTCGACTTCAGCAAGAAGAAGAAGAAAAAGACGAAAAAGGCAGCTGGCGGCGAGGAGGAGGCCGCAGCAGCAGCAGCCGGGGAGCCCGCTGCTGCTGCCGCTGCAGGCGCTGGCGGCCCCGCGCCGGCCGCAGCCTCCGCGGGCGCGGGCAAGCCCGCCGCTGCAGGTGCCGCCAGCGGTGGTACCGAGGCGTTCTTCGGCGAGGCGTCGATGGGCGCCTTCTCTGACGCGGCGGGGGACGCGGACGTGCCGCCGGAGGTGGCCAAGCTGCTGGGGAAGCTAGCGCGCGGGGAGGCGCTCTCGAATAAGGAGCGCCGCCTGCACGCGGCGTGGATCGAGGAGGAGGCGTCGCGCAAGCCGCTGGCGGCGGGGTACGCGGACGGGCGCAAGGGCGGCGAGGGCGACGAGTACGGCATCAAGGCCTTCTCCATCAGCCAGAGCGCCAAGCTGATGGCCGCCGACTCCGCGGCCGCGGAGAACGCGAAGGACATCACGATCGAGAACTTTACCATCACCGCACACAAGAAGCAGCTCTTCCGCAACGCGGAGCTGCGCATCGCGCACGGGCGGCGGTACGGCATCGTGGGGCCCAACGGGCAGGTGCGTCGCCCCTGCTGCGCCCCTCTGGCGCTGCTGCAGCGCTGCTGTGTCTGTCTGCGCGCGTCGCTGCTCCGCGTATTTACTCTCGCTGGCAGCGCCCGTTGCACCGGTTGGGGCTGTGGGCGGCGCGTGCTCCTGTCGCCAGCAGTTGCTTCCGGGGGAGGCGATGGCGTGCTGTGGCGTCGGCTATGACCGTGGGCCTCGGTAGTGAGGCAGCCTGCTTTGCTGCACCCCTTCAACCTTCGATCCACCTGATCGCGCCCCTCCTGCCCCTGCCCCACCCCTCGCCCCCCGCCCCTCTCCCTCCCCCTCGCTCGCCTGCAGGGCAAGACCACCCTGCTCAAGCACATCGCGGCGCGCGAGCTGGCCATCCCTCCGCGCATCTCCATCCTCTATGTGGAGCAGGAGGTTGTGGCCGACGACACGCCGGCGGTGCAGGCCGTGCTGCGGGCGGACAAGAAACGCGCGGGGCTGCTGGAGGAGGAGACCGTCATCCTGCGGGAGCTGGAGGCGGCGGACGCAGCGGAGGAGGCGGGGCGGCGCGGGGTGAGTCGTTTTCCTCCCACCGCCTCAGTGCAGCCGCATCGCGAGAGCGCTGCCCTGCTTGCGCTGCCCTCCCGGCCAGCGGGCTTTGCACGGCAGTCTATCTGCTCTGGTCACAAGCCTGCCCTCAAATCGCTGTGCCCCAGACCACTCTCGCTTCAACCGCCCCCTCCCTTCCCCCGCCCCCTTCCCCCATTTATTTGCAGCCCGGCTCCGGCGCGCTGTCCGACGCGGAGCGCGGCAAGCGTGAGGACAGACTGAACGCCGTGTACGAGGAGCTGTCGGCGATGCGGGCGGACGCGAGCGAGAGCCAGGCGCGCAAGATCCTGTCCGGCCTCGGCTTCACGGTCGAGATGCAGGAGGCGCCCACCAAGCACTTCTCGGGCGGCTGGCGCATGCGCATCTCCCTGGCGCGCGCCCTGTTCATGCAGCCCGACCTGCTGCTGCTTGATGAGCCCACGAACCACCTCGACCTCAACGTGCGTCACGCCGCGCTGCGCTGCTCTGCGTGACGCGCTGTTGGCCCGACGCATCGTGCTGCGAGGACAACTTGCAACAGCTCTGTCCAGAGTCGCATGAACTGTTCGTCCTGTTCCATCTCATCTCTCCCATCTCCCCCTCCCCACCCCACCCGCCTGCAGGCCGCCATCTGGCTGGAGGACTACCTGCAGAAGTGGAAGACCACGCTGCTCATCGTCAGCCACGACCAGGACTTCCTCTCGTCGGTGCGTCCGCCCCCTGCGCTCGCAGCCGCAGCAGCCCTGGTGCCTCAAATGCAGCAGTCTCTCGCTGCTGTTCGCACCCACTCTGTCTGGGCAGCCGCTCTATCTGGCAACCTGCCCGAGCCGCTGAGCCTGCGGGCACATACCATTGTGCCGATGACACCTGCACTCCTCGCGAGCCCCACACGAACTCTCCCCTTTCCACTCCCTCACCTCACCTTCTCTCGCTCTCCCCGTCGCTCCATCGGTTCCTCTGTCCGCCCCCGTGCAGGTGGTGACGGATATCATCCATCTGGAGGACTGCAAGCTCTGGTACTACCGCGGCAACTACGACGACTTCAAGGAGATGCACGCGCAGAAGGTGCGGCCGCAGCGCGGGCTGTGCGGCTGGCATGCGGGGCAGGCTTGGCGGCCCGCTGCGGGGCAGGCCCTGGCGGGCGTCGTGCGGGGCGGGCGCTCTGCTGCTGCGGTTGGATCGTCAAAGTCGGTGTGTGGGTACGTTGCAGCTGCTACGCACGCTCCCGTCACTGTTCGTCGCCCTCGCCGGTCCTGCCCTCCGCTCCCCTCTCCCTCGCGCAGGTGGCCAAGCAGTGGAAGGACTGGGAGAAGCAGCAGAAGGCCCTCAAGGCCATGAAGGACAAGGGCACGTCAGCGAAGGAGGCCAAGGACAAGGCGGCGAGCCGCGCCAAGCGCGAGGCTGCGGCCGCGAGCAGCAAGAAGGACAAGAAGGGCGCGGGGGCGGGGGGCGGCATGGGCAAGCACGACGACGACGACGACAAGGGGGAGGACCTCATCCCCAAGCCGCGCGAGTACCGCGTCTCCTTCGCCTTCAACGACCCCGCGGAGCTGCCGCCGCCCATTCTGTCCGTCACCAAGATGGGCTTCCGGTACGGGCCCAAGTACCCGTGGCTCTTCAAGGGCGTGGACTGCGGCATGGACCAGTCGTCCCGCATCTCCATCGTCGGCCCCAACGGCGTGGGCAAGTCGACCTTCCTCTCCCTGCTGATCGGGGACCTGGAGCCCTCGGAGGGCGAGGTCGTGCGCAACCGCTTCCTGCGCGTTGGCAAGTACTCGCAGCACTTTGTGGACATCCTGCCGATGGGCAAGACGCCCGTCGAGTACCTGCAGTCCGCCTTCTCCGACCTCTCCTACCAGGGCGCGCGCGGCCTGCTGGGGCGCTTCGGCCTCGAGGGCCACGCGCACACCATCCCCGTCTCTGAGCTGTCGGGCGGACAGAAGGCGCGCGTCGTCTTCGCGGGCCTGTCCATGCAGGCGCCCCACGTCATGGTGCTCGACGAGCCCTCCAACAAGTGCGTCGCTGCTGCTGCTGCGGCGGGGGCGGGGTGGCATTTTCGGCTGTGGGCTGCGGGCTTTGGTGGCGAGGGATTGCCCAGGCTTTGTCTGGCATGCCGCCTCGCTGCGTTGTCTGTCTTGCCGCTTGCGGTTGCTGCTGGCGCTCGCCGCCCTTCTCGTGTCAGGCTTCGCACCTGTCTGCTCCCAACGCGTGTTTTCGACCCCCGACCCCCCTCTCCTTCCCTGCCATGCAGCCTTGACGCCGAGTCCATCGACGCCCTCGCGGACGCCATCAGCGCCTTCCAGGGCGGCGTGGTGCTCGTCTCCCACGACGCGCGCCTCATCCGCAACGCCGGCTGCCAGCTGTGGGTGTGCGACAAGCAGAACGTCAAGCCCTACCCCGGCGACCTGGACGACTACAAGGAGTCGCTGCTGGAGAGCATCCACAAGGACGAGGAGGCACTCGACGCCGTCATGGCGAAGCGCGCCGCGGAGGAGGAGGCCGCGCGGATGGCCGCCACCAAGGAGCGCGCCCGCAAGCTGCGCGAGCTGAGAGAAAAGGCCAAGGCGGACGCCGCCGCGGGTGCTGCCCCCGCCGAGGCGTGAGGGGATATTTCGCGCGCTTCTTCAACGTAGACCTGCCGCTGGTTGTTGCTTGAGTTAGGCGTGACTGCGGCAGCATGCTCGTGCACGCGATTTGTTGATCGAGATAGTCTTGCCATCGCCGGTATTACTGCAGTGGCTGCGAGCTGCCCGCATGTCTAATCCGCTCTCGTGCTACCGCGCCTCCTGCTTCGGGCGAGCCCTCGAGCCGCATGGGCATCTCGCCAGCGTATCAGTTCGTGGTCCTCTTCTCCCTCCACTGCGCATGCGCACGGATCGAAGTCCACTGCCCCCTCGTCGACACTCGAAACACAGGGATGGGTTAGTTGAGTCACGCTTCGGATCCTCACCGACGTCGAAGGTTCATCAACTATCGCGCCGGCGCCAAGAACTAGATATCGATAAGCTAGCTGAATGCTGCGCAGCGCTCCGCTTGCATCTGATTCGAGTTCGTTCGAACACCGTCGACGACTTGACTTGAGCTTTTGCATGTTCACGACCCAGTGGATGATTGTCGCGATATTCGACTCTCACGGCGCGGTAGCCCATGTCGGCGAGCTGTTGAACGCGGGCGCATCAGTCAGCAGGCGCGATGTGTTGATCGGTAGGTGCGTGATGGGCAAAGGAGTTCGTTGGAATAGCGCATATTTCAATAGGCGGAAAGATACGAACACGAAATCGCCACGCCGCAAACATACCGGCCAGGCAAGAATAACAGGCACGCTAGCTATAGGTATGGCGGGGGAATGCGATACAATCATGCAACAGGCAGAGTACGGGCGAGGGTCTCACTTGCTGCCTCTGGCCATCAGAGGGCGGCTCAGCATAGTAGGACGCCACGATGCGCTCGCGTACAAATCAGCACAGATGGAGGGCAAATGTGGGAATGCTGAGACAGAGACCAGGGGAAACAGGATCCAGGAAGCGGCACAAACGCGTAATGAAAAAAGCTGCGGTCCAAATCCGCCACGCTTGCAACGCACTTGTCGGGGGCCACTGCTGTCGACCCCTTGCACTCCGGTTCCAACGGGCGTGATATCTATCCACAATGCGGAAGCCTAGCGAACAAAGAAGCCAGTGACACCTGAGCCCAAACACCTGCCCAAACTCGAGTCGCCCACAGTAGCTCTGCAGGCGGCCTCGCACTTTCCGCCTCCATCTTGTCATCTTACGGGCTTGTTACCGTGGCTCCACCGGGCCGCTGATTGGAGCCTGCGGGGGAGCGCAGCGATGCGGCAGCTGAGCCTGCAGAGCGGCGCTGTGTGACTGGGGAGCGCAGCTGCTGCCCTGCAGCGCGCGCTGCCGCCGCAGCGTGCGCCGTATGCAGCGCGTTCTGTGACGTCACGACGGGCCCGGAAGCCGCCGCGGCGCGGCCGCTCCTGTAGCGCACAACAGCGAAGACGAGGAGGCCGGCGGCGCCGACGAAGGCGGCGGACGCGACAGCGATGCCTGCGATGGTGCCACCGCTGACGGCCGACGCCGCGGCGCCTGCGGAGGAAGCCCCGGTGTTGCCCGTGCCTTGTGCCTGGGCCCCGCCCACGGCAGCGGCCGAGGAAGAGGGGGAGGCGCTGGCCAGTGCAGGGCTGCGCGTGCGGGTCGCAGTGCCAGAGACCGCGGCCGCGGCACGGGAAGGCGTGCGAGATGCAGAGGCAGGCACCGCAGCAGGGGTGTTGGACGCTGAAGCGGCAGGTGCGTCCGGTGACGGGGCAGGAGCGTCGGGAGAGGGCGCTGGGGCGTCCGGTGACGGGGCAAGGGCTTCGGGTGAGGGCGCTGGGGCGTCCGGTGACGGGGCAGGGGCGTCGGGTGAGGGCGCTGGGGCGTCCGGTGACGGGGCAGGGGCGTCGGGAGAGGGCGCTGGGGCGTCCGGTGACGGGGCAGGGGCCTCGGGAGAGGGCTCAATCGGTGCCGAGGACGCAGAGGCTGAAGCCTCGGGAGAGGGCTCAATCGGTGCCGAGGACGCAGAGGCTGAGGCCTCGGGAGACGGCTCAATCGGTGCCGAGGACGCAGAGGCTGAGGCCTCGGGAGACGGCTCAATGGGTGCCGAGGACGCAGAGGCTGAGGCCTCGGGAGAGGGCTCAATCGGTGCTGAGGAGGCAGAGGCTGAAGCCTCGAGAGAGGGCTCAATCGGCGCCGATGAAGCGGTGGCTGAGGCCGTGGTCGACGGCTCAACGGGGACCTCTGACGCGGAGGCTGTGGCAGTTGCTGAGGTAGAAGGGGCCTGCAAGAAACACGGGTCAAGGCAGCGATGGGAAGCCAGGGTAGGCTAGCGGTGGCCTGTGGCGCTGCGCGAGGCGTTCTGCTCTTTTGCCGCGTTCACAAAAAAAGCGACCAGTCTGGTGCCCGTGGATACTTCGCGCAGGAAGCAGCTGTTCCACTCACCGGCGTCGACGAGGCCGAGGGCGGGGTGGTCACGGTACCGGCAGCTGACAGCACAGTCTGACCGTCAAGCTCTGCCCTAAGTACGTAGTTGCCGTCGACCTGGCTGGCGTCTACTGACACGGTTGCGCCGCCGGCAGACACGACGGCCGAGGAGGTGAGCAGGGTGCCTACATCGGTGGGGCTGGCCGCGGAGACGAGATAGAGTGACAACGCGGTTGTGGCGTCGCTCGCGGGCACGTTGGACAACCAAGACACTTGGAGGGAGCCGCCGGGTGCCACATCCCAGCCCGCAGCGGGCGCCGTAAAGCTCACAGTCCGAGCCACGCTGCCGCTGGTGGTCGTGCGGGACAGCTCCGTCGTCCCGTGGAGCAGAATGAGAGCGAGGCTGTAGGAGCCAACGCCCTGAGCAGACGGCACAGTGAAGGTAAAGCTGCCGCCCCCGTTTGCAGACAGCGCAGGCGTGGTGCCAAGCACCGTTGCCACCGCCCCACCACCGGTAGTCGTGATTACGCATTTGACGGTATCGCTGGTGCTCACTGCAGGCGCGATAGCCCACGTGGCCGTCACGGAGCCGCCCGGAGCGACGACCCACGACGCAGCGGGAGCAGACGAGGTAAATGAGAAGACCGTGCCTGAGCCCGAGTTGGTAGTGCCGGTGGCGCTGCCGCTGCCAATGACTGCGCGCACGCGGTAGGTGCCTGCGGCAGTGCCCGCGGGCACGGTGACGGTGGCAGAGCTTGAGGTTAAGGCAGGGGTGTTGGCGGGCAGCAGACCCGCAGACACAACGGAGGTGGCGGAATTGACAAGGTACAACTGAACTGGTGTGCTGCTGTCGCCGGCGGCCAGGTTCGTGGTCCAAGACACTGCGAGCGAGCCCGACGCAGCCGCCTCCCAGCCGCTGACGGGTGTTGTGAACGTCAGGACGGGAAGCACCTTGCCCGCAGTGCTACTGGAGGAAACGGTGCCTGACGTGAGCGTCTGCACTCGCATGCTGTAAGCAGCCCCAGCCTGGCTTGCTGGGATGGTCACGACAGCCGTGTTACCGCTTGCGGTGGATCCGGACTTTGCATTAAAAGTGCCGAGTGCCGTGACGACATTCGACGCAGAGACGAGGTCAACACGGACGGTGTCCTGCGTGTTCGCACCGCTCTGAGTCCATGAAACTGTCACTTGGCCGCCCGCCGACGCCGTCCACCCGGCAGACGGCGCCGTAATCGACACCGTCCAGGAGCTAACCGCTTGCGCGCTCGCCAGCAGGCACGCAACAACAAAGAAACTAAGGAAATGGTGGCGATGCCCTTGCGCCCACCGCGACCAGGCAGAGGCGCTACCAGCCAGCGCCATGGTGAGGGCCGGTCACGCTCGAATCGAAACCTGCAACGCAACTTGGAGGGCAGATTTGTCCAGTAAAGAGCAAGAACAGTGGCTGCGCCTTCCCTCGTGCGTCTCAAACAAGCGGTGTTCTTGCGCGTGGCCGTCTAGAGCGACCGCAGGCTTCAAGATCCTTCCGCTCCCGAGGCTGCAAACTCACGGTGAGCCAGAGCGCGTGCGGGCAGAGATGTGAGAGTTGGGGCTGGCAGCTTCACGCAGGTGAATCGTGACTGACGTGCTGTTCGCTCATTAGCACGTTCCTACACTGGCTAGCGTCACAGGAACACGAGGACTGTGCGTATTCCGACTGCGACGTTTCGGATCCTCTTGTCGTCTGATCGCGTGAACGGCATTGAACGCGTCGAGAGCAACCACTGGGTCTGATTGTTATCCTTTTTCACAAGTAGCAACTTCCCCACTTGTTGAGCTTGGTTCGCTCCGAAATGCGCTTCCACGAGTCCTCGAGAGCCTCAGGCTCCGAGTCATCAAGCCGCTCATGAGCCTCACTGGCAGGACTCCGAGTCGGAGGCTCCTGAGGCGCCGGCGGCTCAAGCTCAGTTCTCAGCTCTTGCAGCTGTCCCAGAACAATTTTTACTCTCTGATGCTCTGCGGGGTATTGGTCACCGCTTGAACATCAATGAGCTGCCAGTGGGTTGCGGTGTTTGAGCTGCCAGCCTGAGTGAACTTCCGCGGCGGTTCAATCGGTTCAATTTGAACGTCACCGACCGTGCCACCACTGGCAGTGGGTCGACTTGGATCCAGTACCGCGTCAATCACTGGCAGCTGAGCCTCAGGCCGTCGTTATGCGAGATGTCTTGCAGGTATCTGCCAGTGCCAGTGGGAGCGCGGTCTCTGGCTGCGATCTTGCCCACTGGCAGGTTGTTCAATGTGCCACAGTGGGTTCGGGCTGGTTGTGCGCGTGTGTACCTGCCAGTGCCAATGGCTTGTTTGTTGTGGGCCCGAAGTGCAGCTCGAGGTTGTAGCGGGCCACCGACGAAGGTTGCTGGCATGCGGCCCGCCCTTCGCCCAGCCTCATCCTGCCAGTGGTGGACCTCACGTCCGTTCATTCGCGGTCGCACCTGCCCCACGCGAGGACGCGGGTACTTGTGCTCTTCTGCACCGTGTGTGTGGACTAGCTACCTTTGTTCAGAGCCAACGGATACACCAAGTTGTTTTCTCCCAGGTAAGCTGCTCCTGGATGATCGGGCGATTGCAATTGTGTTGACCTGCCGATTTCGATCTGCAGTCCGGTTGGTGAATAGCAGGAGCTCACGTACACTCGGATCCCGGATGTCGAATCGATCATGGCACTGGGGAACGCTACAAATGTGTGGCAAACATCACGTCCGCAGACGTGTAAAGTCATGGCCCACGCGCCCTCACGTTCCTAGCTAGACTTGACATCGGGAAGCAGAATCGTCGCTTGGTAGCAACAGAAGTACTCATGCGAACCAAGACAGCCCGTTCTCTCATTGGTCTGACCTGACGTGTGCACCCCACACGCCGCGCGTGGCACGCGCAAGTGTCGCCCGTGCGCACGCCCCTGACAGCCAGTTTTTTATAACGCCCGCACAGGTTTCCAGCACTGAGCCTGGTCATAGCCGAGCGCGGCGTGTTGTCGGTGCGAGCCGCTCAGTGCACACGGGCAAGGGTGCGTTCCACCAATGGGGCGCCGTGGCAGTGGCTGTGCTGGGTCCTGCTGAACGAACCCCAGCCTTGCTCTCTGCGGAACCCAGGAGCCACACGCACGCGGTTTCGGTAGCTGCAGCTTCAGCTTCGTCACGAATGTGTCCACTCCTGGCAAATTTGTGTGTGCAGACAAACAGAATGTGGGCCCCATGCCCTCGGGGTCGTTGTCTTGCATTACCAGCCCTGATCTTCGCACCCTGCGCGCATGCGCGCACCTACCTCAGGGACCCAACAGCTCCACCATGCAGGGTCAAGTCGCTCATCAGAAACCACACACATGCTCGAGGTGTCGCAGCCCTCTGCTGGCGCGCGTCGCCTCTCTCTCGCCCCTCCTCTCCTCTCCATTGCGGACCCGTGCAACAGGCACGGGCTCCGTGTACGAGCACCTTCGCTCAACAAGCATTGGTTAGCCTCAACGCGGAGTCGCACATGCAGCGGCCTCACGCCCTGGCTGCCACAGCAGCCTCGGCCTCGTGCGCTGCAGCCTTCTCCACAGGCGTCGCGGCGTCGCAGTGGCGGTGCGCAGGCGCGCCGTGCTCGACCCCCCTGCCCCCTGCGGAGTGGATGTGATGCAGGCGGCCCGTCTTGACGTCGTACAGGTAGCCGTGCACGGGGATGGCCTTGTCCACGAGCGGGTGGTGCACGATCCGCTCCACATCGTCGCGGATGGACTCGCGCTGGTCCTTGATGCACAGCCAGTTCATGTGCTTGCCTGGAGGGAGCGGGCAGGTTGACGGAACAGGGCAGACGAAGGACGTGAAGCAGGGAAACAAACGAAAAGAAAAGACCGCGGCGAGAGAAATGCGTGCGGCCCCGCGCAGGGTGTTGACGGTCGCTGCACACAGCCACACCCGAAGCCACAGCCGCACAAACTCGGCAGTGCAATCAACGCTTACCGATTTGGACGGGACACACGGACGCACCATCTTCAGCACCTCCTGTCTCGCGGGCATTGAAGAACTTGCCGTCGGCAAAAGCGGCGGTGGTAAGGTCCTGCAGGGCAAAGCGCAGCCAAGTACGACAAACCCAGCACGCAGGCAGGGGACGGTCATCAAGGCGCGCACGCAGTTTGGACCAACAGTCACGCGCAGGCCCAGCTGCACGTCGCAAAGCTGCCTGTGCACGAATAATCACGCAGCAGCCGAGGCACACCGTCGTGGGAACGGGCTACGAAGGTACGTGCAGGCGCGACGCACCTTGGCCAGCATGTGGCCCATGTCGTCGGAGGTGACATACTCAAGGCCGCAGTCCGTGTGGTGAATCACGAAGAACT
>Ga0208629_100654_pt1 | contig 15895 bp, 12 predicted proteins | sample LakWasMet19_HOW5_2_FD_183865 | JGI IMG/M metagenome (GOLD analysis project Ga0208629, IMG submission 183865) | Freshwater sediment methanotrophic microbial communities from Lake Washington under simulated oxygen tension - Sediment Metagenome... | ecosystem: Environmental > Aquatic > Freshwater >...
AGAAGTCGCCGGACCTGTTCTTGACACTCCGATTCCGGCGCCAACACATCTGTTATTTTTGTGGATGCCGCGCACCGCATGATCCGGCACGCCTCAGTGCGGCAGCCGTCCCAGCTCAATAACCCCTCAGTACGATGGGTGCGCCAACAGGTGCCTTTCTCTCAACTCTGCCCCATGCCTTCGCGCGCCGGCTGGAGTCGTCGGGGTCGAAACGCGCAGCCAGACGCAACTCTGACGGTTCAGCCAATGCGATCTGTCTCAACTTGAAGCTGGTGTGCGTTCACACTCTCGATTCTCTCGATTACGGCGTCTACAGCTTGCCAGAAGACCAAGCTCGCTTGCTTCAAGTAAACGTTAGCTCAAAGTCGGAAAGCCCAGACTGCGGGCCTATTCGTCGTCCTCTTCGTCCTCCTCTGAGTCGCCGTCCTCCTCTTCATCGTCGTCCTCCTCCTCCTCGTCCAGCCGGGCGAGGAGCATCTGCACCCACTTGGTGGCCAGCAGCTCCTTGCGGGTCTCCAGCGCTGGGTCGGCGGCGGCCGCAGACCCAGAACCCGCTCCCGCGGCCCGGCGCGCTGCAGGCGCAGCGCTGCCCTCCTCGCCGTCCTCGCTCTCCTCCCCGTCGTCGCCCTCCGCGCTGTCCACCCACGCCGTGACAGCCACGTTGCTGGTGAGGTCAGCCTGGTACAGCACGTTGAGCAGGATGCCGAAGGCGGGCGTGTAGTCTGCGCGTCTCGCAGGACTCGTGCAGTACGCCTCGGCAGCGTGCACCACGGCCAGCTCGTCCTCGATGCTGTTGACGAAGGCGGACAGCATGGGCTTGTACACGGCGAGGGTCTTGTCCAGCGCCGCGGCGAACTGCGGCAGGGTGGCGGGCGCGGCCCCGGATGGTGCAGCGGCAGCCCCCAGCTTGACGGGCACAGCCGCCAGCACGATGGGCAGCACGGCGCGCACGCAGTCTGCGAAGGTGCGGTTCTCCGCGTACTTGAAGCTCTTCACCTCCATCGTCACGTGCCGGATGTCCTCGCCGCCTGCGATGGGGCGCGAGGTCAGGATGTCCGCGACCCCGGACGCGAAGCGAGCCTGCGCCGCCTCGGCAGCGCTGGCGGCGCCACCTGCACCGGCAGCGCCACCTGCGCCTGCCGCGGCAGGGCCGGCAGTGGCGGTTGTAGACTTGCCGGCGGTTGCGCCTACCCCCGCAAGAGGAGCGGCAGCGGTCGTTGCGCCAGCGGACGGGCGGCTGGCAGCGGCAGCGGCCTCTCGTGCTGCCTGCAGCGTGACGGGCGCGAGCCAGGTGGCCTCCCCCTTGGCAGCGGGCAGCAGCACCGCCAGCGCCTCCATCACTGCCGCAGGGCTAGGGCCACATGCAGTCGTCGGCAGCGAGAGCACTGCCTGGGCCGCCGCCAGCAGCGCCAGTAGGGCGGAGGCCACGCCAGCTGGGCTGGCGGCCCCTGCCCCTGTGGCAGCGGCACTGGAGTCTGCCTCGACGCGGGCAGCACGCACGGCAGAGCGGTAGCCCGCCAGAGCACGACTCAGCCCCGAGGTAGCGCTGGCTGCCGCAGACAGCGTCGTGGCGGCGTCAGCGCCCGCTGCCGCAGCGGTCTCCTCCTCCTCCTCGTCCTCGTCGTCGCTTTCGCCGGCCTCCTCCTCCTCCACCTCGCTCTCCGCTGGCCACACCCGACCCCTCCCGCCCGCGCCCACGCCCGCTGGCTCGTCTGCGGCGTCCCCCGCAGGCCGCTCGCGCCGCAGCCCCTCCACCGCGGGCACGCGGGACAGACGAGCCGCAGGCGCCACCGCGTGCCCCGCAGCCACCTGCACCCGCGACCCCAGCACGGCGCCAGCGGAGACGGTCGCGCCCGCCCCCACCTCCGCAGCGGCGCCCACCACTGCCTCGTGCACGGCAGCCCGGTCCCCCACGCGGCAGGCCCCCAGCAGCACGCTGCCCTCGATGCGGGCCCCCGCGCCCACGGCCGCCCCTGGGCCTACCACGCAGCCGCAGAGGAAGGCGCCCGCACCCACGGTGGCGCCCGCCCCCACCAGCACGTCGCGGGCCAGCACCGCAGAGGGGTGCACGACAGCGCCCTCCTGCACCAGCACGCCGCGCCCTCGGTCCGCCCAGGGTGCCCACAGGTGCGAGCTGCCGCTGCCGCCGCCACTACTGCCAGCGCGTGCCGCGTCCTCCGCCCAGTTGCGCGCGGGCAGCAGCGGGTACGCCCACCCGCGCTGCACGTCCGCGCTGACGGCGGCGTAGGAGGCGAGGTCCACCACGGGGGCGGCGTACGCGTCCGTCAGCACGTGCGCGTTGAAGCGGAAGCCCATGTCCACGTTCAGCACCTCGTTGTGCACGTACGCGGACCGCACGTCCCCGAAGTCGTAGTTGTCCGAGAAGTGCACCAGCACGGTGAGGGAGCACACGTACACGCGCACGTCCAGCAGGTCAGACAGCGCGACGGCGGCGGGGTCTGCCTTGGCGACCTTGGCGGGGATGGCCGTCAGCAGCTTGGGGTTCGCCAGCGCATCCGCCGTCTTCAGCACGTCCTGCAACCGAGGAGGGGAACGGAATGAGGGGAAGGGAAGGCGAGCTGGTGCGCGGATGCCGCCTCAGGCGGTAGGCGGCATGCCTCCCGCCCTGCGCGTTCGGCGTGCAGCGACACAAGGGCCGGCGCCTCCTTGGCTGCTGCCCTCACGGACTATCACTCACGTAGGCGTGCAGCTTGCCGTCCACAGGGTTGAGCACGACGCGGGTGAGGGATCGGGCGTCCCCGCGCACCGCCGACGCCGCGGCGGGCTCTGCGGGCAGGCGCTTCATCAGCAGGGTCATGATGGCGTTCGTGTCGGCGCGGTTGCGGGCCGTGTGCGCGGCGATGGCGGCGCCCAGCTGCGCGTTGGACACGACTGCGGGCCCGTCCACGAGGATGAAGGTCTCGCTGCGCATGATGGCCATCGCGTCCACGGCGCGCAGGGCATCGCCAGACTGCAGGGCGGGGCAGCGGGGGCAGAGGTGCGGCAGAGCAGTCATGCTGTGCCGTGACGTATCGGTGGCGGGTTACAGGTAACAGTCGGGTGTCCCCCCGATGATTCGGTGGTACGCGCTGCACGCCCCCGCAGGGCCCCAACTCACGCTGTTGGCGCCGGCGGCGGTGACTACACGGAGTCGCGGCAGGCTGATGCTCGCAGCTGCCAGATCCTTTCCCTTGCCAGCGCCCTCCGGCTCTGCGTCGGCTGTTGAGGACGACGCGGTGCCAGCTGAAGGCACCATGTGCAGGCGCCAGCGAGAGGAGGACAGGTAGCCGCGCAACTCGGCTGCGTGCTTGGCACTGAACAAAACAATCTGCAATCGACACGAGCGTGCTCGCAACACGAGAAGGCTTGACCAGCACAACTTCCAACAGCACATCGAGAATCCAGCCGTGCCTGCGCAAAAAAGATCCAGCCGAGGTCGCTGACTCACTTCGCTCAGCCCCTCCTGCTGCTCCAAGAACTGGAGCGTGTACTCGATGGCGGGGATGTTGGCAATCGGCAGCAGAGCCTGCGGGGTGCGAGGTTTTGCAAGTTGAGAGGATAAACAATAAGCCACTTGCATTTCTGCCCATGTTGCTAGCCCGAGAGCATGAGGTCGCAGCACATTGTCGCTTGCATTGTGCACGTTGGCGTGCCACGAACTGTCTCACCGCAGGGCCATCCAGAGAGAGGGGAGCGAAAGCCCCCTCCGAAAACACGTCGGTGAGCACTAGCGCTTGCAACCCCTCTTCAACTTCGACCTCTGGTTCCTTGCTGGCAGCTGCCGCGCCTGTCTTTCCCTTCGGTGGCATCTCCTCTGGACGGCTGAGGTGTAGCGGTTTGGCGGTGCAAAGCAGTCAAAGTCTTTTCCGGGTATCGCCGAAGTCAATCAAATTCCACGCGCAGTGTGGCGCTATCCGTCCTCGAGAATGTGTTGTGGAACGGTGCGCACATGCGCAGAATCATTCGAAACATGGTCTGCGGGACGGGCGGATGATGGTGACAGAGTCCGCGACTGGAGCGGCGACACCAGAGCTTGATGGAGCGCTCTCCCGGGAATACAGTCCCATCGGCTGATATTCCAGCACGTCGGCCCAGCACTGATCGCAACATGTCCTCTGACGTTGCAGATGGCCCAACCGGGGCTGCTGCAGCACTTGCCCTCAAGCGGCGACGCGCGGCCGAAATCGTGCTCGACGACGATGAAGGTGTCCCTGGCAGGTCCTCGTCAGCGGCCGCGGGCGGCGCAGCAGATGCTGCTGATGACGATGACTACCAAGAATATGTACCGCTGAAAGTTCGGCGAGCGCAGGAGGCAGCGCGCCGAAAGAATGCCGCCAAACGGATGCGAATGGGCGACAGCGCTGAGGCAGATTCTTTGGACGACGCAGCAGTCGCGACCGGCGCCGAGGATGGGGCAGGATCGGCAACTGATGGGGCCGCAGCTGCCGCCGCCGCGGGGCCGGGCTTTGAGTTGGGTGCAGCGCGGGCTGGCATGTCGCTACTGGACGCGGCGCGCGCCGCAGCGGATAGCGGCGCGTTCAATATGACGGACGAAGAACGACAACGCAAGGAGGAGGCGGATTTGCTTGCTCGAGTGACGGCGGCGGCGGTCAACTCCCTCGTGTCAGCGAAGGAGCACGCGGAGGGCATCCGATACACAGAGCCGCTGAAGACCGACTGGAGGCCGCCGAGGTACCTGCGCGAGATGACGCCCGAGCGGGCGGATGAGCTGCGCAAGAAGTGGCACATCCTGGTGGAGGGCCGCGACCTGCCGCCGCCGATCAAGAACTTCCGCGACATGCGCTTCCCGCCCGCCATCCTCGACGCACTCACCGCCAAGGGCATCGCGCGCCCGACGCCCATCCAGGTGCAGGGCCTGCCCGTGGCGCTGTCGGGGCGCGACATGATCGGCATCGCCTTCACGGGCAGCGGCAAGACGCTCGTCTTCACGCTGCCGCTGCTCATGTGGGCGCTGCAGGAGGAGCTGCGCATGCCGCTCACGCGCGGGGAGGGGCCCGTGGGCATCATCGTCGCGCCCTCGCGCGAGCTCGCCAAGCAGCACTTCGAGGGCGTGGTGCACTTCGCGGAGCACCTGCGGCGGGCGGGCTACCCGGAGCTGCGGGCCATGGCCGCCATCGGCGGGGAGCCGATGTCCTCGCAGCTGGACGCGATCAAGAACGGGGTGCACATGGTGGTGGCGACGCCGGGGCGCCTGAAGGACCACCTGGAGAAGAAGCGCCTGAACCTGGACCTGTGCCGGTACTTCGTGCTGGACGAGGGCGACCGCATGCTGGACCTGGGCTTCGACGAGGACATCCGCACCATCTTCACCTTCTTCAAGGCGCAGCGCCAGACCGTCATCTTCTCAGCCACTATGCCCAAGAAGATCCAGGACTTTGCGCGCGAGTCGCTCGTGGCGCCCGTCGTGGTGAACGTGGGCCGCGCGGGCGCCGCGAACCTGGACGTGGTGCAGGAGGTCGAGTACGTGAAGGCGGAGGCCAAGATCGTGTACCTGCTGCACTGCCTGCAGAAGACGGCGCCGCCCGTGCTCATCTTCGCGGAGGGCAAGAAGGACGTGGACGACATCCACGAGTACCTGCTGCTGAAGGGCGTAGGCGCGGTGGCGGTGCACGGCAGCAAGAGTCAGGAGGAGCGCAACGAGGCGATTGCGGCGTTCAAGGCGGGCAGCAAGGACGTGCTGGTGGCCACGGACGTGGCGGCGAAGGGCCTGGACTTCCCCGCCATCCAGCACGTGATCAACTACGACATGCCGCGGGAGATCGAGAACTACGTGCACCGCATCGGCCGCACGGGGCGCTGCGGCAAGACGGGCGTGGCGACCACCTTCATCAACAAGTCGGTGGAGGAGCACCTGCTGCTGGACCTCAAACACCTGCTCATCGAGGCGAAGCAGCGCGTGCCGCCAGTGCTGCTGGCCATCGAGGACCCCGCGGAGGCTGCGGGGCTGGGCTCAGGCGCCGGCGCAGCTGCCGACGGCGGCTGCTCGTTCTGTGGCGGCCTGGGCCACAGGATCACCGACTGCCCCAAGCTGGAGCAGCAGCGGCGGCAGGCGGGCCCGCGCAAGGATCTGCTCGCGGGCGGCAGTGCGTGGTAAGCTTAAGCGGAGGAGCCCCTCGAGCGTTGGAGGTTTCAGTGTATTTGTGCGCACAAACATGCCGTCGGGGTGTTTTTGTTGAAAGCGAAGGCAGAAGCCAGGTTTGGTCGACGTCTCGCATGTTGTTGATTTTGAATTTCTATGGATCTCGACCGTCGTCATTCACGAGTTCACAGCACACGAACCTCGCCGACGCTTTCGCCGACGGAATACTGCTGAGCGCGCGAAGTTTCAATCCTGTATACGTATCTACAACGCGCCTGCGGCTCTCTTTCTTTCGCAGCCGCGGGCGTTCACATATGTGCCAATCCGACGCATTCGCGCCTGGGGTCGACGTCGGTCTCATGATAACGCCATGCCTTGCCCTTCAGCCCGCTCTCCCAAACAACGCACGCAGTTGACCGCTAACACACCACAGATCAGGGCGACGCCGCTCTACTCGTCCGGGTAGCTCTGCTTGTACGAGGCCTTCCACTGCTTGTAGTTCTTGCTCTTCTTCCACACGTAGTAGAACTCGATCACGTCCTTCACGCTCTTGCTGCCCACCAGCTGCGAGAGCTGCGGGAAGAGCTTGCCCGTCACGCAGATGCCGCTCTCGAACAGCGCGATCTCATAAGGGGCCCACCGATCTGCAGGGATGAGATCAGCGCACCCACGAGCACGAGTACTTTGTGAGCCATCGATTGCACAGCCTCAGCAGCGCTTCGGCAGCCATGCGCCGCAGTCTCGTCGCCGGCCACGCGACTCACCCAGCACCGAGGGTTCCCGGATTGGTGAGGTGAGGCGCCCAATGGTTGTCCGCCGAATGAGGGCATACTGCAATACGTTGCGACAGATAGGAGCCAGCACCACGCTGACAGGTGGATTGATATTGTCTCGCGCACAGCGCTGGCACTTGCAGCAGGTGCAGCACGCACGCACGCACCGACGAGGTGCTTCTCCCCGATTCGGGCGCTTGATAGTACATGTTGCCAACAAGGGTGAGGTAGTCGTCCATGTTTTGAAGCACGGGAGCTGCAGTGGTGAAGTGTCAGCGGAGCGAAAGTGTTGGGCAATGTGCTCCCGCAGGCGATCCAGGCTGCTTAGATATGGAAGCCATTCATCACTAGCAACCTTAGACTCACGTCTGACCAGAGGAATACAAACTGGCACCGCTTTGGTCATTTCGACTCCGTGGGAGCTACCGACAACCAGGCTGTCTGAGCTCGAGCTGCCGGAGGAACTATCCGCATCGGCAACAATCCGGACATGCTTTTTCACGGGCAATATGTACATCCTTGGCTTAGGTGCAACTGCACAATCGCAAGAGCAGAGGCGGTGCTGCGATGAAGTCGCCGTCCCTCGGCCTGCGCCGCACGTACACGAGGGTTCGAAGCATCACAAACACACCTCCCGTGAAGGCAACTGGATTACAAAGCAACCGCTCGTCCACAGTTGGCAATGGACGCGGCCGCTTGGCCGGCGGTCCCATCGGGACGAGGGCGGAGGAGCTCATGCCGAACAGTCGCCCGCTTGCTGATCCGCTCAGGTGTTTATCACGCTGGTCGTCAGCCCTAAATTGCGACTGGTTGTTGTCAGCCACGAAAAGAGGTGATACGCAGTCACTTGCACTGGGTTGTGATGACAGGTGACGCGTTTTGCGCCCGATAATCTCAGATAGCGGGCGAGGACAGTGCGACACACAGAGAGTCGCATGTGTCAAAAAAAGTAGTCAACGGGACGAACCTGGTCTTTTCCATCAGCGTGTTGCGTTGATACCAGTATCTTGCCACAGCATGTGCTCTGTTTTCTTTTGATCGATCGCGAATTCCTGCAACGACGGCTTGAGTCGAGTCGACTCAGAACGCCGTGTGGCCGCACACCGCCAGCGCGACGTGTCCGTGTGAGGATGCCCTCAATGCTGCTGTTGTGGATCGGGCTAGGATTGATTTGCACACGATGTTGCACTGATGCAACTCTGTTGGCGGCGTCAAGGCTTGAGAGCTGCGTGCAAACATCGGCGTCAACGGCCAGCGACGCGGCCGCCAACAATGGCATGCAGTGCGCGCAGCGCTTCGTCGTGACCATGACGGTCCAGAACGGCCAGAACGCAACCGAGTCGCTGGTGACATACTCGCTAACGAAGGCCGAGGATGACGCGGGGAACGTGTATGACCTGCTGGACACGATGGAGATCACGCTCGCCAAGTCCACCGTCAACCTCCAGTACCCGCTGGTCTACGAGCGGAACTTCAACAACAGACCCTTTGAAATAGTGCGCACGCACGACAGCAGCGGGCGCAGCTTCAACCCGCTGACGAACCCCTGCATCGACGATGCCTCGCTTGATGGGGCGTGCGGGTGGATGCTGAACGAGGCCGGGACTCGGGTGCCCTACTCAAACGGCTTCTGCTGCCGCTGCAACCTGGACGACTACTTCGCCGCCTCTGGCACTGGTTCGCCTACCCGTGCCAACCTGGACTGCGCGCTGTTCAGCTCCTCCAACGGCCAGAGCGCGCACTGCCTGCGCATGCACCCGCTGTGGCTGAGTGCCTTCAGCATCGGCGCGCCGCAGGTGCAGTACACGATAGACGTGGCTGTGCGCCGCTGCCGCTCCGCGGCCGCAAGCAGCGCCAGCAACGCGACAGCTGCGTCGGCCGTCTCGGTGGCCGCTGACGCGGCCGCTGCCCAGTGCGTGTGGGATCTGGTGAAGGTGGGCCCTGCCTCCCCGGGGGCGTGCCAGCGGTTCACGGGACTGCCAGGATGGAGCGGGCAGCTGGTAGCATCGCCCACTCCCGCGATCTCTGCGTCCGTGCTGGCGGCATCGACTGCTTCGCTGGGTGCCACGGCGACTAGATCGCCCGCCACCACGCGACTCCCCACCCCGGCGCTCACAGCGATGGCCAGCGCGTCTGCGGCGGCAGCGGGGTGCGACGTGTGGGCGTCGCTGGAGGGCGACTTCGCGGCCTTCGACTCCCCGCCCGAGCTCTCCTCCAAGTACCTCTTCGTGCCCCTCTCCTGCGACGACTTCAGCGTGTGCGGCAACCGCACGCTGGAGGACAGCGGCCGGTGGCTGCTCGTGGACAAGTACCGGACCACGACGGGCTCGGAGTGCGACAAAATAGGCGTGGCGTACAGCGCCTTCCAAACGCAGGGCTCGCGCTGCCAGGTGCCCGTCAGCACGTGCCTGCGCAACCAGCTCGAGGATCTCTACCAGGCGGACGCTGCGGCAGAGCGGGCGGGGCGGGTGGGCAGCTACTTCCTCAAGTACCAGGCCATGGGCCCCTACACCACCGTGAACGTGCAGTCGCCCTCCACCGCAAAGCTCGTGTTCGGCACGACGCGGTTTCAGAAGACGGTGGTGACCTTGGTTGTCGATGCGGCCTCTGTGCGCTGGGTGCAGCGGGTGGCTCCGGGCCGCATCACGGCAGCGTCTGTCCCAACCTTTGAGGCGATGTCCCGGGACGGCCTGCTGACAGTGGCGGTGGAGAGCACGGGGGACGTGCGGTCCCTGTTCACAGTCTCCGTGCAGTGCACAGGCAGCGTGCAGCCCCTCACCGCCTCCCAGGTCACCCTGCAGGCGCCCCCCGCCGCCGGCTACCAAGCCGTCCTTACGTTCGCGCTGCACACGGGGACGACGGCCGCCAGCAGCTACGCGTGCGTGGTTAGCCTGCAGGACGGGCTATACCGACAGACGGACAGCCGGACTGTGCTCTTCAACACCACCGCCACCGTGCAGACGGCAGGGGAGCAGGGCGGGAGCCCGGGGCCGAGCGCAGCAAGCGGCGGGGCAACCTCGGACACCATCGCCGCACCCATCGCCTGCAAGGATCGCTGCAGCAGCTGGAACCTGGTGTGCGCCGTGAGCTACAAATGCTACAGCATCGTCGGGGGGTGGGCGGGTGCGCTGGCGGGCCTCGCGCTGTACGGCCTGCTGGCGTGGAAGTTCCCCTTCATCTTCCTCGCGCCTTGCCGCATGCTGTCATCCGCAATGTGCGGTGGGTGCGGCGGGGGCAGCAGCAGCGGCAGCAGCAGCTTGACTCGGAGGAACACCCATCAAACAGCAGCAGCCGCCGCCAAGCCTGCCCACAGGGGGAGGCAGCGTACGTCAGCCGACCACGACGGAGACGGATCCGATTCGGAGGGGGACGCGGGAGGTAGGCGCAGGATCTCTGGCCGGCCACAAGGGCCGCGCGCTTCATGGGTCATGGAGATGATGCAGCTCCTGCTGCTGGCACGCCTGCGAGCACCCGCGATGCCCCAACATGGGGGCCCTGAAGAGATACCAGCCTCCGCTCCGCTGGACGCTGGCAGCGCTAGTAGTGGAGCCAGCCATCCCCGAGACAGGCGCGCCGTGCCATCGCTTCCGGCTTTCGAGCTGGGGCACGGCCACGGGTCGCTCGAGTCAGCGCGAGGGGACGCAGCGCCGTCGCCACGACCAGCTCAGGCAAGGAGACCACCGCCAGCGGCAGCCTCCGCAGTAGCCGCTGGGAGTTCAAACTGGAGTAGCAGCCAGCAACGCCCCGCACGGCTGCGGTTCTCCCTGCCCCCGCAGCCTGCGTATGCAGCGGACCTGCCCCGCTACGATGGCGCTGCTGTGGGAGGTGGGGCAGGCGGGCACCCCCGCGATGTACAGCACCCGCGACAGACACCACCGCCAGCCTCACTGCTGCAGCAGTTGTCGACACTTCTTCGCCTCTTACCGGCAGGCAGTATGGAGTCAGCTGCACGCGCCTCCGGTGGAACGGAGCCAGCGCGGCATCACCGGGACGGCTCAAGTATGGCCTCTCATAGTAGCAGTCTCGACCGAGGTGGCGAGCCGGGCCGAGTCCGCGACAACCCCCTTTATGCAAGGCACGGGCGCGGGGTTGCAACAGCGCATGCGCGAGTGGCGGACCTCCACCTCGGCTCCGTAACAGGTGCGAGTTGCGGGGACGAGGTGGGGTCACCGGATCCGGCGCCTGAAAAGCAGCCCGGTCCACACGCACTCTTAAGGCGGACCACCTCGCCGCGAAGAGCCGGGGGCACTGTGCAAGCCCGCGGGTCAGTCGTTGGTTACCAACAGCCAAAGCGGCTGCCCGACTTTGGGGCATCGGACGAGTGTGGAGAGCGCGATGATGAACACACCGGGGCAACCGAGGCTGGGTTGACAGAGGAGCCCACCGCTTGGACCGAGGCGAGTTCTGGTGAGGGTTGTCAGTGATCTGCTATAATGTTGGCGCTCAAGCCGTTGACGACCTGACGGCATCGGAGTCCCGTACCGGTATGGTACGCCGTCATCTCCACTGACCTGCAAACTGATGCTCTATGCTTTCCTCATTTGGCTCAGAAGTGTTTTGATGGTGATTTGCCAACGCCAACGATGCAAATCAAGCGGAAGCTTTGGCTTCTCCTGTATGGCGGTTGAATGACTTTCTACTCGCGATCGAAATCCACCGCTTCCCTTGCACCTTCAGCCAACTTTGCGCAAGCTTGTCACGTGAAATTTTCACTCAGCTCCTAATGCACTCTGCGAAAGCAGATAGAACCAGGAATTCGAGCGCCAGGCTCCCGACAACGCCGCAATCACAAACCCATGGCGCACCCCTACGCAAGGTCGGCCACGCTCGTGTGTGTCGAATGCCCAACCGGATTCGAGTTTGGCGTTGATTTGACCACCTGGACAACGGGCGCGAACTTTCGGGGCCTCAAGTTGCTACCACCGGGAACCCATGTGTTCACGAGCGCAGCTCGAGCAGGGGTTCCTGTGACGGCATTTTTCTTGCACGTTCACGAGGGCGACACTCGTATTTGCCGCTGGGATAGGTCTGACGAGTGTCTCGTGCCTCACGATACCACGGAAGCCGGCGATCGACTCGTTGTCGCCATACATGCCGGACTTCAATCGTTGGAGCTGGATCCTTTCTTAGGCGCGTTTCCAACCGACAAAATGGACGTCTGGCGGCGTCTTACGCGTTTCATCGCGCCAGCTGTAATAGATCGCCTTCAGCCCATCGATGTGGTGATCCATGATGTGGCCAGCGGAGATGAAGTCATTGGCACGACAGCGGCCACGGCGACAGTTCCTTCCGAATCTGCCAAGAGGGTCCATAGCAAATGCTATTACAGCAGCATCCCGGGGACCAGCTCTGCTGCGACGCCTGCAGAGCGCACCCAGTATGGCGTGGACACCTCGCCTGCGCTACGGCACGTGTGGAAGGATGCCTGTCGCGCAGCGAGGCGGCTTGAACCTTCCGCACCCGCCACCTGCGGAGTGGGAGCAATGGAGGCAGCGGTAGCCATCGGCGCAGGGCCCTTCAGCGCGCTACTGTCGAGTTCAGCATCGCGTCTGCTGGGCATACCCGCGGAGGGTGCACGGGCCACCACCTGTCCTGTGTGCCGGGGGTGGGCAGCCGCGGGCGGGTGCTGGCATCAGCGCGCCGCCTCGCTCGTCTGCGGCGAGCTGCAGTTCGCCTTCCTCAGCTTCATCGTCGCGCAGTCGTACACGGCGTTCCTGCAGTGGAAGCACCTCGTGGACGTGCTCTGCCGCTGCGAGGACGCGCAGTTGAGTGCGCAGCGCGGATGCCCACGGGCCCCCGAGAGCAAGGAGGGCGGCAGTGAGGCGGACGGGTTTGCTGCTGTTCCATGCGATGCGAGTGCAGTCGGTGACCCCCCACTGTGGCTGCTCGTGACGGCGCTTGATTGCGTCGCAGACCAGCTGCCCGTCCTCCCCGCCGACTTCTTTAGCGACGAGCTGTCCAAGCGAAACTTCCTTGGGCCGGCGCTGACCGCTCTGGTGCGAACAGCGACCACCCGATTGAGCGCTCTGGACAGCGCCCTGCTGCTCGCCGTTCTACGGCTCTGTGCCGTTGCAGAGGCGGTGTTCGCAGGCTGGGAGGTGCCGGGTGCCGAGGAGCTCAGAGCCCTCGCCGGGGCCAAGGCCGACGCAGAGCGGATGGGCGGTGATGGCGAAGGGAGCGCACGGGGCGACTCGGCTCACGCGGCGGCGCAGCAAGCAGGCCTGTTCGCGCCAGTGGTCGGCGGTGGCACAGGCAGCGGTGTGACAAGCGCAGCAAGCAGCGAGCACGTGGCGGCTGAGGGGCTGGGGGATCGCATGCATGCCGGAGCTGGGCGTGCGCACGCGGACAAGGTCCCTGCTGCAGCAGCAGCAGCAGCAGCCACGCAGCGGCAGTTTGCCGGCATGGCGGAGCTGCTCGACGCGCTGCGCGCAGACGGCGGAGACGATGACCTGCCGGCCATGGTCCTGGAGGACGGCACGCAGCTGTGAGGGGCGCGGGGAGAGTGGGCACATCGTCTGCCTACGCCGCTGTTACCGCCCGGCCCGCCTCACGCTTGAAGCTGCTGCCGTCAGTGGGCTGCTTCAAACAATCTCGCTATCGTTCTCTCTCACTATCGGCGATCGTTGGTTTCACCGCTCAGCTCCGGTTGCGGCAGATAACTGGCGCGTCCACGCCTTGAGGCACTGCGATCGCACCGCCTCACAGACCTCGGGGGTGGGGTTGGGGGCCGCTCCCTTGTATTGCAGCGAGATGTCGGGCCCTTGGTCCCGGCACTTTGCCTCCACCGCAGCGGCGATCTCTTTGTAGTTGACGCGGTTAACCCAGCGGCCGGCGAGGCCAATGGAGATGCCTGCGTTGGGGTGGGAGGGCGGCAGCTCCTCCTGCGGGGGTATACGCGTCTGGTGCCACCAGCGAGACGGGTAGACCAGGATGTCCCCCGGCTGCGCCACGATGCGCGCGCACGCGTGGTGCAGGAACCCTGGCGCCGAGGCACTTGGCTGCCCGATTGTGAACCCCGGCGCAAAGGTGTCGTAGTGCCCTGCGCTCCGAAGCGACTCCCCCGGCCGCAGCCGCCCCGGGTCGCAGAGCGTCCACTCCTTTGTGCCCACGAGCTGCGCCTGCCAGGTGCCTGAGTCATAGTTGTCGGGGTGCAGAAACATGCCGCCGCCGGGGACGCCTACCACCAGCATGTACCAGGCGATCACCATCATGAGGTTGTTCCGCGCCTCGCGGGAGGGCAGGCACGCTGCCATCCACGCGTCGGGGGAAATGGACCGCAGGAAGGCGGGAAACGGCTGCATGCTGGACAGCACGCGCTCTGCCTGATCCAGCCGCAGACGCCACTGAAGGTAGGCAGGCTGCCCGTCGCGGCCCGCTTGGGCGAGTGAACGAAGCCCCGATTCAGCCTTCACCAGGTACGGGTGCACATTTGCGCGCATCATGGACTCTGGATACCAATCGGCAATGTTGGTGTCGTCAAAGGCCGCTGTCAAGTTCAGCAAGTAATCGGGTGAGAGGCGGTTCACCGCATCCCAGCCTAGCGTGGCGCCTTTGATGACGAGGGCCCGTTGCCCCGTGAGATAGACATCTGGCTCCGCTAAGATTGTGTCGTACGGAACCGCATCGTAGATAGCGCTTGCAGCCGCTGTTGCCCGTGAGTAAATGGCCAGCACAGAGCCAGCAATCAGCGCGCGGATGCAACTGAGCAAGCTCATTTGGAGAATCACCTGTGGGCGCACAACAGCAATGCACCGATCGACAACACAAGGACGGCGTCTGCCGCGTTTGTTTCTCTGTGTCGCACACATGCGCAGTGTCTGCCATCGTGTTGTCTACAGCAACAAAACAAGCTCGAAAGCCTGACAGCCTGACACGTTTCAGACGCCGCGGAACTCGGTTAACCGGCGCAACGACGACGATGCAACCAGATCGTCGAAACGACAGCGCTCGGCCGATTCATGCTTGGGCATGTGATATCGATGCGAATCGAGCATTGCGCGCTCTGTCGTGATGAAATGATATCATCATGATACGGAGCCTGAGTCTGGCGGGACGGCCTGTGACTGCGTCGAGCTCCGGACTCCGTCCGGCTGGAGCCTGAACCGGCGCAGCTCAGTCACATCGCGTTGTCGCCAGCGACTGCGGCGCCGCTGGAGCTCCAGCACCAGCACCACTGCCAGCCACCGGTGCCAGCATGTCTGGCATTCCCGCAGAGCGGAAGGACGGCCGCGCAACCGCAGCGGCGCCCGATGTCTCCGCCCCTGCCACGCCCGGGGGCGCGGCCGCGCCATCGCTGAGCACCGTGCTGATTATGCGGCGCCAGAGCGGGTAGGAGGCCAGGGCCCGCGCGTGGCACACGATCAGCAGGTGGTTCTTGGCTCGCGTGAGGGCCACGTTCAGGCGCTGCGGGTTGTCTGCGAAGGCGGTGGCTGCGGGGCTAACCTCCGCGGCCCCCGACGCAGCAGCGCTCGCAGCAGGCCCCCCGGCAGCGGCGGCGGCGCAGGGGGAGGTGCGTGTGGGCGAGAGGAGTATGATGGGCTTCTCGGCGCCCTGGTACGCGTCCACTGTCGCAACCGTGACAGCGCCGCCGCCGCCGCCAGGTGCAGCAGCGGGCCCCCCAGCCCCTGCAAATCTGGAGGCCCCTCGATCACCCTCGGTCCCCGTCAGCCGCACGGGCACGCCCAAGCTCGCGAGGCAGTCCCGCACGCGGAACACCTGGGCGCGGTACAGACAGATCACGCCGACGTCCCCCGCAGGCGTGCCCCGCCCCAGGAGGGAGGCCACGAGGGCAGCGACCAGCGACGCCTCCCCTGCGTTGAACAGGCTGCGCCCCGCGTCTGCACGCTCCACCGCGTCTCCGAAGCGTGCTGCTGCTCCCGGGCCTGCAGGCGGGAACGGCGGCCCGCTGGCCAAGCGGCTCCCCGCAGAGCTGGCCGCTGCATGGGCCGCCCCCGCGCCGCTGCTGCCAGCGACCAGGGCGGGGGCTCCGCCGGCACGCACCCACTCTGCCCCCGTGAGGTTG
>Ga0208629_100655_pt1 | contig 15887 bp, 16 predicted proteins | sample LakWasMet19_HOW5_2_FD_183865 | JGI IMG/M metagenome (GOLD analysis project Ga0208629, IMG submission 183865) | Freshwater sediment methanotrophic microbial communities from Lake Washington under simulated oxygen tension - Sediment Metagenome... | ecosystem: Environmental > Aquatic > Freshwater >...
AAGGCACCGCGTCGCTGACGCCCCCAGCGGCGGCCCCAGTCCGCGATCACGCCCGCTCCGATGGTTGTTGGATGACTGTGTGGATTGGTCCGATGCTCCGCCGGCGAGAGCGCGCGCTCTCGCTATATACGCCGGGCACAACACGGTGGGTGATGCGGCAGCCGGCATGACCTTTGGGATGCGTCTGGCATCTTTGCCAGCCAGCGGCCTCGCCGCCGTCACCACCTGGGATCGCGGCAAGGAGTCGTCTGACACCGATTTTGGATCTCTGGGACTCTGCTGGAGGTTCACGGCGACACCACCCTGGCTCTTCGTCAAGGGTCGTTAGCCTTCTCTGAAACGGCTGTGTTCTCAGCGTCAGCATCATGAGCAACACTTCCTGCAACCAACTAACGCGCTGATCGATTCGGCCGGATATAATGCGCTGCTAATCGTCCACGGCTTTAGCGATTGTTTTAGCCCGGTTACATTGCTGCCCTTGCCAACATCTGACCTTGGGCTCGAATGTTGGCTTGGAACACTTAGCGCCGCCGCCGCATTGGTGGCCATCGGCGTGGATTGTGTCTGTTCGACTCAGTGTCGGCAGCATTGGTTTCTCGCTGGCACGTTTTCCCATGCTGATGAAACTTTCTGGAGATTGGCGCTCCGTGACGAGCGTCGACGGGTGCGCTTCGCCCTCCGGGGAAACTCACAGACACAACCGAAATAAAAGCAGCCTGAAATGAAAGTTCGGAATTCCCAGCGGCCAGGGCGGCGCCGAGCTCGAGGCTGGCTCCGGTCTTTTGACAGTTGAAGCTTCCAAGACCACGTGCGTGATCCTATACACTCGGCCACCGCAGAACTGCAACGGTGCCGCGATGAACAAGGCGCTCCTCGGACGACAATGGTCTTGCGCTCTTCAACTCGCACTTGGTCTTGAACTCCAAAAAGTCGATGCTGAGTACCCTCGGACTGTTCCCAGTTCGTGGACCTGCGGGTAAAATTGCCGGTGCAATGGTTACTGCTTTTTTTTCCAATCGCAGTTGCGTCATGGTTTTTCTCGTCTGTGTCCAACGACTCATCAAAGAGACCAGTGGTCGCCAGCTTCAACAGTCAAGCTTCACAGGCACGCGGTGCAGGAATGGGTTTTGTTGCAATCAGCCACTGGTCGAGCTAGGCCAGGGGAGCCACCCACCCACCTCGACAGAAACGGAGATGACAGTCCTGCAGGAATTCAATTGGTGTGTAGTGTCGCACCCTGGAAAATGGAATTCTCCGACGACTGAATGAAGGTGGCATTGCTGTCACACGTTGAGTGACTGAATCTCATCTCTCTCCGACGTTGCTCGCAGGAGCAGAAGTCCTGCAAGGAGCCTTTTACATTGCTTTGATGCAACGTACGCTTGAGAAATGGTGTCCATGAGCAAGATTTTGTCACACTCTTATTGTCCTCCTATTTTCGATTTATGTATCCGTCTTGTACAACGCCTGCGCAACGTGGTGGAGTCTTGGCGAGGTCGCAATACGACGCGCCGAGATTCTTCTTTGGTTACTATTTCAGTACAATACAAGAAATTCAAGTGTTCGCACCGCCGAAACGGCAGGTATACACCGGTACAATCCGAGAAATTCAAGTGATCGCACCACCGACAGCAAGTGTAGAACAACACCCTCGATTCCTTGGTGCTGCGTCGATCCGTTGCGTGGCTGTGAAACGTCTCTGTGGCATTGGATGATGACTCCAAGCGGCAGCTATCGCAGATTTGCAGGCCCTGCTGGAGCAAGAGCTGAACAGATTATCTTACCTAACCGCTTCTTTCGAGGACTTTGCAGTCGAGCGTGTCGAAAATTCAGAGGCTGAACAGTTGCAATATACAGACGTGACTGCAGCGAAAATCAAAAGCATCTCTGAAGAAGCGGCTTGTGCCGATCGGGTGTACATAGATGTCCCTTGCGCGAGCAAGAAAAGTTTTCACTCAATATGTGCAGGCGGAAAAGCATGCACACATGTGGCGAGGAAAAACTGGCGGCGGCAACAACGGCGACAGCCTCGCAGTGGCGAACAGCGCTGCACATTGCCAGCTGACATGGGATGACATCATGCTGTTTTCAGTTGTGGCTTCGGCAACCTCGCAGCTGGACGAAGTTGACGACGATGTTTGACGGATGCGTGAGTCACTGCTGCAGCGCATGCCTGCAGTCGAACATTTACGATTTTGAAAGCCTGCACCGAATCGGCGTCGGTATGGATTCTGAACTTAATCGAACTGCCCAAGCGATGCTGAGCTCAGCTGTTCCTTTTTGGGTGGTCAAGCGGGGATCTCTGCGTGAAATGAGTTGGTTTTTATTTTTCACACGATACATGTGAGTAAGCGAGTCTCTCACTTGGCCGAATTTTTTCTGCGAGTTGAAATTTGCCAGCGGGCCAGCTGGTAAGCAGCTCTGGCGACGCGTAATGAACCGAACCGTAAGTGGAAGTGTCGAAAGCTTCCGATTGGACAGCGACGATGCCTGAGGCACGTCTCCACGAATACGTCAACGAGGCGCTGATGTCACGCCGGTTGGCACGCGCTGCTTCGATGGTTCACATGCGAGCGGCGATAGAGGGGCCGCAGGGGGCTCCCGAACGCCTTGTGATGGCTTCCGTGCGAAGGTTGCAAAAAGGCGGTCCCCCAGCAGACAGCCTCTGCGACTGATTGCAGCGGACCATGACACTGTGAACAACAAGACGACCCAAAGCAACGGCTGGTTGTTTGGTTCGAGCCCATCTGCTGATCAGGCTCCTTCTCAACGAATCGTTAGACTGAGCACGAGTCGGGCTGCACGAAACGAGATTGCCGAAGTTCAAGGCCAGCAGCGCAACAAATTGGTTTACCCGCGGCTCTTACTCTTTCCGGTCGTCCCCGCCGCCACCGCAGTACTGTCAGCAGGGCGAGGCCGCTTCACACCGACAACGGATGGGGCTGCTGCGCCACCGTCGGCATCTGTCGCGGGCAGGACATGGAACGGCGGGGAGGTCATGCGGTACACAAGCTCCTTGCGCCCTCGGGCCCGCTCCTCCACGTAGATGGCCACTGTCACCTCGCTGAAGATCGCCACCCGCGTCGAGCCGTCCTTGGACGACAGCGACTGCGCGCGCTCATCGAACAGCAGCTTGCCCCCGTCTGCAGGGTCTGCGAGCGGGATGTTGCCCTCCAGACCCAGCTTGGGCACGAACACCACGCAGCCGTTCTCCTTGATCTTCATGACCAGCGCCTGCTGCAGCACCACGCGCCGCTTGAAGTAGATGTTGGAGTGCAGGGCAGAGGAGGCGCGCCCCGCCAGCTGCGCCGTCAGATGCCGCCGATTCATGTTATCGCAGAGCCGCTTCATGCCCGCCCGATCCTCGTAGGCGCTGGGGAGCGGCTCGATGTCGATCGAGGCAGCAAGCAGTCGGTGCACGATCACGTCGGCGTAGCGGCGAATGGGGCTGGTGAAGTGGGTGTAGATCGGGGCAGCGAGACCGTAGTGCAAGCGCTCTGAGGCGGGCAGGTCTCCGCTGCAGAAGTACGTGGCCTGCAGCATGCAGCGCGTGGCGAGGATGCGGAGCAGGCGGCCCACATACGGCGTGCTGGCTGCTGCAGCGGCATCCAGCGAGTCTGCCAGTGCCTTGGAGGATGTGATGTCTAGGGAGACATTCACAGCCGCTGCGGCTGCGAGCAGCGGGTCGAAGTTCCGAAGGGGCGGAGCGGGGTGTCGTCGCAGCAGCGCATACCGCGGGTAGCTCTCTGTGATCCGCTGCGCCACCGCGACGTTGCCCGCAAGCATCCACTCCTCCACCATGCTGTTGGTCTCCCGCAGCTCGTAGGCGCCCACACCCACTGGGTCCGCCGTCTCGCTGTCCAGCAGGAACTTCACCTCGGCGGAGGCGAGGGTGAGGGCTCCGGCGGCCTTGCGAGCGGCCTTGAGGGCGCGCGCAATGGAAGCCAGCAGCTTAATGGCCTGCTTAACAGGGCTGGCCTCTGCCTCCTCGCCCGCCTCGTCGATGTACTCCTGGGCCTTGGCGTAGGTGAGGGCAGCCCGCGAGTGGATGATGCTCTTGAAGTAGCGGGTTGAGCCGGGCACGGGGGCCCACTCGTCCCGGCCCAGCAGCCCCTCGGCGTGGGTGGACACGTTGCGAACCACGCGCCCTGCCGACGCCGCCGCCTCCGCCGTCGAGCGCTGCGGCGCGTACTCCCAGGTGACCGAGAAGGCGAAGCGGTCCACGTTGCCCTTGAGGCTGCACAGCGTCTCTGTGAGCAGGGCGGGCAGCATGTCCAGGCGTTTTTCCACCAGGTATGTCGTGTTGGCGCGGGAGGCGGCCTCCACATCGATGGCGGTGCCGTGCCGCACGAAGTGGGTCACGTCTGCGATGTGCACCCCGACCTCCACGTTACCGTTCGGCAGCCAGCGCGCGTGCAACGCATCGTCGATGTCCTTGCAGCCCGGCGGGTCCACGCTGCACACGTCGAGGTGCCTGCAGTCCACGCGCCCCACGCTGTTCTCCGGAGTGATGGTGAAGTCAGCGGGGGGCAAGCAGGCGAGCACCTCAGGCGAGAAGGGCTTCCACGCAATGTCGTGCTCAGCCAGGATCACCTCCGTCTCAGCAGCCCGCTCCCCGATGGGGCCAATGGTGCGTACATAGTGCCCGCGGGGGTACCTGTCCTCTGGGTCCCACCTGTCGATGGCGACCACCAGCCGCTTGTCCTGCAGCGCACCCCGCTGCCGCGTCTCAATCAGGATCGGCGGCACCTTGGCGTCCACTGGCTCAAAGAGCACGGGCACTGACGCAGCGGAGGCGACAATGTCGCCTCCGGCCACTCCCTCCCCGAGGTCAGAGGCGCCCGCGGGACCATCTGTGGCCTGCAGTGACCCGCAGTACTGCCGCCAGTTGCGGCGCACGATGCCAACGACCCGCGCAGTGGGCAACGGGACGTCAAGTGCAGAGAGCGCAGCAGCCACCGCATTGCCCTGCGCAACCGCCTTCGCCCTTGCCGCAGCGATCTGTCGCATGCTCTCTCGGAGGTCGTGCACGCTGGCAGACTCGACGCCCTCCGTCGCGGCGGCGCCAGCCCCAGCGGCACTGGCAGCCGCTGCTGCGATGGCCGCGGCAGCCGCCTCTTCTTCAGTCTCGTCTGGTGACGCTGCCTCCTTCTCAACAGCGGAGGCGTCCGCCGTTTCAACAAGCTTGCTGCTCGGGGTGCGCCACTGGCTCTTGGGCAGCAGCTGCAGCACGACCGTATCGCCATCTACCGCCCGATTCATGCACCGCAGGCCGGAGACGAGCACGGACACCATGTCGTCGCCGCCCGTGAGACTGCGGCCAGCGCTGTCGCTCTTTCCGCTCACCCCGTGCACCGCCACGCGTGCCTCCGTGATACAGTCTCGGTTTACCCGCAGCGTGCCCTGGAAGACGCTGCGATCGCGCAGCCCTGTCACGATGCGATTGTGAGGCCAGTGAGGCGGGTATAGGGTGCGCTTCACTCCGACGGCGCCTGCGCCGGCGGCACCAGCTGCAGCATCGTCAGCGGAAGCGGGCAGCAGCCCAGAGGCTACCATCTCTGAAAGGTGCAGCTGCTGCAGGGCAGGGTCCGCAGCCTCTGCCTCCCCCACGTATGTCCTTGTATCCAGCACGCGCAAAGGGGACGCTGCATGATCCGCGACGTCCATGGCGGAGGGCGTGTGGTAAGCGGCCGGCGTCTCAGAAAGGAGGGCGACGGTGTTGCCCAGCCCAGCAAAGTGCGCGTGGAGCCAGCTGGCTGCGGAATGCACAAGTTTGCGCTGGTGATCCGCTGCGGCCTCCCCTGGCTGGCGCTCAACAAACGTTTCTCGGTGGTTTTCGTTGGCGAAGGGCACGATGCGCCGTGATACGTCTCGCATGAGAGTGCGCAGGCGAGCGTACGCCTTGAAGTTGGAGCGCTTCACCTGATCGCTCACCGTCTGCAGCATTATCACATCTGCAAAAAGCTGCGGCGCACGCTCCAGGAGATCCAACTGGGCCAGCACGGTCGAGACATCCGGCACAAGGTATGTGTTGTTGCGCGGTTCTGGCGACAGCGCTGCCACAAACGCTCCCACCGCACCGCCGGAGTCGTCAGCGACGTCGTCGTCGCCGCCGTCATCCATCGGAGCAGCGATCGGCGGCGGACAAGATTCGCAAGACGGGTGGTTGCAAGAGATGTCATCGCGGAGGTAGTGCTCCGTACTCATCCTCAGGAGGCGACCACGCCTCGTGGTCTTGTTGAGGGTCTTCCGGATCATGGTGGTAGGCGTCGAACCAGCGCGAGCTGGGAAGGCGCCACAAAACTTATCGACGGAGGAGGTGAATTCGCTGGTGGCAGCACCGGGGTGTAACCTTTCGAATCCCTCTTTAATTCTCGAGTTGACCGCCGTCAGCCAGAGCCTCGCTCTGGCTCTTCAGTCCTTCGAGTGCGCTCGGCCCGTACGCGATCAAGCGAACAGGGAAGACTGGTGAGCAGGCGCCTGAGTTGGTAGGTGGTTCAACCGCCAGTTCGTGCAGACGATTTGCAACGTGAAAAAAGACCGATTCTCAACCCCAGCCTCCATTTTACACACCAAAATTGCCGCCGCTTGCTCTTCTGCCCTTTGCCTCATCACGACTTGATCGTTAATCTTAGATCTCACCTCAGCGAACGAGCGCTCACAGTCCGCCGCACTGCGGAGGCCCACCACAGATGGCAACCAGCAGTATCAAGTGTCTCGGTTTGCCCGCAATTCCAGTAGACTCCCACTTGATAGTAGATGCAGCCGTCGTGTCCTCCATCGATGACGAGGCTTGCCAGGAGCTCATCACTGTCGCGCTTGCTTGCGCAGCCGCTGGCTCGGAGGTGCGGCAGCGCAAGAAGGTCTTCAGGACACGCACCTTCGTGCAAAGCCGGCGCAGCGTTCTACTTACTTTCTTTTGTTGGTGCGCTCGTGCAGCATGCTGTGGAGGCTGCACTTGATAGTGCGGACACATGGGCCGCGAAGGCAGGCCTGAAGGCAAAGCAGGCGCGCTCTGCTGTGCGCTTCTTACTCCTTGTGTTCATTGGGGCTGCAAAGCTCGCTGTTGGCTCTGCTGGTTTGCGCGATGACCTGGAAAGACTGGGTATGTGATCGGCAGGCAAACAGGGCAATCCAGAGCCGAGCGAGGAGCAGGCGCTGTTTCAGTGATCGCGTTCCGACGCCATGCCGTTGCAGGCGTAGCGCCCTCGAGGTGTGACTTGATATGTGCCCGATGGGGCAGTGAGGGACCAAGACTGGCAAGTGCGGTTGCCATTGACAAGCAGCCCTCCGCCGGGCTTCCGCTTGTGGATGCGGACTGGCGGTTCGGCGTGACGGCCTCGACGGACGAGGTCAGCCGCGTGGGCAGCACATTCGTGCAACTGAAGGTTGGTAGATGCACATGTGGGCTGGGAACTCCCCTTCGACTGTGGTGCACTTCGACGGCAGAGAGAGGCAGCCTGGCAGTGTTCGGTGATAAGGGTGGACACGACTGTCGACATGCTGCTCTGCCACCGCGTTCCCTCTCGCTCACTCCCATCACTTGGTGCAGCTGACTCTGCTCGACGGGGGCAGCCTGCGGGACGAGCACGTTGAGCTGAGCCTCTCTCAGTTCTATGCGCTGCTCGGCCAGCTTGAGAAGGCACGCTCTTATGCAGAGTACCTGCAGGCAGCGGCGGCGCCCTGATGTGGGCAACGAGTACGGCAGAGGAGGCGCTCACGCGGGCGGCCTCGCCCCTGATGTAGTCAACGGGTATCTCCTGGTTTGGCTGTTTTGACCCTCAGCCGCCCACAGTCCTGCAACATCTAATCAACCAGTCGCGTTGGCTGAGCAGCCATTCCGGAAGAGCAGCTCCGCAGCGCTCTGCGGGGGCGGCTGCCTCCTGCACGCTGGGGACGCTTCTGATGCCTTCCTGAGGGTGTGTTGCGGCGTCCCTGCCGTCCCCTGGGGTCTGTCCGAGCTCCACGCAGGTGCAGCATCATCCCCACGGCGGTGACGAAGATGCATGTCCAGGCGTCTTCCCGGCACCATCACACTGCTCTCGCACCCGAGCACTGGCGGGCGCTCGCTCTCGAGCTCGGGGCAACTCTTCTGGAGGCTGGCTCCATTGAATGTCAACGGTATTACTTTTGGCGAGCGAGCGCACCAGCTTGCAATTGGTGCAATTCGCAAATGCGAGGCAAAAGCATCAGCTTCAATGAGGGGATGTTCGTCTATCCTTGCAATGTATTCGACGTGGGTTCGCTGGTGTGTCAACGTTCGAATTCGACAACGACATCGGTTCGAGCGTGCACGTGAGTGCTGTCGACGGCGCCCGATGGACTGCGGGGGCGGCCCATCAGGCCCGGCTCCTCGGCCTCAGCAGGCTGAGTCAGCAGCATCCTCCTCATGCAACCACCGGGTTTGAAAGCGCACTGCTCACGCGGCAGCAGCACGCATGCGATCAGGGCAGCTGCGCTTGCAGCGGCAGCTACTCGAAGTCGCCATCATCGCCGTCAGCCGATGCGCTGCCCCCTCCCAGCTCTTCCGCGGCTGCCGTCAGCTCGTCCACCAGCTGCCCGACATCCAGCTCTGCGCCGTAGCGCCACAGCACAGACCGATCCGCTGTTGCCACGCCAGCAGCGCCCGCCCGCAGCAAGGCAGCCGCGTCCGCGCCCACGGCCACATGCATGAATGCGGCGCAGCGGGGCCGCGCAGGGGATGTGCCGTAGGAGAGGGCTGCATCAGCCGCTGTGTCAACCCCAGCGGCCCTGCCCTTGCCCCAGCTGCACGGTGAGACTGGCAGCCCGGCGTTCACCACCCTGTGCGCGGCACTGGGACAACGCCACTCCTCCAGCCAGCCGTCCAGGACACGACCGAACGCGGCCGAAGAGGAGGCTGCAGGGGCCGCGCCGGAGGCTCCCGCACCGGGGGAGGAGCCAGTGCCGCGGCTCCGGCTGGCTGTGGCAGATGCAGCGGGCCCAGAGCCGCCGTCCCTCTCCCGGACCCCGCCAGCGCCATGGCCCGACGGCTCGGGCGTGCCCACCCCTCGCAGCACAGCAAGATGTGACATGGGCACACTGGCAGCGGCCAGCCCCTCCCTGGCGTCTGCAGGATGCGGGGCAGCCGAGCCCAGCACTGCCCTCACCGCACCCCAGTTGAGAGTCTCCAAGCGGTGCGAGGCCGAGCCCTCCGCCGCGAAGTAGGCGGAGGACGGGGGCAGCCACTGCCGCAGGGCTGACGCACTGATGCTGCCGCTGGCAGGGGCAGCATCGTGGAAGCGGTGGGCTCCTGCAGCTAGGGAGGCGGGCGCAGGCGTGAGGGGCATCGCTAGGCGAGTGGTCGCCACGTGAACTCCGCTGCTGCCCTGCGTGAGGAATGCAAGCAGGCTCGCGAGGGGGACGCCTCCCTCTGCCATGCTGGCAAGGGGAGCCCCGCCTGACGTCTCAAGCGCACGGTCCCACGGCACTGCCGGCACCCGCCCATCGCCGGCAGTCAGTGAGCTGTGGCTTGCACCACCAGTTGAGCGGCTTCCTGTCGCCGCTGCGGTGTCGCTCACTGCCGCTGCTGAGGTCTCCCCCGCCTCCGCCGCATGCCTTTCCGGCCGCGTGCAGTCCAGCAGCAGGCTCATGGCAGCTGCGGTGAGACGCGCTGCCCGCGCCCCGCTGCCCACCCCGCCTGCTCCTGGCCCTCCCGCCCCCACCGGCAGCATGGTGCAGCCGATACGCTCCGCTGCCTCCCGCCCGAACGCATGCAGAGCCAGGGCGCAGTTGATGCTCCGAAGCGCAGCGCGGCTGCGCGTGCCGTAATTGAACGAGCCGGCAGCGGACCCAGTCGAAGCAGCAGCAGAGCGAGTGGAGCCGTAGGCAGAGCCGCTTTGACTGCCAGCCCCTGCCCCTGCCCCTGCACCTCGCCTTTCGCGGCGCGCGCCCTCATCCTCGTCTGCCTCCCCCTCCCCCTCCCCTGCCCCCGCTTCCACGAGCAGCCCATACACAGCGATGCCAGCCCCCTTTGGCAGCATGCTGTCGCGGGCCGCTTCAAGCATGGCCAGGCCGAGGCCGCCCCAGCCTCCGTCCACGTCCACGACAGCCACCACCCCGTGCAGGGCGTCGCAGTCCTCCAGGTGCCAGCGCAGCGGCTCCAGCATGCTCTCCTCGTCCCACAGCGCAGCCCCGTCCGAGAAGGCGTCGAGGGGAGAGGCGCAGGAGAGGGAGGCGGCGGCTGCGGATCCCACCAGGTCGCCTGTGGAGGACCGTCCGCCAACCGGGAGTGTGCAAGATGGGTGCAGCACCAGGCCAGCCGCGTCGAGGCAGCTGTCCCACGTCACGCGGCTGCTCACCCCAGGCATGCCGCCATCTGACGCCTCGTCGAACCCGCCTGCGCCGAGTGAGGGGCGGACCGGGGCGGACCGGGACGCCTGGTGCCATCTCTGGCCGTTGCTCCGAAACGCCTCGCTGTCGTGTGCGTCGCAAAAAACAGTTCGCGGGACGTACACCGTTGAGCCCTGCATACGAGACACGCGGGCAAGTCACAGTGCCGGCAGCTTGACGTAGACTGTGAGAGGGCCGGCACAGGCAGCAGCACTCACGGAGCCAAAACTTACATGTCGATTCCGCATCGTCCGAAAGAGAGAGGCATTGTGGGGCTCCTGCAACGATTTGGCGCGCTTGTAACAGAAGCGGTGAGAACGCTGCCTGCTATTGCATCAGAGTGGCTGAATTGGCTGGTGACCAACCTGTGCTTCCGCTGCCCAAAAGTGAGCTCCCGCGTGACATGACTGCGGTCCAAAATGCAAGGTTATAAGCTCCTTCCGGGACATCTCGGCAGGCGAGATTCCTGCCCGGTTCCTCTGTGACACAGCGCAGCACGTGGCTTTGCGGGCTGAAATCGTCAGGAAAGCAGCTGCGATCAATGCAACGCAGGGAGCTTCGGAGAAGCCGTTTGGTCACTACACCAAAGAAAGAGCTGCTGCTGAACGCAAGCCAGTTGCTGCAATATCAAGCGCCGAGTGTGACACTCTTCATCCGCCTGAATTTTGAAGATGTCCTTCCAGAGGCAACTGCATAACCACGCGCCGTCATGAACGACTCATCGGGCGGTTGCGTAGCTACACACGTCGAAGCTAGCGTGTGCTACAATAAAGCCGTGCATCGTGCCTGGACAGCTCGAAACGCATGTTACAAATCATCATGATCAACAGCCGCTGAGCCTGAGAGACCTCAGACCTCAAAGTCAGATCTGACACAGCCAGACGAACGTCAAGTTGGAAGTCCGTCACTGACTCACCGATGGCGACTGCACAAGACACGTGGCGTATGGGACCGCCGCTCCATTTCAAGCACCCGCGCACAGCCCTCGCCTCTCAACCCTGCTCCGGTCGTGTCGCGTCTGAGTCACGTCACGGCGCCGGAAGATTCCATGCATGCAATTAACGGTACCCTGAATGTGCTCGCGTGCTACTGCACACGCCTCCTATTCCAGCTCCGGGATGGGTACCTCCCGCAGGATCAGCTCGTGCATGAAGTGGAAGAGCTCCGTGGAGACGGACACCTTGTACGGCGTGGCGTTGAGGGGTCGCAGGTGGTCCTCGCGGATGAGCTGCAGCTGCGCAGACACGAAGCGGCGCAGCTCCGGCAGGGGCGGGAAGGGGGCGCGCAGGTTCACCCCCGAGGGCAGCGCAGAGGGCGAGAGGAAGCCGGGGGCTGCCCCTGCCCCTGCGGCAGCGCCGATGCTCGCGTGAGACGCGGGGGCGGCCGCACCTCCAGCAGCAGCAGCGGCGGATGCCACTGGCAGCGCGGGCTCGGGCAGGTGCAGTGCGAGGCCTGCGCCCACGCTGGCCTCGCTCTCCCCGCGCACGCGAGGCACCGGGATGAGCCCAACCGCAGAGGTGGGCGGCAGGTGCGGCTTGGCCAGGGCGATGGATCGCACGCCAGTGGGAGAGAGGGGCGGGGAGGGGCCTGCGGAGGGCGCAGCGGGCGAGCCTGCGGCAGTGGCAGATCCCGCTGCCGCTGCCGTCGCAGCTGCCCCATGCGCCGCGGCTGCGCCTGCGCTCTCCACGGCCTCCGCAGCAGCGGAGGACAGGAACTCCTCGTCCGTAGCCAGAGCCTCGTCCAAGCCAGCCCGCCCGCCCTTCCACACGAGCCGCAACAGCGGGATGACGGCTGTGGGGGTCACGTACGCCCTCCTCTTCTCGTCGAAGGGGTGGCGGCAGAGCACGCGCCGCCCCGGCTGCGGGCGCGGCTCCCCCGCCCGTATGATGAGGTCCAGGATGGGCACGCCCTCCCCCCCGATGAGGCGGTACACCTCCTTGCGCGCAGGCAGCGTGATCTTGCTCGCCTCCTGGCTCAGCTTGATGCGGGGCGTGCCGCCGATCTCCACAAGCTTGTAGACCATGCCCAGCGCTGGCTGCGCCTGGCAGGTGACGAGGTTGGTGCCGATGCCGAACACGTCAATCTCGTGTTTCTGCTCGTTCAGGGACAGCAGCACAGCCTCGTTGATGTCGTTGCTGGCCACGATGCGGCAAGCGGCGAGGGCCGTGCCGTAGCGGGAGTCCACGCTCCGCAGCACTCGCCGGCATTCGCGGGATAGGTAGGCCAGGTCACCGCTGTCGAGGCGGATGCCGACGGGCGCGCGGCCGATCTTGACGAGGGCGAGGGCCACGCAGATGAAGTTGGGCAGGCCGCTGCTGAGTGTGTCGTACGTGTCCACGAGGGCGAGGAAGTTGTCGGGGAAGGCCTGCGCGAAGGCCACGAAGGCTGCCAGCTCGCCCAGGGAGGCGAGCTCGTACCCCAGTTCGCGCCTGTAGCCCAGAGCCAGCTCGACGACGTCCACGCCCTGCAGACAAACCGACGGAGAAATAGGGGGGGACGTGGGAGCAAGATGGATAAATGGGCTGGCAAAGCAGTTCGGCGATGAGACTGGAGAGGAAGACTGCGCGAAGGGCCCCGGTTAGAAGGCGCAGCTGCGCTGCCCACCGCAGCATGCGAGCGCCGTCGCTTCTGAAGAATGCAGCTGGCGACCGTCAGCTGAGCAGCGCGCCACCTGGAGGGTGCAGCTAGTTGCAGTGCAACACGCGCTCGCGGCGCAGCTGGGAGGCTGTAGCTGCAGTATTCCCTTCGGAGGCCCCGCTTCTGCTTCGCGGCGACGCTTCATGCAGTGTAGTGCAGTGTCCGCCACTCACGTCCAGCGTGCGGTGCGGCAGGTCGTCCAGTCCCACGAAGGCGGACACGAGGGCGTGCGCGTGGGTACCCTTGGGGGCGAGGCCGTACGCCATGCCGGCCAGCACGTTGCTTGTGCCGTCGAAGCCACCGATGGCGGAGTAGCGGGAGGCGGACATTGCTCCGTCCGGGCCCTGTGCCCGCCGCAGACCGAACTCGAGCAGCGTCTTGCCCGGGCCCGCGGCCAGCCGGTGCCGCGCGGCGTTGGTGCAGACGAGGGAGGCAAAGTTGCACAGGTTCAGCAACGTCGTTTCCAGGAGCTGGCACACAGCCAGCGGGCCCTCCACACGCAGCAGAGGCTCGCGCGGAAAAACTACGGTGCCCTCCGCGACCGCGTACAGCTTCACCTCGCTGCAGTCCACGGCCCGGAGATATGACCAGAAGGCGGGGTCGGCAGTGGGCATCAGCGTCTGTAGGTACGAAATCTCCGCGTCGGTGAATCGGAAAGTCTGCACGTAGCGCAGGCACTCCTCCAGGCCCGCGAAGATGGTGAACTCCCCGCCGAACGGCGGTTTGCGAAAGAACATGTCGAACGTGCTGTAGTCGTTCGCCTTGCCTGCCTTGAAGTACGCGTATGCCATCGAAATTTGGTACATGTCCGTGAGCAGTGCCGTCACGAAGCTGTTTGATGGCGGTTCCGCCGTCGCAGGAACGAGCCCCACGGCGAATTCTGGACCACGTTCCGCCGCCATTTCGCAACAAATGTGGCAGGTGCGCGGCAGCGGTCGATGTGTACAGCAAAGTCCGGGAGGTTCCGCTAAGTTACAACGGCGGGAACACGCTCGCAGCGGTCGCACGTCGTGTTACAACTCTGGGCGGTCTGTGGCAGCAGGAACGGAAGGTCGAGTGCGGCCGGCGTGCCGGGGTGCTCCACGGGCGACGAAGGGTCGGAAGCAGCAACTTAAGCCTCTCGTCGCTTCCAATGTGTGCGACGATGCCACGACGAGTGGGGGAGGATGCACGCACTCGAAGGCGAATTTCGCGCTTTCCAGAAGTCCGTGCGGCGGTTTCACCTCATGCCGTTTTGTGAACTCGGCGACGAGGCAGTCTTGCCTACCTCTCGAGCACACCTGCCAAGCGCTAGCACATGCAGCGTTCATTCGTTCCTGCCGTTATTTCCTCGTCTCAGCTTCTCTAGGCCTAACCAAGCCACGATGGCATCGTCAGCCGCGACCGCCGCAGCATCGCCACTGATCCAGTATGTTGTGATGAGAACCGACCTCAAGTGGACGCTCGGAGCTCTTGCAGCACAGGCAGCGCATGCGGCCGTGGCAGCTGTGTGGATGACCAACGATGCGGCAGACACGAAAGCGTACTGCGCTCCCGAGGCCATTGATTCGATGCACAAAGTGGTGCTGGGCTGCGGATCCCGCGAGCAGCTCGAGAAGATCGCCGATACATTGAGAACGGACGGAGTTGCGTTCAAGCTGTGGAACGAGCAGCCCGAGAACGTCCCGACATGTCTGGCAACGGCCCCTGCCGAGAAGGCAGCAGTTGCAGCGTACTTTGCAGGCCTGAAGCTGCTACGATGACGCCCTGGCAGCGCAGATGGTGCGCCCCAACGGCGCCACAACATGCACACACGAATGATGGAAGAGACCACAGACGCGATCGCACCCGAAAGGAGCAGCAGGGAGGTGGGCACGCAGCCAGGAGCGGAAACAGCCGTCGGCTCGGCTCGCGTGCGCATCCCTCCAAGTCGCCAGCCCCATAATATGGATTCCTTCCCGCACCCACTCCGCCCTCTGCGTGAGCACGAGGCATGCAGCGCGATAGGTCGCGCATGAAATGATGGACAGATCATGCAGGCATCAGCGGGCCGACAGAGCATCGCGCGTTGCCGGCCTGTGAGCCACTGGCACCGGCGGCGCTTACGCCGTCACCGAAACCTCTCCCCCTGACACAGCGTGGCTGTGAAGGGGCTGGGGCGCCGCCAGCTGCTGGTGGTGCAGCCGCGACGCAGCGGCAGCGCTCTGCTGCTGTTGCTGCTGCTGCATGTACAGGCTGGCTGCGGCGCTGGTGAGGCGCGTGACCGCAGCTGCGGCAGTCACGGTGAGCCCTGCGGCGAGCAGGGCTGCCGCGGGCGCGGTCGCCGACGCCAGCTGGTGCTGCTGGGGCGTAGGGTGGTGCAGCGGCGCAGGCTGCTGCTGCTGGGTGAGAGGCAGCGGCGTGTGGCTGGCAGGCGGGGAGACGGACAGCGACATGTGCAGGCCGCCTGCCCCGCTGCCGCCCGCAGAAGGGGCGGTAGCAGCAGCGTAGGTTGGGCTGAACGCGCTGGCCCGCCGCGAGAGCAGAGACGACGCAGCGGGGAGGCGCCCGCTGCCGAAGCCCGGCGCTGCGGGCAGCGGGAAGAGGTGCAGCGCTGAGGGCGTGGCGCTGCCGGAGGGCGCAAAGGCGGAGGGGCCGGCAAACGAGGGGGCGTGCAGGTGCAGCAGCGGGTGCTGGAGAGGGGGCAGCGGGGGCGCGCCCGCCGCCTCGGCTGCGGGGCTGCCTGCCCCTGCAGGGGGCAGCATCTGCAGCAGCGGGAGGGGCGCAGGCAGCTCACCGAAGCCCCTGCTGCCCGGCCCAGCGGCGGCAACGGGAAACGCTGCAGCAACAGCAGGCCCAGTCGCGCTAGGCACGAGGGCGATGCGGCCTGACACACCGACGCCGCCCTGCTGCTGCTGCTGCATCGCAGGCATGCAAGCCTC
>Ga0208629_100656_pt1 | contig 15867 bp, 16 predicted proteins | sample LakWasMet19_HOW5_2_FD_183865 | JGI IMG/M metagenome (GOLD analysis project Ga0208629, IMG submission 183865) | Freshwater sediment methanotrophic microbial communities from Lake Washington under simulated oxygen tension - Sediment Metagenome... | ecosystem: Environmental > Aquatic > Freshwater >...
TAATAATTTGGCACAAAGGCTGCATTACTGTTTTCAGTGTTTCTATGCCGAAACCTACTTGCACTGTCTTTGGACAGTAGAAACTAAAAACCTTAACCCACTTAAGGAGTTCTAAATGAATAACTCATCCAACCGTAAAAAACAGCGGTTTATTGGCACAGTCGGCGTCCTCGCGATGTCTATTGGCAGTGCTTATGCTGGCGACGGCGCAGTGAAATCGTTGTCCGGTTTTGACATTAACGAAACCAGTTTCTTGAAAAACAACGGCATCGTTGTTGGCGGCTGGGGCAACGCCGGCATTACTTACAATGCCGCAAGCCCAGATAACAACTTTAACGGACCGGTTACTTTTGGCGACCGGTCAGGTGAATTCCAGTTAAACCAATTAAATCTATACGTACAACGTGCTGTCGCTACTGAAGGCAGTAGCTGGGATTTCGGCGGTCGCTTTGATGTGATGTTTGGTACAGATGCGTTTTTTACTCAGGCTTATGGCGTACCTGGCTCTGACCCTGTTACCGGGCGTCCGCTGACCAGAAGTCACTGGGATTTAGACTTACTGGGTAGCGATACCAATCGTTTTTATGATTTGGCGATGCCGCAAGCTTATTTAGAAGCTTATATCCCGATCGGCAATGGCTTGAATGTTAAAGCCGGCCATTTTTATACTCCAATTGGTTATGAAACCGTCCCTGCTCCTGATAATTTCTTCTACAGCCATGCTTACACCATGCAATATGGTGAACCGTTTACCCATACCGGCATCTTGGGTAACTATGCAGTCGATCAAAACTGGGCGGTAATGGGTGGCGCAGTAACTGGCAGTGCTACTGGCGGCTGGGATGGCGGCTGGGATCAACAACTGGGCAATTGGGCGGGTATCGCCGGCACTACCTGGACTAGCGATGACAAAGGCACTTCAGCCAATATCGCCGGTACTTATGGTGCAGTTTCCGAACAAAGCAACCAATCTTGGGGCATGTACAGCATTGTCTTAAAGCATAACGTGACCGATAAAACGCATTTGGTTTTACAGCATGACCACGGTTATGCCGACGGGATACTTGGTCTTGGCGATAGCGAATGGTACGGCTTAAATACGCACTTAACCTATGACGTCACTGATACGGTTGTGGCTGGTGTTCGTGGCGAATGGTTCCGTGATCAAACCGGCTACCGTGTTGGTTCACCCGGCCGTACTTTTGCAGATCTCAGCACCGGTGCAAGTTTTTACGCCGTAACCGCTGGAGTGACCTGGAAACCAACGACTTGGCTGAATCTACGTCCGAATGTTCGATATGACTGGGTAGATGGCACTAATGCTGCCGGTGATGGACGATTTAGACCTTTCGGCAACAACAAACAGGATCAGTTCCTGTTCTCTACCGATTTCACCATCAATTTTTAAGACTGGCCCAAAACACCTGTCACAGACGTGATACACCACAAGGAGCACCGATGAAACTCATCACTGCGATTGTTAAACCTTTCAAACTCGACGATGTTCGCGAAGCGCTGTCTGAACTGGGCGTCTCAGGCGTTACGGTCACGGAAGTTAAGGGCTTTGGCCGTCAAAAAGGTCATACTGAATTGTACCGAGGCGCAGAATACGTCGTAGATTTTTTACCCAAAGCCAAAATTGAAGTTGCTGTAACTGATGAACGTGCTGATCAAGCGGTAGCCGCCATCAGTAAAGCTGCCAGCACCGGCAAAATAGGTGACGGCAAAATTTTTGTAACGGCTTTAGAACAAGTCATCCGGATTCGTACCGGAGAAACCGGCGACGAAGCGCTGTAATCGACCAGGGGGAAAAATGAAATCTCTTATCAGTACATTTATGCTTTTATCAATACTGAGTTTTGCCGGCGTTACTACGGCGGAACCAGCAGCATCGGCAGTAGAAATTAAAACATTGGCAAATCCTTCCGAACCGGTAGCGGTAGCTGTGGCAGTTGCTGCAGAAATTGCAGCACCGGCGGCTGTTCCTGCGCCTGCTGCAAACAAAGGCGACACCGCCTGGATGATCGTTGCCACCGTGTTAGTCATACTAATGGTGATACCCGGTCTGGCCTTATTTTACGGCGGCATGGTGCGCGCTAAAAATATGTTGTCGATTTTGATGCAAGTATTTGTCATCTTCTCGTTAACGGCAGTGCTTTGGGCGATTTACGGCTACAGTGTCGCGTTTACGGAAGGCGGAGCTTTTTTTGGCGGCTTTGATAAGCTGTTCTTAAAAGGCATTACACCTGACTCGTTAGCGGCAACTTTCAGTAAAGGCGTTTATGTGCCGGAATATATCTATGTCGCGTTTCAGCTGACTTTTTCGGCCATTACCCCAGCATTGATCATTGGCGCATTTGCCGAGCGGGTTAAGTTTTCTGCGATATTGTTGTTCACCGTTATATGGTTCAGCTTTTCATATCTGCCACTCGCACACATGGTGTGGTATTGGGCGGGTCCTGATGCTTATACCGATGCTGCGGCGGCTGAAAAAGCGGGTGCAACAGCCGGATTTTTGTTCCAAAAAGGTGCATTGGATTTTGCCGGCGGCACCGTGGTTCATATCAACGCAGGTATTGCCGGCTTAGTTGGCTGTTTGATGATTGGCAAACGCATAGGCTTTAAAAAAGAATCACTGGCTCCGCATAGCGTCACCATGACTATGATTGGCGCCTCTTTACTCTGGGTCGGCTGGTTTGGATTTAACGTCGGTTCTAATTTGGAAGCCAATGGCTTAGCTGCACTGGTATTCGTTAACACATTACTGGCAGCTGCGGCGGCGACACTTGGCTGGGTATTTGCTGAATGGCTGTTGCGCGGTAAACCCAGCATGTTGGGTGGCGCATCAGGCGCTGTTGCAGGGTTAGTTGCTATTACGCCTGCATGTGGCTGGGCGGGTCCTATGGGTGCCATTTTATTAGGATTGGTAGCAGGTGTCGTGTGCTTCTGGTCAGTCACCAGCCTAAAAAGCAAACTGGGTTATGACGATTCTCTGGATGCCTTCGGCGTCCACGGCATCGGCGGTATACTTGGTGCGCTGGGCACAGCAGTCGTTGCCAGTCCAGCGTTAGGCGGCACAGGTGTTTGGGATTATGTCAGCAACAGTGTCGCTGACTACAGCATGACCGGTCAGTTGATCAGTCAATCTTGGGGCGTCATTATTGCAGTAGTTTGGTCAGGAGTTGTTTCTTATGTCGCCTACAAGTTTGTCGACATAGTGATAGGTCTTAGAGTTGCTGAAGAAGTTGAGCGTGAAGGTTTGGATGTTTCCAGCCACGGCGAAACCGCGTACCATTTGTAACCTATGCCAACGTGGGCGCAAGCATTTAGTATCTATCTTAAGCATACTAAAGCCGAGCGCCCATATTGCTAACATTTAGCCACGCAAAACAGGAGATATTATGAAACTCATTACCGCCATTATTAAGCCCTTTAAACTCGACGATGTCAGAGAAGCACTGTCAGAAATCGGCGTTGCCGGAGTCACAGCCACTGAAGTCAAAGGCTTCGGTCGTCAGAAAGGTCATACCGAACTGTATCGGGGCGCTGAATATGTGGTCGACTTTTTACCTAAAGTAAAATTGGAAATCGCCGTTGCCGATGACATATTGGACAAAGCCGTTGAAACCATCGTCAAAGCCGCTAATACCGGCAAGATCGGCGATGGCAAAATTTTTGTCTCAAATCTTGAACAAGTTATCCGTATAAGAACGGGAGAAACTGGAGAGGAAGCTATCTAACGTGTTTAACAAAGTATTTTTTTTTACCCTGCTATTTTCCCCGGGGTTAGCCCTGGCGAATACATTAAATCAGGCTAATACCGCCTGGGTATTGACCTCCACAGCACTGGTCTTGTTTATGACCATTCCAGGGCTGTCTTTGTTTTATGCCGGTTTGGTCAGAAGTAAAAACGTGTTGTCAGTATTGATGCAATGTTTTGCGATCACCTGTCTGGTGTCCATACTTTGGCTGGTCGGCGTTTACAGCCTCATCTTCAGCGACGGCGGTGATTTACAACAACTCATCGGCGGCTTCAGCAAAGCGTTTTTGCCTGAGCTAACCACCTCCGCATTAGTCGGCGACATCCCTGAAACCGTCTACTTCATGTTTCAAATGACCTTTGCCATCATTACTCCGGCGCTTATCGTCGGTGCATTTGCTGAGCGCATGAGGTTTTCCGCGATGCTGTGGTTTAGTGGCTTGTGGCTGTGTTTGGTTTATTTACCTGTGTGCCACTGGATGTGGGGTGGCGGCTGGCTGGCGCAGCTAGGCGCGATGGATTTTGCCGGCGGCATTGTCATTCATGTCAGCGCCGGTGTAGCCGCGTTGGTATCAGCATTGGTAATAGGTCGTCGCAAAGGCTTTCCTAATACGGCCATGCCGCCACACAACATGACTATGGTCGTGACCGGCGCAGGGATGTTATGGGTCGGCTGGTTCGGTTTTAATGCCGGTAGCGCGCTCACTTCAGATGGTCGCGCAGGCATGGCGATGCTGGTCACCCATATTGGTGCAGCTTCAGGTGCATTAACCTGGATGACCATCGAATGGCTGCGTTTTGGCAAACCCAGCGTATTAGGTATTGTCACCGGTATGGTTGCTGGTCTTGGCACCATTACACCGGCGTCAGGTTTTGTCGGTCCGGCAGGTGCATTGGTCATTGGCGTGACGGCTGGCGTAGTATGTTTTTATGCCACGCAATATTTTAAACGTACTCTTAAAATTGACGATGCTTTAGACGTATTTCCAGTGCATGGCGTCGGCGGAGTAACTGGGTCTTTATTAACCGGTGTGTTTGCTGCCAGTAACATGGGCGGACTAGGGCTGGCAGAAGGCGTGTCTATTCCCCATCAAGTCGGCATTCAGGCATTGGCGGTTGTCGTAACTGCGGTTTGGAGCGGCGTATTTAGTTATTTGATTTTGAAAGTACTGGATAAATGGCTGGGGCTGCGCGTTTCCAGCGATGAAGAAGTCGAAGGTCTTGATAACGTGTTGCACGAAGAAACCGGCTACCTAGATTTATAAAGCCCCACCTTATAAAATCCCCCTGAAACGACGAGCCCCGCCTCGTCGTTTCTTTATTCTCCACTAGCAATTCCCTGTTAGCCTCGTTTCCAAAGCAGTCAGCACCAGCCGTCTATGATAAAATTCCGCACTTTCATCCAACCAGGTAGCAGCACCTCATGAGCATTAAGTCGGACAAGTGGATACGCCGTATGGCAGAGCAACATGGCATGATTGAACCGTTTGAAAGCGGCCAGGTCAGAGACTCGGAACGCGGCCGAGTGATCTCTTACGGCACTTCCAGTTATGGCTATGATGTGCGCTGCTCGGATGAGTTTAAGATTTTCACCAACATTAATTCGGCAATTGTTGATCCTAAAGACTTCGACTCCAACAGCTTTGTCGATGTTAAATCCGATATTTGCATCATTCCGCCCAACTCGTTTGCGTTGGCCAGAACGGTTGAATACTTTCGTATTCCGCGCGATGTGTTGACGATATGCTTGGGCAAATCCACTTACGCCCGTTGCGGCATTATTGTTAACGTGACGCCATTAGAGCCGGAATGGGAAGGCCACGTCACTTTAGAATTTTCAAACACCACCACCTTACCGGCAAAAATTTACGCTAACGAAGGCGTGGCGCAAATGCTGTTTTTCGGCGGCGATGAAGTTTGTGAAACCTCTTACAAAGACAGGGGCGGTAAATATCAAGGCCAAACCGGGGTAACTTTACCTAAGGCTTAAGACTGGTGGGTGGTTTGCTGCGCACAACCACCCTTGTTTTCTTAGCCCAAGATTATTGCAGTGTTGCCGGAGTAGGTAAATTAGTTGGCGGCAATTGCACAAAAAATCCTTTCTCATCCAGGCTGCTGATAACTTTTAGCACGTCTTCTTTGGCCAGCTTACGTTCCGGGTGCAATTCCAGCTCCATCACAAACTCCAGCTTACCGAAGCTGTTAAAAAGCGCTTCCGGCACTTTAGAAAAATCATCTTTACTGTCAATATACAAATACAACTGTTCTTTTTTAAGGCTTTTGTAGATATAACAAAACATACCAAACACCAAATTAGAGATAGGGTGAGCATTCTAGCAAACTTGCGCACCCTGGCTGTAACTCACTGAAATCACGCTAATGAATCAATCATTCGACCCTGAGCAATTTTATAAAAAAGCCTGTGTTTTTGAAGGCGCATTGATCCTTGTTGCCATGGCGTTGGGCTGGATAGCCGACATCAATCCGTTTGCGGATCTGCATTTTTCCGAAAACGCCATCGCGATCGGCTTAATCGGCACGGTACCGCTGTATTTGCTGTTTTTAGCCATGGAACAAATTCAGATTAATTCATTAGCAAAAATCCGCACATTACTGCTGGACACCTTAGGGCCGGGCTTACATCGCTATCACTGGACGGACTTACTGGTGTTGGCTGGAATTGCCGGACTGTCAGAAGAGTTATTATTTCGCGGTGTCATTCAGCCCTGGATAGAATCCGCCTGGGGCGTAAACGCAGGCTTAATCGGCAGCAACCTGATTTTCGGCTTGGCGCACGCACTAACGCCAATGTACGGACTACTTGCAATGACAGTGGGCATTTATCTGGGGCTATCGATGGATATTACCGGTGACAGAAATCTACTGACACCGGTGATTATTCATGGCTTTTATGATTTTCTGGCGTTTTTAGCATTGATGCGCGCTTATCGTGCCCGGCTTAATTCAGTAGATTAACGCCAGTTAACGGATTCGCCGCGCAAAGCCTTGGTGACTTCGATAATATCGGGCAACACCCAGGTTGGCTGAAAATCTGACACCGCCAAGTCCTGCTCAGTCGATACCCCGGATAACACCATTAAACTGCGAATACCGGCACGAACAGCCCCCAGAATATCAGTATCAAGACGATCACCGATTGCCACGGTTGTTGCCAGATCAGCCCCCAGAATGCTTAAAGCTTGCCGATACATAATCGGCTCAGGCTTGCCAATCACCAGCGGTTTAACATCGGTAGCTGCCTGTAACGCCGCCAAAATTGCGCCATTACCATGCGTTTGCCCTCGCTCTGTCGGTAGTGTCACATCACCATTGGTGCCGACAAATTTTGCCCCCGCACGAATATTGAGTGTCGCCGTCGCCAATTTATCCCAGGTAATAGTTTGATCCATGCCGCACACCACCAAATCAGCGCCCGGCTCATATAATCCCGTTAAGGTGAAGCCACGCGCCAGCAACGGCTCGATTGCACCAGCCTCACCTACCACATAAACCTTGGTTACTTGCGGCTCAAAATGCTCGGATAAGTATTGAGCTGTCGCCATTGATGACGTCAACACTTCGTCAATGACCACAGTCACGCCCATTTTGGCAAGCTTGGTAACGTATTCTGTAGCAGTCGAACGCGCATTATTGGTGGCAAGAATAAACGGAATGCGCAGCTCCCGCAGCGTTTGAAAAAACTCGCACAAGCCCGGCATGGGCTCAGCACCATGCCAAAGCACGCCGTCCATATCAATAATAAGCGCACGAATATTGGTAAAAGTTTCCACAACTGAAGATCTCGTAAAAAAGTTACTGTTGATTACAACCGGCTGTTCACGGCCGTTCTTGACCATGCAGAGCAATGCCTGCAAACGACGACCATGCACTAAAGTGGGATTCTAAGCTAGGTAATAACCTCGTTAGCTCACCAGGTTGTCGAAAAAAACTGGTGCTGGAGCCGTCAATTTTGCGGCTGTATAAGAATCGATAAGCTTTCCCACCAGGTAAATCTTGAGTTTGCTGTTGTAACAACAATAAGACCGGCGCTGTCTTAAAGCTAAAATGCCAAAGCTCGCCACTTTCTGCCTGCCTATAAACGCGCCTGTCTTCTTCCGGTAGCCCTAGTGACTCCAATGCGATGAAAACTGCTTTTTTACGCAATTCCCCCCAAGCTAGAAATTTTTCGGCAAATTCAATAATTTGTTCTGAATTAGTACGGTAATTCATCACAGTTATGCTTACGATACTCGCTTCGACATTAGCCAGTAGATCAGCACTATCACCGTGCGCGGGTTCAAACCAAAACGGCAAGACCAAGTCGAGGCTCATTTTGGGCGCAATCTGATGAATTACATTAACTATTTTCGCTTGCTTTTGCAGCCAAATAGCCGGATTAAGCTGATACCCAGGAAGCAAATACGGCTCAATATCGAGCTGTAGACCATCGAGCTGCTGTTGCGAATTTGCTGTATTGAATCCCTGATAGGCTTCGACCAGCTCCAGAAAATGCTCTTTTCCGTTATCCAGAACGGCATAAGGATCGCCAATAACTACCCATACTTGTAAGCCGTGTTCATGCGCGGCTTGTAAAAATTGCCGTAATTGTTGGTGGTTTTGTACCTGCCTATTGCTGACAGGCACTGTGATATAAATTCGCGTTAACGCAAGATTATTCTGAGCATCAAAAATTTGCTTCGGAGCAACCATCCAGGACGCAGGGGACCAAAACCAGGAAGCCCGTAAAGAGGAAGAATGTGGAACACCGGTCGCCAGTCGTGGCTTATTTTTAGGCATTATCGGCGCCGCTTCAGAAGTGTCATTTGAAATTATTTCACTAACGGTAAAACGGCCATTTAATTCGCGACCTTGCAAAGCAATTTGCTTAGCTTTACCGGTCGCCGAATCGACAAAACCTCCCCAAACCACTTGTTCCGCGTCAACAGCTAACTCTATGGCTTCACAGCCTAAATTGTCGGGCTGAGCAGTCACTAGCTTCAGTATAGAGACTTTCTCCTCCACGCTGAGAACATGAGATAGATAACCTTCACCACGGTTATTCAGTGCAGATAATGGAAGATCATTACACATCGATAACCAAGCGCTATTGGTCTGGCAGGATACGCTAAGCAACACAAAAAAAAGACTAATAACAATGCGCATACCAACAGATTTATGCCTGTTGGCTTGCGAAAAAAAGCACTGAGCCACTTCAGTATTCATAATCTATATCCAGCTATTTTTGCCATGAACCCTTTCTTTTCATCTCGCCCCAGCCGTGCTTTTTACCGAACAGCCAGCTGAATAGCCCCAACAGCCGCCACACCGAATTTATTTGCCGAAATCCAAAGTTTTCCAGCACTGCAGCAAACAAGAGAAACAGTATGTGCCTAGGCCGGTTATAGATATGAAACGACATTTCTTCAAGAAGCAAACTGGATAGCGACAGCAACAATCCCATCCCAATAGCCGCAAAAATAAAGATCACAAACACTGGCCAAGAAATAAAGCCTAGCCAATAAAAAATGGTCATCAGAAGATAACCAGTGACTTCTATCAATGGTCCAAAACATTCGAAAAACAGCATGAACGGAAAAGCCAACCAGCCAGGCGCTCCACCATTGCGGCTGAACAACAAGCCAAAATTACCAAACAAGCTTTCACATAAGCCGCGTTGCCAACGCATTCTTTGATTTTTAAGGGTTTTAAAATCTTCCGGCACCTCAGTCCAAGCAACAGGATCTGCCAAAAACACCATTCGATAGAATTTTTTCTGCTTTCGCAACAGACGGTGCATGCGCACAACTAACTCCATATCTTCACCAACTGTATCCGTTCGAAATCCCCCAATCTCAATCACTGTTTCTTTACGGAAAAGACCGAACACTCCGGAAATAATAAGCAAGCCGTCCAAAACCGACCAGCCAAGCCTACCAAACAGAAAAGCGCGGAGATATTCGACAACCTGAAACAAAGCCAACAAGTTACCAGGCAAACCTACTTCTTTAAGAAAGCCATCTTCAACTTTGCAGCCGTTAGCAACCCGAACAGTACCTCCGACTGCGACTACTCGCTGATCCTCCATGAACGGGTAGGTAATTCGCTGCAAACTATTACGCTGTAAAATACTATCAGCATCAACGCTACAAAATAGAGGGTAGCGGGAGGCGTTTATACCAGCATTCAGCGCATCGCCTTTGCCGCCGTTTTCTTTGTCTATTACTCTCAAATTTGGATGGCGAGTTGACCGATAAATACCCTGCACCATTTTAGTTTTCAGACGTTCACGATACGCTTCTGGGAACGGCAATAAATTGAAAGTCTCTTTTAAAACATCCATCGTCCCATCTTTTGAGCCATCGTTGACAATGATGATTTCAAACAAAGGATAAGTGAGCTGTAACATCGATTGAATCGACGACACAATGGTCTCTTGTTCGTTATAAGCGGGAATTAAAATACTCACCGGCGGCTCCAAGCCGGAATAAATTTGCGGCAAGCCTTCTAATACCTTGTTAGGCATATAGGCTTTTAGATTAAAGATGGAAATGAGGTTTAGAGCCAAGTAGGAGCAACTGATAGCGATAAAATAGGCCAAAAAAAACCACTCACTAAAAATGACAACCTGATCCCAGTCAATCTGAAATTTATTCATCGACGAACCCTTTCGGCGACTATTTGTAACAATATATCTCGCGCAAAAACATCCGACCGGCTATCAATCAGCCGCTTGATAGCTCTGCGGTTAATAAAAGGCAATTCAATCAACGCGTGGGCGGCGCGGTAACGTACCCACCACTGCCCTGAATTGAGTAACGACAAGAGATAGTGGACATCTTTTGGAGCCCCGATCCTAGCCAACACTGCGGCAATTTGCACTTGTACTGTCCAGTGCTCATTGTCGAACTGCCCCCTAACCAATTCCAGTTCAGAGGGGTGGCAAACCAGTCTTAAACAAGCTGTAATCAAATTTGGGTCATCACTGTTCATAAGATATTCGCGAACAAAAGACAATGGCTGGTTTATTTGTTCAGGAGAAAGTAACCGCATCAATCGCAATAAATAAGGGGGCGGTTGCTGTGCATCGCAGTCCAAAAGAGTGAGGTAAGCTTTTTGAAACTGCGGGTCAGCCTGTTTCAACATTAGTGCCGAACGAATCGGCATCCAGTCACGATGTTTGATAATCAACGGTAAAACAATATCTCTCGCTTTATCGGGATCAATCAAAACCAGTGCGCGCGCCGCTGTCATCGACAGCAAAGGCGAAGGCTTGTTCAACAATGCCAATAGTTGCCCCCATGCCTGCTTATCGCCCAAATGACCTAAAGCGGTTGCTGCAATCAACTGTTCCTCAAAATTACCATTTCGCAGCAACTTATGAACTCTTGACTCTAAAGAAAAGCCGCTTAGCGCCTGTTTAAGCTGTACTTTACTGTCACCGGTGAGCATTTCCTGAAAATGTATCCATTGATACAGGAAATCAGGCAGATCGCAACGAGCCATTTTTGGTGCATCCATTGCCTCACCAGCGATAAACCGAATGAGCCAGTTCTTCGCAACTTCTCGATAGCGACTGCTACGGCGTTCCCTGAGTGTCAAAGCTATCCGCATTAGTAACACTTGCAACAGTATGATTACAGCCAAAAGTGTTGAAACCACACCTATCCAAAAAGCAACAACAATACGAATATCAGAAAGCGCGGCGAATTCCAAAACCCACTCCTTTGCGGCTATACGCATCGCCTTGTTTGATATGTCCTAGCTCCCAGGTCAATGCCCAGTCTTGATTCAACCAGTGCCTACCATGTAAACCAAAAAGCTGTGTATCGTAAACTACGCCCTGAAAACCGCCCGTTTCCCCGCCCATGTTATAAGTTAGCGTGACAAAGCTAGCATCTTGATAGTAATAGGAAAAATCGAACTGGTGTCCGAATTGGGTCTTTCCTAATGAATCAGTGACTCTAAGCGTGTAAGCCGCGCGAAAATCAGCGAAATAGCTTTCAAGCGTCGAAAAACCCTGCTGAAGTGGCCCGGTACCATATTCGCTATGTCTAAAACCGCCGGTTAAGAACCAGCCATATCCCAAAGCGCCTTGCAAAGATGCCATGATGCTGTTTTTGGCTAATACCTGCGGTGAAGGACTAACATTACCTTCCAGGTTCAACGTTAATTGCTGAGATAACGGATAATAGCCGCCCAGCAAAAATTGCTCGTCGTTAAAACTAAACCGTTCTGTTTGTAAAAAATTGGCATACACAAGTTGCCGAGAAGCGAAGGCATGTTCAAAGCTAAGATATTCAGACCGCCAAAAACCTTTGTCTTTACTTAGATGATCATACGCACCACCAAGCTCAATCTGATTAACTCGAACGTTGTCGGTTTTTGCTCGTTGGTATTCAGAATCTAACTCTGGCGCTGCGCTGGCTACAATATTCCAATCTAACTCAGGAAATCTGGTTCCGGCCTGTTGTTGAACAATAAAAGCTTGTTGCTTTGACGCTGGATCATTTACTGCCGCTAACGCCTGAATATGCAAGCGCCAAATCTCGAAATTACCCGGCGCCAGCAATTTAGCTTTTTCAATCAAGGGTAGCGTAACCCGTGTTTCGCCTCGCCAGACGCCGACCTGTGCGAGTCCGAGCAGATAGTCGGCGTTGTCTGGTTCGCGGGTGATAAGAGCTTGATATTCGATCGTAGCTTCTGCATATTTTTTTTGCCAAGACAACACTTTCGCTAATCGAAAATGGGCATCCCAGTTTGTCTGCTTAATCTCGATTTGCTTACGCAACAGCAATTCCGCCTCAGCATAATGTTGAGTTTGCAATGCACTATCAATTTGATTTTGGTTATCTTCGGCTAACAACGTCGACGAAACGGTAAGCAGGAGTATATAAAGCCACAATTGCTTAGCCATGCTGTTATTTGCGGTTAATCTTGCTGCGAATTCTGGCTAGTAATTCGCCTACTTGAAATGGCTTGGTAACATAATCGGATGCCCCAAGCTCGAAAGCGCGAATAATATCTTGTTCATGAGTATTGGAACTAAGAAAGATAACTGGGGTATCAACCCATTCCTGTTTACGACGAATTTGTTGAAGTAATTGGTAACCGTCGACGAAGGGTAACATTAAACCGAGTAAGACCAAGTGCGGAGGATTGGTATGCTTGTTTATGATGTTTTGAGCAGTAAAACCGTCTTGAGCTATCTCAACTCGATAACCTTCGCGGATTAGCATATATTTTAATAAATCAGCGCAGCATTGGTCATCCTCGACGACTAATACTAGGTACTCATCTTTCATGCTTGTAAGAAAAGAAATGTTAAGTCTTTAGGTTGTAAAGGAACCACCAACCTAAAGATAATTGACAAAAAGCCTTGTGAAATAAATAGCGAAACTAATAACGCTTCACTGAAAACCAATCAAATCAACCAATGTTCTTGAATCGTCTTATGCCTAACAGACCCATTAAGCCACTTACAAAAAACCAAACTGCGCCAGGTACTGGTACCGTGGCAGGATTGGAGGGATTATTTCCAGTCGGAAATACATCACCCGAACGAACAGCCCACGCATAGACGCTATAGAATTTAAGGTTAATGTCTTGAAAACCGTCCCAAGCACTAAGAACCCAAGCCGTAGTTAGATCTGGGGCATATTCCAAGCCCGTCCAGTAAGTATCGGACTGTAGATTAACAAAACTGTCATTGACGTTACCATGAGCAGCATCCTGAAATACTGCCGATACGTGCCCAGTCCAATTTGGGTTAATTTCACCATTTGGCCACTGATCATTATTGGCCAAATAACGTGATGGATTGTTCAAGTTGACATAGAACATATAGGCTAGCTCAGATTTCTGGCTGGTTATGCTATAGCTGCTATCGGTTGTGCCATTATAAGAATAGTCATACTGAAAATTGCTGCCATTAATAGGCGTCAGAGTCGGCAATCGCCAATCACTGTAGCCGCTATATACCAGCTTGTCAGCCCAATCTACGGCGCTTTCCCAGTCCATGCGACCATTGATATCGAAACCACTTGTTTTGGCATAGTTTGCATCTTGCAGCCAAGTGAGATTAAGAACGTCGTCATAAATCAAACCCTCGCCGCGATTATAGAGCGCCGCCTGAGTTGAAAAAGACGCGGCCGACACGGCCACCACCGTTAAAAAGCGATTTATTTTGCGCATAGAAGAATTCCTAAAAATTAAAGTTATAAAGTTAGCCACTATAAATAAGCAATCTGAATGCCAACTGGACCAATACGTTAAGTGTAGGCCTATTAAACTATTGTGAAGTCAAAAAACTGACGTTATTGTCAGAGGCTTGTCATTTGTGTCAGAAAAACCAATGTAACGGCTCAATCTTGAGTCAATCTGAGTTCCGCTTCGTGATATTTAGCCGCGCAATGTTCAGCGACTTCTGCGGGCAAATGCGGGCCAGGCGCGGTTTTATTCCAGTCCAGTGTTTCTAAGTAATCACGCACATACTGTTTGTCAAAACTAGGCGGACTGATCCCGACTTGATACTGATCAGCAGGCCAGAAGCGAGAGGAATCGGGGGTAAGCGCTTCGTCGATCAAATGCAGGACGCCATTGTCATCAACGCCAAATTCAAATTTGGTATCGGCGATGATAATACCGCGCTCTTTAGCATAAGCGGCCGCTTCTTTGTAGAGCTTCAAGCTGGCATCGCGCACTTGTTCCGCCAACGATTGGCCCATTAACTCAACCGTTTTAGCGAAAGTAACATTTTCGTCATGTTGATCCATCGCTGCTTTGGTTGACGGCGTATAAATCGGTTCGGGTAATTGCTGGGCTTGCTGTAAACCTTGCGGAAGTTCAATGCCACAGATAGCGCCGGACTTTTGATAATCTTTCCAGCCGGAGCCGATAAGATAGCCCCGCACGATGGCTTCAACCGGCAGCGGTTTTAACAATTTGACGACAATCGCGCGACCTTCAACCTGAGCGCGCTCTTCAGCATCTGGCAACACTTGTTCCAAAGGAATGTTAGCCAGATGATTGGGTAAGATATGGCTCATTTTGTTAAACCAGAAGTTAGACACATTGGTTAACACGCGGCCTTTGCCTGGAATGGGGTCCGGCAAAATTACATCGAATGCAGAGAGCCTGTCAGTTGTCACAATCAGCATGTGCTGATCATCAATATCGTAAATATCACGCACTTTGCCATGAGCGCGCAGTTTTAATGACTTAAGAGATGATTGATAAAGGGCTTGGGGCGTACTCATGATTCCTCGCTGACCGGGTGTATTGAATTGGATGTATGGATTGTTGGCGCAATATTATCACAATCAAAACCGCGACCTTAGCACGCCATTACAGACGGCTAGGCTAACTCGACTAATCAATAGATTTAAGGCGTAATATAGCGACGCCGAATCTGTAGACCAAAGGAAACATTATGAAAATTAAGATTGCTAACAACCCAGCCTGGCTGCTGGTTGCCTTGAGTGGAATACTAATGAACTCAGCCGCCCAAGCGGTCGATCATAAAAGCTTTGCGGGTATCACCTTTGTCAAAATTGAACCCGGCTGTTTTGACATGGGTCGCGATAAAGACCTTAAAGAAAGTAGCGAATCGGAATTGCCTAAACATAAAGTTTGCATCAAAAAGCCTTACTACTTGGGCGAAACAGAAGTGACGCAAAAGCAATGGGAAAGCGTAATGGACAATAATCCCAGCAAATCCAAAGGCCTGTCAAAGCCGGTAGAAAAAGTTAATTGGAACGATGTTCAGGAATTTATTAAACGCTTAAACGCCAAAGAAGGCGGCAACCATTTTCGCCTACCGACAGAGGCAGAATGGGAATATGCCGCCAGAGCCGGCAGCTCGACGCTTTACTCCTTTGGTGATGACCCCAAAGAATTAGCCAAATATGCCTGGTTTGGCAACGAAGGCTACGGCGGTACCTCGCATGAAGTTGCGCAAAAACCAGCCAACGCCTGGGGACTGTATGACATGCACGGCAATGTCTGGGAATGGGTGCAAGATTGGTATGGCCCCACTTATTACAGCGCCAGCCCTGGTGAAGACCCGATCGGTCCTGAGTCAGGCCAATATCGTGTTTATCGTGGCGGCA
>Ga0208629_100658_pt1 | contig 15851 bp, 7 predicted proteins | sample LakWasMet19_HOW5_2_FD_183865 | JGI IMG/M metagenome (GOLD analysis project Ga0208629, IMG submission 183865) | Freshwater sediment methanotrophic microbial communities from Lake Washington under simulated oxygen tension - Sediment Metagenome... | ecosystem: Environmental > Aquatic > Freshwater >...
GCGACCGCAGGCTTCCCCGCAGCAGCAGCAGCAGCAGCAGCAGCAGCAGCAGCAGCAGCAGCAGCAGCAACTGGCGCTGGCGGCGCCGCAACTGCCTTGGGCGGCAACGCAGGTGCCGCGAGGCTTCGAGGAACTGTCGCCACGGCAGGGGCAGGGGCGGGGGCAGGTGCTAGCGCTGCGGCTGCCATAGGCGCGGCATGTCGACCACTCGACGCTGCGGCGGCAGCAGGAGCAGCAGCAGCTGCGGCCGCACCGCGGCCGCGCCCGCGGGCGCGTGCGCCCTCGTCCTCCTCGCTGCCGCTCGCCTCGCTCTCCGTCTCGCTGTCTGTGTCGTCGAGCAGCGAGGCAGCCGCGGCGAATGCGTTGCCGCCCACATGCCTCGCTCCCTTGACCGTTTTCGAGGCGAGCGTGCTGGCTGCGGCGGTCTTGCGGGTGGTTTTCCACCCCAACTCGCCCCCTCCGAACCCCGCGCCGCCGTCAATGCCGCCGCCGCTGTCACCCGCCGCAGCTGCATCCGCGATCGCATGCTGCTGCCGCAGGATGGCGGCGGAGGGGCCGCCAGAGGCGTGCGCAGAGCCGAGGGCGTGGCCGCCCCAGAACGAGTCCTCGCTGCTAGCAGCGGAGCCTCCGGCAGAGAAGGGCGCGGCTGCGGCGCTGCTGCTGCCGCTGGCTGCTGGCTCCACAATGTGCAGCGCATCCAGCAGGCGCCGCCCCGCCTCCAAGCCCCCAAGGAAGGCTGCGCTGCTGACGACGCTGGCGACAGGCGCAGCGGCCGGGGCCCTGAAGCCGCCGAAGCTGGCGGCGGGCGCTGCGCTGCCAGAGGAGAGCGAGGAGGGGAGGGAGGAGGGGAGGGAGGACATAGCAGCCCAGAGAGGCGCAGCGGCTGCGGGGGCAGCCGCCGGCGCTGGGGCAGCGGGCGCCGGCGGTGCTGCCTCAGCGCCCTGGGGCAGCGCGTGCGAGAACCAGCACCTGTTGCCGAACTTGCAGCGCCCCAGCGTCACTATGTTCTTGCATAGCTTGCGGTGTTCCTTGCCGCTGCTGCCGTCGGCAGCGCTCACGCCAGCAGCGTCCGCCTGGCGTCTGGCGGCGCCTGCAGCTGCCGCCACAGCAATGATGTGATCCAAGTGACCAGCATCGTCTAGGCCAGCACCCAGCGGCTGCGCTTCAAAAGGCGCCGCTGCTGCGGTGAAGGCAGGCCGCGGCCCCGCACGGTCGGCAGCACCCACAGCGCCAGCGCCAGAGCTGGTGCGCCCGCGGCGGGACGGCAGATCGCCGTCGCCCCGAGAGGCCGCGTACTCAAAGAGGGCTGGCAGGTGCTTGAGGAGCTCAAAGTTGGGCACACCGAACTGCTGAGGATCCGGCTTCAGGTTGTTGTGCCGCTCTCGGCAGATGGGGCATTCCAGCACCGGCCGCTGCCGCGTAGCGATTTGGGTGACGCATCTGCGACAAAATGTGTGACCACAAGGAATGCTGCAGCGGGAGAGGGCAGGGAAGGGGGGCGCGTCACCTTGGGGCCGCGAACAAGCCTGCGATGCAGTCGCATGCCTTGCATAGTGCAGAGGCGCAAAAGCTCAGCGAGGGCCGACTCACACCGTAGGTCTGGTATCGATATCAGACGGTGAGTAGTCTTCTAAGCACACTACACACTGCGGCAGTGCGCCCCTATCGTGTTGGTCCATGCGACAGGTGATCACAAGTCAGATGGGCGCATGCTCGCCGACTCTGAAGAAGGCAGAGAGGGCCGTTGCTATTGATGTCGGACACCACACACAAAAACACGCCGTACTCGATACTCTGTACTGCAAAGGCCACCTCGCAATCGCACGGCTGGTGCACACGAAGGATCCCGGCTCTTGTCAGCCGAGCCGATTTGTGGACAGAGGTGCAACCCTGATTTTTCGTCCTTCTCCGCCACGCCCTGCATGCCACCTGACTTGACAACAGCAGGCCGACCTACTTTCGAAGGTAGTCGTGATGGCGCCGGTGTGATAAAACACGTATCTACGGTGCTGTCGTTCGCTTCGAACTGTTTGAAACTGCGCTCGTTGGGCGGTTGCATCGGGCGGTGCAGTGTTCGCTGCAACGGAGAAATCGACCGAATGAGGCACTTGTGCGGCGGATGTTTCACCGCGGTGCTCTTCTGCGCACTTGCTCTGTGCGTGGGATTTGCATCAGGAGCCCCATCAGCATCTCCATCGACGAGCGAAGTTGCAGAGCTGCAGCAGGATCTGATTTCCGCGATACAGTCACACGATGCGGCGAGCTTCGCCGAGGTGATGTCCCACTCCTTCCCGCTCGACTACCACTTGCATGACTACACACCGCTCACGGCCGTGCTGTCAGCGCGGTCCGCCGCAACGGAGCGTTTTGACAACAGCACCGAGCCCCCGCTGGCCGAGCAGCACACCTTGCTTGCGAACATGCTTGTGGCGCTGCTGGACGCGGGCGCCGACGCGGGCTTCGCCTGCCCCGGGATCGATGCCATCATGCTGCGTGACCTGCACGCGCTGGAGCTGCTGCTGGGCCGCATGAGCCACGAGGCGCTCTCCGCCTGCCTGCGCGGCACCAGCGAGGGCGGCAGCAGATCCGTCGGCCGAAGCGGCGGAATGCTGCACGTGGCCGGCTTCTCGCCCTCTGTCGGCTTTGCACGCCTCTTCTTTCGCGTGCGGCGGCTGGCGCAGCGGGGCGAGTGGGCGGACGCGCCACCACCGGCCGATGCCGCTGCCGCCGCGCGCCCCGGCAGGCGAGGCGGCAAGCACGCTCCCGCTGACGCGCTGGCAGCCCTGCAGGAGCACCTGGGGCTGCACGACACGGCTGCCATCTGGGACGAGGAGCACGAGGAGGCGGGGCGGCAGGGGATCGATGAGTCACTGGGTGCTGCGGAGGCGGATGCGCTGATAGTGCACGGGGCACTGCTGGGGGTCGACGTGGCAGACCCCGTGTACCTGGAGGGGCTGAACGGGGACGGGCTGACCCCCCTGCTGATGGCTTGCATGTACGGGCGCGCCCCTGTCGTGGCCGTGCTGCTGGAGCTGGGGGCGAACCCGTGGGCGGCTGCGGCGCGCCGCTTCAACTTCACGTGCGGGCACCTCGCTGCCAGCCGCGGCTACAGCGACGTGCTGGCGGTGCTGCGGGGCCACTCCCCCGAGGCTGCGGCAGCGCTGCAGCACGCTACCGATGCCTTCGGCCGCACCGCAGCAGGCGTGGCTGATGCAATGAGAGCGGCGGGGCAGGCCGACGGGGCCACGGCCTCTGCGGCTGCTGGGCTTGAGCCTGTGTCCGGCCCGCGTGCCGTTGCCGCAGGCGCGCCGAGCCAGCGCCACGCTGCGCAGGTGCAGCCCGCCGACCGCCCCTGCAGCTGCCCGGGCACGGATGTGCGTGTGGGTGCCGCCTCCGACGCCCTCCGCGGCTTCAACCCCGCAGCCCACGTGGCCGCGGGCTGGCGCCTCGCGCACCCGTCTGACCTCCCCGCGCTGCTGCTGCCCGAGGACTTCTGGTGGCGGCAGGCGGTACGGGCGGCGGAGGCGCATCTGCAGCACCTGGACGACAGCGCTGTCGGCGGCAGCGGGGTCCGGGATGCGGCGGTGCTAGTTGAGGCGCCTTGCACGTGTGCACCCGGCGGCACGGCAGGCACGGACCCGGCGCTTGCCCAGCGCCCGGAGCAGCAGCGGCAGCAGCGAGGCGTGCCGCGCCTCGGCAGACAGCCGGACGCCATCGCAGCTGACACGGCCTTTCCCGTCCCCCTGCTGTCGGAGGCGACAGTACTGGCGCAGCACCCGCCCCCTGCCTTCATTAGGGACGTTGTGTCGCTTGAGCGCCCCTACGTGGTGCAGCTGGGCCGCCTACCCGCTGACATCGTGCCTCGCCTGCCGAGCTGCGGCAGGGATCGCATGGACGCGGCAGCTCGGGCGAGCAGCAGCAGCAGCAGCAGCAGCAGCAGCAGCAGTAACTCTTCCTCCGCCGCTGCTCTGCTGACCGCGTGCACGCCGCACTCCTCAGCCGCCCGATTCGGCGCGGCCCCAGCGGTTGATGCCGCGCCCGCCGCCCCCGACTCCCCCGGCGCGGGCTTTGCCGCCTCTTACGTGAGCCGGCGCCACGTGCTTGAAATCATGGGCCTGCTGCGCGTGGCGGAGGGCCTCACGCCCTACAGCAGCAGCTACGGGTTCGGGGGCAGCAACGTGCCGCTGCACTCGTTCGTGCGGGCAGCGATGGGCACGCATGCCGCTGCGATGACGGGCGGCTGCGGACTCGACGGTGAGCGAGGCAGCTCCGCCACGGATTCATCTCCGTCCATAGCAGAGCCGGCGGATGAGCCGCCTGCCGACAGCTGGCTACAGCGCGTGCAGGAGTCGTTACTGCGCTCCTGGGAGGTCATCGGAGCCGATGTCGGCGCAGAGTTCGGGCCCGATGGCAGGGCGAGGCCTGCGTCCCTGGGCCAGCTCCTGCCAGAGACTCGATTCAACCTCTCGGCTCTGCTGGCTGGCGCGCGAACGGCACCAAACAACAGCCCTCACCACAGGGACGATAGTGACAAGGGGCACCGTTCCACGTCCCCGCGCCGCGGCTCCGCGGCACCCACCAACGCCAACGCTCCAGTGCGATCTCACCCAGTGTTGCCCCCGGACTTTGGGTTTTCCGGTCCGGGCGCGGGCTTCAGCGCCGAGGGGCATGACGGTGCTGCATCTTCGTCCCCCATCTTCCCCCACTACATATTTGACGGTATACTGCTGAACACGGAGCGCTACACCCCGCTCTTTGACGCCCTCACGGCAGCCATCCCCTCAGCGCTGCTGGCGCCGCGCAACCACCACCGGCAGCTGATCGTCGGCCCCCCGCTCAGCGGGGCGATGCCGCACTTCCACAACCCCGCGCTGAATCTGCTGCTGGTGGGGGTGAAGCTGTGGGTGCTGCTGCCGCCCGGCAACGCGACCTTCGGGCAGTCGCATGCGCGCCACTGGTTCGAGGACACATATCGGCGCAAGTACGCGGGGCTCCCAGCAGAGGGGCTGGCGGTCAACGCGGTCGAGGCGGCGGCCGCCGCGCTGCTCGCTGAGGAGGGGGAGAGGCAGGCGGAGGGACCGCAGAGACGGAGGGAGCGCAGGGGCGTGAATTGGATTGACACAGGCGACGACCAGGCTCCAGGCGCCCCTGCACCCGGCGACGAGCGTTTAGACGATCGGTCAAGCGGGCTCCCTGGCATCGCCGGCGCTCGCTGGGCGTTCTCTCTGCAGCCGGTGCCGCACTACCGCTTCCTGCAGGAGGCGGGGGACCTCGTCTTCGTGCCCGAGCACTGGGGGCACGCTGTCATTAACCTCTCCGACACCGTGGCGGTGGCAATCGAGTGAGTGGACGGCCCGTCTACCGATGCGCGTGCTGCGGACGGCAGCGGCACGAAGGGCTCGAACGTGCTCGTGAGAAAGCTCACCGCTCGGGGCCCAGTTTCTCTGTGCTTGCATGTTGCTTTTTGCTCGGCCTGACCTGGTGTCTGCGGTCTAGTAGGCGGTGAGGCGAGTGACAGCCCAGCTGGTGCGTGCCTGAGCGATCGCTTGTGCTGCTTGTTGGTGTCCCTCGGTTGTTGACGGCTGGATGCGCGGCACAGGGCTAGGCGCGACCCTGAACTATAGCTATCTCTGGTTGGCCCTGCGCGCGCGCGGCCAGCATGCGCTCCGATCAACGACAACTTCAATCGGTCGGTGTCACAGTACAGCTGTGTACGAACACAAACTCATGCACGCCGGCGCCGGATCCGGCCGGATACTGATTATCAACGTCGCCATTGCAGTTTATTGAACGCGGCGCTGCCATGGCCAATATCTATGTCGATGTTTGGAAGGTCTCTGAATCGGAGATGTGTGCGCATGCACACACGAGCGAAGCTTAAGACCTCCTCCAGCCGAATCCACCTTCGAACAGCGGGCTGGCCATCTGGGTTGACCCGGGCCCACGATCATGACAGCAAGCGTGCTTACTCACTCATCATGAGAGTTCAACGCAAGTTGTTTGGTGCGAGAGCTCAGTGCCTACCAGCCCTCAACTGCCGGGCTCTCACAGCCCTCTGTTCCCGGGAAATGCAATCGCCCATCGACTGCTGGGAAGCAGCGAGTCGAGTTGTCCCTCGCCTGCAGCCCAGGCGGATAGGAGGTGGCAGTGTGCCGAACTGCCCTGCGCTGCCGACGACACACTGCTGAGCAGGACGCAGGGTCAGTCCTGACGGCAGCTCAGGTGAGGAGCAGGCGCAACACCTCAGCAGGCACCAGGGCAGCACTGGCGGACAGAGCACTAGAGGCCGCGCCGACAGCTGCCGGCACGGGTGGCGCAACCAGCGCCCTGGCCGCCTGCAGACGACCCAGCGGAACCGCAGCGTCTGGCGGGAGCGACTGCAGCGCGCCGCCCGGCGCCCCGGAGAAGCACAGCGTGGCTGCGTGAGGCTCCGGGAGCATCCAGCCCCGCAGGCCAAGCTCTTGTGAGGAAGCAGTAGTGATGGCAGCAGTCTGTTCCGGCGCATCCAGCGCGGCGATCTGGCGCTGCTCAGCGAGGGCGTCCTGGCCGTGCATTTGCCGCGCAGCGCCTCCATCAAAAGTACAGGCTGACAACCCATCCTTGCGAGCGCCACCGCACTGGTTTGAGGTCGGCGGGTACGGGGAGGTCGCCAGCGCTCGCTGCAGCACAGCAGCCACCCGCTCCGGCACCCCTGGCAGCACAGGCCCACCCAGCAGCTCGATATCGAGAGCGGTGGAGGGCGAGGCCCAGGGCGAGGGGGCGGCCGCAGCCGCTGCGCCCGCACCTGTCCCTACAGCGCCGCCGCCGCGCGCACCCACGCCCACACCGCCGCCAGCCACCGCGCCCTCCCCACCGCCAACCAAGCCGACGCGCCGCGTCGTCAGCATCAGCCGGCGCAGCGACCCGTGCGTGAAGGGGGCGAGGGAAAGGATCTGCGGCACGTCGATGAAGCGGTCTGAGGCGCCGCCGCCGCCGCCCCCGCTCAAGCGGCCAAGGGACCCGGCTGCGCCCGCCTGCGGGGTTGCCAGCAGGGAGAGGGGCACGCTGACTGGGGCGGCGCCCGCAGTGCTGGCAGCGCTGCTGGTTGCGCCTGAAGGGACAGGCGCCAGCGTCGGTGCTGAGCCGGCGGGTGCCGGCACAGTGCTCGTGGGTGCCCGCGCCTTGCCGGCTGCCCTGGCGGCTGCGGACGAGGGAATAGGGATCGTGGGACTGACCGCCTCCAGCAGGCACTGAAGCAGCGCGCCCACCGCCCGCCTACCCGAGAACAGGAGGGTGGAGGAGGAGGAAGCGGGGGTGCCGCGCAGGCGGTCTCCGCGGCTGCTGCCAGCCCCCTTGCGCACTTGCCCTTGCCCAGAGTCTCCCGTCTGTGACGTTGAAGCTGCTGCTGCAGCCCCAGCGGCGCCCCCCTCGCTGGCTTCCGCCGCCGCTGCGCCGCCCTCCTGCAAGGCCGCTGCAACCGCCTGCGCCCGCGCCCGCTGCGCCGCCTGCAGCGCCCGCAGCCGCTGCACCGTGTCCACAGTCACGCCCGCGCGCTTCAGCGCCTCCAGCGCAGCGGGGTCGGCAAGCAGAGCGGTCAGCTCCTCCGCCGCGCCCGCCGCAGCGGCGGGGCCCGCATCGTGCAGGGCGAGGCCGGGGTCGAGGGGTGAGGAGAAGGGCAGTCCCCGGTCGCGCAGGCGCTGGCGCAGGGCGCGCGATGAGCGAAACATGACGCAGAAGACGTCGGGCAGGGGGCGCGGGGCAGGTGTCCGCGAGCCGCCGAGGGCGGCAGAGGCGGCTTGCTGGCCGTGCGGTGCAGCGGCTGCGGCGTCGGCGGGCGCAGCGGGTGTGGCAGCAGGGCCATCTGTGAAATCGGCGTCGTCCTCGGCCTCGCTGCCGTCAGTGCCATCACTCGCACCGCACTCCGCCGCGCCGGCCTCGCCTTCCTTGCCCGCACCGTCAAAGGCCGCCTCGCGCCCACGGGTCGCGCGTCTGCCTCGACCCGCAGCGCTGGCGGCGGCAGCAGCGGCGGCTGCGCCTCCCCCGCGCCCCCGCCCGGGTCTGTTCGCTGGGCCGCCCTGGGTAGCAGCAGCTGCCGCGCTCCTCCTGCGCCCTCTCTGTCCGCCTCGCGGGTGCGCGGCCGCGCCTGCGCCCTCCCCCTCGACATCCATGGCCGTGCACGCCGTGGCAGCGCCAGGCTGGCCCTCCCTCGCACTCGTCACGTCACAGCTGCTTCCCGGGGATTCAACGCCAGCCAGCCCCTGCAGCAGCCACCGGCGAGTGCCAATCAGAAGCACGTTGCCTGCCGCATCGTCGGGGGCGAAGCGGAGCAGGAAGGAGCCGGGGCCCCACGACGCGCCCTGCGCCGCTGCAGCGAAGCACGGGCCGGTTTCGAGCCTGCGGGCGGCTGTCGCAGCGGCTCGGGGAGCGCCCTGGAGCCACTGCAGGCGTGGGGTGTCTTGTGGGTCCAGGTCCTGCCAGAGCAGCGCAGAGGCGTAGGCCGCCAGCAGAGCCTGCTGCCACATCACCACCCGCCGCGTCCACTCGGCAACCGCGTCCCAGTCCGCTGGCCGCAGCCGAGTCACAGCGCTGGGCATCGGGGGAGGCGGCGGCAGTGGACGCGGGACGGGCTGCCGCAGCGCAAGTGCCTGCGAGCCTACGGCAGCCTGGTCAGCGCCCTCAGCAGACGACTGCGCCTCACCACGCGGCCCCGCAGTTGCAGGCCGCAGCGCCCCGCCCTTGCTCTTCCGCAGTCCCGCCGCCAGCCCCGCCAGCGTGGACTCGTCGCCCGCACCGCCGGACGCTCCCTCTGCCTGCGTTGAGCGCTGTGAAGCTTCCGGGGCGCTGGCGCCAGCCGCATCGGGGCCGCTGCCTGCGAGTGCCCCCAGCGGGTCAAACTCTCGGGTCCGCCGCTCCAGCGGCTCCATGTGGTGCAGGGCCCGGCCCCCCGCCAGGCTGACGTAGCGGGCACGCAGCACGCCCCGGCTGCTGTCAATCGTACCGGACAGCGCAGCCGCTGCCGCTGCGGAGGAGCCGTCCCCGCTGCCCGCAGCATCCGCGCCCTGCGCACTGGCAGCCGCGGCGGCGAGGGAGAGGCCCGCCCCAGGCCACCACCCCGGCAGGCGGGGCATGGCAGGCGGGGGGATGCATGCGGAGGGAGGAGGCGGCCCCAGAGCCGACAGCACCGCAGCCCAACGCGTGCCCTGCCCGGCATCGCTTGCCAGCGGGCCCGCTGCAGCGTCAGTCGCGGCGGCGCCGCCAACGGCCCCCGGAGAAGTGCGCGAGGCAGCGCTTTGCCTGCTTGCCCAGCGGCGCAGCCCCGTCGGTCGCCGCACCCCGGCAGCTATCGGGTGACGGGAGTCGCTGCCCTCGTCCTCGCTAGCAGCAGCGGCATCTGTGAAGAGAGCAGACAAGTTCTGGCGGCCGACTCGGGGCGGCGGTGCAATCTGCATCGCTCCCGCATCGCCCGCAGCGGCATCGGCAGCGGCACCAGCTGCGTCCCCCTCCTCCTCGTCGGCGCCCTCCGGCGAGCCGCTGCCCGCAAGGGCGTCTGCCGCGTTCCACCACCACCCCGACTGCGCCGCAGCAGCAAACGCCTCCGCATCCGCCAAGCTGCCCACCCCGCGGAGCACGGAGCCAGCGTCGCCCGTGTGGCTGCGGCCCTGTGACCCCGCTGGTGACTCACCCACGCTGCTGCTGCGGCGGCCCGCGTACTGGGGATGAGGCGAGAGGGAGGTGGATGCCGGGCGGGCGGCGGAGGTGGGCTGCGAGGCCAACCCTGCATCCTGTCCTGAATGCTGCTGCTGTTGGCCCATGGAGCTGAGGATGGACTGGGCCATGGCGAGGAGCTCGTCTGCGTCCCCCTCCGCATCCACGTCGGGCAGAGGCGCAGCGGCCGTTGCTGAAGCTGCAGAGGCCCCCGATGGGGCGGCAGAGGAGGAGGAGGAGGACACAGAGCCCAGGTGGTCACCAGGAGTATCAGTGCTGCTCTCGTCAGCCTTCGTCCCGCCGTGCGCGGTGGATGCCACAGCCCTGCGGCCCCTCTTGGCAGGCGGCGGACCCATGCCGTCGCTGGCCCCGTTCCCAGCGGGCACACCCTGCCCTCCCGCGCCAGACAGTGCGTCGACAGCGCCCACGCGGCGCCGCTTGCCGCCGCCCTCCCCGTGGGTGGCCACGTCAGCGGCAGCTTCCGTGAGCGTACGGGTGCCCGATGCGCCCAGAGCAAGCTGCGGCGGCGCAGCAGCGAAGATACTTCCTTCCGCAGATGATGCTGGTAACGCCTTCGCCCCAGCGCCCGACTGCTGCGCCTGCGAGGCAGCTGCGCTCGCCTGCGCCCTGCGGGCCGCAACCCGCGCTGCAATCGCCTGCGCCAGCGCGTTCGCCTCGGCGTCCGGACCGCCCGCGCCGCCGCCCCGGCCCCACGGCTGCTGGACCAGCCGCGCCGCAGCGGCGCTTGAGACGGTTGCGATGCGGTCGCGGGCTGACAGGGAGCTTGGAAGGGGCAGCGGCAGTGACGCGTGCTGCGCGCGTGCAGACGCGGTGGCGGGGGCTGATGACCCGCTGGCGGTTGAAGTCGAGCCTTGGCTGCTGCCGAAGCCAGACGTACCAACAGAGGCGCTGTCGAGGCTTCCCGAGGCCGCGCTAGCCCGCGATGTGGAGCCGGAATCTGGCGGCTGTGAGAGGCTGCCTGCAGCAGAGCCGCCTGCGTCTCGCCTGCCGCCGCCGACCGCACCTGCAGCTGAGCCGCCAGCCGCAGCAGCGCCAGCGGCCGCAGCCGCGACCCAGCTGGCGGTGTGTGCGGCTGCAACGCTCCGCGCCTGCGCAGCCCTGCGTGCCGCAGCGGTGGCTCGCCACTCCAGCACCACTGCGGTCTGCAGCCTGATGGCGGCACCAGCGGTGGCTGCAAGCAGGCCCGCGCTCCACCAGTCCGCCGGGTAGGCGTAGTAGGTGCAGGCAGCCTGCAGGGCGGACGCGTGCTCCGCCGCGTGCAGCTGGGCCGCGATGGCAGGGGGCAGCTCATCCGCGAGCCCAGCTGCAGGCGACACGTTAACGCTGGCCTCGACTCCGCAGCTGCTACTGTCGCTGCGCGGTTCGTGGCCCGTCGCATCAAAGTGGCTGCTCGCGTCTGCACTCACGACACTGCTTGTCTGAGCAGGCTCGGGGGCGGCAGCCCGTCGGCGGCGCTTCCCCCTGCCGGAGCGGAGCCCCTCCTCCCCTGGGGGGGATGGGAGGACTGGCGAGGGGCGGACACGCGAGAACGCAGACGATGGCGCCGCACCAGCAGCCGCCTGCTCACCGGCGCTGGCCGCAGCCAGGGGTGGACCGCCTGCGGGTGAGAGTGAGTGTGCGGCCGCTCCGCTGGAGGAGCCGCCGGAGGCCACGTGAGTGGCCGCATGCGGCAGAGGACTCGGTGCCACACCAGGCGGGGGCACCGGGCCTGCCGGGGCAGCGCCCGTGTGTCGCGGCGCTGACGCATGGGTGCTGGGGCCCGAGTGCGCATCCTCGGAGGAGGAGGAGCCTGCCGCGAGACAGTCAGGAGCGGCCAGCCCAAGCAGAGCAGGGGCAGCATGCAACGGTGCGGCTAAGGCTGCAGTGGTACCGCTCAGCGACAGCAGGGCAGGCAGCAGCGCCGCGGCGGCGCCCTGGCCCGGCCCCGACAGCAGCTCACTGCCCGCTTGGAGCGCTGGCGCAGGCAGGAGGCCCCTGGCATGCAGCAGCTGCAGCAGGGAGAGCACCGCAGCGGGCACAGCGGCGGGCATTCCTTCCCGCTTACTAGCGGCGGGCGTGGCATGCGCGGCAGAAGCACCGCGCACCCCGGCTTCCGCAGCTGCGGCGGTCGCCCGCTGAGCTGCTGCTGCAGCGCTTGCATTGCCCGCACGCACCGCACTGGACAGAGCCGCAACGTCGCCGCCAGTGGCGGCCACAGCTGGCAGCAGCCAGCTCAATCGTTGCCAGGCGCTTGTGTCGTCCGCAACCACGCGAACGCGCAGCCGCAGCAGCAGCTGCACCCCAGGGCAGGCCCTTCGGCTGTGCGACTCTAGCGAAAAACTGTGCTGCGGCACCGCAGGCAGTGAACGCCGGGACGCCGGGTCCCCAGGGTCGATGTCGGAGGCCGTTCGGCGCTCAGCTGCCGATGCATCTGTGACGTCCGCGGGCTGTGGCGGGACGGCGCTCAAAGCGCCCTGCTCGTCCACCGCAGTCCCGCGCACGTGGCTCAGCTTCCTCCGAAACGCTGGAGTTCCAAGACGAGCTTGCTCTAGCGCCGCTGAGATCGCAGACTTCGCCGGCGGGGGCGCGGATGGCTTGCCGCCAGCTCGCACGAGGTTCCACCACGACAAACCGGCTTTGCCATCGTTTTCAACGGCTGAACGTCCCGATTCCGAAACAGAGACTGCCCTACTCCCGGCATTGGGAGACTGCGGCTCAACCACAGCAGCTTCTGTGCCACTAAGACCGTCGGCGACGGCCGAGCGTGTAGAACGGCTGGGCGACGCCATCGTTGGCAACGGCAGAGCGACATCGACAGGCTGTTGGCGCTCAGCAACCCATCCTCTCAGCACCGGCCTCGAGTGGGGATTGTGTGCTATCGATTTCAGCGCTGTCGCGGCGCGCTACCGGTCGTTTGAACACTCCCGCCATGATTACCGATCGGGATTGCCCGGAGTCCTGGGTCTGCAGTCTGCAGACTCTGCGCCGGACAGTCATAAAATTCGAAGGCACCCAGGTGGCCACGATATTCCTGGCTGCAGCCAGCTTTAGTGCGTGCCTGTCTCTACATGCAATTTGACTCGCTTGACAGGATAGTCTCCTTGACGGGCATCTGTAGCGATTCTCGACCGACCGAATGGCACAGCCTGTGCCGCACAGGCCACCTCGAGCAACGCCCTGCTGCGCGCCAGTCGAGAAGGTTGTCTCCCAGACGTGGATCAGTTGCTGCAGGAAGGCCGACTAGATCCTGCGGCTGCCAATAACGCCGCCATTCGCGTGGCCAGTGAAAACGGCCATGTTGCGGTCGTGGATCGGTTGCTGCTGGATCCGCGCGTAGACCCTGCCGGTGCTGACAACGGCGCCATTCGTGCGGCCAGCCGGAATGGTCATTCGGCGATTGTGGATCGGTTGTTGCAGGATGCCCGGACCGACCCGGCGGCGGAAGGAAACGGCGCCATTCGTGTGGCTTGCCGGAATGGCCAACTTGGAGTCGTGGATCGGTTGTTGCAGGACCCCCGAGTCGATCCGGCGGCTGTCCATAACATCGCCATTCGCGTGGCCAGCGAGCACGGCCATTTGGCGGTCGTGGATCGCTTGTTGTTGGACTCCCGGGTAGACCCTGCGGCTGTCAGAAACATCGCCATTCGTGTGGCCAGTGAAAACGGTCATGCGGAGGTCGTGGATCGGTTGCTGCTGGACCGTCGGGTCGATCCTGCTGCTGAAAACAACACCGCCGTCCACGTGGCCAGTGAACATGGCCGTCTGGCGGTCGTGGATCGGCTGTTGCAAGACTCCCGAGTAGATCCAGCCGCTGCGGACAACTACTCGATTCGTGTGGCCAGCCGAAATGGCCATCTGGTGATCGTGGATCGCCTGCTGCAGGATCCCCGAGTGGATCCTGCGGCCGTCAACAATTTGGCCATTCGCGTGGCCAGTGAGAACGGCCATGTGGAGGTCGTGGATCGGTTGCTGCTGGACCGTCGGGTGGATCCTGCTGCTGAAAACAACGCAACCCTTCGTGTGGCCAGTGAGCACGGCCATCTGGCGGTCGTGGATCGCTTGTTGCTGGACCCCCGGTTAGATCCGGCGGCTGTGAATAACACCGCCATTCGTGTGGCGAGTGAGAACGGTCATCTGGCTGTCGTGGATCGATTGCTACAGGATCGTCGAGTAGACCCTGCGGCTGCTGGCAACTCCGCCATCCGCGTGGCTTGTGCAAGACTTCATCTAACGGTTGTGGAACGGCTGCTTCAGGACCCCCGAGTAGATCCTTCCGCCGAAGGTAACATCGCCATCCGCGTGGCCAGTGAGCGCGGCCATCTGGCGGTTGTGGATCGCCTTCTGGAAGACCCTCGGGTGGACCCTGCGGCTGAGAGCAACATTGCCATTCGCGCGGCCAGTGAGAACGGCCATCTGGCGGTCGTGGATCGGCTGCTCCTGGATCCCCGGGTAGATCCTGCTGACGCTGATAACGGCGCCATGCGTGTGGCGAGCCAGAATGGCCGTCTGGTGGTCTTGCATCGCCTCCTGCAGGACCCCCGTGTCGATCCTGCGGCTGCGAGTAATCTCGCTATCCGTATGGCCAGCAAGCACGGCCATGTGGCCGTCGTGGATCGCCTGCTGCAGGACCCGCGAGTAGACCCTGCCACTATTAACAACGGAACCATCCGCGTCGCTTGCCAGGCGGGCCATCTGTCTGTCGTGCGTCGACTGCTGCAGGACCCCCGTGTCGATCCTGCGGCTGCTGACAGCCGTGCCGTCCTCCTGGCAAGTGAGTACGACCATGTGCTCATTGTCGACCTGCTTCTGCAGGACCCCCGGGTAAATCCAGCGGCATCGGACAACTCCGCCATTCGCGCGGCCAGTGAGAGCGGTCATCTGGCTGTCGTGGATCGCCTGCTGCAGGATCCCCGAGTAGACCCTGCGGCTGCTGACAACGTCGCCATTCGCGTCGCCAGCCGGTATGGCCATCCGTCTGTTGTGGACCGTTTGCTGCAAGACCCACGGGTTGATCCATGTGCTGCCGACAACTTCTCTTTTCGTGCGGCGCTCGCACAGCGGCACGTGTCTGTCGTATCCCGTCTGCTGCAGTGCCCAGCTGTGCTGCGCTCAGTGCACAGCCTGCTTAGGCAGGGCGCCCTGACTGTTGGCGTCAGCGAGGTGGCATCGCTGCTTCGCCGCGATGCACTGCTGCGCCGCAGCCATCTTGCCGCTGCCGTGCTGCGGAGGCGCCATAGTTAGGCCAACCGCACTGTGCTCGACAGCGATGTCCTCCTGATTCAGCACGTGCTTCCTCGACGGCGTCGACATCCCCACGCATCTGTGCCAGCTCGCAGTACGGCACTTCAGCTGGCAGTGCCCTTTGCTGCCAGGGTTTGCGGACAGAGCTGCTTCAACCACAGAGCCCCGCTTGCTGCCGACTTGAGGAAACTGTGGGTTTTCAACACTCGCTTTTGTGCAACGAAGGTCGTCGGCAGAGATTACGCGGGCGGCCATAGCACGGAATTATCTGACCTCCGTCACATGCCACGGTCGTGATGTGAACTGCTCTACCATGAAGGCCCACGGGCATTCGGTGTAGATCTGCGCGCTATGATAGGGGCGGTAACACTGATGAGCCGTCGACACGGAGAAAGGACAGGCTTTTCAGAGTCGCACCCGCCCCCATCGATATCGACTTCGAATAGTGATGCCACACAACGTTAACGCGGGGGCATACTTGATAGCTATTGGTCGACAGTTCGACGGTGAGTCTGCTCCGCGAGTTCCAGGCCGAACGGGGGAGACGTCACCGGAGGGTGGCGAAAGTGGCATTCAACACACAAAAGCTGGTGTCAGCGCCGTGACGCAATGCGCGCGCGACCCCAAATCTGAGCTCTGCCCGCATGCGCTACCGCAGAGGAGCAGCCGCGGGAGCAGCAGCTGGTCGGGCCGCGGCAGCTGTCGCGGCCGCCGCGGAGGGGTCCGGGTTCGCCACACCAGGCACGCGGCTGAGTGTGTACCCGCCGCCGGGCACACCGCGCTGCGGCATGGGCGGCCGGCTGGCGCGCACCTCGCCCTCACGGTCCACGTATTCGATGATGGCCATGGGGGCGCGGTCGCCCGTGCGGAAGCCGCACCGCATCACGCGGCAGTACCCGCCCACACGCGTCCTGCAGCGATGCAAG
>Ga0208629_100660_pt1 | contig 15818 bp, 14 predicted proteins | sample LakWasMet19_HOW5_2_FD_183865 | JGI IMG/M metagenome (GOLD analysis project Ga0208629, IMG submission 183865) | Freshwater sediment methanotrophic microbial communities from Lake Washington under simulated oxygen tension - Sediment Metagenome... | ecosystem: Environmental > Aquatic > Freshwater >...
CAAGCGGTGTATGTAGTCGATCCATTCGGCGTGAATGGCGGTCCTGGTGCGGCGTTTAACGTGCTCGACCGCCTGGATGTGAAACACCCGGATTGCGTAAGCGATTCTGCCATTCTGGCCGATGCTCTGGTGATTGCCGAAGGCAAGGGCGAATCTGTTCATTTCGACGAATCAGCTAAAATTTTCTTACAGGGTTTGATATTGCACGTTGCCGCGCTGGACGAAGTGGAGCGCCGGAATCTGGGCGAACTGAGGCGGCTTCTGACGGCCGGGGAAACGGAGTTTTTCGACCTCTTGGGCATGATGGCAGCCGATGAAACGACCGCTTTCGGCATCCCGGCCAGGTCGGCAAACACGCTCATGGGCATGGCCGACCGCGAGCGTGGTTCAGTCCTTTCGACGGCCCGCCGGAATACGGCATTTTTAGACGATCCGCGCATTGCTGCCGCGCTGGCCCGTTCCGACTTCGACCTGCCGGAAATCAAAGCCGAGCCCATGACAGTTTATCTGGTCATGCCGGCTAATCGAATTGGCCCGAATGCCCGATTCCTGCGTCTTTTCATCAGCTCGGTGATTGCCGCAATTACGTCCAGCAACGTGCAGCCGGTGCACCGGGTTGCGTTCCTTCTCGATGAGTTCGGCCAGCTAGGCTATATGAAGCAAATCGAGGACGCTGTTTCGTTGCTGCGTGGCTACGGTCTGGCGTTCTGGGTATTCATTCAGGATCTGTCGCAGCTCAAAGGCGTCTACCCGAAATGGCAGACATTTTTAGCGAACAGCGCCAAAACATTCTACGGCACCGACGACTACGATACAGCTAAATACATCAGCGATAGTCTGGGCAAGGCGACGATTGAATTTGAGACAGAAAACGAGGGCGGAAACAGAGGCCACAATTTCAGTTTTTCCGGCGGCAGCTCAATGAACCGTGGTCAATCCAGCGGTACCAATCAGCAGTTCGCCGGGCGCGAATTGCTGACGCCGGATGAAGTGATGCGGCTCGGCCCTGAAAAACCGATTGTGCTGGTCAAGGGCGAATATCCGTACCTGCTCGCCCGGCTTAATTACTTGTCCGATTCCGAGTATCGGGGCCGGTTCGACGCGAACCCCTACCATAGTTGAGGGGGACACATGGCGGGCATCATCGGAGCGGTTCTTGTTTTCGTCGTCCTGTCCTGGTTTCTCCAGCGGCTGTTCCCTGCCCTGTTTGCGGCGGTGTTCGTGATGGCCGCGCCGGTGTGGCTGGTCGGCGGCCTGCTGCTCGATCTGCTGCGCAAGCTGCCCGCCGGTCTGCGGCGGGCGTGGTACGCGCTGCTCCAGACGCTTGGATTCCTGACCGTTTTGCCGCTGATGCCGTTTATTTTCGTTTGGGCGTTCCTGGCCGAACTGTTCCGCCTGAGGACGCAGGCTGTGCGCCCTGCCCAGGCCACACCGAAGCCGACTTCCACCAAGCGCACGGCGGACGTGATCGACCTGGCGGTATTCCGGCGGCGGCGAGGGAAAGAGTGAAAATAATATTAAATAAATATTTATTTAATATCCAAAGAATATTTTATATACCTCGCCCATGGAGTCACCCTAGCCCTCTCGGCGATCGCCAGCGCTGATGGCTCTGGTCTCGATCTGGGCGGGGTCTGTTGCCAATCCGGTTTGGTGATGTGGCCCGCTCTACCTGGCCGGCTGATTGTCACCAATACACGAAATTAACAATATAGGTACATCACCGATAAAACAGTTTTTATGTCTCATTAGGGTTGTTTTTGATGGTACATAATGCCATTCTTCCAACGTCTTAAACCCTATTGAGACAATTTGAGGGCTTTTTTAATGAGTAGATACGAAACTGACGTTGTTGCATGGGCAAACGAACAGGCAGCATTAATTCGGGCTGGCCGGTTCGACCAGCTCGACATTGAACATATAGCGGATGAGATTGAAGACGTGGGTAAAAGTGAACAGCGCGAGTTAGAAAGCCGGATGGCAGTCCTTTTAGCCCATTTGCTCAAATGGCAATATCAGCCTGAAAGGCGAGGTAGAAGCTGGAGCCTCACTATTACTGATCAACGTGAAAGCATTTCTCGCCGTCTACAGAAAACGCCCAGCTTAAAATCGTCGTTAAATGATTCTGATTGGTGGGCTGATGCTTGGCATGATGCCCGCCGTCAAGCCGCCCACGAAACCGGGATTGAATATTCCGTGTTTCCCAAAGATTTCCCTTGGATTTTCGAACAGATTATGAACTTTGAGTTCTGGCCAGAATAATGGAATGGCACTATACGGTTACGCGCGGGTATCGACTGCCGATCATCGGTTTATCGGCTGCTCCTTAAATGTCTAATCAGGCCGGAAAACACACCAGCGTTCCCGGCCTTTTTTTCATCACTCGCCGCCTTTCTTCCTGGTCGCCGCCGGTTTGGCATCGGCCACAGGTGGGGTCAGACGCGCCAGAAGCGCGGCGTTTTGCTCTTGGGTGGCGGTGAGCTGGCCGGCGAGCTGGGCGGCATTCTCGCGGGCCTGGCCGGCATTCTCGCGGGCTTCGTCGCGCTCGGCCTGGACGGCGTTAAGCCGTTCGGCCGTGCGGTGGGCCTCGGCCTCGGCCTGGCGGCGCTGGTCCAGCGCCTTTGCCAGTTCGCCGCGTACCTGGTCGAGTTGAGCGGCGGCGGCCTGCTGGGCTTTGTCGCGCTCGGCTCGGGCGTCCTGGGTCTCCTGGTGCGCGTGATTCAGCTCGGTGCGCAGTTCGCCGGCCCGGCGCTCGATCTCCGTAGCCGCCGCTTCGGCCCGCTCGGCGCGGGTCGTTGCCTGGGTCAGCTCGGCCCGGATGGCGGCCAGCTCCTGACCGGCCCGTTCGATCTTCTTCTGATTCGCCTGGTTGGCTGCCTCGGCGGCAGCCTGTACCTGCACCAATTCGGCGGCCTGGGCCTCGTAAGCTTCGGCTAGTTCCTGGCGGATCGCGTCCAGCTCGGCCCGTTCCGCTTCCCAGCCCGCTTGCGCGGCGTGCAGAGATTCGTTCGCTAATTCCTGAGCCTTTTGCCAGATCGTTGCTACGGCCGCGCCGCCGGCTTGCTGGACAGCCTCTGGCACCTGGACAGCCACCGGGGCCGCCTGGGTGGTCTGCGCCCGTCTCCATTCGCGCATTACGGCGCTGGCTGCGTTCATATCCACTCGTGCGGTGCGGCGCACCTGGTCAACAGTAGGTAACGATTGGCGGCCACCCTGATCGTATAGATCGGCTGCAGCTTGAATGATGCGTTCACGTATATCAGCGGGGATTTGTTGGGTCATGGAGGATGCTCCGGAATTAGACAAGAATAATAAGAATAACATTATTCTTATTATTCTTATAGTTATTATTATCCTTCTCTGTAGCGCCCAACATCCGAACGGTAACGCTACAACGGTTAAAACCGGTCTAGGATGACCGTAGAGGCGTTTTCTGGGCGGCCTTATCCCTTTCCTCGTCGTGGGTCTATTTCGTGCGCCCTGAGCCTTTCTGCGCAGCCTGGTTGTGGAGCTTGAGCTTGTCTTACCCGAGTCAGCTATAGACCTGCCCTTTCCTGGCGTTCAACCTAATCGCCTTTCAGTGACTAGAGGGGTTATCCACAAGGAGCGGTGACGGGGCGGCGTTAAAGATTTTTAATGTTAAAAATATTGCGCGCGCGCGTTATGGACTAAAAAATTCTTAATATTTTATTTATTTTCAATACTTTGCAAATATTCCCGGTGGGTGAAACGACGTGTCTATTCACAGCAAAAGGTGGGTGAAACGACGTGTCTATTCACAGCAAAAGGTGGGTGAAACGACGTGTCTATTCACAGGCGTGTCTTGACGGTGGGTGAAACGACGATAGTTCGCACGATGGGTGAAGCGACGTGTCACGGGCCTCTATTAATGCGCTTGGCGACGCCTCTTACCAGTCTTTGCGTGTCGCGAACGTAGAATGTCACCCTATCATCATGGCCGAGAACAAAGCGGTACTCGGGCAGACTGTCGTCATTTTGGATGGAGCGCAGCGCCCGGCGGAACTCTTTGAGTGTGGATTTGCTGCCCGTTTTTTCTTGCAGCAGCTCAAGGCTAATTTTCCATTGGGTCTGATGTCCGCAATGTTTCCTGGCCAGTTCGTAGAGCCGCCGTGCCAGCGGTTTGCGCAGCCGGAAATAATCGGGGTGGATAGTCAGCACCTCAAACGCCTGAACAGCGTTGTAAAGCCATTCCGACAGCGTGACCTCGACGGCAATCATGCGCTCGTCAGCGGGCGACTTCTCGATGATCTTCCAGCGATCTATGATGCCGAATCCTTCCCGAACTCGAGTGCCGCCAGTTCGTATGTCGGTTGTGATGCTCGTCCCGCGCAGTCGCTCGAATGCTTCGTGCAGCCGTTGATAGCCGTCGCCGCTGGTCTGCCGATTGGTCGTCACTAGAAAATCATACACTGTAAACCGGACCGTGCGATTCTTCGCATCAGCCCGGTCGCGGTTCAGTCCCTCGATAGTCTGGCTGATTATGTAAATCAGCACGTCCTTGTCATGCTGCGTAGCGCGGCCCATCACGGACGGAGTAACTTTGATGTACTTGCTGCCGTCCTTCGAGCGCCATTCCCAAATCGATAAATCTGGCTTGGTCGATAGCGTGAAAATAGGCGCTTCCATCGAGGCGCTGTCATCTTTTATCGCGTAGTCGAACAAATCGGCCAGAAAAAAATCACGGTTCGGGTGACGCAGCTTGACCAGTCCGCCCTTGCTGCCATCACGCGGCACGTTGGCTAGGCGGCGCTCCAGAGCCTTGATCGCCTTCAGCTCGTTTTGTGTCTCGCCCTCGATAGCGGCCCGTTGCTCTTGCAGGCTGCGCAGCCGGGTCAGAAGCTCGCGGGCCTCGGGCGACTCCATGCCTCCGAACTTGAAGGCGATTCGTGCCAGGTCGCGGTTGATGCCGACGACTTTCTCCGACAGGATACGATGATGTTCCCGCAGATATGCAAGTCGGCGCTCGTGACCGTTCGCCCATCCTCCAAGAGGCGCTAGCGGATCGCTGTCCCACATGCTCTCGATGGCGTCCTGCTCGCTTAAAGCGTCCTCATCAAACATTCCCCATCTCTCGGCTTCCTCGCGGGACATCTCGACAACGACGCCGGGAATTTCCGCGTCCCCCAACTGGGTCGATATGATTGTCCCGAACAGTTGCCCGCCGATTTGCTGCGCCTCCGGCTCTTTCTGCTTCTTGGTCATAAATAGTCCTTGGACATTAATTTCATATTGATAGGCGCGTCTTTTTTTCGCCTAATAGCGGAGTTTTAAAGTTTTAAAGTTTTAGACGCAAAAACACTTATTTTATCTAGGTAACACAACAAGATATAAGAGTTAGCGGTTCCTAATAGACGGGTTCCGGTTCCTAATATACACAAACCGGTTCCTAATAGACGGGTTCCGGTTCCCAATGTACACAAATCGGTTCCTAATAGACGGGTTCCGGTTCCTAATGTACACAAATCGGTTCCTAATAGACGGGTTCCGGTTCCTAATGTACACAAATCGGTTCAATTATTTAGCTCTGAAATATATCGCCTTCCAATGCGCGGAAAATCGCCATATTGATGACAGCGGCGCGGGCTTGGCCGGTCCGTTTCGCCACTTCGTCAACTTTGCGCAGCAACTCGGGCGCGATCGTTAATGTGATTTGCCGCTTGTTGCCTTTCGGCAGCCCTTTTTCATAGACGGCCGCCGGTGCGGCTTCGGTCTTGGCATCGGGCGCGCCCTGGATGAATGCGTCCTCGGCGGCCGCAGTCTTTGATTTTGGTTTAGGTTGTATTGCCATTCTAAACACTCCTGTTAGGCGATGTTTTGGATATTAAAAAGATATGAAATAAGGGTTTCAATCTCGGCGACCGCTTTGGGGTCGCGTGGGGCCAGCTCGGACACGGCCAGGCCCCCGCCACCGGCATTGCTGAACGCCTTGCGTCGCCGGATCGGGGCGGCCAGGTACTCGAACTGCGGCACCTCGGCCACGGCGGCGGCCGCTTCGGCGTTGTCGGCTGAATGTTCGCCGGGATCGGCCTGGTTCATCACGGCATAGCAGCGCAGGCCGTCGCGCACGCTCCGCGCCTCATCCACCAGTGCGGCCATGTCATCGAGCGCCCATACGTCGTAGGAACGCGGCGCGAACGGCACCAACAGCACATCGGATAACACCAGCGCCGCCCGGAGCGCCGTTGAGTCGCGGCCGCCGGCGTCAATGATGATTTCCTGCCATTTTCCCCGCTGCTGCTGCACCTGGCCGCGCAGGGCCGGGCCGTCTGCGTATTGTGCGCAGGCAATCCCCGGCTGGCGGCCGCTCTCGGCTCGCGCAGCGATGGCCGCCGCCGCCGTGCCTTGGCGGTCGCCGTCGATCAGCCACACGTCGCGACCAGCCAGGGCGCGGGCGATGGCGAGCTGAACGGCCAGCGTCGTTTTGCCAACGCCGCCTTTAGTGTTTCCTACCGTAATAATCACATTAGAACCTCATAAGGATATTAAATGATAGTGCTAAATATACCATCCAGACGCGGGAACTGTAAATAGTATTAGTGATTTTTTGGATATTTTTTTAATATTAAAAGAATATCCTATTGACTTTTTTTAGCGGCTAAAATTTGTTTGTCCCGATTGCGCAACGCTCGATAAAGCGTCGCGCGATGTACGCCCAGCAGTCCGGCCGTTTCTATCACCGGACGGCCATCGGCCAACAGATCGCAGGCATGTTCGACCTGGTCAGGGCTAAGGGCAGAGCGGCGGCCAAATTGCACACCACGGGCTTTTGCCGCGTCACGCCCGCGTCTGGTGCGGTCGATGATTAGCGAACGCTCAAACTCGGCAATACCGGCGAACACGGTCAGCACCATGCGGCCCGCCGGCGTGGTCGTGTCGGCCCACGGCTCGGCCAGACTCCGCAGGCCTACGCCGATCGCCTGCAGCTGTTCGGCGATGTTCAACAGGTCGCGGGTGCTGCGGGCCAGCCGGTCGAGGCTGGTCACTGTCACCACGTCGCCCGCCCGCAGGTGGTCAATCATCCGTTCCAACTCCGGACGCCGCGAATGTGAACCGGTGATTTTCTCGGCAAAAATGCGCGTGCAACCGACGGCCGTCAGCTCGGCCCGCTGGTTCGTGAGGTCCTGAGCGTCAGTGCTGACGCGGGCATAACCAATGTTCATATATTCTCCTGGCGTAATGTCGCAAATATCAAAATAATACGCATCAATTAAGCAACAAACAAATGCGACAGTTTAACGCCAGTGAAATGGTAGTACCGGCGGCATGTCGCATAATTGTAGAGTTTTGCGACACAGCAAGACAATTTCAGCGCGCCCAGCGCCTATTTGGCGAGAATAGCAGACGGGTGAAGGTCAGCTATCGAGATCATGTTGACGACCCGCGCCTTAAAACTACCGCTTTCGGCCTGACCTGCACCTTAAAACTACCGGTCTGTAATCCACCAACATTTTGCTTAAATTGCCCGGCCAGCGTGTCAGCTATGGCCAGGGCGCGATTGATGGGCACGGTTTGCGTGTAGAGGTCATAACCGTAGCTGACCAGGGAAACGGCCTCGCCTCTGGTGTTCACGACGACGCCGCCTGAGTTGCCGCCGATAATGGATGCTGTCACCAACATGAATTCGTCTGGGGACAGCATCGAGGAATCGCGGCCGTACCATGCAACGATACCCACGCCTACGGCGAAACCGTAGCCGCCAGGCGAACCGATCGCCATCACGTCCTGGCCCTGGCGTGGCATCAGGCCGGCAACCGGAATCGGTGGCAGGGAGTCGCCCTCGATCTCGACCAACGCCACGTCACGGGAAATGTCCGCGCCGATCACGCGGGCCTCGCGCCACTCGCCGCCGGCGGTGCGCACGCGCAACCCTTCCTGACCCTCGACACAATGGGCCACTGTCAGCACCTTGTTTCCCTCGACGGCCACGCCGCCGCAGATGATGCGCTGCCCGCGCTCCGCGTCCATCTTCGCCCAGTCTCGATGCCAGGCGAGAACACGGGTCAGCAGGGCCGTAGCCGCGTTCTGTTGAACGCCAGGGATACGCCAGGCGTGATTGTTCTCAGCCAAGCCATAGGGCTTCTCGATGCCAGCCAGGGCCACCACGGACGGCATGACGCGCTCGGCCAAGCCGGGCCAGTCCGGCGCGATATACGGCCGTGTGTCGGGTGGTAGGGTGCCGCGCCGCACGCTAGCCGCGCTGATGGTGCTCTCCGTGATCGCGGTTTGTTCCTGCTGGTAGTCTTCGATGCGCTCCACTTGGCCGTGCAGGGCGTGAGCGTTCGCGGCCGTGGTCGCTGCGGTGTAGCCGGCCACGGCCAAGGCGGCGCCGGCGGCGATGTAGGTTGCAAGGGCGGCCTGCCGCCAGTCGTCAACGTGGCTCATGCTGTGCGCCATTCTGGTTGTCGATCAGGCCCAGGCGTTCTAGGCTGGTGCCTACGCGGTCGCCATCGGTCAGCAGCTCGGCGTTCTTCAAATAGGAAAACACCAGCAGGAAGCTGGCCAGGAAAAATGCCGCCAGCGATGCGCCGACTGTGATTTGATATTTTAATAGGCCGGGCGCGGCCCGGCCGGTAACATTGGCATTAGCCATGATTTCACCTTGATGTCAGGTGGGTTGTGGTCAGGAGTCCAGGTCGGTTGCTGCCGTCCTGGACTCCGCTTTTTTTAGCGGCTAAAGCCGCTCTCTTCCTCGCGATCCTGCGCCTTAAAACTACCGTCATGCCGGCTAGCTAAACGCTTATTAAACATCTAACTTCGGCTGTAGCGCGTAATCTTTCACTACAACGCCGGTGTTCGCTCCTATGTTGACCATTGTAGGCCGCACCCATACCACTTTGCTTTCCAAGCGCCGCAAGTGACCACGCCGCAGGTGCATACGTGGGCTTGCGTGACTGCCGCCGACACCGATTTTCCCAACCTCTCGACGTTCATCCGATAGCTGCAAGACCTTGTAGGAGAAAAACGGCTGTTTGCCCTTCGCCTGCCTCTTCTTGTTGAGCACGGCCGGGGCGCTAATTTCGGCCGTTGTCACATTAGCGCAATTAATGACACTGCATGCCTGCACAACCATCTGCACTTCATCGCGTGAATCGAGGATAATTTGTGCGTAAGCCTTCTCTCTGTCGCCGCCATACGCGGCCAGAATTTTTTCGTAGAACTCTGGCAGCAAATAGAAAGGTTCAGATCTAAACTGCTTGGCCTTGGAGCTGGCTAATCCCGCTTCAATGGTCGCCATGTGCGCGATACGACTGGCCGGCAAGGATTCCTCCAGCTTCACATCCTGTATGGTATTTTCATAAGGCACAAACGAACCACCGAGAGCTACTGTCCACTGCCGATATTCAGGCCCCCAGTAGATCGGGAGAATGAAAACGCCACCTTCCGGGAAAGCGTCAAGGATGCCGTTTAGCCCTGGAAGCAGCTCGTATTCCGGACAGGCTTCCCAACACAGAGAAATGCGTTTTGTCGCCGGCGTCTGTTGGAAATCGCCTAACCGCTCGATGCTGTCCTCCTTCTCCCACGGCGCTTCGAAGGCCACACAAGGGAAAGGAAGGCGGGTAAGGTCTAGATGCGCCTGTCGCAGTTCATTCGGATCGATAAGGTCGCAACAGTTCGGCAAGATGAATTTAATGCTGTGTTGTAGCATGTCGATTAAGCGCCGAAAAACGCGGGCTGACTCGGGAGCCGCACTGCGTAATACGGCCTCTAGCTCGCGCATATCTTCGATGGCGTGTGCACAGTAGTTCAATGGCTGTATATGGTCATTTTTCATTGTTCATTCCCTCAAAAATTAAAGCCTCCAACTACCCGAAATTGAACGGGAACCCTAACAATTAGCGGCTAAAGCCGCGTTCCTCCTCGCGGTCTCTCGAAGCCTTTTCCTTGAATTGCCCGGCCAGCTCGCGGGCGCGAGCCTGTTTTGCGGCATCACCGTCGTTATCCAGTTCGGCGGCGAGCGCCTCCGCATGGCTGCTGCTGGTCTCGTCCAGCTCGACAGTCTGCCCTGACAGCTCGGCCTCGATGGATTGCGCTAAATTGGCGGCCAATTTGCCGTCGCGCTCCAACCGCTCCAGGTCCGTCGTCTGGCGGCTCTTCTGGGCCTGTTCGATCTGCTGGGTGTAGAGCTGTGACAGTTCCTCGTTGGTGGGTTCGGTGCGTTCGTTCTCGTTCATGTTGCCCCCTTGATTAATTGAATAGATATTTAAAGGATATTAATTAAACTGTTAATAAATGTTAATTACCGCCCGCGTCCTTCACGCTGCTGAACACGCTGCCGGTCACTGACCGCTTCCTGCGGGTCGCGTGCATACCTGTCGGCAAACTCGCGTTGCATCCGTTCCGCCTCGACGACCTGGCGCTCTTTGGGCATGGCATTGAACCGTTCGATGTGTTCGCGCACGTCGGCCGGCAGCTCGCGCCATTTTGATGGGCTGCGGTCGGTCATGCCGGCGAATCCATGTTTTCGTTCAGCGGCCAGCGCCTTAAACTTATCAACTGCCATTTTGGCGTGAACCTCCGCCCGCTTGCGGTCTTGCTCGCTAATCTGTATAGCCGCCGGGCGCTCGGCCTCGGCTGGGGATGGCTGAGATAGGCCTGAAAACGCCCGGCGTTCGCCCTCCTGCATGATCGCGGCCGCATGGTGCCGGGGGTCTTTCCCAGCCGCCAAAAACTCTTGGGCAACGGCCAATCTTTCCCGCGCTACGTCCAGCCCCAGGCCGCCGCCGGCAGCTTCGGCCCGCTCCACTCCGGCGCGGAAACCGGCGAGCTGATCGGGCACCGGGCGCTCGGCCTGGGGCCGCTGCGGTGCCACCAGCTTGCCGCGTTCCTGGCCGACCTGCTGCCGGAACTTCGCCGCGATCTCGGCCGCCATGCGCTTCTTCTCGTCCTCTGGCGTGCGCTCGATCTGCTGCGGCCGCTGCATGGTCGGCGTGCCTGCAATGTCGGTTGGCGGCATGAGGTCGGGGCGTCCGTGGCGCTCCAGGTTCCGGCGCAATCCGTCGCGCAGTTTCCCGGCCAGCTCGGACACCTTCGCCCGTCCGCGTTCCAGCCAGCGGCGCATGACATTTTCCCCGTCAAATCCATGCCGGTCGGCGAAATCCAATGTACTTTCTTTTGGCCGCTCACGGCTTAGCACCTGAGCCAGCTTGCCGGCGGCCAGTTCGGCCGTGCCGCGAACGTGCCAGGTGGTACGCTCAGCGGTCGTGCCGTCCGGCAGCCGCACGGTTTCGGAACCGCCATGTTCTAGCCCAATGCGGTCGCCAATTTTCGTGCCGCTGACGGCAATGGCGCGTTCCAGATCGACACCCCAAATAGTGTGCCGATCGCCCTTGTCATTCTCCAAGGTAGCAAAGTAGCTCGGCCGATTCTCCGGCTTGTTCTCGTAGGGTGCCGCGCCATACTCGATAAGCCGTCCGGCCCGGCGGTCGGTGAAATCATCCGCACCGGCAAACAGGGTCGCGGCCTCTCGGTGTCGGGTCATGCCGACATAGGCTAGGCTGCGGTCCATGCCTGGGGTAGCCAGCAAATAAGCGCGGTCCACGGTTATGCCCTGAGCCTTGTGAATCGTGACGGCATAGCCATGATCGACGGCCGCATATTTTTCCGCGTGGAACTCGCGACGCTCGCCGCTATCCAGGCGCACGGCCAGGCCGCCATCCTCGGCCCGCTCGACAGTGCCTAGCGTGCCATTTTTCACACCAAGGGCGCGGTCGTTTTTCAGAAACACGATGCGGTCACCTGGGGAAAATTCCCGGCCGCCGCGCTCGGTCACAAAGCGGGCCGAGCCTTCCAGCTCGCCGCGCTCATTGCGGGCCTCGCGCACGGCTTCATTGAGCGCCTGCACGTCCTTGTTGCTGTGGGCAAGGATGATCTGGCTGCCCTTGCCCTGGTCGCTGACATAGGCGGCCGCTAGGCCATAGCATGCTGCCTCCCGGCTGTCGTGGATTTGGACATGGCCGCGTTCGGCGTAGGCCGTTAGGCCATCGACCACGGAACCACGCGCAAACTGCTGGCCGGCCTCTCGCGCCCATGCTTCTTTCTGGCGTCTCACTTCGGTGATTTCTGCCGCGCCGACATGCTGCACCACGCCCCGGAAAGCCGCGCCCGCCTCGATGGCGGCAAGCTGCTTATCATCGCCGAGCAAGACCACTTTTGCCCCGGCTTGCTCGGCGGATTTCAGCACGCGGCCAAGCTGACGGCTTCCGATCATGCCCGCTTCGTCGATCACCAGAACGTCGCGGCTGGTGAGCTTGTCCTTTCCGTTCTTCCATGCAAATTCAAGGGATGCCAGCGTGCGGCTGTCAATGCCACTGCCTGCCTGCAATTCGTCGGCCGCCTTACCTGCCAGGGCTGCGCCGCGCACGTTTAAGCCCTGCGCCTGCCATGCCTCACGGGCTACCTTCATGCTGAAAGATTTACCCGTGCCAGCATCACCGATGACCACGGCCAAACTGCCCGGTTTGAGGACGTGCAGGACGGCGTTTTTTTGCTCAGCCGATAGGGTGCCAACACCATCAATAGCGGCGTTTGTTATCGGGCTGGAAACGCCATGCCTCCCCGCCTGTGCCAGACGCTCGGCGCTGTCCACCATGCCGCGCTCGGTGTCGATCATTTCGCGGGTTGAGAACTTCGCCGGCTCGCGTCCGCTGGCCGGTTCCATCTCGACCAGAAGCGGGGAGTTTTCCAGCCGGGTAAGCAAGCCCTGAAACTGGTCGGCGTCGTCAATGTAGCGGTTCAACTCGGCGGCAATATCGCGGCGCGTGAAAACGGCCTGCGTTGCCGTGATCTTGTCTAGGATGATCTCCGGCCGCTCGGTAATCTGCTGCGCCTGTTCCTGCCTGTCGGCGTTGTGAATGTCGATGCGGTCGGCGTCCAGGCCACGCCTTTTTATCGCCACGGCATCGCAGCCTATGTGCTTGGTTGCCGTTAGCTTTACGCCCTGCTCTGCATAGCTTCGATGATCTACGCGGGCGCTGATTTCGGCACGCTCTAGCGCCTCGTTTGTCAGCTCGGCCCATTGCTGTCGAATCTCGGTAATGTCGCCCTGGCTTGTGCCTGGAATTCCCGCCTTTTTCCTGTCCTTGTTCGCAAGCTCGATAACGGCCTTAGCGCCTAGCGTTCCATCTGCGCCAATGGTGCGCGTGGTCGCCAGCATGTGAACGTGAAAATTCCGGTCGTCGCCTTCCTTGTCCGGCGCGTGGATGCAAACATCCACGGCCACGCCGTAGCGGTCGGCGATGGCCTTCCCCATGCGCGTTGCCAGCTCTTTACGGTCGGCATCGTTCAGCTCATGCGGCAGGGCCGCCCGCCACTCGCGGGCCACTCGCGCATCCTTGCGCTTCTCGGCGGCTTCGGCGGCATTCCAAAGCGCGTAGCGTTCGGGAACCGGCACACCATCTGGCGTAACGATCTCCGACGACAACACACCACCTTTCCGGGTGAAATCGAATGTTTCCCCGGTCCTATCATCCAGTATTTTAGACGCGGAACGATAGGCGGCCGCAGCCACGGCGCTATGCCCTGATGCGCGTCCTATTGTATGTGTATTCAGATGGTATATAGCCATTTAGCCCTAGCGTTTTAGCCGCTAAAATTTGGGTGCAGGGGTATCCTATGCCGTACTAGGGTTGCGAAGTAACCCGTAAGTGCACATTTCGCTTTGCTTCATGAATATACCGCATTTTATCTTCCTATTCAATCCGAAATTGTTGTAGAATTAGTTAGCAAATTTAAACCACTAATGAGGACAATCATGTCACGAAAAACACTCGCGGAACGCAAATCGACCAAGCTTGCTGAACTGGAAAAAATCAAAGCCGATCTAGCGGAACTTGAACGCAAGGAGGCGGAGCGTATCGGCAGATTTGCTATCAGCGCTGGCCTTGCTGATTTGGAAATAGATGATGCAGATTTACGGCGGGAGTTCGAGGCTCTCGCCTCGAAATTTCGCAAGGGCGACCGGGCAGCCGAAATCAAGCCTACCGAAGTCAAGATCTCTGCGCCGGCTCCGGCAACTCCTAGCGAAAACTGAACGGGAATTAGGACGGATTAGGATGAACGCCAGGAGAGAAGACGCACACCGGAAAATTCAGCTCGGCGGGCTGGTCATAAAATCGGGTATGGCGGATTATCCACCGTCAGTCATTCTCGGGGCGCTGGCACTCGCGGAGAACGCGCTTAAAGGCGCGAATAGGGCCGCTGCATTGGCGCGGTTTGAGGCTGCGGGTGATGCGCTCTTTAAACAGCATATTGAGGAGAATAAATGACTAACAGAAAATGGTATTTGGCGGCCGCACCGGCGGTCATTTACGGCGTATTTTTTGCTTCTACCGCCTCGGCTATGGTGTTCGATAAATGTATCCCGTTGTCGATCAATTGGGCTGACATACAGGATCCGACGGAACGGGAATCGGCTCGGCAACTTGAACTAAAACGTTGTGCGGCTGAGGACGCCGTATCGGATTCATGGTCCGCTACGCTAACAGCGTTGGAATTGGTCCAGGAACAGTTGAAGGCGGCCGCCAATTCAGGGCAATGGGACAGGGTAAAAATTCTGCTCGATAAGGCACGTGAACCGCTATTGAAAGCAAAGCAAGCGGCGGACGAAAATTTTGATGTATACGGGGCCGCCGATCTGCGTTCTGTGTTTGGCGATGGCCTGAATTATTCCTTTCAAAATGTTGGGCTTTTGCCGCTGCCGTCGTCATTCGACGACGCCCTGGAGAAAATAGAGATCGCCGCAACAACACCCGGCCAGGAATCGAAGGCGGCCACATTGGCAGCGACGATCATTAATCAGGCGCATGGTCGTGGGCTTGATCTTGTTAAACACCTCAGCTCGGCCGCAGGCGACGCGGTAAAAACCGCGCATGAAACCGAAGTCGATACCGATCGCCAGACTATGGGTAAAACCCGCCGTAATCAGCTCGAAGGCCGGACGCTGGATGGTTATTTCGGCGGGTTTCCTGAACGGATTTTATCTGCCTGGAAACCGTGGTTATCCATGCTGATTTTAGTGACGTTCGCCGGCGCATGGCTGGGCAAAAAACACCGACTAAATCCAGTGGCGGCAGCGGCGGCCGCCGGGCTGTCGTACCTAGTGCCTGGAACGGCTATGGCTGGAGCTTTCGTGTTCATCCCGTTCATGCCGCAATGGCTTCTGATCGCGGCGACAGTCATGGGCACGCTCGCCACGTATTATTACGCTAGCCCGGTGTTTGGCTGGCTGGCAAATCGGGTTGGGGCCGGTACGCCAACCGGCCGCCGGCTGATCATTTTGGGCGGCACAGTCGATAACCTGCGGGCTGGTCTCGGCGGTGCGCCCGCCTCGTCTCCCCCTGACGCCGTTTCGCAGATGGCCGCGCCGGTCGTCACCCACGGTTCGGCTCGCTGGGGAACGGCCAGTGAGATGCAGCAGGCCGGCCACCTTTACGCCCGGAAAAACCTGCCGAAACAGGCTGGTTTTGCTCTGGGCCGGGCGCCTGACACTCACGCCGCATTTGACCCGCGATTCCGGTTCATCGGCCATGTCGTCACGGTCGCGCCGACCGGCTCCGGTAAAGGCATCGGCGCGGTTATTCCAAACTTGCTGGACTATCCAGGATCGGCCTTGGTGCTGGACGTGAAGGGAGAAAATTCCTCCGTCACAGCTCGCGCCAGGCGGGCGCTCGGCCAAGCGGTGTATGTAGTCGATCCATTCGGCGTGAATGGCGGTCCTGGTGCGGCGTTTAACGTGCTCGACCGCCTGGATGTGAAACACCCGGATTGCGTAAGCGATTCTGCCATTCTGGCCGATGCTC
>Ga0208629_100662_pt1 | contig 15782 bp, 11 predicted proteins | sample LakWasMet19_HOW5_2_FD_183865 | JGI IMG/M metagenome (GOLD analysis project Ga0208629, IMG submission 183865) | Freshwater sediment methanotrophic microbial communities from Lake Washington under simulated oxygen tension - Sediment Metagenome... | ecosystem: Environmental > Aquatic > Freshwater >...
TGCCGCACCCGCGCACCCGGGGGGCCAGCGGTAGCGGTGGTCACACGCCGTCCAACAGCCAGAGCCAGAGCCACTCCCACAGCCAGGGGCAGGGGTACGGTGGCGGGGTTGATGCGCGGGGAGGGGTCGGCAGCAGGCCGTCCCCCTCCCCCTCGCCGCCTCCACCTGCAGGCGTCTTCGCTGCAGCAGGCGCCACCCCGGGGGCTGCAGGCGTGGGGTTACCTGTGGGCCCTGGCCTGCCCTTCGGGGGCGGGGCTGGGCAGCTGCCAGCGCGCTCTGCTCGGCACTCCCACCGGCGCTCACGCCAGCAGCCGCAGGCACAGCAGCAGCAGCAGCAGCAGCAGCCTGCCGCTGCCGCGTACGCTCTCCCCTACGCTGCCTACCCCTCTCAGCCCCCTGCGGCTGCCTCCCCGCCCCCGCAGCCCCATCCCTCTGGCGACCCGTCCAGCAACCCCTTCGATGCCTGGCAGCCGCAGCAGGGGCAGGGGCCTCAGTTTGCTGCTGCTGTTGGCGTGCCGAGCCTCCCCCGCGATGCCGCCCCAGCCCCTGCCCCACCAGGCGTGCCAGTGCCTGCCTCGCCTCCCGCGGCTGCAGCAGCAGCAGCAGGCGTGGGCTTTGCTGCGTGGGAGCCGTTTGGAGCCGCTGCCGCAGCGATGCCCTCACAGGCAGCAGCGGGGGGCAGTGCCGCCGGGACGGAGGCGCCGGCGCCAGCGGGGGTCGGCGCCCCCTCTGGGCTGCATCGGCCCACCCGCCCGCACCCACTGCAGCTCAGCGGGGACGGGGAGGGGTCGCTGCTGGGCGGGGGCGGGGCGCCCTCCTCCGCTGCCGGGGCTGCCTCAGGTCCAGACAGCCTCGCATCCGCCACGGCAGCGGGCGGGGGCGGCGGCCCCCTGTCGAGTCTCGACTCGGGGGCGGGGGGAGGGCGTGTCGGCTTCTCCCGCCAGCCCGCCGCTGCTGGCGCTGGCGCTGCAGCGGGGCAGCCTGGGGCCGCAGGTGGAGGGCAGGGGGGCGGGCGGGCGAGTCGTGGGGGCTCCGTGCCGCCCCAGGCAGCAGCAGGGGGAGCAGGGGCAGGCGAGGCAGGGATGGCGCAGCGGCCGCAGTCCGCTGCTACGCTGCTCGCTGCCCAGCCAAGCAGTGCAGCTGGGGAGGCAGCGGGGCCGTTCGCGGGGGCGCCAGCAGGGGTCGGCGGCGCCCTGCCCGGGGGAACCCCCGAAATAATTTCATCTGCCACACCGCCCTTTGTCGTCATGCGCACAGGAGGGGTGGGGGGAGGAGGGGCAGCAGGTCCCTCCCTGCAGGCTGCACACCCCATAGCTGCTGCCTCCTCGGCACGGCTGCCTGTGGGTGATGCTGGGGAGAGCGGGGAGGGGGCCGGGGGCTTGGGCCTCAGCTCCGCTCGCACAGCTGTCGTGCACCCCTCGCCCCCTGCCTCCGCCTCCGCCTCCGCCTCTGTGGTCTCCGCATCGGGGGGCTCTCTGGCGTCGCCCTATCCCTTCGCTGGACCGACCCCGCTCGCGACTCCGGCGCAGCCGCCGCAGCAGCAGCAGTACCAGCCGCTGCCTCCTCTTGGTGCAGGCGGCGCCGCGGCGATCGCAGCGCCCGCGTACCCAGCTGCCCATGGCGCAGCAGGCGGGGCGCCTCCCAGCGGCGCAGCAGGCGGCGGCGGCGCACTGCACGCTCCAGCTCCCTCTAGCGCCGCTGCCCCTGCCTCGGCCTCCGCGCGTCCGACCCTCGACTCCCTGGTGGCAGCGCTGGAGCAGGAGGACTGGGACCCCGCTGCTGCTGCCGTAGCTGCAGCTGCTGCATCCGCAGGGGGCGCAGGGGGCGGCAGCGTCTCTGCTGCTGGCGGCGCCAGTGGGGGCTCAGACAGCCCGACAGAGGCCCTGCCCAGCGACCGCGGGGGCGACGGCGGCGCGTGGGCTGCTGGCGGCGAGGAGGCGCAGTCAGCTGCAGCAGCCGCAGCAGCGTCAGGCGCAGGCGGCAGCGGCCTGCCCCCTGGCCCGCACCACGACAGGGCGCTGAGCCTGCGCGGCACGCGGCGGGAGCTGCTGCGGGGGGCCAAGGTGGCGCAGAAGCACCTGGGCGAGCTGGCGGCGCAGCGGGGTGCGCTGGAGGGGGAGTGGGCGGAGGGGCTGGCAAACGAGGCGGCGCGGCATGAGCGCGAGGCTGAGGCACTGGTCCGCGCACGCGCTGAGCTGAGCGCGGCAAAGGCAGCTGCGGCGGCTGCAGCAGCGGCGGCGGCGGGGCCGGCGGGCGCTGTTGCGGCGGGCGAGGCGACGGCTGCAGCGCTGCGGGAGCGCAAGGAGGGGCTGTGCCGGCAGCGCGAGGAGGAGGAGGCGGCGCGGCATGCGGCGCAGGCGGTCTCCCTCGCAGAGAGCTTCGGGCCGCGCATCCGGCGTCTGCAGGCCCGCGAGAGGGAGGTGGCGGAGGGCTTCCTGGCTCGGTACGCACGCGCATGCGCAGAGAGTGTTGCTGGCCCTGCAGCGGGGGGAGGGGACGCAGCGCTACAGGCAGCAGCGCTGCCCCCTGCTCCGCCTGCTGCGGCGCCGGCACCCCCAACTGGGGGCCACGATGCATGAGGGCCCAACAGCCGCACAGCCTGCGCCGCTGCAGGCACCTGCGCCGCTGCAAGCGCCCGCGCCCGTCTGAGGGCAGGCTGCCAGCAGACAAGCAGGCACCACAGCTGCTCCTGCAGGTGGGCTGCAGGGGGTGCCACGGCCCGCTCGCCCCGCGCCCACGCACCCTTTGTCGTGCGTCCGGCGATGTCACACGCCAGCGCACGAAAGGCCGATCGCATCATATATATCAGACATGATGGGAGGGCTTATGAGCAGCCGCCGAGCGCGTGCGTCGAGAGAACTACAACTTGAGGCTTCAAGTCACTCGTTTGCACTGACAAGGTCAGCTGCTGAATCGTCACATGCAGCAATGTCACGAGCTGGAGCTCGAGCAGAGCTCGTCGAGCACTGCACGCACATCCACGCTGGCGGACCTACGAAACCCATACGGGTGACATTGAATCACAGGCTGTGAATCACAGCCAGGCCATCGATTCCGTGCCGCAGCCACAATGGAAGTGGCTTCGACGTCCAGATGTGTCACGTGCCTCGGGGTGTGCTGAGCGGAGAGGAGTTAGGGGTTCACCGCCCTTTAGCGCGCTACGGCAGGGCGGCTTGAAAGTTTTCGAAAGGCGAGCTGCTCGCAGTCACCCAGATGCTGTAATTGCCGCCGATTGAGAGGATTCAGGCGCGGCAGAGTTGCGTGCTGCTGGTCGACACGTGGGACTACCCGCCGCCAATGCGTGGCTAACCGGTACATGATGTGGCAATGAGATCCAGCCCGGGTCTCTGACGATCTTCCAGTTGGTGCATTGACGCTCCTCTTTCAGCACACAGATATGCATCAACGGATCGAATGCAGCGGCTATCAACCTGAAGACTCGGAGCTAGCGATCGCTGGCCCATCAACCGCCTCGTTAGACGCGGGGAGGGCAGTCCTGCAGGTACCGCATCATGAGGGTGGAGTTCCCGAACTGCAGCGTCGCAGAGACACGCTCGACCAGCCGCCGCGTCCGCACCCCGAGGGATGCGTATGATGGATATTTGGCAGCCCGGCGGCGTTCGTCAACGTACTCAGCCTGCAGCCTGGCGATCTTGCACAGCAGCAGCCTGCCCCGCGCATGCAGGAAACCCTGCGTCTCCAGCACAAAGGGGAAGAAGTTGCCCTTCTGCCGGTTGCTGTAGCGCGCAGCGTAGAAGACGGTCTTCCACTTGGCCTTCTCCTCCGCCGCCTTGCCCGTCGCGCGCCCGTCCCCAGCGGTCACCTCGCCGGTCTCCTTGTCCTTCGTCATGGGTCCCGCAGCAGCTTGGGTTACGGTTGATGTTGCTGCGGTGATGGTCACGTCGATGACGAGGGTGTCGGCAAAGTTGACGCCTCGGTCGGGGTCAGGGATGATGGCGATGTCTGCACGGTGTTCGGGGATCTTGAGCTCGGCTTGGGCTTGGTGCGACTCTTGCAGGGATCGGGGAGAGTCCGACCGCTCACGCTACGGATACCCTCAGGCCGCAGGCTGCAGGGTTGCCACCCATCCCGGTAGTGTTCGCCATCTTCAACGGTCAAGGGGCACACGCACGCGGTGCAGGAAAGGTTTATGTTCATGCAATCGGCCACGGATCGAGCTACGCCGTGTGACGGGCGCCCCGAGCTCAAATCCCCGGTGCGGGTAGAGTTGGAGGTGCACCGCCAGCCAAGCGGCGAGGCGGCTGCATCGCCGTCGGGCACAGCAGGAGTTGCGGCAGCTCCGGCAGCGCCGCTTGTGATGGGCATCGCTGGCCGCACTTGCGAGTACTGCCGGCAGTGGCTGCAAGACCGCGCAGCCGGTGCCAGCGCTGCGGCAAGTGGAGCCGGCGGGGCTGCAGGCGCTGCGATCCCGCCGTTTGTGACGCACATGTACTTCTCCGCTGACGGCGTGCCGCCGCTGCATGCGGTGATGACGGACAGCTACGGGGAAAGGTGCAGCGTGCCGCCCGATGAGGCGCTGTACTTGCTGTTGACCTTCCACAGCCGCTTGCGGCATTTTTTGCTCCCTGGCGAATACGAGTGTGAGTTTCGGCTGACCACTGGTGCAGCGGCATTCTGTGAAATTGGGTTGTTGGCCTGTATGCTCTGGCGGCCTTTGAATCGTCAATCTGCTTCCATCGCGCCACACTTGGCTTCATCTGCGTCCCTTGCAGGGGAGCCCCCTTACGAAGCGGTACTGGGCCTGGGCAAGGTGTGGGTAAACGGTCGCTTGGTGGTCGACCCGCCGCCCGCTGCGTATGCGCCGCGGGAGGGCGACGCGCACCCGTCAGGGGTCGACCCTGCGTCGGTGCGGCTAGCAGAGCTGCGCGTGGCGGCGATGGCCGCTGCGATCGCTCGAGGGGCAAGTAAGGCCGAGGCGGTGGCGAGCGGCCATGCGGCGGTGGCGGCGGCGCTGGCGGAGGGAGGGGCGGCAGTGGAGGCGCATGGTACTAGCGCCGCTATTGCAGGTGGCGGCGCCGTTGCTGACGGGGGCGGCGGCGGTGCTGGGGCGGGTGGCGGTGACGCAGGCAGTAGTGCACCCTAGGCCTAAGAGGCCCGAAACGTTGCAAAGCCTTGCCTCAAGTCGAGCGCTTTATGCACCACAGCCTGACCAAGGGACTCCGTGCTTTGCGACAGCATAACTCGTGCCCAGCGACAAGAACCCACCGTCCCCGTCTTCGGTGGTCTAATATCCGCCTTCCATGCCTGGCTTACGGCAGCTGCAGTGAGGCGAATCCACAAACCTCGAAGAAGCAGCCTCGGCGGGCTCCCTGCATGCGAGTGTGTGCGTAAAGTATGCGTCCGCGCCGCCGGCCGAGAAGGACGTCGAGAGCACCACGCCGCCGTACGGGTGCTTCAATTTTGAAGCCTGAGCTGGGCCAGAGTGTGCGTCAACGTTGCGTCCCGATCGATATCCGCTGCCTCAAACATCATGATGCACTGCGGGCAGTCTGCGGCAGCGGCTATTGAGATTCCTGTTAATTGCAACCGCTATGATCCGACCGCGATATTTGAGCTCCGAAACATTGCATGCACACGACATGGCGGGGAATCTAAGTCACAGCTTGAACCTCGAAGGAGCGTTCCATGAGCGGCGGAGTGCGACGCTCACACGCCTGGACAATGAGCGGCGGCGACAGCCTCCGCCGCTCCGCCCAGTGCCAAAATATCACACCCACACAACCGCAGCAGCAAAGAGCAGGGGAGGGGCGGCACCGGCCGCCTCTCCCCCGCGCAAGCCGCCGCCCGCTCACTCGCCGAACGCCGCGGCGACCGCCTGCTGCTGCGCAGGGGACAGGGAGCGCGGCAGGTCCACGATGTACTTGACCTGCAGGTCCCCGCGCAGGGAGGGTGTGTCGGGCTGCGGCATGCCCTCACCAGCCACCTTGCGAACCTCAAACGGCTGCGTCACCCCCGAGTGCTCGACCCACACATCGCGCCCGTCCAGGTGCCGGATCGGCCGCTTGTAGCCCAGGAGCGCCTCGCGCAGGCTCAGGTGCATCTCGTGGTGCAGGGTGGTGCCCTCGCGCCTGAAGCGGGGGTGCGGCGCCCCCTTGAGCTTGAAGATCACGTCGCCCGGGGTGATGCCCGGCTGCTGCTCGCTCTCGCGCTCGAACCGGATCTCCGCGTCAGAGGCCATGCCGCGCTCGATCTGCGCCGTCAGCGTCTTCTCCTCCATCAGCACCTTGCGGCCGCTGCAGTGCGGGCACGCGTTCTTTGCGATGTTGCCGCGGCCGCCGCACTCTGGGCACGTCTCCTGCATCTGCACCACGAAGCCTGGGGCCATCTGCTGCTGCACCATGCGCACGCCGCGGCCGTTACAGGCGCGACACTTGGTCACGTCTCCGTCCTTCGCACCCGTGCCGCGGCACTTGGGGCAGATGACGTTCCGGTTGATGCGCGCGGAGCGGCTGCCGCCGTTGTACAGCTCCTCGAGCGACACCTCCATCTCAACCGCTGCGTCGGGGCCCTTGCGCCGCCCGCCGCCGCCGCCGCCCCCGAAGAACATGTCGAAGGGGGACATGGGCCCGCCCCCGCCCGCAGCCTGCTTCTCCATGCGCTCCAACCCCTCCTTGCCTGCGCGGGTGCGGGTGACAGGGGGCCAAGCGTGCGAAAAGTGACAAGACAGAAAGAGGGCGGATAACCCCACTAACAAGCAGGACCCGGTTGAATGCGATGAAAAGAAAGCACAAGCAACGACACGTGCGTCCCGTTGCTCCTGATGAGATCCCATCGATGACGCACCCTCGAGATCGAACACCTGGCGCTTCTCCTTGTCGGAAAGCACTTCGTAGGCGCGCGCCACCTCCGAAAACTTCTTGCTGGCCTCTTCGTCGCCAGGGTTCACATCAGGGTGAAGCTTGCGGCTCAGTTTCCTGTATGCCTTCTTGATAGCATCCTCGTCCGAATCCTTATTCACGCCCAGGACCTCATAAAAATCGCGAGCAAGGGCAGCAACCGCCAACAGTAAGCAAATGCCGAACCGCCTCAACACTGTCATTCTACGGATCACGCCGTGCGACTCGCACGAAGGTTGTCGACGTGGCCTGTCAAATCGCTCGACGATCCAACCCGGCCCCACGAAACAACGGGTCCGCAACGACAGCGACAGTACGCAGAGCGACCAAGCGTCACTGTGTGTCCGCCAGCTTCAAGCAAATCCGTCAGACGCTGTGGCTGCGCAGAGAACCTGTGACTTCGTCTTCATGTGCATTCCGTCGATCTGTCTCATCGCTCGCCAAAACACGTTTAGACCCCAACCAGAGATAGAAGACGAGGGGTGGCCGTTCGCCTCCGTCGCCCATGTGGCTTGTCGTTGTGTCCAGCTGCGTTGACTCTCGTCAATCGGCATCTTGTAGACAACCCAGGTGTGACCCTTTCATTGTCAACGTTTCGCTGCCCGTCGGGGCTTTTCCTCTCACCCTTGGCCTACGCGCGTGATGTCAGGTGTGTTTTTAGCATCGGTGTATCCACGGCTGGCGGGGGTGCGGCAATGCTGAAACAACGGCACTTCCTGGTCTCTCCGCTAGCTGTGCGCGAACTGAAGTGGCTGGCGCTATGGTCACATTTCTGCCGGCTGACCGTCGATTTCGTTTTCTGGTCCTCGCCCTTCTTAATCATCGAGCTGCAGAGGGCAGAGAGCAGGAGCGCAACGCGCTCGCTCATGAGATTGCTCTGCTGGAAGAGATGGCAGTCGCTGCGGGCGAGTCGCCCGAGATATCAGCCGCGGTCCATGAGCGGCGGCAGCGCATTGAGCATCTGGAAGAGGGCGAGGTGCCGCGGCCGCTTTCGCCTGTATCTGGGGGCGGTGCGGCTTCCGGCGCCGCCTCCACGGGCACGGCCCGCCTGTCCTCGGAGCAGCTGCAGGAGATTTTCAGCTTTTACTGCAACTTCGGCCGCAGCGCGGTCATGTCGTACCAGGAGTCCATGGACAGCTTCATGTTCATGAAGTTTGCAAGGGAGTGCCCGGGCCTGCTGGACTCTGCGCTGACCACCACCGAGGTGGACCTGGTCTTCATCAAGGCAAAGCCCAAGTTTGAGCGGCGATTGGACTTTGAGCACTTTCTCGACGCCCTCGCCGCCGTCGCGGAGCGCAAGTTCCCCGGCATGTCCCCGCGGGACGGCCTGCGGCAGCTGATCAGCCAGCACCTGGCCCCGCACTACGACATGGTGCAGATAGAGATGGGCAAGACGGGCGAGTCGGAGATCCCGCTGTCCGGCGTCTTTAAGAAGCTGTACGACCCGCGCTCCTACACGGGCGTGTACGCGGAGCGCTTCCGCACCGGGGACGGCCGCATCAACGGGGAGAGTGATCACCGGCCGGGCCGCAGCTACAAAGGGAGCACGAACACTGGGACCGATGAGATCATTCACGACGTGAGCTCGCTGATGCGGCCCAACCTGCACGGGGCGGGCACGATGATCTCGCCCTCAAACCACCTCCTGTACCGCAAGCAGGGGCTGGCGGGCGGGCCCGGGGGGCCGGCAACCCCCGGCTCCGCTGGTAGGCCTGGCCGCGCCATGTCCCCCACCCTCTCCCGCAGCTACAGCGGCGGCGCGGCAGCCATGAGCAGCGCTGCTTCAACCGCCTCCTCCTCCGCAGCCTCGCCGCGCTTCGCCGCCGGGCCCGACGCACACCACATTGCCTCCTCCCCGGTCCCCGGGGCGGGTGCGGTGCCCTTCGGAGGGGACGATGCGGCCCAGGCTGCGGCGCTGCGGTCAGCGCTGGCGCGGGCACAGGCTGGCGACCCCTCCGACTTGATGGCTCTCACCATGGCCCTGACGGAGCAGGTCAAGCGCATGCAGGGCGGCGCTGTGGCCGCAGGGAGCAGCAGCGCTGCCGGCTCCTCCTCCTCCTCCTCCTTCCGCGGGGCTGCCAGCGCGGCCGCCCCCTCGTCTGCCAGCCGCAGCGGCGGCTCGCGCGACCCCTCGCGTGGGCGCGGCTTCGCGGAGTACGAGGCGGAGGCGGAGGCAGAGGCTGCTGCGGGCCGCGCTGCCCCCTCCTCCTCCGCCGCCTCCGCGGCATCTGCCTCCGTATCTGCAGCGCTGCGTGCTGAGGTGGAGGAGCTTGAGTCGGACATTGCGCAGCTGCGGGAGCAGCTGGACAGCGCTACTGAAGAGGCGCATCGCAGCGGTGAGTTGCTGTCGATGGTTGGCTGGGGCGGGGTGAGGGAGCGGCTGGCGCTGCGAGGAGGGGGGAGGTGCGGCACACACACACATGCGTGCGGGTGGTGGTGGTGGTGGGCGGGCACGGGACCGAGCTGACCTAGGTGCCGCGTGTGCTGTGCTGTCACAGACGTGTCGCTCAGCGCAACCCTGCTTTGCGCGTTCGGTACTGCCGAAAATCAACTTCTGCCGCTCACCCTCACATCCTCCCTCCTCGCTGTCACCCTCCGCAGGCGGCCCCACCGCAGATGATGCGTACATCCGCGAGGTCACGGAGGCCATCCGCACCCGCCGCAGCCGCATCCAGGACCTCATCTCCGGGGCGTCGCGGCCGCTGGCGGCTGTTGGGTCCCCCACCCCGCGTGCCGGCGCCGCCTCGCCTCGCACGGGCTTCGGGGGCAGCGGCGCGCTGGGGGGTGGGGGCGGGATGGGAGGCGGCGGCGCCTCCGTGGTCTCTTCCTCCGCCCCCGCCATCAACCAGGACCAGCTGCGGGAGGTGTTCGAGTTCTACTGCAACTTTGGCCGCTCGGCCATCATGACCTACCAGGACTCCATGGACAGCTTCATGTTTATGAAGTTCGCGCGGGAGTGCCCCGATCTCATGGACCGACGCCTCAACGCCACAGGTGCGTCCTCGACGGCTGCCGCCGCCTTGGTGTTTGGGCTGTCCGGTGGCTTGTGCTCGGGGCCAGCACGCCGCGGACATGAGAGCCCGTTGGGGCGTGCCGTGATGGGGTGTTGTCGCAGCCGCGGCGTGCGTGCATGAGGTTGGGCGCGCCGCGCCCCTTGTGGGCCAATGCCAAGTAACTGCCCGCCGTATGACTGCCGCCCCTCGATTCGTATGACTGCCGCCCCTCGATTCGTATGAATGCACTCACCTGCCACCTCCCACCTGTGCGCTTGTCTGTCGGTTCGTCCACTGCAGAGGTGGATCTCATCTTCACGAAGGCCAAGCCCAAGTTTGAGCGGCGCTTGCTCTTCACCCACTTCCTGGACGCGCTGTCTGCTATGGCGGAGCGCAAGTTCCCCGAGGCGCAGCCGGTGGAGGGGCTGCGTCACCTGCTGGCGAACCACATGGCGCCGCACTACGACATGGTGCAGATCGAGATGGGCAAGACGGGCGAGTCAGAGATCCCGCTGTCCGGCGTCTTCAAGAAGCTGTACGACCCGCGCTCCTACACGGGCGTGTACGCGGAGCGCTTCCGCACCGGGGACGGCCGCATCAACGGGGAGACCGACAACAGGCCTGGGCGCAGTTTCAACGGCAACACCAATACGGGGACTGATGAGATCATCCACGACATCAGCGTGCTGATGCGGCCGCACCTGCGAAGCGGGACGATGATGCGGTCGCGGCCCGTCACCGCCGGGGGCTCGCCGCGTCGGCTGGCCCGCAGCATGAGCCCTCGCAGCGCCCGCTCGCCTTCCGTGGACGGTCGAAGCGTGATCAGCCGTCGGTGAGGCGGTTCCGGAGGACGGAGCAACCTCTGCATCCCTGCGAAGTAGCGCTGAGGCACTTGCCGACTCCTGCATGTCCATTTGCTGTATGCTCGACCGCCTGCAGCGTGCAATTTTGCAGTGTGTGAGTGCGGTGCTCTCTCGCTGGTGCGATCATTGAACGTGTTACTTGCTGTGGTTGCAACGTGCCAGCGCGCACCCAACACGAGTGTCCACTACGTACGAAAAGCTCGATCGTCGACGAACACTCGATGCCGTCAACGCTTTGAGAAATCCGCACATGGATTTCGAAGCTCTGATATGATAATGAATCCTCTGCGAAACCTCCGGGCCGCTCAGGCGAAGCGCGAGCCGGTCGTTAGAGGGCTAGAGGCCCCGCCACGGCTTCGCTCGCGGTTTGCTTCCACCGGGTGCCCCGAGAACGCGCTAACTTTCTCGGGGGCGGAGCGGAGAGGCGCAAACACACTTCACTCTGGCGCTGCGCTGTGGGTGGCCCCTTTCCCCTTCCGTTGACTGCGGCCCAAGTCGAGTGTTTCGCGCGTGCAAGCTACCTGGCATTGACTATGGTGTGAAGTGTTGTATTGCGCAATGAGTTTGCTCCTTCTGACAGCGCACTGCCTCCGGGCCCTCCCCGCCATCAACTCTGGACTGTGCGGCTCGGGATACGCTGTGGCGGCCAGCTCGCTGTTGTCGCTGCAAGGATGCATTGCCTCCGGTGGGCTGTCGATGTCGGCAAGTCCGGACTTTGCGCTGACAGTTGCCCAGTCTTTTGGCGGCTTGTCGGACGTGTGCGCGGGCGGGAGTCCTGGCGAGCACGTGCTGGCCCCTCTGGCCCGTGTGCACGCTGCGCTGGGCGTTGCTGGGCTTCGGACGCCGATTCTCGGCTGCGACTCTGACGGGAGTGCAAACTGTGCGGCAGGCTGCCGGCCCAGCAGCTTGACCGGCTGCGCTCTGGGGGACAGAAGCGTGGAGGCCCCGCTGGTGGTGCAGGCGCCCACGCTCGGCCGCCGACGGCTGCAACAGCTGTCCGATCCGACATTCCGCGCCTGTCCGCAGCTGCAAAGCTTCAACAGCTGCGCGACCGCAGCCGGGGCAGCTGTGGACCCTCTGTCCGCAGGAGGCCCGACCCCAGATGACGGGGGGGCCTCTGTGTATGACGGCACAACCACCAACGCGAGCAGGGCTCTGGCGGGCTACGAGCTGGCGCTGAACGATCTGTCCGCATCCCTGAACCTGAACCGCTCCGTCACAGATGCGCTGCGTCCCTCGTGGCAGGCGCGTGATCGGCAGGCGGTGGCAGCCTACACAGCCTCCAACGGCCCAGTGCTCGTGACGGTGTCGCTGTGCCACGCGTGGGTTGCCTGGCTCGCGGGCTGCGCGGTGCCGCCACTGTTCGTTGACACGTCGCGCCAGCTGTGCGTGTACGATAGCAAGGTGGATGGAAGCTTCTACAGCGGTGCCCTGGGGCTCTATGTGGTGCGGCGCAACCCGGCGCTGGCATCCCTCCCCTTTGGTGGTCACTCCTGCAGTCCCCACGCGACGCGCAGCGCAATGTTGCTTGTCGGCGCCTCCTCCTTTGCGACTAACGCGACAAATGCTACGACGCCTGTCTGGCATCTGCTGGACCCTCAGACGGGAAGCCAGGTGCTGGTGCCGCAGGCGACTGCAGGCAACTACACTGCGGCCTACGGAGGCGTCGCCCTGACGGCCCCGCAGGCGCTGACGCTGACACCACGGGGTGTCATCCCTGTGGGCCCCGTGCGGCCGATCTCAAACGTCGAGGCGATTGCTGCAGGTGTCGTGACCGCTGCGCCCCAGCAGCAGAGCGGTGCCTTCGCCAACAGCAGCATCCCCGTGGTCACCACACGCACTGGCGCGGCGTCGCTGGCTAACGTGTGGGCGGCGATTGACGCGCGCGCCGACGCCAGCCTGCTCCACTCCGTGGGGTTCTGGGGCTTGCACAAGCTGCAGCAGCTGCGTGGGTCTAGCCTGCAGCTGCGCAACGTGACCGATGTGGCGTGTCGAGTGGTCGGCACGGGTGCCACGGGGGCCTCTGTTGCCGCGCCCCTCGCCTTGCCCGCGGGCAATCAGTGGATCTGCCAGCTGACGGTGTCTGCGTGGGACCCGTCTGTGAGCCGAGGCAGCGTGGACCTTCTCACGGTGCGACACACCCTGCTGTCTGCTGACACTGCCGCTGCGGCCGCCCCTGCGCCCGCCCCGGCCTTCCAGAACAATGGGGCGATCTCCGCCCTCAGCACTACCACAGTCTTGTCCTGGACGCAGGTCGTTTCCCCAGGCCTCCCGGGGGCGCCGGCAGTGGCCGCGGCCCCCGCGGAATCGTCCCCATTGACGGCAGCACAACGCCGCGGCCTCGTGGCCTCCCTCGCGGTGTTCGGCGCTTTGCTGGGCCTGGTCGTTGCGCTGGGCATCGCTGATTACTACAGGCGCGTCAGCCCCGCGCGGCAGGCCCGCTACTTGAGCGTTGAGACGAACAGCAGGCATGAGCAGCTGGATCGGGTGACGGCAGTGGGTCCAGCGGACCATCACCGTGGTGTCCCTGGTGGTCCGGCTTCGCAGCACCAGCCGCCTCACTGGCAGCAGCAGGTGTGGGACCGGCCGCCGAGCCCTTTGCGGGACGCGTGGGGCGGGGTGGCCACTCGAGCCCCTGCCAGTGGGCCTCTATTCTGAGATGTTTGTGTGTCGAACATCGAAGTGTTGCCAGCAAGCTAATGCGACGGAGCGGGAACATCTTGTTGAACTCAGATTCCGCACACATTCAGATCAGGTTCAGTTGCGTCTGGTGACTAAGTGTTCCAGAATCGAGAACCTCCTGACGGAACAGCCCCACCGCCGCAGGCGACCAAGTGTCGCCATGCAAGTGACGCGTGAGCATTCCTGGGGTGGCAGCGGCCGAGGCTAGCCGGTCGTGAGATGGCGACCTCACAGGGGCCGTGTGACGAGCTGTCCAAACCGCAGCTGAGCAGCAAAATGCGGTCGAGGGATGCGGCAGGATGACATGGCCCCTCGCCGCCGGAGCCGCAGGGCCCGATGCAGCCACCATGCTTGCTCCAGCGCAAGCACGACCCGGGAAACCCAGCGTATGCGGGCCGTTGCAGCCGCTGCCGCCTCAAAACCCTCGAGAGCGGTGGGGGGCCATTCTTGGGCGCTAAACCGCGTGTGGCCGCACATTGCGTTTCCGTGTGTGTCGCGCTCTGCGCGCCCGTTTTTGTGCCGCACACCTCATCTGCGCCTGCCGAGGCCAGCCACCATGTCGCCGTTGTCCCGTCGCCCTCCCTCGCTCACACCCCGCGCCCCATCGCTCCGGGCTGCCGGGAGGGCGGGCTCCACCAAGCGACCGCGCCAATCCTTTGCTGGGGGCAGAGCAGTGCCGGTGGCGGGTGTTGATCCAGCAGCACTGGGTGGGCGGCGAGTCGCCGCATGTGTCGAAACGATGCCGCCAGCGACCACAGTCGAGCGGGGAGCTATATCAGCATCACGGAGGTGGCGCTCCCGCGATCGCGAGCGAGATGGCGATCGGCGGTCTCGCCGCTGCCTGCTATCGTGGCGCCTCCGAGGGCTGTGCGAGCGGTCGCGACCGCTGTCTGCCGGCCTGGGACGGCTGTGCCGACTCTCATCCCGGCGTTTATCGTGGCAACGGTGGTCTCGATGAGAGCGGTGCCGGTGGTGCCGCGACGCGTGATGCTCATCGCCAGAGGCCTGCTCGCGTCCCAACCGCTCTGCAGAGCAGCCGGTGCGCCTGCCGTCCACCGCTTCTGGGCTCGTGTGCTTGGCTGCAGCCGTGTCTGCCCTGCTTGCGCGAGGATCTGCAGCCCACGCAGTGGGCTTCGACCCCTCGGCACCTTCGGCTGGTGCCAGCGGCGGCCGTGGTGCAAACAAATCGACGCCTGTCGACAAGCTATGCGGCCCGATCATCACTTTGTCTTTGTAGGCGTGGCCGGGCTCGTATGCTGGTAGCTTGTTATCACCGCTGTGCTCTTCGACGTCTTTTCGCCGTGGTGGGCGGTAATCTGTCTTGTGGTCCACGCGCACGGTCTGCCCGAGGAGCAGCGCCCCGTTCATGTTATCCACCGCAAGCACGGTGCTCCGCCAGTCCTCGTACTTCACGAAGGCGAAGCCTTTCGACTTGCCCGTATGTTCGTCGCGTACAAGGTGCAAATCCTCAATCTCGCCCCATTGCGAGAAAACGCACAGCACGTCGCCCTCTGTCAATTGAAATGGCAGGCCTCCGGCGAACACCCATGCGGAACCGCGATACGTTTCGTGCCACGACGACGACGTTCCGACCAACCCGCGACGTAGTTCCGCCTCGTTGATCTTCTCAATCTCCCGAACAGTGTTCATCATGCGAAAGCGCACACCAAACGGCTCACAGTCAACAGCTGAGCCTCAACAGCCTGCGCGACTCGCGCTGGAATCCAGTCAACAGTGGGGGCACGCAAAGAGGATTCAAGCCAACGGCGCTTGGTTGGAGGCTGCGATGTTGTCGATCGCCCTGAATGCGCTTTCTGGACAATCCGAGATTTAGGGATCGGGTACACAAGCTCCAGGTAACTTGGACCAAGTTGCACAACTTGCACTGTTAACTGGCAACGCATCAATGATATGAAACTCCCACTTTCGATTGAGGTGGCAGGTCCGGCCTGCGCGCGCCCGCTCTAACCGATGGGCTGCGTCCTTTGGCTCACGTACGGGGGTTGGACAGCATCTGAACTTCTGAAGAATGCGATTAACTATGGGAGAGTTGTGCGACTTGGTCGGTCGGACGTCTAAACCATTGCGCTAAGGAGCCAACGAAGCAACGTGTGCACGCAACGAACGTGTCGTGTACCCTGCCCTTCTGCCGGACCCCCCTGGAGTCGCCGGTCGCTCGAGATGCCCAGCGTCGCCGTGCTCACACTACACGTGGCGGAATTGCGAGGAACGTTTCGTGGAGAGTCCGTGGTGCGATGCAGTCGGTGTCCACGCACCCCTGGTGTGTGGCGCAGTCGCTAATGGCCGCTCGCTTCCGAGCGCAGAGCTGCCCGTTGCAGGCCGGCGGCGCAGAAAACGGGGGAGCGAGACATAACTTATCAGGTCTT
>Ga0208629_100664_pt1 | contig 15763 bp, 9 predicted proteins | sample LakWasMet19_HOW5_2_FD_183865 | JGI IMG/M metagenome (GOLD analysis project Ga0208629, IMG submission 183865) | Freshwater sediment methanotrophic microbial communities from Lake Washington under simulated oxygen tension - Sediment Metagenome... | ecosystem: Environmental > Aquatic > Freshwater >...
TCAAAAAAACCTGTCTGGAGCTGGAATCCAAGGCGCAAGTATCGATAGATATTTTGGTGCGTAACCTGTACGAACGTACTGCCGACATCGGTTTTTTGGCGACTAACGCCGACATCTGCGATTTCGTACAGGGCTCTACCAAAGGTGAGCGCATCTATATAGATGCGATTAATCAACTGCTCGACGAATACGGCTCAAAATATACCGTGTACGACGACATCATTATTCTCGATGCCGACAGCCACATCCTGGCAAGACTTGACCGCAACACGGGAATCGTCGATCAACGCATCTCAGACCCGATTATCCAGCAGACATTACATTCGTTGGAAGACTATGTTGAAACCTTCGGTAAAACCAATCTCCGGCCTGGTGTCGACCGGGCGCTGATTTATTCAAAACGTATCCTCGACCCGCTCGATGACTCAGTTATTGGCGTGTTGTGCCTATCGTTTCGATTTGATAATGAAATGGACGGGGTATTTCGCAGCTTACAAAAGAGAGGTGACAAGGCGGCCATGTTGTTGCTGAACGCAGATTCTGTAGTGATTGCCACCAGTGATCCTGACCATGTACCGCTTGGTCGTGTCATTGAAGCCGTTCGAGAAGGTGATGTCTACGGTGTCACTCAATTTGCCGGCCGCGAATATCTGTCTGTCACACACCGAGGTCGTCCTTATCAAGGTTATGCCGGCCAAGAATGGTACGGACATGCAATGATTCCTTTGCATTCGGCATTTACGGCTTCCGCCTCTGAACGGGAAATCACTGCCGACATCCTTAGACATGGTGACTCGCTGTCACCGCAGCAATCCGGTGTAATCGCCGGTGCGGCCGAGGGCATCAACCAGTTCTTACACCGCGTTATTTGGAACGGCCAAGTCATGGCCACCAACGACCATGGCAATCTGGTATCGCTCAAAGCCATTCTCAGACAAATACGTTCGATGGGCGCACGCACCGCTCAAGCGCTGTCAGACTCAAGCAACAAGCTGCATACCACGATGATCACCTCGGAACTGCGTAGTGCCGAGTCTATCGCGCGGTTGATGATTGATATTATGGATCGCAACCTCTATGAGCGGAGTAATGATTGCCGTTGGTGGGCTTTGACATCTGAAGTCCGGCGCATTCTTTCTGAAGGTCGTCTAAGTGCCGATGATGTAGCGAAAATCAGCGATATTTTGAGCTATATCAACAAGCTGTATACCGTCTACACACGCCTGTTTATCTATGACATCAAAGGCACTATCGTGGCTGAATCCAATCTGCATAATGACCCCGTCAATGCGGTTGGTCGGCAGGTGCATGCCAGCTATGCACAAGAAAGTTTTTCCTTGCGCTCGCCGCAAGAATACCGAGTTTCTCTTTTTGAAGATTCCTGGCTGTATGAAGGCAATCCCACTTATGTTTATAACGCGGCCATTCGCCATATCGATGACCTGAACACCGTCGTTGGCGGGATCGGCATCGTGTTTGACTCCACTCAGGAATTTAAACACATGCTGGAAGATTGCCTGCCCGACAAACCCGGCTCGTTTGGGTTATTTGTCGAACGCCCCAGCGGGCACATTATTGCCTCAACCGGCGATTTCAACTGCAAAGTGGGGGACGTTTTTTGTACCGATCCTGAGTTTTTTGAACTCAAAGCAGGCTCCGGAAAATCCAAAATCGTGCTGTATAACAAAAAATATTATGCCGTCGGCTGTTACTCGTCACGCGGCTACCGCGAGTTTAAAACTACCGGCGATTACCAAAATGATGTCGCCGCCTTCGTGTTTATACCCATCGGAGAAAAAACTGAAGCCACCGATGCTAAGCAGAGAGAAACAATCGTTTACCCGCAAGAGCCGATAGGCGCTGAAACAGTCGATCTGGCAACGTTTTATATCGGTACCGAAATCTATGCACTTTTTGCTTGCGATGTGCTTGAAGCGGTTGATGTTGCGCTGGTCAACACCCTGCCGGGCGTTAAATCTTATATCGTTGGTAGCGTGATGTATTGCGATAACAGTCCAGACGGAATCAATGAAAAACTCCCGACCATGGTAATTGACGGTAGAATCTTGACTGGTCAGCCTGTCGATGTGGAACGAACAGAAAAATCCACCGGAGCGATTATTGTAGTCCGAACGCTAAAAGGCCCGGTTGGTTTACTGGTTGATGAGCTTGATGCCATCGCCACGTTTGAAAAATCGAAAATACAAGACGTAAATGAACTGCTGAGCGGTGACGGCGGTTACGTTAAATCATTAGTCAATATCCCAGAAAGCGACATCCCAGGAAAAATGCTTATTGTCTTGGATCAAGACCTGATTCTGGATGCTGTCCGCAAACGCTAATTTATTAATGCTACTAATTTTTGATTAGAAAGTTAATGTGTCGCAAGCGACGTAAATTTAAACGGGTTCTCGCACCCGAAGGCGAGATACTTTCTTTTGCACGGCCTCGGCAACTGCTCCTGCGTTGCTCTAGCTCCTGCATCCATGCAGTCGAAAAGAAAGTATCCAAAGAAGAAGCCGCCCGGACACCGCTTATTTCCTGCGCGCTGCCGTTGCCATCGGAGGTTGCCAAATGGGGCTCCTGCCCCATTGTCAACGCACGGCATCCATGCCGTGCCCCTACGGGCTGTTCCCGATAACAACGTCAGTGCTCGGCGCGGTATATGGGAGTTTTAGTTACGCTGCGCGTAACATCAATAACTTAAAAAAATCTCACTTAACATGACATCACCCATCGATCCTAAAGAACCCGAACACTTACGTTTACGCGAAGCCGCTCTTGAATATCACCAGTTTCCGACGCCGGGCAAAATCAGTGTCACGCCCACCAAGCATCTATCCAACCAGCGCGATCTGGCTTTAGCTTATTCGCCTGGTGTGGCCGCGGCTTGTGATGAAATCGTCAACGATGCCGCCAACGTTTTTAAATATACCGCCCGTGGCAATTTGGTGGGTGTCGTTACCAATGGTACAGCGGTGCTTGGATTAGGCAATATTGGCCCATTGGCAGCCAAGCCGGTTATGGAAGGCAAGGCGGTATTATTCAAAAAATTCGCCGGGATCGATGTGTTCGATCTTGAGCTGAATGAATCTGACCCGGACAAACTGTGTGACATTATCGCCGCGTTAGAGCCCACTTTTGGCGGCATTAATCTGGAAGATATTAAAGCGCCGGAATGCTTTTATATTGAACGCAAACTCAGCGAGCGCATGAATATTCCGGTGTTCCATGACGACCAACATGGCACGGCCATCATTGTCGCTGCGGCACTAATCAACGGTTTGAAAGTTGTCGGCAAAGATCTTAAGCATTGTAAATTGGTTGTATCGGGCGCAGGTGCAGCGGCGCTCGCCTGTTTAAATTTGCTGGTTGAAGTCGGCTTTCCGGTCGAAAACATTTTCGTCACCGACTTGGCCGGTGTGGTTTATCAAGGTCGCATTGAATTAATGGATCCTGATAAAGCCCGTTTTGCACAGACAACCAATGCCCGTACTTTGGCCGAAATCATCATCGGTGCGGATATTTTTCTTGGCTTATCAGCAGGCGGCGTATTGAAGCAAGACATGGTCAAACGCATGGCCGATCGGCCGATCATATTTGCGTTAGCCAATCCCAATCCCGAGATTCTTCCGGAAGACATTAAGGCAGTCCGCAGCGATGCGATTATTGCCACTGGTCGCTCCGATTATCCCAATCAAGTGAATAACGTGTTGTGTTTCCCTTACATCTTCAGAGGCGCGCTGGATTGCGGCGCAACCACGGTAAACCTGGCAATGAAGATGGCCGCAGTGCAGGCAATTGCAGAATTAGCGCAAGCCGAGCAATCGGATATTGTGGCCAAAACCTACGGTGTGAATAACCTGTCTTTTGGCCCGGACTACCTGATTCCGATGCCTTTCGATCACCGGTTAATGACCAAAATCGCCCCGGCCATCGTGCATGCGGCGCAGGCTTCCGGTGTTGCCACCCGCCCGGTTGTCGATATGCAAGCGTATATCGAGCACTTACAACAATTTGCCTATCACAGCGGCACCTTCATGCGGCCCATTTTTCAACTGACCAAAGACGTACCGGCGTATAAAAAACGCATCGTCTTTGCGGAAGGCGAAGAAGAGAACGTGCTGCGCGCGCTACAGATTATTGTTGATGAAAAAATTGCCAATCCAATCTTGATCGGCCGCCCGAGTATTCTGGCAAAACGCATCCAAAAGTTCGGCTTACGTCTAAAGCCCGGCATTGATTTTCAAATCGTTAACCCTGAGTTTGACGAGCGTTATCGGGATTATTGGCAAACCTATTTGCAGATGACCCAGCGTAAAGGCGTCACCGAACAATATGCCAAACTGGAAATGCGCCGTCGGCATACGCTGATTGGCTCGATGATGATCCATAAAGGTGATGCCGATGGCATGATTTGCGGCACCTTTGGCTCAACCAGTTTGCACTTGCAATATATCGACAATGTACTGGGTAAACGCTCAGGGGTTGATGTCTACGCCTCGATGAACGTACTGATTTTGCCCGACCGGCAGATCGCCTTGGTCGATACCCACATCAATGAAAATCCCAGTGCCGAACAACTCGCCGAAATAACCTTGTTAGCCGCGGAACAGATACGCCGTTTTGGCTTAAGCCCACGGGTTGCGTTGTTATCCCATTCAAATTTTGGCACGAGTAACAGCGAATCAGCGCAAAAGATGAGAGCTACGCTTGCCATCCTCAAGGCACAGGCCCCGGACTTGGAAGTTGATGGTGAAATGCATGGCGATACCGCGCTGGATTTTGATATTTTAAAACAGCTGATGCCAAGTTCACCGTTAAAAGGCAGCGCGAATTTGTTGGTGTTACCCAATATCGACGCCGCAAATATCGCTTACAACCTGCTCAAAGTCGCTGCAGGCAATGGCATTTCTATCGGTCCGGTATTACTTGGAAGTGCCAGGCCGGTACATATTCTTACGCAGTCTGCGACCGTGCGCAGGATTGTAAATATGACGGCATTGTGCGTTCTGGATGCGGTTGAAAAGTAATACTAGTCCTTTAATCCTCTCAACCTAACCTTCAATATCGTTAAGTTAAGCCGTTCGTGATGGGCGTATTGCATCATGAATGGCTTAAAGTTACTGCCCATTATTCATAAGCTTCAATCTTTAAAAGTCTATCAACACTGACGACTTTATAGCCATGTTCTTGCGCAAAATTAAGCGTTTGCGTTAGCACCTGAATGGTTTTATCCGAAGTATCATGAAACAAAATAATGGCACCGGGCTTTATTTTTTTTTGTACGCGCTGGGTGATGGTTTGGGCGGTATCGCCAGTTGTATCTAACGAGCGAATAGTCCAGCCGATGATACTGTAATCCAATAGTTTTGCAGCTTTTACCAAGCTGGGTGTGGTGACTCCGTAAGGCGGCCGGAATAATTTCATTCGTTTGCCGATGATGTCGAAAACAGCTGCTGTGGTCTGATTTAGCTCATCCATGAAGCCCGGCAAGTTTTTAAAATCCACAAAAAAACCATGTGTGTAACTGTGATTGCCAATGCTGTGCCCTGCGGCATCAATCTGTTGCAAAACACCTTCATTGCCAGGAACGTTTTTACCGATAACAAAAAAAGTCGCCGCTGCGTGGTAATGCGCCAATATAGAAAGCACCTGGGGCGTGTATTCCTGATTTGGACCATCATCAAACGATAAGGCAATTAATTTTTCCGAAACATCCGCACAGCAATAGGCTGGCCCGTGAAAATTGGATTGAATGATTACCGAACCGTAAATGATGAACAGTTGAAAAACGACACAGGGTAATACCAGCCACCAAAGGCTAACTTCTAAAAAGGTGCTTAATAATCCAATAATACTGATGGCGATAATAAAGCTGAAGCGGGTTGATTTGAGTGTCATGACATCGTTTGTTAAATTTAATCTGAGCCGGAATGAAACCGCCAAAGCATAGCGCAATATTGGCGTTTCCAGCATTCCAACCTTACAAGCTAAAGACTACGCACGTCTAATGGCCTAAAGATTGCCACTATCCATGATACTTTAACCACTTACATCAATATTATATCGAGGAGAAAAAATGAGCGAACGAATCATTATGCGCACAGGCGAAGCCTTAGTAGCAGGCGGCCCGGCAGGCACGGCGGCTGAGCCGGAAGTAATCATCGGCGAATTAGATGGTCCGGTGGGTGTGGCATTGGCGACTTTAACCGGTAACCAGGCAAAGGGGCATTCAAAAGTATTTGCCATTTTGAATACCGACATTCAGGTGCGTCCGGTCACATTGATGGTAAGTAAAGTGACCGTCAACAATAGTCGGTATACCAATATTTTAATGGGCACCGTGCAAGCGGCAATTGCCAATGGGGTGTTGGATGCGGTGCGTGCCGGCGATATTCCTAAAGAAAAAGCCAACGATTTGGGGATTATTTGTTCGGTTTGGTTAAATCCAAGTGTTGCCACCGACGACAATCTGGATCATCAAATTCTCTTTGATATTCACCGTAAAGCCATGGCATTAGCCATTCATAAAGCGATGACCAATACCCCGGATATTGATTGGTTGTTGGAAAACCAAGACAAGATCACCCACAAGTATTTTCAAATGGGCCTGGATGGCAAGATATAACAGCGGTTTTTAGCCACGCCATTTACACGATCAGGATACGATGACGGTGTAAATGGCGAACCGAAGCTAGCCGTTTTAAAACTTATGTCGCCAGGATAATTTTCCAAAACCTATTAAAACGGCGATACCGATCATAATAATAATTGATGGCTCCGGAATCGCGTCGGCATAAAACTCCCCGGCAATCAACGCATGACCGCGCTCGGTAGGATGCACATCATCCCAGAACAAATAGCGGTCAGGATTTTGACAGGCTTGCAAGCCTGTTGCGGTCCTAGTAACACAAGTACCCGTCACATTCTCGAATCCGTAGGCTCCCGGATTTGCCTGAACCAGTTCTAAAAGATTGTTAACATCGGGCCGAAAAATATTAGCACCAACAATGGCATCCAAACTTTGATCTAAAAAGGCATTAAAACCATTAGAAATCTGCGTCAAACCAAATTGCGCTAAACCGCCTTGTTTTATTCCAAAAGGCGTCATACCTAAATCAACCATGTTGGGAATCAGAAAATTTTCGGCGCCATTTGCGGCAAGCGCACTGATAGAGTTAAAAATATTAGTCACAGCACCGGCAATCACTTCGTCAATAGTTGCCGATGTATACCTGTCCAGCCATGTAAATATATCGTTTGGACCACCCCAGACCACAAATAGCGATTGGTTCGGATCAAATCCTTTTCCGGAAGCAATAAATTGATCAACCTGATTTTGTATACCAGTACCATTTAGGAACGGTAGTGGTACTGATTCAGACAAATAGTTATCAGTGTTCACAGTGCCCGCAACAACACCGGTGGCTGCACCGCCATAGGCATAATTGTTACCGCCAGTTGTCGAAGGAGTAAGGTTTACGCCAGCCAGTTTCGCAAATTGTTCAACGGCTACCGGGCCGTTGCTAAAGCGTTGTGCATACGGTGATGGTGGAAACAGTCCGCCAGTGACGTTGAAAACATTACCACCATCAGAAAGGCTATCGCCAAAAACAAACATATTGTTAACCGCCATCGCTGACGATAACGTTGGACACAATAGAACTATTAGAAAAGTAACGCGGGGCAGCATGTTTTGCATAAAAATATCCTTTTTAATATTGTATCGAGCAGAAGCCATTGAGGAATCCGCAATGGTTGTATTGACGAAACCTAACGCCTAGCAATGATTAATTGGCGTTTACAGACTGTGTTTATTGTTTTCACAAAAAACCAAAGGATTAACGCATGAAAGCTAACATTGCGGCAACTAACCTGTCTTGGATGAGTATTTTTACACGTTGTTTGTTACTAACAATATTGGTGTTTATACCAACAGCGATGGCCGATAACGCGATTGAAGTATTTACTCGTGAGGGTTGCCCGCACTGCGCAAAGGCTGAAGAATTTTTGCAGGCATTAAAACTGGAACAACCTGATTTGCAGATTGTCATACAAGATATTTCTCGCGAACCGGCGGCGCTTGATCGACTTAAACAACTTGCCGATGCTCATGAAATTAACGCTGTCAGAGTGCCGGCTTTTTATGTGCACGACCAGTTAATCATCGGCTATTCAGATGAATTAACCACGGGACTGTTAATCCGCGAAGCGCTGAAATTAAGCCAACAGCAAGCCCCACACAATAAAGACGCTGCCGGCAGTTGCGAGGCTGTCACAACACTTACTTGTGAAGCCGGAACTGAATCGGCAAACGATAATAAAACGCAATCTTTTGAAGTCAATTTTTTAGGCTACTCACTTTCGCTTGAGCAAATTGGCTTACCATTATTCACCATTGTTATGGGCCTGCTCGACGGCTTTAACCCATGTTCAATGTGGGTGCTGATTCTAATGATTTCATTATTAGCGCCTATGCAAAATCGCCCACGGATGCTGGCGGTTGCCGGTGCATTTGTGGCCGTGGAAGGCATCGCCTATTTTGTGTTTATGGCTGCCTGGCTGAATTTGTTTTTGTTGATTGGTCTGTCGCGACTGTCGGAAGTTATTATCGCCGGTATTGCGCTCTTGGCTGGCGTAATCAATCTTAAAGATTTTTGGGCGTATGGCTGGGGCGTATCGCTCTCTATTCCAGAAGCCGCAAAACCGGGCATTTATAACCGCATCCGCAAAATCCTGCTGGCTAAGAGTCTAACAGGAGCAATAATCGCCTCCGTAGTGCTGGCGGTGTTAGTGCAAATTGTCGAGCTGGTCTGCACCTCAGGCTTTCCGGCGCTATACACACGAATTATGACACTTAACCAATTGAGTGGCTTTAGTTATTACAGCTATTTACTGCTTTACAATGCCGCCTACATGTTTGATGACTTACTGGTACTGAGTGTCGGCGTCATCACTCTAAGTCAGCGCCGCTTGCAGGAAAAACAAGGCCGCTGGCTTAAATTAATCAGCGGGGTCGTCATGATCGGATTGGGCATTTATTTGCTGCTTTAGAAAAAATGTATTCTGCCTTCGTGCGGTATATTCCAATTCTAATTATCGTAATCTCTATAATAAGGAACAGTTCTTGCTTTAATTTTCAGGTTAAACCACATGCCATTACATACCGTGCATAAACACCCAAAGTAAAACCGATAAACTCAACGAAGTCTTAGATAAAAACACATCATGTCTACTTACATGCAACTCGGCCAAGCGGCCATTCAAGCTCGTAACACTGAAGAAGCCGTCACCTGGTTTACCAAACTGGTCGAAGAAGAACCCAAAAATGCCCAGGCTTTATCATGTCTGGGGCAATCCTTATGCTGGCTGGGGAAACGTGAGCTAGGCTTGGTGCATTTACGCAACGCCGGCAAGCAATTACTAAAAAACGCCAAAAAGACCAAAGATGTAGCGCTGCCGATTTTATTGGCCGAACAGTTGCAGTATTGGGAGGATTATCCGGGAGCTCTGGATTTAGCGAGACAAGTGGTGCAAATCAACAGCGCCGAATTAGGTGGTTTTAGGCTGCTGGCTGTCACTTATTTGCGTTTAAACCAAAATAAATTAGCGTTAGCGGCGGCGCGCCAGGCGCTAAAACTGGCTCCCGATAATGCCGTGATTAATATCCTGCTCGCGCCACTTGAGGCCGCCGACGGTCAACGAGATGTTGCTAAACAACGCTTGGAAAAAGTGCTTAACGGCCAGCTCTCACCAGAACAAAGCTATCGAGCGCATAAAGAATTGGCGTTAATCCTGGACAAGCAAGCCCAGTATTCAGACGTATTTCCCCATCTGCATGCTGCTGCAGAAGCGTCTGCCTTAATACCGGAAGTACAAAATCAAGACGCACAAATGGTACCGAATATGATTAAAGCCAATAAAGCCGGATTTGATCATGCACTGCTAAGCCGTTGGGCGGATGCTGAATTTCCCGACTCGCCTGCACCGATTTTCTTAGTGGGTTTTCTGCGCTCCGGCACAACGATGACCCAAGAAGTGCTAGGCGCTCATCCTGATGTCTTTGTATCTGACGAAACAGATTTCATTCCCGCCTTAAGCAACGAACTTAAAAAGCTATCAGGTAACGTGGGGTCGACAATAGACCAACTTAAAAATATCGATTTTGCCGGGGTATTGCATTTACGCCAGCTTTATTGGGAGCTGGCCAAATCACGCTTTGGCGACAATGCTAAGCGACGCTTTTATCTGGATAAAACCACCATGAACACGATCGACTTAGGGTTAATCAATTGTATTTTTCCCGATGCCAAAGTGGTATTTGTCATCCGTGATCCACGTGACATTTGCTTAAGCTGCTATATGCAAATCATGACACCGACAGCATCGACTATTCAGTTACTCAATTGGCAAAACACAGCCAGTTTTTATGCTTTAACCATGGACTGGTGGTTGCATTTCAAACAACTGACCACCATGGATTTTATTGAATTTCGTTATGAAGATGCTGTCACCGATTTTGAGGGCACTTACCGACAAGTATTTGATTTTCTCGGACTGGATTGGCACCCAGACGTCATCAATTTTCACCAAAGCGCTGCCAAAAAACATATTGTCAGCCCTAGTTTTAACCAAGTTACCCAGCCACTGTATGCAACATCCGTAGCACGATGGCAGCGTTATCAACCCGAATTCACGTCCATTTCGCCGTTACTGGAGCCTTATATAAATATATTTGGTTACAGGACAATTAATTAAACTGTGTTATTTAACACAGTTTTTTTGCTTATTCTCGCCATATCCCTCGTTTAGTAATTAGCGACTGCGATATTTCAGACTGAAATCCACAAAATCACTTATCCAGACCAAAGTGGATTTCAGCAACGTCAAAATCAACTCATTCAGCCTTATAAGCATTGTGTGATCTACCTTTTTATCAGTGATTAATCGCTGATTTAACCCCTGTATATCCCCTTGTAAAAATCAGCAACAGCTCTGTTCATAATAATTACCCATAAATAAATACAAGAATGGCTTGGTAATTGCTTTAGCTTTGTCGAGCAATACAAGTTTGTTTTGACGGTTTCATTTACTAGAAATTATTAACTCAATTGTCAGCCGCTCAACCGCCACCCCCGCCGCGAGGCCGGTTCGGAAAGCCACGGGTCTTGTCATGCAAGAAAGCCGGGTTGCTTCTCGCGATGAACTGACCAATTGAATGGCGCATCTTCGCCAGATTGTCACCCTTTTACGCGTTATCAATTCGATTTTAACTTGGAGTACCACCATGAAAAAAACCACTATCGCCAAAGCCGTTGCTTTGGTCATCACCGGCTCAGCACTTTCCATGGCGGCGGCAACAGCATCTGCGTCGACCACTATGTACAACACCTTTGTAATTGACCTGAATCCAGAAGTTATTGCTACCGACGGTTGGACTTATAGCGATGGCAAAGATAACTTTGGAAGCGGAACAGCTAACGGTGCAACTGTTGTGCCTTGGGCAGGAACAACTAGCGGGGAACGTCCGTTCGGGTATACCGGTGCATCAGTACTCAACTGGGCAGCACATATCACCAATGCTGGCGACTCTTTAACTATCTCGGCAGCAGATGCGGCGACCAGATACAACGGCGTTCAAGTAGACATAGACTCTGGCAAGGGCGCATGGCAAGACACCTCAAGCTCACCAAAAGGTTGGGCACATAATGTTGATATAGGTTTATTTAAATCCGATGTCACTACAAAAGTTGCCTTAACGGCAAACTTTCTAAATAACCCGACCGCTAAATTCGGCATTACTCTGTTTACCGGCATGGATACAGGCACTGGCTACAGCCACCACGTAAATTGGAACAATCCACCTGCTGTTCCATACACCAAGAGTAATCCCTTTGGCACCACCGGCGTCATCTATGCCGACCGCAAAATTAATGTTGATTCCAGCACTGCTTTTGAATTTACCGCTCAAGCAGGACAAATCTATTCAATTTATCTGGGCGGGTATCGCGGCTCGAATAGCTGGAATACAGGACGAGATTTTTATCAATTAAACGTTGCCACATCTCCCGTGCCAGTACCGGCAGCCGCATGGTTATTTGGTAGTGGATTATTGGGTTTAATGTCTTACGGTCGCAGAAAGAAACAGGCTTAAACACTACCTGTTCAACTCCCTTAACAACATTAACAAGGGAGTTGATCAAAGCTCAATTACAGCAGGGAGCATTAAGTTAACTATTATGATTTACGAGGTGGAAAATGCGTTTTACCTATAAATTGGTTCTGGGATGTAGCTTGTTAATAGCACAAGCTGCATTTGCTCATGGACCTAAACCCATGCCTTTAATAGATGTACCCGTCCCGCCAGTGCCAGGCCTCTTGGATGGAGCCAGCCCTATCGTGGTCGATAAAGCCGCGGCGATTGCCTTAGGTAAAGCGTTATTCTGGGATATGAACGTCGGCAGTGACAGCATGTCCTGCGGCTCATGCCATTTTCAGGCAGGTGCTGATGGCCGAATTAAAAACCAAATTAACCCCGGTGAAAAAAGCAGCCAACCAAGCGGTACGGTTTTCGATACCTTAGATTCCGGTTCAGGCGGTCCCAATCACACTTTAACTGCAGCGGATTTTCCTTTACATAAATTCGCCAATCCTCTGGATAACACTAGCCCGATACTCTCCAGCACCGACGACGTTGTGTCATCATCAGGCACTTTCAGCGGTGATTTTAAAGGCATTAATCAACTGAGTGGCGCCAACGACCTCTGTGATCGCAGTGCCGACCCGATTTATCACATTGGCACCACCGGCACTCGCCGTGTAGAACCAAGAAATGCACCGACTGTTATCAACGTAGGTTTTAATTACCGCAACTTCTGGGATGGTCGTGCCAACAACATCTTTAACGGCAGTACGCCATGGGGAGATCGTGATACTTCAGCAGGCGTGTGGGTTAAAACAGGTACACGTTCAGTGGCTAAGCAACCTTTACACCTGGAAAACTCCTCGCTGGCTTCGCTGGCAATGGGACCTCCTCTTAACGCTACCGAAATGAGTTGCCGTGGCCGTAATCTGGCCGCGTTAGGCCGAAAACTGCTGTTACGCAAGCCCTTACAAAATCAAAAAGTGCATCATCAAGACAGTGTGTTTGGCCCGCTAAATTTAACCTCAAGCACCGCCACCGACTTAAAACCCGGTTTAAACACTACTTACAAGGCACTGATTACCAAAGCTTTCAATCAAAAATACTGGTCATATACCGGTCTAGGTCCCTTTGGCGCTCCTGCGCTTGGTCAATTGCCTTATAACCAGGTCGAAGCTAACTTCTCGCTATTCTTCGGCATTGCTCTACAGATGTATCAATCAACATTGATTTCTGATCAAGCACCAATTGATTTAACGCCGCGTGGCGCCGACATGATGCCGACTTGGGAAGGCATGGGTAAAACGCCTGAGGAAATCGCCTCTCTAAAACGCGGCATTGAAGCCTTTGAATCTAGCCATTGCTTACTCTGTCATTCAGGCCCATTAATGACGACTGCAACGTTAGAAACTAACGCCATCTTGGTAACACCAACAGCAGGCAAATTTTTTGGTCCGGCACATTTCCGTATCCCTTATGGACCGAATGCGCTTGGCTTAAATAACGCAGCACAATATGCCGGCATCACGCCGTTCGCCATTGTGGTTAATCGTTTAAATACCGTGGATGGCCCTAAGCTAGTCGATGTTGGCTTTGCCAATACGGGTGTCGGTGATCCCCTCGCTGACCCTGGCATTGGCGGTGTCGATGATTTTGGCAATCCACTTTCCTTCGCGGACCAATACGTAAGTTATTTGCTAGGACAAAATTCAGGCATAGTTGATCCAAGTAGCGTAGAAAAAATCCGCACTTGCGATTTTGAAGCTCCGTTGGCAATCAATGACCCTGACGGCCCCTATCCCACCTACTTTACAACTGCAGATGGCATTCAAGTTGATGGCAGCAGAGGAGAAGGTTCATCACGCACTCAAAACTGTCTGCAATCTAATTGGGCATTTATTCCAACAATTGCTGCAGCTAATACAGCATTAGCAGAAGATCCCAGCAAATTGGCTACCGTTAAACATGCGGCCTTTAAAATCCCAAGTTTACGCAACGTAGAACTGACTGGCCCGTATATGCATAACGGCAGCCTGGCTAGTTTGCAGCAAGTTGTGGAATTTTATGCACGACATGGCAACTTTTTTAACCCCGAGTTGAATGATTTTATAAATAACATTGGCTTGGCTAATACCCCTGAATCCCGCGCAAGCATGCCCGACTTAATCGCGCTGTTAAAAACATTTACCGATGAACGGGTGCGTTATGAAAAAGCGCCATTCGATCATCCCGAGGTAATTGTGCCCAACGGTCATGTCGGTGATGATGTATTTATTGAAGCCGGCAATCCATTGAGTCCTGTATTGGCGAAAGATGAACTGCTGGTTGTTCCTGCGGTGGGTGCAAATGGCAGACAGGATCCATTGCTACCGTTTGATCAACGACTGGCTCCGGCTTCGCAATAACATGAGTTAAAACATAAGCAATTTCGTATGTGGCTCTGCGTTGTGAGTAAACCCGGTTTTTGCCGGGTTTACTCAGCCAGTTACCAGAAGATGCTCAACTAATTAACAAAACTCTTACCAACTATTAACCATTTCGAAATGGATTTAACAATGAACAAATACCTCACAAAAAGACGCCTGGCACCTGCATTAGCGATGGCCTGCTTTGCTCCATTCACCATGCAAAATGCCCAAGCTGCTGCAACATTTAACAGCTACGCAACTGTTACTTATACGATTAACAGCATCACTAATTTATCTAACCCAAGTAATCCTTTAGAGCTGGATATTCTTGGTACGTTTGGTCTTGATCCGGATGAAAACCAGCAATTTGAAATCGCTGGGGATGATGGCACTGCAACTTTATCTCTGGTAGATCAAGGCCCTACATTCCTATTCCCCCCTGCTCCAGTTAGCTATTCCAGAACCTTTGGCCTGAATGGTTCAACCAACACTGGCGGTGATATTTCGGCAAGTTATCTAGCGCTGTTTGACCTTGATTTCCTAAACAATTCAGCGACTGATAACTACAATGTTGACTTCACGCTCTCTTACTCACTAAGCGCTGCTGCAGCCGGTGACGCTGCGATTACCGACGCCAACATCGAATATGGCACTTTTGGAGATGCTACTTTTAATGGCGCCGCTTTTAGTGGGGCAGATAGCGTTAGTACCAACTGGGAAGAGTTAAGCCCTGCCCAGCTATCCTATTCACAAAATTTTAATTTCGATCTTGCCGCTGCAGGCTATGCAGGACTTTCTGTCAGTGCGCGTATTTTTGGATATGCCGATCAACCAGCAGCAGTCCCTGTTCCTTCTGCATTATGGTTATTTGCTTCGGGATTATTAGCCATTTCCGGCATTAAAAAATCCAAAAAATCTGTATAAATTTTAGCCGTTTTTATAATGACTCTTAGGGTGGCACTATAAGTTGTAGTGCCACCCTCGCTGAGATTCATGGAATGCACCGAACCGGAGTCGGAAGGTGCGTGAATCTTAGTCCCCGGTAGCTATATCGTTCCGGTGTTTTTTCGAGCACGCTGTTTGTGATGGAAAAATGCAATCGGTCGATGCCGATAGCGTAACGTCATTGCTGCGATGTTTAGCCACCTTGTCGTGGATAAACGATATTGGAGCAGGACAGCCGGGGCTTGCGTAGCAATCTAACCGTCGC
>Ga0208629_100665_pt1 | contig 15753 bp, 15 predicted proteins | sample LakWasMet19_HOW5_2_FD_183865 | JGI IMG/M metagenome (GOLD analysis project Ga0208629, IMG submission 183865) | Freshwater sediment methanotrophic microbial communities from Lake Washington under simulated oxygen tension - Sediment Metagenome... | ecosystem: Environmental > Aquatic > Freshwater >...
AACAAAGGCCGGCACGGAGAGCTCGGGATGTCGCCAACTGATTCAGTCTGACTCATCGGACGGCGGTTCCTAGCTACAGCAAGGAAGAGCGCCACTCGTCCCCTGAATGGGCAAACTAACTTCCTCCGCAAACAGTGTGCAGCGTAGGTCAAACGTCAAAGGGGCCCGGTGAAGGGTTCGGGAGACTCTGCATCAGCAAGCTTCGTGTCCGAGACAGACGTTTGCGATGTCGAGGGTTTGGGCATTTGCACAGCATAGCATCGAGGAGGCCGTGTTGGATGGGGCGCAAAGCTTCTCCGAACTTCCGTTTGCGTAGGTCGAATCCCGGCCTGGCGCTGACATTTCTGTCAATGTGAGCGGCGCTTGCCGAGTTGAGAGTTGAGCTCTGGAAGAGATCGATCGCGAAAAGCGAGTCTTTCTGCAGGCGGGAGCAGGACTGTGCGAAGCACATCACCTCAGCTTCACGTCATGCTTGCTGGCGCCCCTGCAAACCCCTCGACTCTTGTTGCGTTGCTAAAGGAGAAACGGAACCCTCGCATCCTGTTGGAAGCTTTGCGCGCCCTGTCGCCGAACTCTCACGATGCGGACACGGCTGAAGCAGTGACGCTTTGCATTGAATGGACGCGAGTAACCAAGGATGAGAGTGAAGCGAACAAGCTGGTGCGCGCTGCTTACGAATCCCTGTTCACAAGTGCTCTGGAAGGTGGCCTTTCCCCCCGCACCGCTGCTAAGTTGCTGGCTGACTACCTTGTTCCTGCTCGGTCATCGGACAACCACGCCCAGCGCTCAACTGCCATGATGCTGGAGTGTTTCCTGCAACGCATGCTCCCGCGCGGCAGCACGAATGCAATGGGATCCGAGAGCTGGCTGTTGAGCTCGCTGCCGGGCATCCTCTCCACGCTGAGCAGCGACCCAACCTCCGAAGCCAAACTCCCATCCAAGGTGCGCAAAGAGCGGCAGCTAATGCGGTTTGCGGCCCCTCCCGTGCTGCATGCCGTGGCCCTTGTCGCCGCTTCTCCGGGACTGGGGTTGCAAAGCCTGCGGGCTTTACGAGCCCCACTCGCTGCTGTTTTGGGAAGGCGGGAGCTTCCCATCGATGTGAGATACGCGGCAAGCTCGTTGCTGGCGTCTGCGGCTTCTGCTTCGTTGCGCGGTCCAGCACTCACAGACATTCGTGAGCGAGGGTGCGCGATAGCGGAGATGCTGGGCACCGCCGCCCCCCTCAACTGGACGGCGCATCAATCAACCGTCACTGATGCGCGTGGGGTGGCTGCCGCCCCTGCGCATGCAGACGTTCTACTGTGTCGGTCAGCCGCGATGGTTGCTACCGCGTTGCGACCGCTGCACAAGAGTGACTCGCGGTGTGCAAGCGCCGAAGCCGCTTGCTACTCCATGCTTGTGGGGAGCGCACTGTCAGATGCTCGGCCTGCCGTGCAGCTGGCAGCCATCCGCAGCCTTGCGCACTTTGGATGGCCGCGCCTTCTTGAGTTTTATGCGTCAACAGGGCCTCGTGAGCCGACATCGCTTCTGGGTCTTTGCGCCGCTGTCACCGACGCGAGCGCGTGCGTGGCCACGCTTGCAACCTGCGTTCGCCGCCGCATGGTTGAAGGTCAACAAGCAGGCCATGCGGCGTTGGTCTCTGCCGCCACTCGCACCGCCGCTGCCATGGGCCTCGCTTCCTGCCGCCTGGAGCGGGCTCTCCTGCAGGTGAGGGAGAGTGTTGGAGACCACACCCGCGGGCCGCTCTGGCTGTGGTCATTGGCCTGCACAGCACGCCTGCACGATGTTGCTGTGACCAGTGCCAGGCACTCGCTCGAGCTCTTGGCAGCAAAGGCGAGCACAAGTGTTGCTGCCGCTCTTTTCGAGCCGTTGTTGATGCTGCATTCGTGGTGCGCTGGAGATGTTGGGCCAGCACATATGCGCCCAGTCAGCTTCATCACCGGCCCCGCGCTTGTGCTGTGCTTCCCTGGCGCAGCACTTGCTGTTCCGCAGTTCGGGACTGATTCTGCATTTGCTCCTCGCAGCGCGTTGGAGGCGGCGCGCAAGTACTTCTTGTGTCTGCAAACCGTGCTCGCATCAGCCGGCTCGCTGGCGCCGTCGCTGCCCATGGAAGGTGTGGCATTCGGCGCTTTACGTCAGGCTGTTGCTCTGCGGCGATCGTTGCTGCCGAGGGACCTGCGATTTGCAATGGATCAGCTGACGACTGCTCCGTTTGCCGCGCCACCGCGGGCGCACCAGGTGCTGCGCAGCGCCGCCGGAGAAGCAGAAGCGATGCAAGCGGCCTTGCACGCGCAGCCCAATGCCGATCGAGTGACTCGGCTTCCTGATGACGCCACTGCCGCGGCGTTCTCCGCCGTCCATGGCTACGGTCGTGCGTGCAGAGCGTATGCCCGGACGGCGGCAGCTGTCAGGAGTTTTTCTCACCGTGGTGACTTTTGTAAAACCCTGCTCTCCCCGTCGGCGTTGGCGTCGCTGCTGTGCTCCGATGGCTTACAGAGCTCCTCGCATGGCGCACACGCCCGCTCAGAAGCCATTCGCGTGTGTGCAGCTTTGGTCCAGGAAAGCCAAGGGCGCTGCCTTGCCGCCTCCGCTCTTACGAACGGCTTCACTCGCGCTGCCCGCAAAGACGCAGTCATTGGTCCGTGGGCGCTGCACTTTTCCCACAGCACTGCTGTTCCGACTCCTGAGGCTATCAATTCACTGATTGCGTCGACGTCGGGGATTGGCTCCCACACCGATGTCTCGGTTCACGCTGGCGGTCGCATCAACGTGCGCCCCTCGCATGGCGCCACAGCCCACGTCAAGCGACGAGCTCGCCAGCAGCGGGCATGGTTCGTGTCAGCACGCTCCCAGCGGGGTTTGTTCGACTCCGAATTTTCGCCCGTGGATGGCACATACGACACTGCAGAGGCTGCACGGGAGCGGCTCTGGGCGCGTCTTCTCCGAGCTGCGGCTTCCACGCAAACGGCTGTTGCGTTGTTTTGTGCACCCGGATGACCGCGTGAGCGCCTCAGGGCTCTGGCACCCGCGTTTGAAGCCATCAACTCGAAGAAGATTCCACTGTCGCCTCCGCCAGCTCGGCTCGCGGATGTCCAATCAACAAACCTTTCTCATCAGTTTCAAAGGGTCATTCGCTCGCCACTTTCGGAATGCACTGTCGAGACAGGTCAAGAGTGGAGCGCCCCATCCTCGCGCGGAGGCGGCGGCATTAACTTGCCGTCGTGGACGCGCGGCCTCAGATGGTGACGAATTCAGTGAAGTGCGCTTTCATCGCATGTCGGCCACCCTGACATCACCACGACGGTAAGACCCTGCCAACTCAAAAAATCATCCTTGATGACCCAAACCCCATCCCACTCTTCGCGGACAAAAAGATCGTGCAACTGTCCTCGCTCGGGAATTGAGTAAATATGGATCTAATTTTCACATCGCCGTCTCTTCGTGCGCGGCAAACTGTTCGAGCTATTCATTAATTCGGCTTCAGAGCCGATCGATGGGCTCGCCGCCGTTCGCACTCTGCGCTCGATCAAAGCATTCGTAGAAGCGTCGCACTCGCTTAAGACTTTGTAAAGATAACTTCAAATTTATCATGCCATTATCATCCGAACCGCTTATTGAGTTTGGAGCAACCACAAATTCGTTTTCGACTGCATCGCAGCAACAGTCACGCTGAGTTCGTCGGTGTAAGAAATTCAAGTGATCGATATTGCTCATAATAACAGAGAGGTTTGTGTCGATCCTTCCGGAATCAACAATCTCGCAAACCGCTGACGGTGGACGTCTGCTGAAGTACACAATACAAATATTTCAAGTGTTCGCGCCACATACCCCGGAGCTCAAACCGATTTGCTCGAGTCAGCGGCTCCAAGCACAAAGTGGCAACGGGAGACGTTGCCATGGGAGCCGCAATACCCGTCAAGCATTATAGTTACTGCACACTGCAAACACACAGTGGCGCTCAGGGCTGCACGCTGCAGCAGACAAGTAATGCATGCATTGAGCACTCAAATGAAAGCGGAACAGTGACGATGTTTTGCGAACTTTTTTGAAAACCTTGTGCAACACTCGCAAATCGGAGAAAGGCTCTGCTCTGAATTCAAATACCACTCCTCCACTCAACCGCCTTCTTCGTGTTTCAGGCGAATTCAAGGTGCGATGACGCCGGTCTGACGATTTTCTCGAGCGAACATTTCGACAGAGGAGATCCTAATGATGTCAGCACATGTACACGTTCCGCCTGACAGGAAACAACTCTTGCGCTCATAACTTTGTGCTCACATGATCGCCGTCAAACTCGACCAATTGACTGTGAACCTCGACCAAGCCGTACGCGACGACGTGATAGATTCGAAAACGGGAATCCACGAGCTAGCTGAGAATATCTGAGAAAGCGTTGCGTAAATCTCAGCGGCTTGGTTGCAGACGGTTTGCTTGGAGCTGATAATCTGGTAAGCCTGCCGCGTTTGCAAGGCTTTCTTCCGAAAAAATGGTTCTCGCTCCTGACCGCTTCGTAAAGAACCTCGATGGTCGTCGACGGCGAACAAACTCGTGCTCGTGTAGTATCCTGGCTCTGAAGGACGCACCGCCACTGTCGAACGCCGTTGACAGTGCCTAGGATTGAGGGAGCATGCCAGTTCCATGTACAAAGTTCGTCGAAGCGCAAGTTGCTCCATGTGCAAGCGACATAATAACAGTTCGCAAGTCACATGTCACTTCGATGCATCGAGTGGCACCTTTCTGGGGCGGTCGTTGCGAGAATAGCTAGACGCAAATATTCACAATCAGCGTTGTTTCCTTGAGTCGAGAGTAAGGCACTCGAGAAGTTGCCTTGCGACACTTTCAACTGCTTTGAATGGTGGTTGTCTTTCTGAGGAATTAGTTTCAAGGGGGAGGCTTTGAGGATGTTGCCATGGAAGATCGCAGCTCGATGCGAGTCTGCAAACGGGGCATCAATAACTGTGGCGTGCTGTGGGGTCGATTTCGACATGTGCCCAACGACAAGCAGGAGCAACTTGGCTTTCGCCCCAACCATTGCTGAAATCAACATCGTTGAGTGATCTCGCGACCGCGAGGACTAAATGTTTCGCTCGATGTGTTCCGTGTTTTAATGTTTGCGCACAAGCAGGAATTGGCGCTGCAGCGGCTATGGATCGCGTCGCCGATGACTCAGGCCTCAAGGTTTCCCACAAGGGCGACTAGTCAGGACTGCACGGACGGTCAAGCCGCTCCTAAGCTGCAATACGCAGGTGGCTGAAATGCGGCTTGTGATTCCAGTGTCGCACCCACCCGCAGCAACGTCCGCTCGTCACAGTAGCGGCCGAGAAGCTGCACTCCAGTGGGCACGCACACGGTTGATGACGCCTGCGCGGCTGCGGCGTGCAGCGCTGCAGGCGACCACGCACTGGTGACGTCGGAATTGGACGCCGCTGCTTTCACAGCCGCCTCGAAGGTTCGCAGCGCGTCCGCAGGGTACGTCGAGAGCGAGAGGGGCACCGCCAAGGCGGGGAGGCGAGCAAGTGAGGCGGGCACAGTCATCACGTCGTGCATGTACATGTCAACGGGTCGCTGTTGCGCTGTGTCATGCACGAGCCATGGCGGCGTCGGCGATGTCGGCGTCAGGAGCACATCCACACCCGTTTGGGTTGGCGCTGATCCGAGGACAGCCTGCTGGGCGAGGAACCGATTGACCGGTTGGTCCAGAGCCGCAGCTTCCGCGGCCAGCTCGGTCGGGCCCAGTTGCACCGGTCTGAATACCGCATCGAAGTCTGAGGCCACCGCTTTTCGCACTCTGCAAGCGGCATCGTAAAACTCCGCACGAGCTGCGCGTGACAGCGCAAAGTTCCCTATCATCAACCTCCGCCGCACTTCTGCCCCGAAGCCTTGATGTCGCGTGCGCTTGTAGAGTTGATGCAACCGCTCGGCTGCGTTGTCAGCGGCAGCTTGGCTGTGCATGTCAGATGCGAGCGAGGCATCGACGGCGCGGTATCCGTACCGCACACCATCGTACCGTGATAGGTTGCTCGCAGCCTCCGCGGAAGCAATCAAATAATAGGCGCTGAGAGCCGCGAGCGTGGAAGGCAGAGACACTGCCACAACCTGCGCGCCAGCGTGCTGCAACATCTCAGCTGCCTGCCGCACAGTGGCGCGGCCGACCTGAGGCAGCTCTGAGACGAGATACTCAACGGGCACCCCCACGCGAACTCCACGCAGGCTACGGGATTGTTGTTGAGGTGAACCGTCCCACGAAGCCTCGCCGCGGAGCACGGCCGTGATAACTTCTGGAGCGAGCTGACCGCGCGGCAGGCGCAAGCAGGTGTCATCGCGGCGGTCTTCCCCTCCCGCAAGGTGAAGCAACGCCCCCGCAGCGTTCACTGTACGGGCAAGAAAGCCGATGCAGTCCAACGATGAGGCATACGCTATCAAGCCCCAACGGGACACGCGCCCGTAAGAGGGTTTCAAGCCCACAACGCCACAGAACGCGGCAGGCTGACGCACAGACCCGCCGGTGTCGCTGCCCAGCGCTGCGGACACAAGACCTGCGGCCACTTCGGCAGCACTGCCTCCTGAACTGCCCCCAGGAGTCAGCCACGCATCGTTGATGGCTCGCAAGAGTGCGGGAACCGCGCATTGGGCCCCGTTGTGCATGCCGCCTTGCATGTGCAAACCGTGAAGCAATGCCATCGGCGCGGAGTACGGGTTATGCGCTGCGCCATAGCAACTATAGGCACTTGCACTGCCCATGCCAAATTCGTCCTGATTCGTCATTGCATGGACGGAAAAGCCCGCCGATTGAAGCCGCTCGACGGCTGTTGCGCTGTAGGGCGCCCGGAACGATTGCAGAATCCTGGAGGCAGCAGTAGTTTCATGGTTGACAACAGAAATGTTTGATTTCACAGCAAGCGACAGGGGCCAGGCTGCGGAGGCTCTGGCGGCGTCGGTCGGCAAGGCACCAACGGCGCAGTTTAGGGCGGCACGGCGAAGAGTTGCGGACATGATGCTGGAAAGCCCCTCGAGGCGTCGGGCACGAGGTCATCTGAGTCCCTGGATCGAAGTCTTGATCGCGTGTTGCGCGTGGTGAATTCGGACAAACTCGTACCCCAAAAAGGTTCATGTCTGTCAACTGTCAACCACACAGGAGGTCGCGTCTGCCTCGACTCGAGCACCCGGCGCCCACACACACGGCCAGCAGGAGACGAGTCCCTGCAGCTTCTTTTGCTTGTCGGGCAGCTCTTGCCGTTCGGCGTGTTCCGAACAGCTGTGCTCAATTCCCTGTGTGTTGTGTGCCCCAGCGGCGTCATCATCATGGACCTTTTCGATTTTGCGCCCAAGCCGCTCGACGCTGGCAAGTTTGAGCTGCGAGTGTCTCCCTCCGGTGTGCCGGTCATCGCGCGCAAGGGCGAGGTGAGCACAGGCGCGTGCAGCTCGCGAGCTGCAGCCCCTATCGCATCATCAGCTCCGGCCCTGGCTGGTGCCGGCGGCCCTGGACCCGCTGTACCAGCAGCTTCCGCGCCGGAGATCGGCGGCGGTGCTGCTAAGGTGTACAAGGTCTCTGAATTGCCGCTGGAGGAGCGGTTCAGGCTGGCGAGAAGCGTCGCGGAGGAGTGCATTCAGGACGAAGAGCTGCGAGCACTGCTGTCCAAGAAGGCGCATCCTGTCTGCTACGATGGCTTTGAGCCCAGCGGGCGCATGCATCTCGCTCAGGGCATCTACAAGGCCATCCTGGTCAACAAGCTCACCAAGGCAGGCGCCGTGTTTCGCTTTTGGGTCGCGGACTGGTTCGCGCTGTTGAACAACAAGATGGGCGGCGATCTCAAGAAGATCCGCACCGTCGGCAAATACATGATTGAGGTAAGCTACAAGTCAGCGGTTCGGCCAGCCGCGGGGTGTGCATCCTTGTTATCGCCCAACAAGGTGTCGACACGCGGTCGCGGAGATGAGGACATGCTGCGGCTAGCGTGGAAGTTGCATTGCAGCCGAGCATTCAACCGCGGTACGTGCTGCCACGCTCACTTTCGCTGCAGGTGTGGCGTGCTGCCGGCATGGACATGTCGAATGTGGAGTTCCTGTGGGCCAGCGACGAGATCAACGCGCGCGCCAACGAGTACTGGCTGCGCGTGATGGACATCGCACGCCGCTTCACCGTGCCGCGCATCACCCGATGCTGCACCATCATGGGGCGCAAGGAGGGCGAGGAGCTGTCCGCGGCCCAGATCTTTTACCCCTGCATGCAGGCTGCCGACATCTTCTTCCTCAAGGTGAGCCGAAAAAGACTCAAGGGCTCCAGGAGGGCTGAGTGTGTGGACAAGATCCGTCGGAACCCCCTTCCCCGTTGTGCATCGCATGCACCCCTTGCAGGCTGACATCTGCCAGCTCGGCATGGACCAGCGCAAGGTCAACATGCTGGCCCGCGAGTACTGCGACGTGGCGGAGCCCAAGATCAAGTTCAAGCCGGTGGTGCTGTCGCACCGTGAGTAGCGAGCACAGACCCGCGCGGGGGAGGCCACGAGGTGTTGGCAATCGCATGCAGTGCTGCTATCCACAACTGCCCCTGTGCCGCCTGCTTCACGTGCCTGCAGACATGATGGCCGGGCTGAAGGAGGGGCAGGAGAAGATGTCCAAGAGCGATCCCGACAGCGCCATCTTCATGGAGGACAGCGAGGCGGACGTGAAGCGCAAGATCCGGCAGGCGTACTGCCCCCCGGGTGTGGTCGAGGGCAACCCTTGCCTCGACTGGATGAAGCACATCGTCTTCGGCAAACACGAGGAGGGCGTCACCGTGCGCCGCAAGCCTGACAACGGAGGCGACAGGTGCGTGCCCGCTGCGGCCAGCTGCCTTTTTGCACCGCGTCTGGGAGGATGGCACCAATCCATCTGCCACGCCTCAGCATATCCTGCGCTGCCCGCCCTGTCTGTCTGTCTGTCTGCAGGCTGTACCCCGTGTACGCGGAGCTGGAGGCGGAGTTCCTGTCGGGCGCGCTGCACCCCGGAGACCTCAAGCTGTGCCTCACCGAGTACATCAACAAGTGAGTGTACGCAGGAGCATACTCAAGACGCCCCAGCTACCCACCTGTGGCCACCCTTCCGTTTGAGTCTCAACTGTTCGAAAGCTCCCTTCTTCGCCTTCCTCGCTGCAGCATGTTGCAACCTGTGCGCGACCACTTCGCCAGCGGGGAGCCCAAGAAGCTGCTGGAGCAGGTGCGGTCCTACAAGATCACACGATAAAGGCTGTGGATCGTACGCTGCCACCGCTTCCCTGATGCGGCAGGCAGCCTGAGGCCTCATACGTCTGTGCCGGCAATTCAATCTTCAGGTTGAAGTTTGGCCATGATAAGAGGGACTGGCACGGTCAGCTTCACGTTGCTGAGTTCTGAAATCGACAACCCCGACTCACTTACACAACAAGGTCGTGCTGTTGAACGGCTGAAACGTTCTGTTGTGTACCCGATCTGTGTTCATCAATATCGAGAAAAAGTGGTCAGGCGCAAAGATCACGCACGTACACTGTGGCACCTTGTGCTGCGTGAACGATAGTACGCACCTGCTGCAGCATGCGCCGGAGTTTGTGAGTAGGGCTAAGCACGCTGTCAAAGCTTCTTAAGAAGGAGCACCCGTAGTTGGGAATATGTTTTCCGTAATGGTATCGACACGACCAGGGGCTCACTTTTCATGCTGCACAAGCGCCCACGTAGCGGGGCTGCGGCGAAATACAAACAGCTTCAAACTCTAACTTACGGTGCACGGAGATCCGACATTCAGTACTTGCGAAGTAGGCAGGCGGCGCCTTGACGCCTCCTCACACAACCCAGCCCTCCCAGTGGAGCTCCGAGACAGGACTGCCACGGCAGCTCTAGAAGCAGTACGCGCTCGTCATTGTCCCACCAGCGATGACTCGGCAGATTCCGCAGCATCACTGAACGCCAGCTGCTCTTTCTCACGGCTGGCAGTCGAATATGACAAGCTCTGCTCGCGCGGAGCCTGCTCAAGGTAGGGCATCAGCCAAGGCTCGCGCTCGCAGCAGCCTCTCATGCAACGGCGTCACCCGCAGTTGTAGAAGTCGGGCGTGGGGGCGCTGGGCCCATTGCCGGCAGCGGGGTGATGGTGAACTTGAAGAAGCGCGTATGCTCCACGAGGGGGCACGCTTCCTCCACACTGGCAACCGCGCCCTCCCTCCCAGAGGCTGCAGGATTCACTGGAACCGGACTGCCGGTACCACCGACAGCCTTGCCGCCTCGCTTGGCAGAAGCGAAGTCCTCCGGAGACACCGCGTCGATCTGCACACTGGCGTTGTCGGGTAGCTTACCGCTCAGTAGCAGTCGACTGATCTCCGTGGCCACATATCGCTCCACGAACCGTCGGAGGGGACGAGCTCCGTAGGCTGGATCGTAAGCTTCGTCCAGAACGGTCTGAACGGCGGCGTCGGTGGCTGCCACCGTGATGTTCCTCTCCTCCACCCGCGAACCAATCTCCGCGACGAGGTTGTGGGCGATGCTCCGCAGCTCACGCCGACGCAGCGCGTTGAAGATGATCAGATCGTCGAAACGGTTGATCAGCTCTGGCGGCAGATGCCCACGCACCGCAGCCATGACCGCCTCGCGCGCCGACTCTGAGATCTCACCCGTCCCTTCGTCCGACGCCAGCACCCCCTCCTCGTTGTCCGCCGCCGCAGAGTCGGCAACAGGGGTGCCGGCGCTGCCGGATGGGCTGCCGGTAGCAGAGCCGGGCTTGGGCACGTAGTTGACGTTGCCGGTCTTGCGGTCGATATCAAGCGTGTAGGGCAGCTTGGAGCCATCCGCCGTGTCAAGGCCTCCGAGGCCGAGAGCTGAGGAAGGGGCATGGAGATGCGACCGATGCCCGATGTGGCCGCCACCTGCCGCCTCCACCAGGGCTGAGGCACCCAAGTTGGACGTAAGGAGCACCACGCAGTTGCTGCAGTCCACAACCCGTCCGTGCGAGTCCGTGAGGCGGCCATCGTCAAGCATCTGCAGCAGCACCGTCAGCACGGACTTATGCGCCTTCTCACACTCGTCGAAGACCACGATGCTGTGAGGCTTGCGCCGGATCGCTTCGGTAAGCTGTCCGCCTGCCTCATACCCAACGTATCCAGGAGGGGCGCCGATGAGGCGGGCAACCGAGTGTGACTCCTGCAACACAGAAGCGACGCCGCGGAACACAGGTTGGGTTGAGAGGAGGCGCCGCGGGATCACAGCCCCCGCGTGTATGGCACACTATCGCAGTGTCAGCGGCGCACTCCATTGCCTCTCTCTGCCTATCCTCTCCACGCACCTGGTACTCGGACATGTCGATGCGCACGAGGGCCTTCTCGTCTGAGAAGAGCTCCGCCGCGAGAGCCTTGGCGAGGGCCGTCTTGCCCGTACCGGTTGGGCCCAGCAGGAGGAAGGAGGCTGGCCTGCCTGCTGCGGCGAGGCCGGAGCGCGAGCGCAGGATGGCTTCTGCCACGGCGTCCACCGCAGAGTCCTGCCCGTAAATGCGCTGCTTGAGCCGGTCGCCCAGGTGCAAGAGCTTCTCGCGTTCAGAGCCCGTGAGCTGCACTCGGGAGCGGAGCGGGGAAGCAGAACAGAGCAGTGGAAGCAGCCATCGTGCGGTCCGTACCGCACCGGTGTGCCTGGGTGCAGCGCTGAGCTGAGAGGCCTCGCTTCAGAGAGGAGTCGTGGAAACAGAAGCCAGCCACCTACCTTGGTCACGGGGATCCCCGTCCAGCGCGCTACCACCTCCGCGATCTCGTCAGGGCCCACCACGTCGGATACGAGCTTGAAGTCGTCCCCAGGCGCTGGGACTCCAGCCGCTCCTGCGGCGGTTCCAGCTGCCCCTGCTGTCGCGCTGCTCGGTGGCAACGCCAGCGCCGACGCCGAGCCACCACCTGCAGCCTCCAGCTCCAGCTGAGTGAGGCGCTTCTGGGCCTCGGGGATGTCTCCGTACTGCAGACGGGCTGCCTTCTCCAGATCCAGCGCCTGCTGCGCTGTCTCCAGCTCCCGCTGCAGTTGGTCGATGCGACGCTTCGCCTCCGTCACAGCAACGACGCGATCCTTCTCGGCGTGGTACTTGAGCTCCAGACCACGCAAGCGCTCCTCCAGGCCCGCTAGCTCCTCGCGCACACGCTCCAAGCGGGTGCGCGACATGGGATCCTTCTCCGACTCCAGCGCCTTGGCCTCAATCTGCAGCTGCAGGCGCCGTCGCTCCAGCTTGTCCAAGGCTTCGGGCTTGGAGTCCAGCTGCACGCGAATGTTTGCGCACGCCTCGTCCACCAGGTCGATGCTGCTGTCCGGCAGCTTGCGCCCCGTGATATACCGCTTTGCCAGCTTGACCGCCACGACGAGGGCTTGGTCCTGCAGCGTGACCCCGTGGTGCGCCTCGTAACGCCGCTTGAGCCCACGCATAATCGCGATCGCGCTCTCGATGTCAGGTTCGTCCACGTTGACGGGCTGCATGCGCCTCGCAAATGCCTCATCTGCAAAACGGTGGTTAAAGCAGGCAGATCATGAGGCAGGATGTGCACGATTGCTCAACAACTGCCATCGCAGCAAAGCCGGGATCACCACATGTGCTCAGACTCATGCACGCACCCTTCTCAATGTACTGGCGATACTCATCCAGTGTCGTGGCACCGATGAGGCGTAGCTCCCCTCGCGCAAGCATGGGCTTCAGGAGGTTGGCTGCATTCATGCCACCCTCCTTGCTGCAAATGGAACGACAAGTCAGCCCCAGTGCAGTACGAAGGAAATGTACATGTGTCTGAAACACTCAACGCACATCGCAGCATGTCACCGGGTACCACACTCCCTCGATCAGACGATTGCGCCCCATACGACGGCCAGCGCTGCAACCCTAACGCCCCGTCTGTGCACACGCAAGGCCAGTAACTCACGCTGCGCCTGCTCCGATGAGCAGGTGGCACTCGTCAACGAAGGTAATGACCTTGCCGTTGGCGGCCTTTATCTCATTGAGAACCGCCTTCAGGCGTTCCTCAAACTCGCCGTGAAACTTGGCACCCGCCACCAGCGACGCCACATCCAGCGACCAGAGCTTGCAGTCTGCGATGTTGGCCGGGACATCGCCTGCAACCATGCGCTGAGCAAGGCCCTCGGCAATGGCCGTCTTGCCGACGCCTGGTGGCCCGACGAGGATGGGGTTGTTCTTAGTGCGGCGGCAGAGGATCTGCACCAGGCGCCGGATCTCGTCGTCGCGGCCGATGACAGGGTCCATCTTCCCAGCGCGCGCGCGCTCCAGCAGATCGTCCCCGTACTTGGTGAGCGCCTCGAAGGAAGACTCCGCCTCCTCGGACGTGACCTTGCGCCCCGCGCGGGACTCTCGGATCGCGTCCAGGAGCGCCTCCTTGTCCACGCCCGCCTCCCCGTAGGCGCGCGCCAGAGCAGCGTCTGCGGTCGAAGCTTGGATCAAATGGTCAACCGCCACGTGGCTGTCCTGCTGCTGGCGTCGGTGCGTGTCCGCTGCCCACAGCAGGTTGCGCAGCGACTCGTCGATGGTCATGTTAGCGGGAGCCACCGGGGGTCGAGCCTTCGGCAGCGAGCTCAGCTGGCGCTGCAGGGCCGTCTGCAGCCGGTCAGGACTCGCGCGAATGCGCTTGAGCAGGCGCGGCAAGTAATTGTCAGCACTGCCTGAACTGAGAGCCACTCCAAGGTGAACGGTGTTGACGCTCGTGTTTTCGTGCTGGAGAGCCAGACCCTGAGACTCGACCAAGACCGAGTTGGTGGCACTGGTAAGGGGAAGCCCGGCGCCACCACTTGCAGCGCGAGTGTGCCTCGTCACCATAGCCGCCCTTGTGACGGGCAGCACTCGAGCCAGTTGCACGATGCCACGTGGCTTCAAAAACGAGAGCATTCTCGACGTTCGCCGGTGCCCCCGATAACAGGCAAGCTTGCCACCAAGCGAAGACGGGATATAATACGCAGGGACAAGTCGATCTTGCTGCACTCTGCGCCCGCGAGCCCCACTGGACCTTAGAACTCGCTGTGCAAAACGAAGCGGAAGGTTTTGTCAACGTTCGGAGTTCGGAAGGTGATGTTCGGAGAACGTCAGCCACGCGCTTATCGTGGAGCGCCGCAACCAAGGCAGAGGGACCAACAATGCTTTGGCTTCGATTGGTGGCAGCGGGCTCTCGGATCGCAGGGGAGTTCTCGAGTGCTTCGAATATCACGTCGACATGCCCGATCCCCGCTCCGGCAATGCACAACGCCAGTCACGTCACTGAGGCACTGCGTGTGGCTCGTCAGGCACGTCACTGCATCATGTGACTGCATCATTCCTTATGAGCTACTATATATCATATGAGCCACTGGCAGCGGACGATGGCGGCCACTCTGCCACTCAGTCCGACTCGGACTGAGTCACTGGCAGGCTGGCAGTGCTAGCCTGAGTGGCACTGCCACTCAGGCTGTCACAGTGGCAGCGTGACTCGGTGCCGCACTGCGTCACGCGTGACGGTCAAGATATCTCAATCCGACGAGTCGTAACGCGGCCACACACAGGCTGTCACTGCCACTGGCAGTGGCACTGCCTGCCACTGGCAGTGCCACCAGTGGCAGTGTCCGACGTACAAAGCGAAACGAACCATCGACCGTTCAAATGTGAGGTTCCCACATGACACAGCCCTGGGCATTGGGATGACAGCGCCTGCAGAGAAACAGATCAGTTGCTCGGGCGTCCACAACTTGGTGCCCTCACTGATGGCATGAGGCTCGTCCCACTGGCAGCCTGCGGCCGAAGCACACGACCAGATACCGTACATGCATTCAACACGAGCTCTAGCACAACGGCTGGCGCCCCATCTGTGAACCGAATCTCGGCCGACTCTGTTTCGGGTATCGCTTTGAATCGGATTTGCGTCTCCGAGTCGATCCGGACCCGACCCCTTGGTAGTTTTTGCCCACCGGGTAGTTCAGGAGCGATGAAAGCACGTGCACCCGAGCCCCCAGTGTGCGTACAACGAACGACACTCGCAGAGTGAGGAGCGATCCAAGGATCAATGGCACAACTGCGCATGGGGCAAGACGAGCTCGCGTGCGTCGGCCACGCGCATCGGAACTCCGAGTCGTCGTGTACTTTCGCTGGTGGTGTCCATAGACTTGAAATCCGCAAAGTCCCGTGCTCGCTTGTTTGCAGTGGCTTCATCAATCGCACAGTCTGGTCGCGGATATCGCGGGCATGCTGTGGTGCCGGTCGTCCCTCTGAGCGGCGGTTGCCACCACCAGCTCAGAGTGATTGTCCGTCCCAATACAAATCGATAATGCCTCACACGGGCCCTGCCGGCCCTGTGAGGCCACCGTTCAGAGATAGGCGGTAACCCCGACCTTGCTCTCCTTGAGGTCCCTTGCAGTGCTCTAGAGAGAGTGTAGTCACTGTCGTAAGAGCTGCGCGCACCACGATGCTGCATGCCGCTGAGCTTCCAAAACCGTGGGCACGCAGATTGCAGCCCGACGCCCACGCACGCAGGTGAGCTTCGCCGTGCGAACTCGACTGAGATGGGTGACGGCGACGCAGTTGCGCGACCCACCACCGGGCGCTTACAAACGTGCCAAGCCCCTGCCCCCAAACTTCGCCGTGCATTCGTTCGTCGAGTGCAGCTCACTGGCGGAGAGTGTGCGCTCGTTTTACATAACAGTCGGTGAGCCCGGGCCCGTGGAGGTGGCCTTGCTAGGTGTCGAGCCTGCGTGTTGTTTTCGCCACAGGCAAGAAAGAACTCACAAACCGGAAGTGGAAAGGTTCATACATAGCCCA
>Ga0208629_100666_pt1 | contig 15723 bp, 7 predicted proteins | sample LakWasMet19_HOW5_2_FD_183865 | JGI IMG/M metagenome (GOLD analysis project Ga0208629, IMG submission 183865) | Freshwater sediment methanotrophic microbial communities from Lake Washington under simulated oxygen tension - Sediment Metagenome... | ecosystem: Environmental > Aquatic > Freshwater >...
CCCTGCGGTGGGGGTGGGCGGCACAGGGGCCGCACCTGTCGCGCCCCCTCCCGTCTGCTCCTCGTCAAAGGCCCAGCTCGCATCCACGGGCAGGGCGCTGGTGTTGGTCACGTGGACCACCCGCGAGGCGACGGTGTCGTTCAGCACACAGCCGAACTCCACAGCTGCAGTGTCGAGCCGCAGGTTCGGGAAACGGATGTCCCCTACCACCCGCAGTGTGTCCCGCCGTGGGTGGTCCCGATACTGCACCGTGATCTTGCCGTCCGCGGCGTGGCTCTGCCTGTCCTCGCGGTACGTGGGGTCGAAGGTGACAGCAACCTGCGTGCGCCCCTCCGGGGGCAGCGTGAACTCAAACTGGTCCAGGCTGAACGGCTGCCCGCAGCGCAGCGTGAACTCGAGGGGTAGGCGTGAGGTGTTGATGAGGGTGAGGGGCCGCGTCTGCAGCAGCGAGGGCAGCTGGCCGGTGCGCGGGTGCGGGATGTCGAAGGCAGGCGTGTGCTCGTGCACGAACGCCAGCTGCGGCGGGTCAAAGGCCAGCAGCGGGTCCGTGACCTGCGCCGTCACGGTGAGGGAGGACACGGGGGAGAAACCCCGGTCGTTCTCGCCCTTGAACAGCCACTCCAGCACCTCAGAAGCCAGCCCAGCGCGCTCCGAGTACCCACGCAGCGTGAACTCGCCGACCTGCCCTGGCTTCAGCATCATCTGCGGCGGGTCCACTGAGAAGACGGGCTGAAGCGCAGAGGCGGCACCGCCAGCCCCTGCAGCCCCGCTGGCGCCTGAGGCGGAGGAGGCGCCCGCATCGGCCCCCGCGCCCCTCTTCTTGTCGTCCTTCTTGGCCTCCAGCTCCCGCGCGCGAAGGCTCGCGTTCACGAAGCTAACGGTCTGGTTACGCCGGCCCCGGTTCTCGCACGTGAAGGTCAGCGCAGCCCCCGTGGCGCTGTTGGTGAACACGGGCCCGAAGGCGTGGGTGCCCTCCCAGGGCAGGCTGCTGGCCACTGTGCAGCCCACGCCCCGCGCCGTGAGCGGGACGGGGACGACGCCCGTCTCCGTAACTGTCACGTGCAGCTCGTCTGCGAAGGCCGCTGCGTCGTCCAGCAGAGCCGTCACAGTCACGGCGGTCTTCTCCCCGGGGGCCAGCATCAGCTCAGCCGCAGAGCACGTGAACCGCGAGCGCAGGCCGTTCTTCATGCTCAGGCGAACAGGGGCAGGGATGGCGCTGTCGTTGTGCACGGACACGCTGGCGGTGTGCGGGCGCAGGCAGGTGACGGGTCCCCACGCGATGCTGGCGGGGCTGCACACCACATTCGGCCCGATGGCTGACCCCTGCAGCTCAGCTTTCAGCGGCTCCTCGCCCTCCGTCCCCGCAATACGCACAAACAGGGGCAGCACGAAGGGCCCGCCGCGGTAGCACAGCAGCTGCACCTCCACCGCCGTCTCGCTGAGGGGCGGCAGCACCCCCTCAGGGGTCGGGCTGCTGAAGGCAGCCACGACGGCTGTCTGTTCGTCCTGCGGCAGCAGCTCGTAGCGTGCGGGCACAGGGTCCTTGTTAACAAGCACGATGCGCTGGGTGTACGGGTACCGCAGGAAGCAGGAGCCGTACTGCAGCGTCTCCGCCTGCAGCGTGACTGTGGGCACCATGCAGGTAGCGCTGATGGGGAGGGTGGTCAGCTCCTCCGCCACCCCCTCCACGCCGACGGACAGGTAGTAGCCTGCGTAGGACTGCAGCGTGTTGGAGGTGAACTGCACAAGCACTGTGGCACTCTCCCGAGGCTGCAGCGTCGCGCAGGCGGGCTGGATCGTGAACTCGCGCTGGCGGCGGAAGCCTCCGCTGTCGCCGCCGCCAGCCAGCAGCAGGCTGAGGGCAGAGGAGGAGCCACCAGCGCCGCCACCGCGCGGCAGCTGCAGCATGCCGCTGCCCTCGCCCTCGTGCCCGCCCCCCAGCCCCATCCCCGCCTCGTCCTGCGGGATGCGCAGCGTGAAGGTGAGGGGCACGTCGCTGGTGTTGGTGAACCCGAAGCTGCGCTCCTGCGGGAAATCGAAGGGCACCGTGCCGAAGTCCAGGCGGGAGGAGGAGAGGGAGAAGGAGGGCGGCACGACCACGCCCTTGAAGTGCACCCGCAGCACGGCGGTGCACCCTGTCATGGCCAGCTCAAACACCTCAGAGAAGGCCCCCACCGCCTCGCTGGTGAAGTAGGCGGAGATTGGCACGCTCTCGCCCACGCGGATGACCCCCGTCGGGGGGTCGAACAGAAAGCGGGATCCGAAGGGCGTGGGCGGCGGCGTCAGATGCCACTCCGCCTCGATCTCCCCCCGGTTGCTCAGCAACAGCTCGTAGCGGTGGACAGACGTCACGCTCACGTCTCCCACGTCCACTACGTCGTAGGCGAAGGCGAGGCGCGGCCCGATCCCCACGCCAGAGAGGGTGAGGGGCAGGCGGCCAGAGCGGCCTGTGATCTCCAGGAACGCTGACTCCACGAACTCACGGCTGTCGTTGGGCCGGAAGAGGACTGTGAACTCCATGGCGCTGCGGCTCCACACCGTGCCGCAGGCGGGCTGGATGTCGAAGACGGAGGACAGGAAGTCGAGGCTCTGAGCCTCCGCCTCCGCGCGCTGCCCGCGGTAGCGCCGCTCGAGCGCTACCAGCTCAGCCTGGTGCTGCAGGGACAGGCCGCCGCCGCCGCCGCTCCCGCCTGCGCCGTCCTCCTCCTCACCGCCATACCCAGCCCCCGCCCCTGCGGCTGTCGCGGCGGCAGCAGCAGCTCGGTGCACGCTCGCATCGAGCGCCGCCCTGTCTGAAGCATACTGCTCCTCCAGCTGGGCGAGCCGCAGGGCTCGGGCGTCCTCCTCCTCCGCCAGCCCCGCGAACGCCTTCCAGCGGAACTCAAGCGGCAGGTCGCTGCGGTTCGTGACGGTCAGACGCGCCTTCCCCTCCAGCGACACGTACGTGCTGCCCAGCATCAGCGCCGCGCTGTCTGTCGTCACGTCCACGTCGTGACCCGCCCCGCTCAGTTCCACGAAGCACGCGTGGCTGTGCGAGCCGTCGGTGTAGGCCACCCCCATGTCGCACTCATAGGGCCTGCTCTCCATTGGGCGGAAGGTGAGGGTGACGGGCACGGTCTGCTCCGGCTCAACGAAGCCCTTGGAGGGGCTGGCAGCGAAACCGGGGGGCGGCGTCAGCGTGAACTCTGCGGGCTTGGACCCCACGTTTCGCACCACGAACACCTTGGTCGTGGCGCTCCGCACGGGCAGGGAGGGGAAGGGCACCGCATCAGGCATGACCAGCATCGCTTTGCGGCCCTCCGCCCGCAGCGGCACCACAAACTTCTCCCGCTCCGTCACGCACACCAGCGAGGCAGAGTACTCCTCAACAGAGGCGGGCGTGAAGGTCACCGTATACACGATCTCAGTGCCCGGCGCAGCCCTGCCGTCGGCGAGCGCCAGCCCCTTCGTGGTGGTGGGGCCTGCCACGCTGAACACGGGGCTGTCGGGCGGGATCACGCGCAGCCTGCGGGCGAACTTGTCGTTGTTGCGGAAGATGAGCCGCACCGACAGCGGCTCGAAGGCAGCGTACTCGTGAATGTGCACTGAGGGCGGGAAGGGCTGGAAGATGGGCTTGCCGATCTCCACCGCGCAGTCCGTCTGCGTGGTGTGGTCGGCCATGTTGAGCAGCTGCAGAGATCGTGGGTTGAGTGGGGAGATCAAGTTTGGTGGGTAATCGCAGGGGGGCAAGGGCAGCGATCGCCTCGGAATGTCATACGAAGCCCGAAAGCCACGCATTTTCTGCTTCTGTCCTTGTCAGAGTCCCAAATCAGCCACATGAGCCCTGGTAGCCACACCCTCGTTCCCGGGATCTGCCACGAGCTCCGGCAGCCGGCGCTGAACACGCCTCTGCTACCCGATACGCACCTCCACGACTTCTGTTGTGTGTGGAGCCGCCCGCAACGTTGCGGGATTGCGTAGCTTCTCCAAGACTACTGACGGTGTCAATTTCTGGCTCTTGGTGGAGTTCAAAGCCTTCGCAACCTTGCTTTGGACCAAACCCGGTCCGTGCGGAATGGTGAGCACTTTTGACGGCTTCGTCGACAGCCCGCGCCGCGACAAGGCGACGCTGGAAGAGAGGTCCATGTTCGCGTAGGATCGCAGAGCGCGGAGTCCTGAGGGCTATGGAACGTCTTTACGAAGCGGTGAGCGCCAGTACATCAAGCCCTCGGGGCGAGTAACACGTGTGAATGCATCAATCGCGTGTGAATTAGCGATATCGGAAGAGAAACGTTCAGTGCATCAAGACCGTTGAGCCGGGTGCAGTGATGACTGTGATTCTGGTGGTTCTGGGAGCGCTCCCCAGTGTAGCAGAACCCAAAATACCTGTAACCAAGCGTTCGCTTGTGTAATTCACGCTGCGTCGGTGCGTTCTCGGATTCTACGGGCCATTGCCTCCAACTCAGACGACAGACGCGATGTTGCAACGTGACGCGCAATGAAGCTGCAGGAGGCACCAGCTTCTGATTTCCTGCAACATTGGCTTACCTTGCACAACGGACAGCTCTCTTGTCTTGACTTTTACATTGCCAGCTTGTGGAACGCGCTCCTGACATGAGCGATACAGCGCGGATGAAGGGTCTCCTCCTAAATGCAGCAGCAAGCATCGTGGGCGGGCTTGTGGGTGGTGGGGTGGCGTACCTCATTTTGACACGCGCTCTCCGGGAACGCTTGGACGAGGCGGCCCGGATCCCACTCCCGAAGCGCATCATCCTTGTGCGCCATGGCGAATCGGAGGGCAACATTAACCGGGAGCTGTTCAAGGAGCTGCCAGATTACAAGCACGGGTTGACTGCAAAAGGCCGCGCTCAGGCGGCGGAGACCGGGGCGAAAATTGCCTCGATCGTTGCGGGCGGGCCCGCCACGTTCTTCTACAGTCCGTACGAACGCACGCGCCAGACTCAGCAGGAGATCCAGTGCGCGCTCGAAGCCGCGGGCTGCCCAATTGGCAAGCTGCGCGAGGACAGCCGGCTGCGAGAACAGGAGTTTGGCAGCTTTCGGTTGTCCGACGAGGAGATAGCCCGCATCGAGGAGCACCGCAAGCTGTACGGCCGCTTCTGGTATCGGGTGCCTAACGGGGAGTCGGGCGCAGACGTGCTTGACCGCATCAGCAGCTTCTTCCACACGCTCTTCCGCTCCTTCGGCCGCGACGCGGGCGCCGCCCCGGACAACACCGTCATTATCGTGACGCACGGCCTCACGCTGCGCCTCTTCCTGACCCGCTTCTTCCACTGGAGCGTGGAGTGCTTTGAGGCCACGCGCAACCCCGGCAACGCCGAGTTCGTTATGATGGACCGCGTGGACGGGCGCAAGGGCCGCGCCGAGGGGAGCTGCTACCGCCTCACGGACCAGTCGCTGTCCCTGCTCGGCGTGTCGGCGCTGCACTGCAAGGACACGGGCGGGGGCTCTGGCGTGTGCCGAGCGGTGGTGGGCAGCCCATGAGGGCGGCCCGGCGGCCGCGCAGGGAGTGCGTTGTAGCTCTCAAGCATCAGAGGGGGGTCACCGATGCAACAGCTGTCTATACGGCCACGCATGTCCGCTAACGTAGAGGGCCTTGGGCGGCGGCGAACCTCAACGAGGCTCCGGCATGCGGCGCCCAGTGGCCCCCACCATCGGATGGGAGCATGAAACTGACACGCTGCGCTGAATCCACGCGCTCTGAGCTCAGGTGCGTTGCTTTACTCGGCAGGTTTTGCGCCTGACGCAGCGACGCGGCGGGTCGCTGAGCCAACATTCGGGCCTGCTGCGACAGACCAGGCGTCGGCAGCTGCGGTCCGATGGTGAGCTCGTGGGCTTGTGTTGTCTCCGCTAGAATGTTGGGTGTACTCGAAGGGTTGTCAGCAAGGTTGTATTCTGCCTGTTGCGCGTCCAACCATCTAATTTGCAGGTGCCGCTGTCAGTGAGCATTCGGCTGCAGGCTGATCAGCGCCGGCGGCCTGTCACAGGCGGTCCCACTCGGCGAGCATCACGTCGACCGCGCTGCACTTTGCTGCTCTTTGTGCGATCCCTTTGTCACGCTGACTGACGGGCATGGCTGCAATGCGCGCCAGCCCACCCGAAAAACGCGTCAGCATGTCTGCAGTGTAGCCGCCCGTGTCGTTAAATGTTCGTCATTTATTCAAGTATGTCACGCTGCCGCCTCCGCATGCGCGCTGCGCAGTGCAGTCGTCTCCGCCCTGGCAGTCCAAATGGTAGTGCCCGCTGGCCGCACTTTTGAAACAAAGTTTTGTTTCACAATTCAAAGTTGCGGCTCCTGCATTCTGGCATACGTGGCAAGCTGGTGATCGAGAAGCTCGCGTGTGCGTCCCGAAGAGTCGACATGGACATGCGTGAAACGGGTGTGGCGCCATTGGGGCGCAGGCGGGTTCGTCAAACGCAACAGCGCAGAGCTGTCGAGATGCCTCTGAAGCTATTGGCTTGACAGCCTAGGGTGCACTCCCGCTTGCTGCAGCGCTGCCTACCTCCGCACTGCCCGCCCCTGCGCTGCCGACACCCTCGCCAGCACGAGCGGCGCCACGTGCCGTCGCCTCGCCGGCGCCGTACCCCTCCGATGCACCTGCCCCTACCATCCGCCCCTCCGCCACCGCTGCATGACCGCTCGCCACCGCCTCGGCCTCGCTCGCCCCGCGAGCGATCGCTGCGGCCATCGCCGCCACGCGCAGCTCCGCAAGCCGCACCGACGCCGGGTCGATCCCCGATGGGTGCGCGTCGCCCTCCCGTGTCGCATACGCAGCGGGTGGCGGGTCTACCACCAAGCGACCGTTCACCCACACCTTGCCCAGGCCCAGCACCGCTTCGTAAGGCGGCTCCCCTGCAAGCGCAGAAGGACGGAAAAAAGCGTGGCCTCGACGGAAGCAGATCGACGGTTCACAGATGCCACACAGATGCCGCAGTGTGCCGCACGCGGGCACTCAGTCCAAACCCTCCCATACCGTGCGGGCTGCCCCCATATCAATGAACTCAAAAAACTCACGCGCAACTTTCCCATTCGGGAGCCTGAAAGCCCTGTCGCAGCTGTCAATGGCGGCCAGCAAGTAGAGCGGCGCATCGTGCGGCACGCTGCTCCATTCCCCGTAGCTGTCCGTCATCACCGCGTGCAGCGGCGGCACGCCGTCAGCGGAGAAGTACGTGTGCGTCACAAACGGCGGGGACGCGGCGGCAGCCCCTCCGGCTCCACTTGCAGCAGCGCTGGCACTCGCTGCGTGAGCTTGGAGCCACTGCCGACAGTACTCGCAAGCGCGGTCAGCGATCCCCATGACCAGCGGCGCTGACGCAGCTGCCTTGTCGTCGGAGGGGACCTTAAAACCCACCAAAGCCACCGCCAAAGCCGCCAGCACCACCTAGTGTTGGCGGCAAGGCCAGTCCGCGGGAGAAGAGAGGGCCGCTGCCAGTGCCCACGCCACCCATCACCACGTCTGTATGGCGTGAAGGGGCAGCGCCATCCCGGAGCAACAAGCTGTCGACAACGGCCCGCTGCCCGCGGTTCAGGCTCAACGAGTCAGACCCGCCGATGCCCGTCTCGTGCCCGGGCCCCGGCGCCTCAAACGGCATGGGCAGCGGGCCGGGTGGTGAAACAAAGCTGGGAGGTGGAGGTGGGTAATACGTGGGCAGCCCGCTGCCGCCGCCCCCGTAGAAGGGTGGGAAGCCCCCCTCTGGCCCTCCGAAGCCTCCGCCAATACGCATACGGGCGCGCGCGAGGGCCATGGCCTCCTCTCGTCGGCGCTGCCTCTCCTCCTCGTCTGCTGTACGCTTCTCACGTACCCAGCCCGTCACAGTGCGCGCTGCCAGCCAGTTGCGGCACCAATGGACGAGGAGCACTGGCGTAGCACTAGGGACCGAAAGGGAGGCGCCTGCGGGGGTCGCGGTGCCGCCATCGCTGCTGCCTGCGCCTGCACTTCCGCCAACATCACCAGAAGCGGCTGTTCTGTTGGTGACGCATCGACATGAGGCACCACTTGCATCCGTACCTGATGTCAACAGGCTTGAGTCGCTTCCTGAAACTTCTCTCCCTCCTCCGGCAGCACCAGAGTCGGGCGCAGTCAGGGCCGCCAGGGCAGTGCTAACGCATTTCTCGAGATCAGAGCTGGCTGCCGCCCAGCGTTGCAGGACGCAGCCCCATGGGCCATCGCGGTTGCACCAGTCCAGGCTCCTTCGGCTGGCAGCTGCGAAGGCGGCGAGCGAGGCGGGCCCCAAGAAGGCCGCGATTCGTTCGCCTGATGTATCATCCAGACGGAGGAGCAGGGACGAGGGCGCACCAAACGCTGGTGCTCGAATGCGAGAGTCTACCCGAAGAAGCCATTCAGCGAGTAGGTTGCCGGATGTGAGCTGTCGTCGAGCGGCAGCGCAGTCTGCTAGTGGAGAGTTGGCACAGCGGATGTGACACGAGAGCGGCTGCGCGCTGCCGCCCCCAGCACCTTCGTCGCTGAGTGAGCAATATAGAGTCAGTACATCTGTCATTGAGACGGCCCGCACTTTTGCGTGCTGCCTCGGTGCTGCAGCCGCAGGCGAACGGGAGGTTGTCAAGACAACGGCGCACTCCGGGTAGATCATCATTGGCGATGTTCTGGGCGCGCCGGAAACGGCGTCAATACAGTCAGCATGTGCGACGCTGTGACCGCTGAGCGCAAAAATAGCCGCGCGGAACAGCACGGTATGTGCGAGCCACGGCCCCTCGGTTCCAGCCAGCGCAGCCTCCAGAACGTTCGCGGCCGCCATTTAAAAACGGGAGCGGTGGAAACATGCCAGCCAAAGCGCAGCTTCCAATCATTCAACAACGAGGAGAGGGTTCTCCCGGGGACAAGGCACCCGGCTGTGAAGCAGCGGAAGCCGTATGTTTTTGATGCGTGCATTGACTGCCTTCGCTGGCGGATGAAAACGGTGTGTGTGCTCGACCGGAGTGCGGGAGCCAAATCTGGCCGGTATCGGGGGCTCTTTCATCGCAGTTGTGCCCACGTAGCGCAAAATCTTGCTGGATCTTGAACCATTGGACGACTGATCGTCATGATTGCTCGAATCAGCGCAGTGTGCGCGCTGCTTGGCGGCGCGTCGCCAGCCCTCTCCATGCCGCATGACTTCGGGGCGGCGGCGAGCATCCCCGCAGCGGGGAGTGTGCAAGCTGCGATTGCGCAGGCGTCAGCGGCGTACTGGGGTGAGTAGGCTGTGCCGCCGTCGGGTGTCACTGCGGTGCGGAGTTCGAAAGAACGGAACCCGTGGGAGGCAACCAACAACAAACAAGCTCGATTTCACCTCTTTGCGCTGTGCAGGCTCCAACACCTCCAGCGGCCCCGACGGCGGCGTGGAGGCGTGCGCATGGGCGGTGAACAACGTTATGACGAACGCGGGGCTCCCTAAGATCGGCAGCAACCCGAACTACGTGCCCAGCGTGGTCGACGCGCTGCAAGCCGGTCAGGGCGTGCAAATCGACGAGGCCGACACCGTGCCCGGCGATCTGGCCGTGGCGTGCGAGCAGCAGCACATTGGCATCGTGATGGGCGCGGGTGGCAAGCTGGCCTACTCGAACAGCTCCTCCAAGAAGTGCTTCTGCTGGTGAGTGCCAGTGGACTCTGCGCAGCAGGCTTCTTGTGCAACACCCAACTGCAACCGCGCTGGGACCGTCCAATCGATATCGCTGCGATCTGCCTCACTGCTCTGCCGTGTCTGCGTTCTCTTCATCGCCGCGCCGCAGGTCCAGCGACGGCAACTTCAGCGGCTACTTCACGTGCGGCGCCAGCACCTTCTGGCGTGTGGTCGGCAACAGCAACCCCTCGCCCCAACCCGACCCCAGCACCGGACCCTCCAACGATTCCACGACCGGCGGTGGCGGCGCCAGCCCTACACCTGCGTCAGACTCCACCGGCACTGGCGGTGGCTCAAGCCCTGCACCTGCGTCAGACACGACTGGCACTGGCGGTGGCTCAAGCCCAGCCCCTGCGTCTGACACCACCGGCACTGGCGGCGGTGGCGGCGGCGGCACCACCACCACGAACGGCGGCGGCGGCGGCACCACCACCGGCACTGGAGGCGGTGGCGGCGGCACCACCACGGCTGCCACGGCAGGCGTGCGCCTCGGCCACCTGAACATGCGCGGCGTGCGCGAGTAAGGACTGCCGACGTCGTCTCGGATACCTCCAGCTCCCGACCAGATGTGTGGTGTATTTTCATGCGTGTGCAGCCCTCAGCTCCAATAGTCGTGGAATGGATTTGCGAGATTATGAAGCTTCGTCTCGCCACGTGACGGTGTGCAGGTGTTGGCTAGAATTCGCGACGCTCAGGGTAGCCCGGGTGGCTGTCTTGCATTCTGTGGCTGCACCGCTCGACGTGCCAGCTGTGCTGCCTGCGCCTCATGTTGAACTCCAAGATCGATCGCACGAGCCTTCTATACGCGGGCCCGCAGCGTGTGTCTTCTGTCGACGACGTCGTCGATTGTGCACTCGGCTCAGCTCGTCACAGGGACGGCTAAAGTTGTGATGTGTGTGAGTTGCACTAGCCTTACGATTCAGAACTTCGAAACGCTCAGACCCGAATCAACTGGGTGCCCACACTGGCGACGGGTCTCAAGACGCTACATTGCGGCCCCCCGAGTTCTTCGCGCGCTGGGTAGCAGGTACACATGTGAACCCACGGTTCCGAATCTAAGGTATCGTCAAAGTCATGGTGTTGTGGGGTCGCGATCGAGGCATGCAGTTCTCAGCACCATTGCGGCAGAGTGTCGCCACTGGCATGCTGGGCGCATCCACAGGGACCGGGGCCCTTGCCCAGCCCGCCTTATGACGTGGCCTGGAGCACTGGCAGGCATGGAGGAGTCAAGGGGATGGCGAGGGATGGTCATGCAGAAAGCTTGAACGTAGCGTTTTGACGACAATCCCGTTGGCGATTCGTCCGCGACGCCGCGAGCGGGAGTGTGGGCAGATGGCAGCTAAACCAATGATTCGGCGTGCGCGCCCCCATGCAGCCGCTCTCTCAACCGCCCTCAACCGCGCTGCAGCCCAGCAGTCTTTGCCGGCAGACGTCGGCCGGGCTAAAACAAGTTGCCGTTGTCCGTCATGGTAGAACGGGCCCTCGGCTTGAGGGTCAGCGTGCGCGGGTGCATGCCTAGCAGGGCCCACGCCTCCGCTTTGATGCGCCACACGTGCACCGTCATGCCGCAGTCGTTATCGACCGTGCCCAGCCCGTCAGCATACGGCCGGAGAGCGTTGAGAGTGGATTGCAGACTAACGTCTGCAGCGGAAAGGCCAGGGAGCAGGCGCGCCACCCGCTGCAAGAGGCCGAGGGTCGAGCCCGCGCTGACCGGGCGGCCGTGCACAGCCTCCACGAGCGCCGCCTGCCACCCGCTGGGAGGGTGGGCGATTGGACCTGCCCGAGTCACTGCCGCGCCCCCGTGAGCCTCGCTGTGTCCACCCGCCCCTGCAGCGGTGGCTGCGCCGTGCGACGGGCCGCTCACGCTGCCGGCGGGCGCGGGCGCAGACGAAGAGGAGGAAGAGGAAGCTTCGAGTGCGCCCGTCGCTGCAGATTGACGCTGCTTGGCCGCCCGCCGGGGAGCGGCAGCAGCTTCGGAGGCGGCTGCCGGCGCAGTGGCAACCCCGACGCCAATCGCTGCCGCGCCCGCCGCCGCAGCTTTAAGAGTGGAGCCACCAGCGCTGAGCCGGCTCCGCTCTCCGCTGGTGCCGGGTGCGTGGCCTGCTAGGCCAGCAGGCGCCCAGCCGAATGACGCGGCGCTGGCACCAGCGTTTGCGCCGTCGCTGCTGCGCCCCACAGCGGCAGCACCGGAGCCTGAGCCACCAGAGCGAGCGGGGTCGCCCGCGCACCCGCTCGCGCCGCGGGTGATGCGCCTACCACGCACGGTGCGGCTGCCGCTGGCTCTGGCACTGAACCCTGCGCCGCCTCTCATCTCGAGTCCGCTGCTGGACGCCAGGGCCGCCAGGGCCGAAGCCGGCTTCTCGGGCGCAGAAGCAGTCGCAACAGCCGAGGCAAGAACGAGCGCCGCCGGCGCGTGTACGGTCTCAGCGTCGCGTGCAAGCAGCAGTTGCGGGGCACACCCCGATGCAGCCAGCTGCGCCTGCCAGCCGGTTGCGGCCACTGCCGCTGGTGGCGCTGCGGCAGAGCCGCTGCAATCCCAGCTGCGACTCAGCGTGGCGCCGAGCCGCGCACCAGAAGGATCGCTGCCGCGGGACACTTCGCTGCTGGAGTGAAGGCGACGGCGCTTCGCAGGGGACGGCTCGGCGCCCGGGCCGCCCGGTGTCGCACCCACGTGAGCGCTGCTGCTGTGCGCAGCCGAACACTTCACTGCCACCGGATCTACACGTGAAAGGGCGTTGAGAAGCGAAAGGATCCATCTTAAGAGCGTGTCGAGGCACCGTTCAAGTTGTCACGCGGTCACTGAAGCACCCCGGGCGGGGTCGGCGAGGCTGTCGCCAAAAATTCTTGCTGTGAGCGTCAAAGAATGCACCCGGCTCACCTTGTGGCGCTGCATCCATCGCAGTGTTGGGACTTTGGTGAATTCACCAGCGTTCGTGTTCGGACCAACGGTCGGAGGCGAAGGCCAGTTCCATGCACACAGCGGCCGGCTGGAGACTTCTTTCCGATTTTCAGGCACCCAGTAATTTACATATGAGTGTGTGCACAAAGAATGGGGTGTGATCCTCATGATTGTGATGAATCGGGCTTGTGACGGCTGGGAGCTGGGATCGGGCGGTGCAAAGCTCGCAAAGCCCTGTTTATCATCGCGATGGCTTTGTATGAACAGCCGCTAGTTTGGTGAGAAAAGGGCAGTCGCGGCGCTATGGCGCTGTTGTGAGGCGTGCCGTTTCGCAGCGGCACCAGTCAGGCTCAGCTGGCAGGCTGGCAAGCCGAGTCGCAGCCGCAGCCTGTTTTCACCTGTAAAACATGGGGGATTCGCAGGCAGCTCGCAAACTCGCACTATCGCAGCGCTTGTTTGCGCCTCTTCTGCAGGCTCGCTGTTGTTTTGATCACAACTTGTTTGAAACGGGTTGAGCGTCGCCTTCAGCCAAGTCGCGGACCTGTTGGCCAGGTACTTGACGCCGCAGAGCCTCATTAATGAAGCAATGCTCGTGAGGCAATTACCAATGACAGCGGGGGCGGCGAAGGGCGGCAGTGATTTGGTGGCCGAGGATTCATTTTCCGGGCAGCTTTTTGGTGGCGGCGGCGGCACCACCCCCGGCACTGGCGGCGGCGGCGGCGGCGGCGGCACCACCACCACGAACGGCGGCGGCGGCGGCACCACGGCTGCCACGGCAGGCGTGCGCCTCGGCCGCCTGAACACGCGTGGCGTGCGCGAGGAAGGGCCGCGCAGTCTGTCGTGTTCGCACGCAGGCCCTCGATTGCCTTGGGAGAGGTCTGCAGCCCTGCGTGGTAGCCTTTGAGTAGTTTCGACGCAGAAACGCCATGCGGTATCACCGGCATGCAGTCAATAGCGAGGGGTTGCTGCTCCGCCTCCCGCCCAGGTGTGGGCTGACCTTCAAGGCAGCACTATCTGCTGCCTCACGTGCCGGAGTTGCCTGGGCTTAGGATTCTAGGACCGATCACCTGACGTCCCTTGTCGTATTCAAGCATTCAAGATGGGGAGCCCTTCCATGAGACTTGTCGGCTGCACTCTTACGGGACTGCCCTACGGCCTAGATTTGGAAGTTAGATGAATTTAATCTCAGCGCTGCAGCTGGACGAGCGTATGAATTCCGGTGGCTTGCGACTCGTACTCGCGATCGCGAGCTCTCCCGCCATGGGCAGGCGTACTAGCTAGTTGATCCGTATGCTAGCGCCAATGCGACTGGGGCTCTGGCCATAGAGCTCATGTGCAACAAAACGATCCAAACCTGTATTCCACTCGTTCGCTTGCTTCATTGATTCCGATTTCATACTCGAGCTCGAGCTCCAGGGTTATCGTTACGGCCAACGCGACCGGTTCCGTGAAATCGATCATGAGAGAGCTCGTCGTGATCAAGATCGTGCCCTTGGAGTTGCGATCGATGGTGGTGTGTTCAACGCAAGACACGCATGAGGGCGCGCAGCGATATCGATGCAGCCCATGTGGCAGCAGTGCAGACGTTGTCTGGTGCACACGGGTAGTTGACGTAGGGCCACGGCTTCATCGGGAAGCGGCTCAGTCGCAGCATCGCCTCCGGTGCCTCGACAAGCCCTCCTCGCATCGCAGCTGCCTAACAAGTAGGCGAACCAGTACCGATGCGGATACAGTTGCGCTGCACGGGAGCGCCCAACGACAACGCCGCTTTCGTTCGCTCGACGGCGCAGCCATCAAAACGCCCTGCCAGGCGCGAGGTCGGACCTATGCACAAACAGCGACAGCTGCGGTCTCGAGAAAGCGCGCGCTCTGTGTGGGAGCTCAGTTGGCCCACAGTCCGCACCGCGAAAAAGTACAGCATCCCAGCCCACCGGACTCCAGCCAGCAGCAGCCCTCGCGTCATCCGGTGAGCCCTCTCACGACGCGCCCCCGCAGCCCTGCCACACGTGGACGTGGCCAGCAACGAGCTAGTGCCCGCTACTGCCTCGGGAGGCGCCGCGGCTGACGGCGCGTGAGCGAGGGGCAGCGATGGTGGCAGCGTCGACGGCGTGCGCTTGTGTGCCGTGCGGATGTGGGTGTGGGTGCGGCGGCAGCGGGGCCAAGGCAGCCGTAGAGGCGGAACCCGCACCCCTCAAACCCGTGCGGGCACCGCCGGCGCCAGACGGATCATGTGCTGCGTGAGGTGCGGCGGCAGCAGGGCGCCGACTGGCGCTGGGGGCGCGTGAGGATGCAGCGCCCCCGGCCCCCACCATGCCACTGGCTGCCTCCCGACCACTGCTGCTGCTGCTGGCCCCGCGAGAGACCGCGCGGGCGGGTCGACCGCTGTCGGCGCCGACAGTGCCTGCAACGCGGCCAGCGGCGCTGCCAGTGGGAGCAGCAGCAGCGGACGAGGACGACCCTGCAGCGGGGGCAGCAGCGGCAGCGACCTGCGCACCCTCCCTCTCCCGCGCTGCAACCAGCCCTTCCAAGTACAGGAGCTCATCAACGCGCACACACTCCTCATACAGGCGCCGGTCGTGGTTCACGAGGGTCTTCAGACGCGCAGAGACAGCGCGACGCATGTCTGGCCGCCCCGCCCCACCACCAACCCCAGCCAGCGTGCCGCCAGCGTCCCCATCTCTGTCTTCCTCCTCGTGCCTGGCCCTGAGGAATGCGTATACCCGGTCGAACAGCAGCGGGCCCAGCGTGCGGCGCCCCTGCTCCCGCATGCCGTTCAAGAAGGGGCGGCTAAAAATGCGGGCCGCCCCTGCGCCGGCAGCGCTGTCGCCGACACCAGCCGCGACGCCCGATGCGGCACCCGTGGCATGAAGCTGCTGCGACTGCCCGGCGCCTGCAGCAGCAGCAGCAGCGGTGCCAGTGCGAGACGCGCTGGGCGCTCGCACGCCGCTGCGGCTGCGGCTGGCGCTGCGGCGACCGGCAGAGGGTGCCTCGCTGCCAGTCTGAGGCCGCGACCAAGCACTGGCGCGGCTGCTGCCGCTGACGGCGCCGCGAGGGGTCTGCACCGGGAGGTGTGAGCCCGTCGGCAGCTGCTGCGGCAGCGGCTCTGGGTCGACGAAGGCTCGTCGCACCTCATCAAGGGTAGGCAGCATTGCCTGACCCGCGTACTGGCCCGCTCCGCCTGCAGCAGCAGCGGCAGCGGAGGTCGCGGA